>Ga0209777_10000164_pt1 | contig 114189 bp, 106 predicted proteins | sample FrelakmetHBP12HB_FD_187147 | JGI IMG/M metagenome (GOLD analysis project Ga0209777, IMG submission 187147) | Freshwater lake sediment microbial communities from the University of Notre Dame, USA, for methane emissions studies -HBP12 HB (SPAdes)... | ecosystem: Environmental > Aquatic >...
CCGATCTGCAGCCGGGCGGTCGTTCGATGCCCCGCGAAGGCCAGCAGCACCGTCCGGATGCCGGCCTCGGCGCGGGCGATCGGCTCCGTTTCGGCCGCAATCGCTCGCTCGACTTTGCCGGCCAGCCTGTCGGCCGTGGTCCGCATCAGCTCGCGGAAGATCGTGTCCTTCGTCGGAAAGTGGAAGTAGACGCCACCCTTGGAGGTGTTCGCCGCGGCCGCGATCTCGTCCATCGAGGTATCCCGGAAGCCGCGATGGGCGAAGGTGCTGAACGCCGCGTCCAGAATCTGATCCCTTCGGGCTCGGCTCTTCTCCGTGGGCTCGACGGAGGCACGCCTGGGACTCACCGCCGTTCTCCTGGCAACAAACCGACCAGTCGGTCGGTTTAATCCTAGCACGGCGATCCCGTCAGCCCGATGTGTCGATCGGCCGGATACGGCCTGTGACGCGGCCCGGCTGGGCCTCAAGCCGGCGAGGCGCGGACCGACGACTCGGATGGAGGCGTCGGCTCCGGGGCCGGTCTTCACGGGCTACAGCCCCGGCCTTATGCGGCGTCACCCTGCGGCTCAAGCCGGGCCGGGCACGAGGAACGGCCGTGTGCCCGTGCCGGCCGGCCGCAGTCAAAACAACGCGGGCCCCCTGCCGGCCGGCACGGGGCCCGCTATTTCGTGTCGATCAGATGGCGAGAAGGCGGCTCCGCTACTCCTTGTGTGCGGCCTCGACTTCCTTGCGGTGCAGCTCGATCACCTTCTCGGCGATGTGCTGCGGCACGTCCTCGTAGCGGTCCAACGTGGCCGTGAAGGTGCCGCGGCCGCCCGTGAGAGACCGCAGCTCCGTGGCATAGCTGAAGAGCTCCGCCTGCGGCACGGTGGCGGTGATGATCTGGATCCCGCCCTTGGTGTCCATGCCCAGGACGCGCCCGCGGCGGCCGTTGAGGTCGCGGTTGACGTCGCCCATGTAGATCTCCGGGATCCGGATCTCGACGGTCATGATCGGCTCCATGAGGGCCGGCTTGCAGTCAAGGACGCCCTGCTTGAGGGCCATGGAAGCGGCGATCTTGAACGAAAGCTCGTTCGAGTCGACCGCATGGAAGGAGCCGTCGTACAGCGTCGCCTTGAAGTCGCTCAGCGGGTAGCCCGCCAGGACGCCTTCGGCCGCGGCTTCGCGGATGCCCTTCTCGACGCCGGGGAAGAAGTTCTTGGGTACGGTGCCGCCGACGACTCGCTCGGCGAACTCGACTCCGCCGCCGTGGTTCGGTTCGATCTCGATCCAGACGTCGCCGAACATGCCGTGGCCGCCGGTCTGCTTCTTGTAGCGGCCGTGGCTCTGCGTCTTGCCGCGGATAGTTTCCTTGTACGCCACCCTGGGCGTCTTGGTCACGATGGCCGCGCCGAACTTGCGCTTGAGCCGCTCCCCGAGGACGGCCACGTGAGCGTCGCCCATCGTCATGAGGACCTGCTCACCCGTCTCGGAGCGCTCCACCCGGGCCGACGGCTCCTCCTCGAGCATGCGCTGGAGGGCGGAGCCCATCTTGTCCAGGTCGGCCTTCGTCTGCGGCTCGATTGCAACCTGCAGGGTCGGGATGGGGAAGGCGAGCGGGGGCAGGGAGTATGCCTGCTCGCGAGAGGAGGCCAGTGTGTCGCCGGTGCCGGTAACGGTCAGCTTGGCGACCGCGCCGATCTCACCGGCGTGTAGCTGGCCGACAGTCTCCTGGTCCTTGCCGTGAAGAAGAAGCAGCTGGCCGATCCGCTCGGGCTCGTTTCGCGAGCCGTTCCACGCCTGGGCCTGGCCCTGGAGCGTGCCACTCAGAATTCGAATGAAGGTCAGCCGGCCGACGAACGGGTCGGCGGTCGTCTTGAAGACGCGGGCGACGAGCGGCCCGTCGGCCGAGACCGTCAGCTTGACTTCGTTGCCCTTGGAATCCGTGACGGCGACTTCGTTCAGTTCGGCCGAGGAGGGCAGGTAGTGCACGACCGCGTTGATCAGGGCCCGAACGCCTATGTCCTTGCTTGCACTGCCGACCAGGACCGGCGCCACCATGCCGGACCGGATGGCCTTGTGCAGGCACGTCTCGAGCTCCGCGTCGGTGATCTCCTCGCCCTCGAGGTACTTGGTCATGACGTCGTCGTCGGCCTCGGAGGCAGCTTCGAGCAGCTGGTCCCGGCGCGAGGCGACCTCGTCGGCCAGGTTCGCGGGGACGGGGACTTCGACTTCCTTGCCGCCTTGAAGCTGGTAGGCCTTGCGATGGAGAAGGTCGACGTAGCCGCTGAAGGTTTCGCCGGCGCCTATCGCCAGGTGAAGCGGTGCGATCTTCTGGCCGAAGGAGGCACGCAGGGCGTCGAGCGCGGCCGTGGGATTGGCGTTCTCGCGGTCGCACTTGTTCAGGAAGAAGAGGGCCGAGCGCCCGTTCGCCCGAGCAAGGGCGACGGCCGTCTCCAGGCCCGCCTCGACGTGACCGGAGGCATCCATGAGCAGGACGGCCGAATCGGTGGCCGCGAAGCCTTCCACGACCTCGGCGGCGAAGTCGGCATAGCCGGGGGTGTCGACGAGCTGAATCCGCGTGCCCTCATGTTCGAGACTGGCGACGGCGAGGCTCAGCGACTGCTTGCGCTTCTGCTCTTCCGGCTCGTAGTCCATGCTCGCCGTGCCGTCGTCGACGCGGCCGAGCCGCGTGATCGCCCCGGCGTCGAAGAGAAGCCGCTCTGCCAGCGTCGTCTTGCCGGCCCCGGCGTGGGCGGCCAAAACGACGCTGCGAAGGTGGGGGAGGTCGACACTCTTGGTTGTCATCTGCTCATCGATCCTCTGGTGGCGTCAGATCGCATCGAAAAGGCGGCGTGACGAAGCGCTGCCGCCTCGGGCCATGATAAGCCCGCGGGCGCCCTCACAGGAGGAGGCCGCGACGCCCAGGCGGAGCCCGCGTCGGTCCGGCGCCCGGGCGGGCCGTTCGCTCCGGAAGCCGGCTCGGAGGGGCCCTCCGGCGGTATACTCCGCCCGATGTCAGGACATTCGAAGTGGTCTCAGATCAAACGCCAGAAGGGCGTAAACGACGTCAAACGCGGGGCTGTCTTCACCAAGATGGGCCGCGAGATCAGCGTTGCCGCGAGAGCCGGCGGCGGTGACCAGGACGGCAACTTCCGTCTCCGCCTCGCCGTCGAGCGGGCCCGGGCCATCAACATGCCGCTCGACACGATCAAGCGCGCCATCGAGAAGGCGACCGGCGGCGGCGAAGGCGACCAGTTCGAGGAGATCACATACGAAGGCTACGGCCCCGGCGGCGTCGCGATACTCATCGAGACGGCCACCGACAACAAGAACCGGACCGCCGCGGAGGTGCGGTCTGTCCTGACCAAGGCAGGCGGCCAGCTGGCGGCGCCCGGGAGTGTCTCCTGGCAGTTCGAGCAGCGCGGCGTGATCAGCCTTGCGGCCGGCGGTGATGCCGAGGAGTTGGAGCTCCTGGCCATCGATGCCGGCGCCGACGACGTGGATGCGACCGGGGAGCAGGTCGAGGTCTTCACGAAGCCTCACGACCTGGAGGCCGTGCGTCGGTCGCTCGAGGCGGCCGGAATCAAGATCGAGTCGGCCGAGCTGTCGATGACACCCAAGAACGCCATCGAACTCGACGTATCGAAGGCGCGCCAGGCGCTGCGGCTGATCGAGATCCTCGAAGACCACGACGACGTCCAGCGCGTGACAGCGAACTTCGAGATTCCCGAGGCGCTGATGGCCGAGGTCGGCGGATGATCATTCTCGGGATCGATCCCGGGACGGCGATGTTGGGGTTCGGCATAGTCGAGCGTACGGGGCCTCGCCTTCGCGCCATCGACTACGGCGTCATCACCACTCCCGCCAACCTTCCGCTGCCGGACCGGCTCGAGGCCATCTACCTGGCCCTCAACGACCTGATCGAGCTGCACGCCCCGGTACTCGTGGGCGTGGAGCGGCTCTTCTTCACAAAGAACGTCCAGACGGCGTTCGCCGTCGGCCAGGCCAGGGGCGTGGTATTGCTCGCGGCGGCCCAGCACGACCTCGAGATCCGCGAGGCGACCCCGAACGAGGTCAAGGTCGCGACCGCCGGACACGGCTCCGCCGCGAAAGAGCAGGTCCAGCGCATGGTCCAGGCGATCCTCGGCCTGCCCGAGATCCCCACGCCCGACGACGCGGCCGACGCCCTGGCCATAGCCATCTGCGTCGCCAATCGCGAGCGGTCGGTCAGCAGGATCCCGACCGGGGCCCTCGACAGGTCGGCCTTGACTCCTGCGCCCACAGGCATGACGCCGTACGAGAAAGCAGTTCGCGAGGCCTTGCACCGCGAGCGCCTCGACCTCGATCCGGACGGGCACGTTTCCCACGCGCCCAAGTCCAAGACCGCGTCCTAGCGCCGCGACCGTGATCGCCTCGCTCGACGGCATCGTCAGCGCCGTCTTCGCCGATTCGGTGATCGTCGAGGTCGGCGGGATCGGGTACCGGGTCTTCGCCGCGCCGTCCGTTCTGACGGTCGCCGGGGTGGGGGAGCGGACCAAGCTCTTCACCCACCACGTGGTCCGCGAGGATCTCCAGGCGCTCTACGGCTTTCGAACGCCGGAGGAGCTTGGGTTCTTCGGGTTGCTGCTGACCGTCACCGGCGTCGGCCCCAAGGTTGCGCTGGGGATCGTCGGTTCGCGTGCGGTTGGCGACCTTCAGCTGGCCATCCTGTCGGATGACCTGGCCCTCCTTACCGCCGTGCCGGGCGTGGGCAAGAAGCTGGCCGCCCGCGTGGTGTTGGAGCTCAAGGAGAAGGTCGCGGCCGCGGGCGTCGCCGCAGGTACCGGAGCCGGAGCGGGCGGTCCAGCCGGAGAGTCGGAGGTCGTCGCGGCTCTCCTCGCTCTCGGCTATTCGGCCGGCGAGGCTCGCCAGGCTTCACGCGAGGCGCTGACGGACCTGAGTGTTGGCTCGGACCTGGAGGAGCGGGTCAAGGCAGCGCTAAGGACGCTCGTCAGGGGGTAGTCTCGGACGCTGGCAACGGCGGAGCAGTTCCGGGGGTGCGCCGCCGCGGCGTGCGCCGTGTAGAACACCCGTTCGGTCTGGTATGATCCGACAATGAGCGACGGCCCTGCGACCGACATCTCGCGAATACTCACGCCAGAGGTGGAGGATGAGGTCGAAGTCGCGGTCGACCGGACGCTGCGGCCCAAGACGCTCGATGAGTACATCGGCCAGCGTGAGCTCAAGGCGAACCTGTCGATCCTCCTCGGCGCCGCCCGCCAGAGAGGGGACGCGGCGGATCACGTCCTCCTGCACGGCCCGCCGGGCCTGGGCAAGACCACCCTCGCCACGATCATCGCCCGCGAGCTGGGCACGAACATCCGCTACGCGAGCGGCCCGGCCATCGAGCGGGCAGGGGACCTGGCCGCGATCCTGACCTCGCTGGACGAGCGGGACGTCCTCTTCATCGACGAGATCCACCGCCTCAACCGTGCGGTGGAGGAGATTCTCTATCCGGCCATGGAGGATTTCGCGCTGGACGTGATGATCGGCAAGGGGCCGTCGGCGAGGAGCCTGCGCCTGAGCCTCAAGCCCTTCACGATCGTCGGCGCAACCACACGAGCCGGCCGCATCAGCAGTCCGCTGCGAGACCGCTTCGGCGCCACGTACCGGCTGGACTTCTACGACGTGGCGGATCTCACGGCCATCGTGGTGCGTTCCGCGCGGCTGCTCGGAGTCGAGCTGAGCCCGGACGGAGCTACGGCCATCGCCAGGCGTGGCCGCGGCACGCCCCGTGTCGTGAACCGCCTTCTCCGCCGCGTGCGTGACTACGCCCAGATCCACGGCGACGGCCGTGTCGACGCGGCGACGGCGGACAAGGCCCTGGCCGCGCTGGAGATCGACGACGCCGGGCTGGACGGGACGGACCGGAAGCTCCTGGCGGCGATCGTCCAGAAGTTCGGCAGTGGGCCGGTTGGAGTGCAGGCGCTCGCCGCGGTCCTCGCGGAAGAACCCGAGACGGTGGAGGACGTCTACGAGCCGTTCCTGCTCCGACTGGGTTTCCTGGACCGCACGCCCCAGGGCCGCATCGCTACGGACGGCGCCCGCCAGCACCTGGCCCGTCTCGGGTTCGAGATCCCGCCGCCGCGGCGTGGTGACGTGGAGCAGCCGGCGCTCTGGGACGGGTCGGTGGTCGCGGACGCACCGGCGGCCGGCACGGATGCACCTGCCGGCTGATGTCGACCGCCCCCGAGCGTCCCGTCCCGGATCGCGTCTACCCGGCCCAATTCGAAGTCGTCGTGCCGCCGCCCTCCGACGGCTCGACCCACGCCCGCCTCGGCCGCCTGACGCTGCCGCACGGCGTCGTGGATACACCTCAGTTCATGCCGGTCGGGACCAACGCGACGGTCAAGGCCCTCGACCCGGACGACCTCCGCGCGGTCGGGGCGACGATCATCCTCTCGAACACTTACCACCTGTACCTGCGACCCGGCCATGAACGGATCGCCGCGCTCGGCGGCCTGCACAAGTTCATGGCCTGGGACCGGCCGATCCTGACGGACTCGGGCGGGTTCCAGGTCGTCTCGCTGGGCGATCTGCGCAAGATCGACGAGGGCGGCGTCACTTTCCAGAGCCACCTCGACGGGTCCTACCATCGCTTCACGCCCGAGCTGTCGATCGCCGTCCAGGAGGCGCTCGGCGCGGACATCGCCGTAGCGTTCGATCAGCCGGTTACCCCGGCCTCGACAGGGCTGAAGGACGTCGCCGAGGCCACCGACCGCTCGAACCGCTGGGCGGAGCGGTCACTGGCGGCCCACACACGCCCGGATCAGGCGATCTTCGGCATCATCCAGGGCGGCCTCGATCCGGCGCTTCGCGCGGAATCGACCCGGGTCGTCAGCGGCCTGCCCTTCGACGGCATTTGCATCGGCGGGCTGGCCGGGGACGAGACGCCGGCCCAGCGCGAAGTCACACTCGAACTGGTCGTCGGGCTGCTTGAGGCGGCCGCGGACCCGCGCCCTCGCTACCTGATGGGCCTCGGCTCGCCGATGGATCTGCTCGAGGCGGTCCACCGCGGCATCGACATGTTCGATTGCGTCCTGCCGGCTCGGGTCGCCCGCAACGGCCAGCTGTGGGTCCCAGGGGGCCGCCTCAACATGCGCAATGCCAAGTTCGTCGACGACCCACGACCGGTCCAGGAGGGCTGCCGCTGCCCCCTGTGCAGCAACTTCTCGCGGGCATATCTGGCCCACCTCTTCAGGGCCGAGGAGCTGCTCGCGTACCGTCTCGCGACTTGTCACAACCTGACCTTCACCCTAGACTTCATGGCCGAAATCCGCTCCGTATTGCGCTCCGGCACGTTCGCCACGCGCCTGTCGGAGCTTCGTGTGAGCGCGCAGCCGTCAAGGTCGCGTGCAGCGGCAGTGCAGTCGGAGTGAAGAGCCCACTCGTAGCCTTGTAGTCTGCGGAGGCGCATCAGATGGCCAGTCGAGACCGCCCCCACCGTCAAGAGAAGAAGAAGCCGAAGGACGCGACGGCCAAGACAAAGATCCAGCCACTGCTGGAGCCGCCGACCAACGTCGAAGTGTGGAAACCGAAGCGGAAGCCGCGGACAGAAGAGACCGAGAGCTAGCTCGCGGGCGGACGCCATCCGGCGACCGCTCCGCTACATCCGGACAGGGCAGGAGCGAGGAGCAAGGTGGCTATAACCGAGCGAGGAGCCGAGATAAGGGGCACGTCGCCCGAGAAGACGAGCGAGCGAAGCAAGGCCGTCGACGCGGCCATCCTCTCCATCGAGAAGCAGTTCGGACGCGGCTCGATCATGCGCCTCGGTTCTTCCGAGCGGCAGGCCGTCGACGTCATCCCCACGGGCTCGATCGCATTGGACCTGGCCCTCGGCGTTGGCGGGATCCCGCGCGGCCGCATGACCGAGATCTTCGGCCCCGAGTCCTCCGGCAAGACCACTCTCTGTCAGCACGTCCTGGCCGAGGCCCAGAAGCGCGGAGGCGTAGTCGCCTTCATCGACGTCGAGCACGCCCTGGACCCCGGTTATGCCCGCGCCTGCGGCGTAAATGTCGACGAGTTGCTCGTAAGCCAGCCGGACACCGGCGAGGATGCGCTCCAGATCACCGAAACTCTGATCCGGTCCGGCGGCGTGGACTGCGTGGTCGTCGACTCAGTTGCCGCGCTTGTTCCCAAGGCCGAGATCGAAGGCGACATAGGCGACTCCTTCGTCGGCATCCAGGCTCGACTGATGAGTCAGGCTCTCCGGAAGCTCGCCGGTGCCGTGAACCGATCTAACACGGCCCTGGTGTTCACCAACCAGCTCCGCGAAAAGATCGGGGTCATGTTCGGCAACCCCGAAGTGACGCCGGGCGGTCGGGCCCTCAAGTTCTACGCCAGCGTCCGGCTGGACATCCGCCGCGTCGAGACCATCAAGGTCGGTACGGACTCGGTCGGCAACCGCGTACGCGTCAAGGTCGTGAAAAACAAGGTCGCGCCGCCATTCCGCGTCGCCGAGTTCGACATCATGTTCGGCGAAGGGATCTCGCGCGAAGGCGGCCTCCTCGATGTGGGCGTGGCGATGAGCATCGTCGCCAAGACAGGGGCCTGGTTCACGTTCGGGGAGACGCGCCTCGGCCAGGGCCGCGAGGCCGCCAAGGAGTTCCTCAAGGCCAACGCCGACGTCTCGGGCGACGTCGAGAACCAGATCCGGGCCAAGATGTCCGAGGTTTCGCTGCCGGTCGAAGGGATCGAAGAGGCCGAATAGCGGCCATGCCCCGCCGAACCGGCACCGAACGCCTCGAGGCGCGGAAGGCCCGACTCGAGCGTCACGCCGACGAGACGGACCAGGCCGTCGTGCTGAACGCGGCCGCACGGTTCCTCGAGGCTCGATCCCGCTCGGTCGACGAGGCCCGCAAACACCTCACCGCCGCGGCGTTTCCACCTGCGCTGGTCGAGGGCGCGATCGAGCGGCTGCTGCAACTCGGCTGGCTCGACGACCGGGCCTTCGCCACGGCGTGGGTCGAGTCGCGTGATCGGGCCAGGCCGCGCGGCCAGATGGCGCTTCGACGCGAGCTGGTCCTCAAAGGGATAGACCGCGAGACGGTGGACGCAGTCCTGGCCCAGCGCGACGAGGCCGGCAGGGATGACACGGACGACGAGAGCGGCCCGCGATGCTGGGGCGGAAGTGCCGACGAAGTCGCGGCGGAACGGCTCCTCCGGAAGAGCCTCGCCGCCTTGCAGCGCATCGATGACCCGCGTGGCAGGCGGCAGCGCGCCTACGCGCTGTTGGCACGAAACGGGTTCGACCCGGACGTGTGTCGCGAGGTCAGCACCCGGTTCGCGACCCCGGACGCCGGCCTGGACGACTGACGAGGCTCTCCTTCGGTGCCGTACGCTACGCTTCGAGACGGCGCGCTACGGGCGACGAAGGCCGGCTGCCGCGCACGCGTCCGGCGATGGGGGCGGACATCGACCGTGACGCACGATCGAACCTGCTCGAGATGATCGAGGGTGAACTTGTAGGCTACCGAGCGCTCGTGCAGGATCGGACCAGGCCAACATGGGCAGATGGACCTCACGCCCGGCCCGGCCTCGGGAACGACCTTCTCAATCAACGGGCTTCCGCGACCCGATTCTTCCGCGCGCCGTAGACTACGCGGCGAGACGAACAACGCGTCGCCGGCGGAGGCCGCGCGACGTCGCAGGTCGAATCAATTGACAACGCGGCTTCACCCCAGCCTGCACCGGGAGTTCAGCAGAGCCGGGGTTCGGAGCCGCCCCGATTAGTTTCCACAACGCCCCGTCGCGTCATCCGACCGGGTGGGAGGCAAATCCATATGGATACCATCGCCCTTGTGGCCACCGTTGTCGTGGCCGCCTTCGTGGGCGTCTGTCTCGGCTTTCTCGCCCGTGGCGTCGTCGCCAACCAGGCCATCCAGAGCGCCCAGGAGAAGGCCGCTCGAATCGTCGCCGAAGCCAGGACCCAGCAGAAGGAACTGATCCTCGCCGCGAAGGACGACAAGATGCGGCTGCAGCGCGAGGCCGAGGACGAGGCCCGCGCCAAACGCGCGGAGCTCACGACCCTCGAGAGCCGCCTGCTGGCCCGTGACGAGCAGCTGGACATGCGCGCCGACATGCTCGAGCAGCGCGATCGCAAGCTCCTGGATCGAGAGCGCGAGTTCGAGGCGAGCCGCCAGGAGCTGGCCCGCGCCCAACAGGAGCACGTGGCCGCCCTCGAGCGCGTCAGCGGCATGACCGCGGCTGAGGCCAAGGCCCAGCTGCTCGAGGCCGTGCGCGACGAAGCCGACCGCGACGCCGTCAAACTGGCAAAGTCGATCGAACGCGAAGCCCGCGAGGAGGCCGAGGAGCGGGCGCGGGAGATCGTCATCACGACGATGCAGCGCATCGCGGCAGACCACACGGCCGAGCACAGCATTTCCGCTGTCCACTTGCCCAACGACGAGATGAAGGGCCGGATAATCGGCCGCGAGGGCCGCAACATCCGGGCCCTCGAGCAGGCAACGGGCGTGGACCTGATCATCGACGACACGCCGGAAACGGTGGTCATCAGCGCCTTCGACCCGGTCCGTCGCGAGGTCGCTCGCATCGCCCTGACCAAGCTGATGGCCGACGGCCGGATCCACCCCGGGCGCATCGAGGAAGTCGTGGCCAAGGCGCGCGCCGAGGTCGACCTGGTGATGCGCCAGGCCGGCGAGCAGGCCGTCTACGACGCCGGGATCCCGGCCCTGCCCTCGGAGATCGTCAAGCTCCTGGGCCGCCTCAAGTTCCGCACGAGCTACGGCCAGAACGTCCTGGTCCACTCCGTCGAGACCAGCCGGCTTGCCGCGATCATCGCCGCCGAGCTCGGGGCCGACGTTCAGGCCGCCAAGGTCGGCGGCCTGCTGCACGACATGGGCAAGGCCGTCGATCACGAGGTCGAGGGCCCGCATGCCCAGATCGGCGCCCAGATCGCCCAGCGCAACAACCTCTCGCCCAAGGTCGTGAACGCGATCGCCGCGCATCACCAGGAGGTCGAGTTCGCCTCGCAGGAGGCTCCTATCGTCCAGGTGGCCGACGCCATCAGCGCGTCACGGCCGGGTGCCCGCGGCGAATCTATGGAGACCTACGTCCGCCGCCTCGAGGATCTGCAGGCCATCGCCGAGAGCTTCGAAGGCGTCGAGAAGAGCTTTGCCGTCCAGGCCGGCCGCGAGGTCCGCGTCCTGGTGAAGCCCGACCAGATCGACGACGTTAGCGCGACCCGCCTGGCCCGGGACGTGGTCAAGAAGATCGAAGCGAGCCTGACCTACCCCGGCCAGATCAAAGTGACGGTCATCCGCGAGACGCGGGCCGTCGAATACGCCAAGTAGCCGACCGTGCCCACCACCGGAGGGGCGCCTCCAGGGGCCAAGCCGCCCGGCAGGGTCTGCCGGATCCTGATGATCGGCGACCTGATCGGCAAGCCCGGTCGTGTCGCCGTCGAGGGCATGCTGCCCGGCCTGCGCCACGAGCTCGGCATCGACTTCGTCACCGCCAACGGTGAGAACGTGGCCGGCGGCATGGGCCTGACCGCCTCGACGGCCGAGGCGATGTTCAAGTCGGGCGTGGACGTGATCACCTCCGGGAATCACATCTGGGATAAGCGCGAGATGTACGAGATCCTGGAGCACGACGAGCGCATCCTCCGGCCCCTCAACTACGGCACGGACGGCGTGCCGGGCCGCGGCTGGGGCGTCTTCCACGCCGAGGACGGAACCGAGGTCGCGGTCCTTAACCTCCAGGGCCGGACCTACATGATCCCGATCGAGAACCCGTTCACCGAGTTCGACCGGCTGATCGACCAGGCCTCCGAGCCGCTTCCTCCCGTGCGCATCGTCGATTTCCACTGCGAGCTGACCAGCGAGAAGAACGCCTTCGGCATCTACCTCGACGGCCGCGTCAGCGCCGTCGTCGGCACGCACACCCACATCCCGACCGCCGACGAGCGGATCATGCCCAAGGGCACGGCCTACCAGTCGGATCTCGGCATGGTGGGGCCGATCCACAGCGTCATCGGCTTCGACCCGGCGACGGTCATCCCGCGTTTCCTCAATGGCCTGCCGACTCGCTTCGAGGTCGCGACGGGTCCGGTCGTCTTCAACGCCTGCCTCATCGATGTCGACACGGCAACTGGCCGGGCAGTCGGGATCGAGCGAATCCAGCGTACCGTCGAGATCTGACGTGGCCGGGGATCGCCGCTCCGGGACCAAAGCCGGCGCCGGGCCCGCGATCGCAGGGGACGCGCCTCGGTTCAGGAACCGCGCCGGACGCGCGATGAACGGCCCATGGGTCGTCCCGGAGTATCCCTCCCGCGTAGACCTGCACACCCACAGCCGCCGATCGGACGGCATCCTGGAGCCGCGGGAGCTGGTCGACGCCGCGGCGGCGGCAGGCGTCCGCATCCTGGCCCTCTCCGACCACGACACCCTCGCCGGCGTGCGCGAGCTGTGCGCACCGGGTGCCTCGCCTTTGCCACTGGACCTGGTGCCGGGCGTGGAGATCAACAGCGTCGCCCGAGGCATCGACGGCCTGTGGGAGGGCGAGTTGCACATCCTGGGCCTGGGGACGGATCCGGCCGACGACCGGTTCGAGACCGCCCTGCAGCGCCAGCGAGACTCGCGCTCCATCAGGTTCGGATTGATTCTGGCCCGGCTGCGGGAGATGGGCATGCCGGTGGACGAGGGTGCCGAGGCGGTCGGGGTCGAGCCCGGGTCGTCGCTCGGCCGTCCGCAGATCGCCCGCCTCCTGGTTGCCGCGGGCCACGCCCCGTCCGTCGGCGTCGCCATGCAGGATCTGCTGGCCAGGGGCAAGCCGGCCTACGTGCCGCGCCAGGGTCTCGGACCGGCCGAGGCGATCGCCGCCATCCGCGCCGCTGGCGGCCTCCCGGTTCTGGCCCACTTCCCCGACGCTCCCGCACGGCGGAGCGTCGTCGCCGGCCTGATGGCGGCCGGGCTGCGCGGTCTCGAGGTCCACTACCGCCACTTCGACGCCCCGACCGTGGCCGAGATGGCGGCACTCGCCAAGGAACTCCGGCTCGTCCCCACCGGTGGGAGCGACTACCATGGCGATGGCGAGACCTACGCGCAGGCCCACGCTACGCTCTTCGTTCAGGACGAGGACGCGACGGCTCTCTTCACCGCCCTCGGCCGTGCCCCGGCAGGGCAGCCGGCGGCGATCGCGGAGGGCTCATGACGACCCGAACCCTCGCGGAGCTGGCCGCGATCCTGACCGCCACGCCGCCTCCCGAAACCGTGACCGTCACGCCGGCCGTGGACGGCCGCGTCGAGGAGTTCCGCCCGGAGACGCACAGCCTGCCGTCGTTCTTCATGTGGACGCTCGGCTGCCAGATGAACATGAGCGACTCCGAGGAGATGGCCGGTCAGTTGCTGGCCGCGGGCTGCACGCGTGCCCAGTCCATGGAAGATGCGGATCTCGTCGTTATCAACACCTGCGCCGTACGCGAGCACGCGGAGGCCAAGGTGATCGGCCGCCAGGGCCTGCTGGCGGACTTGAAGCGGGCGCGGCCGGGGATGCGCGTCGTCCTGACCGGCTGCGGCGTCCGCGAGTCCGAACGAGCCGGTCTGTCGAGGCGTTTCCCGGCGGTCGACATGTTCCTGCGGCCCGACGAAGAGCCCGAACTGGTCCTGCGGCTGGGTCTTGTCTCGGCCCAGGCGCCCATCGGCCTTCAGACGGTCTCCACGGCGACCACGACGGTCTTGAGCGGCCGCCCCGTGAGCGCTGCGGACCGGCTCGCCGCCTCGCGCGCCAGGGCACTCGCCGAGAACCGCGTCGCTCGCTCCTCCACGATCTCGGCCTGGCTGCCGATCGTGTACGGCTGCGACAAGACCTGCACGTACTGCATCGTCCCGTTCAGCCGTGGGCCCGAGCGCAGCCGGCCCTTCGACGACATCGTGGCCGAGGCCTGGGCGATCGCGGCCGCCGGTTTCAAGGAGTTGACGCTCCTGGGCCAGAACGTCAACAGCTACGGCCACGACCTGCCGGCAGAGGAACGCTTCGCCCACATCGAGACCGAGCGGTCGGCCGGGCGGCGGCTCGACCTTCGCTCCCGTCCAGACCTGGCCGAGCTGCTGTGCGCCATCGACGGCATTCGCGGCGACGACGGCCGTCCGGCCGTACCGCGGCTCAGGTTCATCACTTCCCATCCCTGGGATCTCTCCGACCGGCTGATCGAGGCCATGGCGAGCTGTGACTCGGTTGCCGAGCACCTGCACCTGCCGATCCAATCGGGCGATGACGAGATGCTCCAGAGGATGGGGCGCCAGTACACGGTGGCTCACTACAAGGAGCGCCTGGCCCGCATCCGCGAGGCCGTGCCCGGGATCGCCGTCTCGACGGACGTGATCGTCGGGTTCTGCGGAGAGACCGAGGAGCAGTTCCAGGCAACGCTGGACGTGCTCGAGGAGATCCGCTACGACACCGTCTTTGCCGCCGCCTATTCGCCCCGGCCGGGTACCCCCGCTCTCCGGATGGCGGACGACGTTCCGCCTGCCGTCAAGCGCCGCCGGCTCAACGAACTGCTGGCACGGCAAGAGCAGCTCGGCCTCGACATCAACCGGGCCTGGCTGGGACGCGACGTGGAGGTGCTCGTCGAGCGGGTCATGCCGCCGCGGCGTTCCATCGACCCCAACGATGTCGACGCCGCCGACGAGCCCGTCTCCGAGATACCGCCGCTGGCCGGCACGGCAGGGGAGGGGAGCGTCGCTCTGTCCGGCCGCACCCGCCACAACAAGCTCGTCCACCTGGCCGGAGATCCTGGGCTGGTCGGCCATGCGGCGCGCGTCCACATCGACCACGCCGGCCCGTTTGCACTGCGAGGCCGGTTGGTGGAGGCCCAGGACGAGCCCGATGTCCTCGCCTGAGAGGCCCCCGGTAGCGCGGCTCGGGGCCGAGCCTCGCCCGCGGCTGATCGTGCTTGCCGGGGCGACCGCGACCGGCAAGACAGCCATGTCCCTCGCCCTTGCCGAGGCGCTCGCCGGCCGCGGCATCCCGGCCGAGATCATCTCGGCCGACTCGCGCCAAGTCTATCGCGGCATGGACATCGGCACGGCCAAGGCAAGGCCCGTGGAGCGGGCTCGCGTCCCCCACCATGGCCTCGACCTCGTCGATCCCGACAAGCCCTTCAGCGTCGCCGACTTCACCGGCTATGCCTCCGGCGCCCTCGACGGCATTGCGGAGCGCGGCGTAGTGGCGATCATGGCCGGCGGTACTGGGTTCTACCTGCGAGCGGTCGCCCGCGGTCTGGCCGTCGACGAACTGCCGTGGGACCCGGCGGTGCGTGCCGAGGTGGAGGCGTCCCTGGCCACGAGAGGCCTGCCCGCTCTCGTCGCCGAACTTCGCAGCCTGGCCCCGACCCGGGCGGCCGCGGTGGACCTCCGGAACCCTCGCCGCGTCGTCAGGGCCGTCGAGATCGCGCGATTCCGCGGTGACGCGCCGCTCCCTGAGCCGCGGGGCTACGGGCGGCCGGTGCTCTGGCTCGGTTTGAGCGTCCTCTCACCGGTCCTGCACGAGCGCATCCGAGCCCGGGCCGGGGCCCAGTTCGATGCCGGGCTCGTGGAGGAGACACGCGGGCTCATCGCCCGGTACGACGCCAATCTTCCCAGCTTCTCCGGGATCGGCTACGCCGAAGCCCTGGCCGTGATCGAAGGACGCCTCTCGCTCGAGGCCGCGATCGCGGAGGACGCCCGCCGGAACGTGCTCTTCGCGCGGCGCCAGGGCACGTGGTTCCGCGGCGAGCCCGACATCTGCTGGCTCGACGCCACGGAGGGCCTGCCGCTCGACGAGGCCCTGGCCGCGACCCTGGCCTACCTGGGCGCATAGCCCGGGTCTGTCCGCCGGCCTTGTCGGGCCGTTCGGATATCCTGAAGCCGATGACGAAAGACATGATCGATCTGGCTGCGCCCAAAGAGCGCGCCTTCCTTGTGGCGGTCGATACCGGCGATGACCCCGGCTGGACAGCGGAGGAGTCGATCGGCGAGCTGGCCAGCCTGGCCGACACCGCCGGCGCTGAGGTGGTCGGCGCGGAATGGCAGAACCGCCGCCATGTCGACCCCAACTTCTACGTCGGCAAGGGCAAGGTCGACGAGCTGGTGGCGGCCAAGTCCGAGACCGGCTACACGATGCTGATCACCGACGACGAACTCTCACCTGCCCAGCAGCGCGCCCTCGAGGAGGCCGTCAAGACCAAGGTGATCGATAGGTCGCGCCTGATCCTCGACATCTTCGCCCAGCACGCCCAGACGCACGAGGGCCGCCTCCAGGTCGAGCTGGCCCAGCTCGAATACCAGCTGCCGCGCCTGACCCGGATGTGGACGCACCTGTCTCGAACCGGCGGCGGCATCGGCACGCGAGGCCCGGGCGAGTCGCAGCTGGAGACCGACCGGCGCCTGATCCGAGAACGAATCAAGAAGTTCAAGGAGCGGGTCGAGCAGATCGCCGAACAGCGCCGGACGGCCACCCGGGCTCGTGACCGGCGCCTCATCCCGACGGTTGCCATCGTCGGCTACACCAACGCCGGAAAGTCGACGCTGCTCAACGCCCTCGTTGGCCAGGTGGTCGTCAAGGCCGAGGACCGCCTCTTCGCCACGGTGGATCCGACGTCGCGCCAGGTCAAGCTGGGCGAGGGCCAGACCACCATCGTCACCGACACCGTCGGCTTCATCCACAAGCTACCCCACCAGCTCGTAGACGCCTTCAGGGCCACGCTGGAGGAGGTCACGCGCGCCGACGTGCTGCTGGAGATCGTCGACGCCTCGGACCGCCACTTCGCGGAGCACCGGGCCACCGTCCAGGTCGTGCTCGACGAGCTGGGGGCAGGCGACAAGCCGCGTCTCGTCGCGTTCAACAAGGCAGATCTGATCGAGGCGGCCGCGCGCGACGGGGACACGCCCGCTCCCGCCATCGCCGGCCAGGCCCTCATTTCCGCGGTCACGGGATACGGCCTCGAGACCCTCAAGGCCGAGCTGTCGGCTCTTCTCGCCTCGCTCTGGGTCGACGTCGACGTCGCCATCCCGTACCGGGCCGGCGAGTTGCTCGCACGCGTCCGCGAACGCGGCACGGTTGAGCTCGAATACCGCTCCGTTGACGTTCGGGTCATAGGCCGGGTCAGCCCGCGCCTCGCCGGCGAGCTCGAGGCCGTCGCCGCGAAGTGGCGCGAGTCGCTCCGCAACGGAGAAGCGGCGACGTCCTGACGGGCACGCCGGCGAGTCGTCACGCCAAGGCAGGGCCGCCGTCCGTGGTAGGGGGCCTAGAACACCTGTTCTCATACAATCGCGGGAGTCCACGACCGCCGACTACCCGTGTTGGCGGCGAGTGGACAAGTCCCAGAACAGCCACCGCCGCGTCCGAAAGTGGTGGATAAGCCCCTTCCTCCGCGGGGCCTCCAGGCATAGATTCTGTCTTGCCCGGAGGGGCCAGCGAGATCGACACCAAGCCAGCGGTTCTGGTGGAAACGGTGCCAACGATCTGTGTGAAAGCTCTCGGACCCGCAACGGTTCTTGAGTTGGAGCGCAGGACGTAAGCCGCGAAAGTCAGGATGTAGAGGGCTCGGTGGCAGGTCCGGCAGTCGGCCGGAACGCGGTCCACCGCTGAGCGAGGAGTTTTCGGACCCCTTGCTCGCGGAGGTCAGAGCGGCCGGTACACGCGGACTCGCAGTCCGATCGAACGGTTCCTCTGGGCGCTTTGTTGTGCCCGGAGACTTGCGTCGGGAGCGGCGCTCGAGGGGTCTTGAGGGCCCCATCCGAGCCCGCGACCGCCGGCCGCACCGCCGGTCCTGTCGCCCGGCGAGCGGAGGAGGGGACAGAGGCGGTATCCTCGGCTGCGATCCTCTCTCCACCAGCCAGGAAGTTGATGCCGCCCGCCAGCCCCAGTATCTGGATCATCGTCCCGACCTACAACGAGCGCGACAACGTCGGCCCGATCACCGAGGCCGTCCTCGCGACCGTGCCCGAAGCCCACGTCCTCATCGTCGACGACGGATCCCCGGACGGAACGGGGGAGCTGGCCGACGAGATGGCCAGGGCCAACCCGGCCATCTCGGTTCTGCACCGCCCGGTCAAGCAAGGCCTCGGTCGAGCCTACGTCGCGGCGTTCAGGGATCTGCTCGCCAGGGACGCCGACATCGTCATCCAGATGGACGCGGACTTCAGCCACCCCGTGCGCTTCCTGCCTTCGTTGCTGGAGCCCCTGCAGACCGGCAGCGCGGACTTGGTGCTCGGGTCGCGCTACGTCAAGGGCGGCCACATACCGCGCTGGAACATCTTCCGGCGCCTAATCAGCCGGGGCGGCAGCGTGTTCGCCGGCATCGTCCTGCTGATGCCCTACCGCGACCTCACGGGCGGCTTCAAGGCCTGGCGGGCGCCGGTGCTCCGCGAGATCGACCTGGATCGCCTCCACGCCGGCGGCTACGCCTTCCAGATCGAGACGACGTTCCAGGCCAGGCTGATAGGGGCGCGCATCCTCGAGGTGCCGATCACCTTCGAAGAACGCCGGGTGGGCCAGTCCAAGATGAGCATGAACATCTTCATGGAAGCCTTTCTCCTGGTCATTGGCCTGCGGCTGACGACACTCGGCCGTCGCCGGCGCCGAGCTCAGATCGGGGACCGCTGAGCGTCGCTCGGTCTCGGCCGCCCCCCTCGACCCGTTAGAACACCCGTGCTACTCTGCTCGTGGCTCCGCGCGAGCGCCCGCGCCTGCCGTGCAAGGGGCGTGGAAAGGCGCTGCCAGAGCCGCAATGACTTTCCGAAGAGGTGGATAAGGCGGTAGGCACCGCCACCACCAGGGCGTAGATTCGTTCTTGCCCGGAGGGGCCACGACAACCGAACGACTCGACCGATTCTCGGATCGGGCGAACGATGCGGAGTCGAGGTTCCTCTGGGCGTTTCCTATGCCGTCACACACCGTCACACGCGGCCCGCCGCTGCCACCCGAGCGCCGGCGGGCCGCGTCACGCCACCCGGGGAGCGGCATTCCGCGGCCAGATACCCCTCAATCGCACTTCCGATAATGAGGGTTATGTCCGTTAGTCGTCGCTAAGGTGAATCAGGGCGGCCGATCTTGCAGATGGGCCCTTGTCCGGCCGTCCTGGGGCGGGATGGAACCGGAGCCGGGTCCATCCCGGCGTGCCCACGTCATCCCAGTTGGTACCATCCACGATCTCCGAGCGATGTAGGAAGTTGGCGTTGCCATCGTCAGCGCGTATGAATGTGTAGTCGCGTCCTAGGAAGGGCGCAAGAAGGTCACCGAACATGACGCTACGAGATCCTCGCCGTCCTGCTCGTCCTTGCCCTTCCACACGAGCTGCGGGTCCAGCGACGGGTCGCGCGGGTAGCGGAGCATCTGCGGGCCGGCCTGGGCCTTCTCGGCAAGCGCGCCAAGCTCAGCAGTGGGGATGTTCATCCGGCGATCTCCGGAATGTCTGACGGCCTCGACGGAGGTCGGCGCGGCGGGCTTGGCGATTCTCCTGGCCAACGCTTAATTCCCCCTTATCTGCGCTGTGGCGACATCGAGGATCGCCCGGGCTGCGGCGACCGCCGCCTCGGCGTCCGTCCAGGTCGGGTCCTGGAGCTGGGACAACTCCGGCACGTATCGGACAGCGACCGCGTAGTCAGTAAGCTCCGTCAAGCGCTCGTCCGACACACCGAGGTCGGTTCCCCTCGGCAGCATGGCCTTCAGCGCAACGAGGCTATGGCTCTGGGGCGGCTGGATGCTACTGAGCGTCAGAAGGGCCTTGATGGCCTTTTCGGCCGCCTGTTGAGCGTGGAACGCAACGAGCCAGGGCGGCGTGTCCGGGTCCATGGCGTATAGCAGCACTCTGGCGCCCGCCAGGTCCGCCTGAGCTCTCTCGAGCCAAAGCCGGGCCATTCGCGCCTGCCGGCTAGTTTCGGGCATAGATCGTCACCCCCTCGCGAACCGCTGGCCTGACCACGGTCCCGATCAGGTCCGCATCCTCAGCTAGCCGCTCCGGCGTCGTGACGAGAACATCCGCACCGAGGGGGATGCCTCGCAGCGCCATGTAGATGGCTACGCGCGTCTCCCGTGGACTGTCAACCTCCCGCATGACCACGATGAGGTCCACGTCGCTGTCCGGCTGGGCGTCGCCCCGCGCCTGGGAGCCGAAGAGGATGATCCGCTCGGGCTTGAAGCCGCGGACGATGCGGCGCTTGATGACGGGCAGCCACTTCTGGGCCGTGGGCGAAAGACGAAGGCTTGCCGCGCGGGCTCCCCTTCTTGGGCCTGTGGATGCGCGATAAGCGAGCAGATCCTCGTCGCGCCAGATCCGCCTCCCCGAGACCATGGCCACGGGCGCGGGAAAGTCCGGACGCGAAGCCCAATCTCGAACGAAGTTGGGCACGTTCACGCCGTAGAAGGCGGCTGCCTCCTTCGTCCCCAGCAGGCGATCGGTCGTCGTCTCGCTCATGTCGTTATGATAGCGGCGCTATCATTAGATACAAGCCCCTCCCCCGCCGATTTGACGTGCGCGCGGATCAGCGCGCGCTCGGTCAGAAGTTGGTCATCGGCTTCGAGGACGCGTCGGGCCGTAGGGACGTCGCGACCATCTCGTAGTCCGTCGTGGACCCTAAGGCACCGGAACGGTGAAGCTGGCCAGAGGCGGCTGCCTGCCGATCCGAGATAGGCGCAAGCAACAGATCGCCGGCCTCGGGTACAGCGCCATGTCGCAGCGCTACGCCATAAGCTCGCTCGATGAGGCTCGCCAGTATCTCGCCCACCCGGTCCTGGGGCCTCGCTTGCGCGAGTGCGCGGGGATCATCCTGACGATCAAGGGACTCACCGCGGAGCAGATCTTCGGATCGATCGACGGAATGAAGCTCCGCTCCTGCATGACGCTGTTCCACCGGGGCGCACCCGAAGAGACCGTGTTCGCGCAGGTCCTGGATCGCTACTACGGCGGGGTCGGTGACGATGCGACGGACGCTCGGCTGGGACGATAAGACCGCCGGGGCTGCAGCCTGCCCGTCGGGGGCTCGGCCGGCCTAGTACTTGGACCGGCGCGTCTCTTCCTTCTTGGGCGGGCGGGGCTCGTGGCCGGGGCGCGGCGGGTTCGGAGCCGTCCCGGGGGGCATGTCGGGCTGCTTGGGGAGCGGCCCACGAGCGCGGGCTGCTTCCACCTGGGCCGTGAAGGCTGCCAGGCGGTCTGGCGGGACGGCGCGCTCCCATTCGGCAGTGATCTGCTTGACCCGCACATTCTGCGCGTCTCGCTGCTCTCGCTCGTGTCTTGACCGCTTCGTCATCTGGTCCTCATCTGGGTTGCGCGGCAGCTCCGCCGACTGGGGCACCCATTCTGCGCTCATCGGGGGCACCTGTCGCGCAGCTCTTGGCAGTGCGCCGGCCACCGGCGCTCCGGTCTACGGCTGCGGGCCCGTCGTCCCGTACGGCGTTGAGTCGAGTATCTCGGGGATTCCGTCGGCATCGGTGTCCGTCCAGCCGAACATCGTGTAAGGAATCCAGTCGGTCGTGGAGAGGCCATCCGGTCCGGCCACACCCTGGCTGTAGGGCCAGTCATCCATCATCCGGTGGATCGCGCAGTTCACTGGAACGTTGCGCACTCGGCCCGACTTCCGCCCGATGGTCCGCAGGACCATGACGTAGCCCGACAGCGGGTTGCCGAAGAACGGCCCCATGCCGAGACGGAACATCGGCACCATGAAGAATCTGTTCAGGACCCTGAAGAAGCGGCGCACAGGGCGATCCCTTTCCTATGTGACGGCCTTGACCACCAGGTCGACGAACACTGCCGTGATCCGCTCCGGCGGCATTGCCTCGTCGGACAGCTGGAAGTACGTGTTGAGGTACGGCAGCAGCTGGCTGTCGGCGGCGGCCACCGCCAGCAGGTTCACGAGCCGGGCAGCGGCCTCGAGGTCCAGGTCGGACCGAATCTCCCCTCGCCTGGCAGCCGCGACGAGGACGTCCCGAATGAGTTCTCGCATCGCCGTCCCGATCGGGCGGACAGCCCTCTCGGCCAGCGTGACGTCGCCCTGGTAAGCCGCTCGGCCGAGGAAGCGCACCAGGTTAGACTCGGTCGTCCCCCACTCCACTCCGACAGACAGGTATGAATGCAGGGCCTCGGCCAGTGGCATCGCCAGCAGGTACGGCCGCGACATCGCCAGGAAGTCCATGAGGTACCGGACGCACAACCCAACGACGAAGTCATTAGTCCAGCATTGCCCGACCGGACCGCGGGCCGCCGCTGGTCAAACGACGCCCATGGGCCTACCGTAGCCGGCGGGGAATCGGAAAGGTCGAGCCCTTGGATCCGACCTACGAGCAAGTTGGCCGCTTCGGTCATCCCGGCCGGCCGGTCCGGTTCGGCATCGCTGTCGTGGCTGTGATGTTGCTGGCCGCGGTCGCCAAGCCCTGGCCAGGCGAAGGATCCTCGGCTCCGTCCGCGACGGCCCTGTCAGTTTCGACCCCATCTACTCGAACCGTGGTGGCGGCTGCGAGCGCAACAGGCGCCCCAACCCCTTCGCCATCTCGGTCCGACTGGGACGCCGCGGTGTGCCAGAGCCCGGATGGCTGGCGGGTGGTGGCCGACGGCGTCGAGTTGGGCCGGTCCGTGCGGGCCTGGGTGGCCGCCGCTGCGGCCTACTCGTTTGTCCCGCCGATACCATCGACCATCCCGCTCACATTGCTGATATCGCCCGGAGTCCGCCGGCTCGGCTTCTGCGCCCCCGTCAGCGTCGTGCAGGGCGGTCGGATCGGGTGGACAGCCACGCTATGGCGCCAGGGCAGCTTCTCCAGCCCTAACGGGTGGCGTGCCGTCGCCAGCCTGACACCGTCGCCCGGCTGGTTCGGTGCCCCGGCCGATCCGATCGATCAGTCACTGGCCGGCTGGCCGCCCGGGACCTACGTCCTGGAGGCGCGCTTCGAGAACTCGCTCACCGAGGCCTGGCTCGGTCTCACGATTCGCAGCGATGAGTGACGGCCTCCCGGGGAGAGGCCGCGCGCGGGACCACAGCCGGCCGCGTTTGACGCTGGGACTGTGGCACTTCAAGCTCACCCGGACATGACCGCCACTCCCCTACTCCCACAGGCCGCTGCCCTGACCGCATTCCAGCGGTCTCACCCCGAGTTCGAGGCGACACACCCTCTCGATGAGCTGCGGGCGACCGAATACGGGCGCCTCGACCGGGCCGGCCAGGTGTTCCTCGACTACACCGCGGGCGGTGTCTACGCTGACTCCCAGGTCCGCGCGCACGCCGACCTGCTGATGAGCGGCGTGTTCGGCAACCCGCACTCCACGAACCGGGCCTCGGTGGCCATGACCGAGCGGGTCGAGCGAGCCCGGGCGTATGTCCTCGCGTACTTCAACGCATCGCCAGACGAGTACGTGGTGTGCTTCACCCAGAACGCCAGCGGTGCTCTCAGGCTCGTCGGCGAGGCCTATCCCTTCACGTCCGAAGGGCATTACCTGCTGACATTCGACAACCACAACTCGGTCAACGGCATTCGCGAGTTCGCCCGGGCGAAGGGCGCCCGCGTGACCTACGCGCCCGTAATTCCGCCGGACATGCGGATCGACGACGAGAGGATGGCGGCCTACCTGACCGAAACGGGGTCCGGCTCGTGCAACCTCCTCGCCTACCCGGCGCAGTCGAACTTCTCGGGCGTCCAGCACTCGCTGGGTTGGATCGAGCGGGCCCACGAGCGGGGCTGGGACGTGCTCCTCGACGCCGCCGCCTTCGTACCGAGCAACCGGCTTGACCTCGGCCGCTGGCACCCCGACTTCGTGCCGATCTCGTTCTACAAGATCTTCGGCTACCCCACCGGGGTCGGGGCTCTCATCGCCCGCAAGGAAGCGCTCCACAAGCTCCATCGGCCCTGGTTTGCGGGCGGAACGATCACCGTGGCCTCCGTCGCGGGAGATCGGTACTTCATGCAGGAGGGCGCGGAGGCGTTCGAGGATGGCACGCTCGACTACCTGGCCCTGCCGGCCGTGGAGATCGGGCTGCGCCACATGGATCGCGTCGGGCTCGACCTTATCCACACCCGCGTGCGTTGCCTGACCGAGTGGCTCCTTGAATCCCTGGCCTTGCTCGGCCACGGCAGCGGCGAGCCCGTCGTCCGCATCTACGGCCCGGTGGACGCCTCGAACCGTGGCGGCACGATCGCCCTCAATCTCTACGACGCGAACGGCCACTTCATCGACCACCGCATCGTCGAGCAGCGTGCCAACGACGCCGACATCTCCCTGCGCACGGGCTGTTTCTGCAACCCCGGCGGCGGCGAGGTTGCCCTGGGGCTGTCGGCAGAGGAACTGAGCTCGTGCTTCGTGCACGCGGCCGACCGGCTCGCCCTCGACGAGTTTCGGCGGTGTATCGACGACAAGAGCACAGGCGCGGTCCGCGTCTCGCTCGGGCTGGTCACGACTTTCGCCGACGTCTACCGCTTCGTCGAGTTCGCCGCGAGTTTCATCGACAAGACCGCGGCCGAGGCCTAGATACTCCGGCCCGGCCGATCATGGGTGGCCGGCCTCGAGCTCGATGACGTAGCCGTCCGGGTCCAGGCACTTGAACATCGCGAAGCCCGGCTGAAAGATGGATTCCACGATCGGAACGCCGTCGCTGCGCATGCGCTCGTAGAGGGCGCTCACGCGCTCGACATCGCCGCCCAGGAGGAAGCCGAAGTGCAGCTGCTGGGGCCAGGCCGGAGGCTCCGGATCCGGCGCGAGGGCGAGCGAGAAGCCTTCGGCGTTCCGGACAACGAAGGTTTCCTCCTGCCATTCGCTCGGCCCGTCGAAGCCGAAGTAACGTCCGTAGAAGCCCAGCGAAACGTCGACGTCCCGGACCACCAGATACATGTGGTTCAGTTGCATCCAACCCTCCTTCGCTCAGTGCCGGCCGTCATTGGGAGACTAGCGCGTCGCGGGAACTGCCCGGAAGGGCCAGCAGCCGGCAGTACGAACGGGCCTCCTTGATACCACCCCCGGACCCGAGTTCCCAGATAGCGACGCTCCGGCCGTTCAATCCGGAGATACCGCGGGCCGAACAGGCCCTGTGCCTGGCACAGTCCGGTCCGTCCCGCGGGCTTGCCAAAGTGGCTCACCGACCGGGGAGGTCGTGCTCGTGGGTTCAGGCCGGCTGGCAAATATGGCCGATATCGCGGCTTCGACGGGCGCGTCGTCGCGCGACGTCACCCTGGCCCTCGCGGGTGACACCCGCGTCGCGGCCGATCTCCGCCAGCGCATCATCGACGAGATCCACGCCGCCTCATACCGGCCGCTCGAGGCCGCCCAGGACGGCCTCGGCCGCCCGCTCCGTCTAGCCCTCGTCTTCAAGACTCACCACGGCGACACGCCGACGGGCAACCGTTTCTACAGCCCGATCGCAGCCGCGATTGCCACTGCTTGCGTCACTCACGAGACGGAGATCGTGGAGACGACGATGATCGTGGATGAGCAGTATCACCTGCTCGATCTGCCCTCGATGCTCACCGACGGCACCTGCGATGGGGCATTCCTGCTGGGCGCCCAGCTTGACGCTGCCGGGATCGAACGGGCCCGCGTCGCGACCTGCCCGGTCGTCCTCGTGGACGGTTACTCCACGGGTGACGTCCTGGATTCGGTCGTCATCGACAACGTCTTCGGCGCCCGGGCGGCGGTGGAGTACCTCATCGCCGGCGGCCACCGCGACATCGCCTTGATAGGGACCGAACCCGTCTCGTATCCGAGCATCCAGGATCGGCGAACCGGGTACACCGAGGCACTGCGAGCGCACGGCCTGGCCACGCACTACGTCGACGCAAGCTACGTCGTAGCCGAGGCGGTAGCCGTCCTGGGCGTGGACTACGTGCAGCGGCACCCCTCGGTCACCGCGGTCTTCGGAGCTACCGACCTCATCACCGTCGGCTTCATGCAGATCGCCCGCGATCAGGGTTTCCGCCTGCCCCACGACCTTTCCCTGGTCGGGTTCGACAACATCGACCTGGCGAGCCTGGTCATGCCGGGGCTCACCACCATGGCCGTCGACAGGACCTGGATGGGCCGGGCCGCGTTCGCCCTGATGACGCACCGCCTGGAGGTGCCGGACGGCAGCCAGGTGACTGCCCTGGTCGTACCTCGCCTCATCGAGCGCGAGAGCGTCGTCCCGCCCAGCCCAGACTGACCCTCGCGCGCCGCGACTTCACGGGTTCGTTATGCTGATCGAGCGGGACGTGCTCGAAAACGATCACAGCCGCAGCCCCGACGAGGTTCGCGTGTCGCGCGTATCGGACCTGTACCGGCCGAGCCTGGCCACTCTCACGGATCTGTACGAACTGACGATGGGGGCGGGCTACGCGTCTGCCGGCGTCGCCGACCGCGAGACGGTCTTCGCCCTCAGCTTCCGCTCCCTGCCCTTCGGAGGTGGCTACGCGGTCGCGGCCGGCCTCGACGACGCCCTGGCGATCCTCGAGAGGCTCCGTTTCGACGACGACGACATCGAATACCTTCGGGGCCTCCGCGGGGCCGGATCGAAGCCGCTCTTCAGCCCCGACTTCATGGAGCGCCTGGCCGGCCTCAGGTTCACGTGCGACGTGGACGCGATACCCGAGGGCACGGTCGTCTTCGCCAACGAACCTCTCCTGAGGGTGCGAGGGCCGCTCCTGCAGGCCCAGCTGGTAGAGAGCGTCCTCCTGACCGTGATCGGCTTTCAGACGCTCGTGGCCACCAAGGCCGCCCGGATAGTCGAGGCTGCAGCCGGCAGCCCCGTCTTGGAGTTCGGCCTGCGCCGGGCCCAGGGCCTCGACGGGGCCCTCTCGGCGGCGAGGGCGGCCTACATCGGCGGCGTCGCGGCAACCTCCAACGTCCTCGCCGGTCGCCTGTTCGGAATTCCGGTGCGAGGTACCCACGCCCATTCATGGGTCCAGGTTTTCGGCGACGAGCAGCGCGCCTTCGACGCTTACGCCGACGCTCAGCCCGGCAACGTGACCCTGCTCGTGGACACGTATGACTCCCTCGAAGGCGTGGCTCACGCCATCGCGACGGGGCGGCGGCTGAGGTCGGCCGGCGGCACGCTCGCCGGCATTCGCCTCGACTCGGGCGATCTCGCCTACCTCTCGATCGAGGCGAGGCGGATGCTCGACGAGGCCGGCTTCAGCGACACGAAGATCGTGGCCTCGAATGACCTGGATGAGCACACCATCGCCTCGCTCCGCGAGCAGGGCGCACGGATCGACGTCTGGGGAGTCGGCACGCGCCTGGACACGTGCTACGACCAGCCGGCTTTGGGCGCGATCTACAAGCTCAGCGCCATCTGCGACCCCGCGACCGGCTGGCGCTACCCGGTGAAGCTGTCGGAGCACAGCTCGAAGATCTCTATCCCGGGCGTTCTCGGGGTGCGTCGCTTCATCGACGGCTCGGGCCGCTTCCGCGCCGACATGATCTACGACGAGGATCTGCCGGCACCGCCCGACGGAGATTCGATCGTCGATCCGGCCGACGCGCTTCACATGCGCGAGATCGACCCGACCTGGACTGGCGAGGAGCTGGTGCTGCCGGCCTTGCGCAAGGGCGTGCGCGTCTCGCCTGCCCCCGCGCTCGATGAGATCCGGGCGAGGGCGCGCTCCCAGATCGGCAACCTCCACCCGGCCATCAGGCGCCTCCTGAACCCGCACATCTATCCGGTTGGCCTGGAGATCCGGCTCCACGAACGGCGCAGCGCGCTCGTTCTGGAGAGACGCCGCGCGCACGCAACCGCGGACCCGCCGAACGCCGCCGGCGCGATGTAGTCCCAGAGGGCATGGACCAGCGGCGGCCGCTACTCCGCCGGAGCCTGATCCGGTTCTTCCGCCGCGGACGAGGTGTCGGGTTCGGTCACTGCCTCGGCTGGGGCGGCTGGTTCGACCACCGGTTCCGGGCCGGACACGTCCGCCGGACCGGGTTCGAGCTCCGTTTCGGGCACCAATGCCACGTCAGCCTCGAGCGCCATTTCAGGCTCCGGGGTCGGCGGCTCGATCTCGATCTCGGCAAGACCCGCGTCTGGCGTGGACCATCGCGGATCCAGGGCGAGGTGGAGCAGGGCCGGGCGCCCCGCCTCCAGGGCTTGACGGAGAGCCGGCTCGAACTCCTCGTCGCTGCGGACCGAAATGCCCAGTGCCCCGCACGCTTCCGCGATCGCCGCGAAGTCCACGGGTCCGAGCCGTGTTCCGAGACCCGCGTCTTCCCCGCGTTCCCGCTGCCGCCGCCAGATCATTCCGTAGCGGCCGTTGTCGAACACGAGGGCAACGACGTGGGCTCGCTCGCGGACGGCAGTCTCGAGATCCGCCATGGTCATGGCGAAACCGCCGTCACCGGCCAGGGCAACCCCAAGGCGGCCCGGCCGGGCCAGCGTGGCGCCTATCGCGGCCGGCAGGCCGTAACCCATCGGCCCGGCCGCCGAGCCGAGGAAGGTGCCGGGCCGGTGGAACCGGTAGCCGCGAGCCGCCCATGTGCCGAAGTCACCCGCATCCGTCGTGATGATCGCCTCCGGAGGCAGCACCCGTGCCAGCGTCGCCACGACGCGCCCGGGATGGACACCCGGTCCGTCCCATGGCTCCGCGTCCACGATCGACCCCGCGTCGTACGCCTCACGATCCACCGCGTTCGCGGCCGTCCGCTCGTCGAGAGAAGTCGCGTCGAAGGCAGCCTTCACCAGAACGCGCTGAGCGACACGCAGGAAGACCGCGGCATCCGAGGCAAGGACGATGTCCGGCCGCCGGTCAGACGCCGTTCCATGTGGCTCTACGTCGACGTGGGCCCATTTCGTGCCGGGACCCGGGATTCGGTATCCATAGCTGGTGATCTCGCCCAGCCGGCAGCCCAGCACCAGCAGAGCATCGGCCTCCTCCAGCCGCGCCAGAACGCTCGCAGGGGCGCCGAGACCAGCCATACCCAGGTAGAGCGGGTTGTCGTTGGGAAAGAGGTCTCCGCGCCGCCACGAGGAGACGACCGGGATCCGCATCGTCTCGGCGAAGCGGACCAAGGCGTCCGTGCTGCGCGCTCGCAGGACCCCAGCGCCGGCGAGAATCAAAGGCCTCCGGGCATCGGCGAGCAGGTGGAGAACCTTGCGGATGAGGACCGGGTCGGGCTCGCCGTGGTGCTCTGGAGGCGTGGGCGCGCGGCCGTTGCCAGCCGCCGGCAACCTCGCGTCCATCAGGTCTGATGGCACGCCGATCAGGACTGGCCCGGGCCGCCCTCTCGTGGCGGTCGCGACGGCCCTCTCGATGAGCGCAGTCGCGCCCGCGGCGTCCTTCAACTCCGCCGCCCACTTGACGATTGGCTCGAAGGCGCGGACGACGTCCATCTCCTGGAAGGCCTCGCGCCCCTGGACGTCACGGCGGACCTGCCCGACGATCGCGATGACCGGCGCCGAATCGGCTCGGGCGGCATGCAACCCGATGGCCAGGTTCGCCGCGCCGGGACCGCTAGTCCCGACGCAGACGGCCGGGCGGCCCGTGAGCTGGGCTACCGCCCCGGCCATGAACGCGGCCGACCCTTCATGCCGCGCCGCCACCACGCGAATCCGGTTGGCCGCCAGTCCCTCTAGCAATCCAAGCACGCTCTCGCCGGGAACGGTGAAGGCGATCTTCACACCCGCCCGGGCCAGGCCCTGCGCCAGGGCAGCGCCGACCGTCGTGGTGGCGCCCTGGTTCTCAGTCGTAGACATCGACGCACTCCTTCGGAGCGCCGCGCCGGATCACCGGGCGGGTCTCACCGATAGTTCGTGAACTGCAATGCCACTGGTTCATCCAACTCCCTCAGCCGGGTAATCACCCGCTGGAGGTCGTCCTTGCTCTTGGCGAAGACACGCAGGGCATCTCCCTGGATCTGCGGCTTCACCTTCGGAAACTCGTCGCGTACCAGCTTGCTGAGCTTGCGGGCGAGATCCTCGTCCAGCCCGCGCCGCAGGCCGATGTGCTGGCGCACCTTGTTGCCCCCGGCGGGCTCGATCTTGCCCCAGTCGAAGATCTTCAGAGAGAGTCCGCGCTTGACGGCCTTGGACTCGATGAGATCCCTGATCGCCTTTGCCCGGAACTCGTCGTCGGTCACCAGGACCAGCTCTGTTTTGGCCTGCGAGAGGTCGACCGTGGCGCCTTTGAAGTCGTATCGCTGCTGAACCTCGCGCCGAACCTGGTCGAGAGCGTTGCGCATCTCCTGGTCGTCGAACTCGCTCACGACATCGAAAGACGATTCGCCTGTCATTGGCCCTCCAGCAACTCTCAACCGCCGGCCTCGCGGCGTGCTTCATACCCATGTGATCGCCACGCCCCCGGGATCTTCCCATCGGGGCATGGGCGGACCTGTGTGATTGTGCCGCACCCGGGCGGCGTTGGGCAGGCCATCTCCCGATTACCGGCCGCCCGTCCTCGTTCGGCTCCCGAGCGCCTCCATCAGCATCTCCGCGATGCGGTAGCTCTTGCCGCCGCCCATGACCAGGACCGCGTCGCCGAACCGAACCTCTCGTGACAGCCACTCGGCGGTCTGCTCCACCGTTCCCGGCGCGGCGGCAATCAGTCCCGGCCTCCTGCGCGCGGTGGCTTCGGCCAGCGCGGCGGACGACGTCACAGTGGTATCGGGGTCGCGACTGGCCCAGATCTCGGCGACGGCGACCGCATCGGCCGTTGCCAGGACATCGGCGAACTCGTCGAGCATGGCCGCGGTGCGGTGATATGTGAGGGGCTCGTAGACGGCCCAGATCCGCCTGCCGGGCTCGAGTTGCCTCAGCGCGGCCAGCGTCTCGCGAATCGCCGTGGGGTGATGGCCGTAGTCGTCGTAGACCACGACTCCCCTCCCCTCCCCCTTCCGCTCCAGGCGGCGGCCGACCCCGGTGAAGCTTCCCAGCGCCGTGGCGAGGGCATCCGGAGGAACGCCCAGCGTGAGCGCGGCGCCCGCTACGCCCAGGGCGTTGGAGGCATTGTGGCGGCCCGCCAACAGCAGCCGCACGGTCACCGGAACGGCCAGGCTCGAACCCTCCAGCCGGAGAGCGGTCCCCGTCGTGTCGGCACTGGAGACGGTGCCGGCGAGCCATTCACCTCTGCCGGAAGACACAGTAGTTGCGGCCGTGAGAGTGGTTCGCAGGATCCTGCCCGGCCAGTCATGGAGGCGCGCCACGACCTCCGCCACGCCCGAGTCGCCGAGGTTCGCCACGAGGACGGGGTCCCGGCCCGTTCCGCCGGCCTGCCTGATCCAGGTCTCGAACGTTCCGATCACGGCGGCCCGGTCCGCGAAGACATCTGGGTGATCCCACTCTGCCGACGTCAGGACCGCCACGTCCGGACGGTACGGGTCGAAGTTCCCCGCGTATTCGTCCGCCTCCACCACGAACGGCACTCCCCCACCCCACCGGGCCGTCGACGGCAACCCGCCTGCTAGAGCGGCCGGCAGGAGCGCCCCTACGAACGCCGATGGGTCCAGCCCCGCCTCCACCAGCACGTGAACCAGCCAGCCGGCCGTGGTGCTCTTGCCGTGCGTGCCGGCGACGCCGACGAGCGTCTTCCCCGCGGCCGCATCGGCGATGAGCTGCTGCCAGGGCTCGACCGGGACGCCGGCGGCCCTCGCCGCGGCCAGCTCCGGGTTGTTGGGATCGACGGCGGTCAGGGCCTTGGTCACCGCCAGCCGTTCCGGTCGGGGCGCGTCCGAGACATGGCGCGGATCGTGGCCCCATTCGAGGTGGATCCCCGAGGCTTCGAGCGGCGGCGTGTACGGCGACGGACCGCCGGGATCGCATCCGCTGACGGCGGCCCCGCGGTGGAAGGCGAGTAGCGCCGCCGCGCTCGCCCCCGCGCCGGCGGCCCCGACGACGTGGATCCGCTCATGGCTACGGATGGGACGCGCCTCTCTTGCGGGTGCCAGCCCGCCACCGACGACGCCGGCTCCCCGGACCGAGGTCACCTTCGACCGCTCGCGACGCCGGACGAGACCCGCTCGAGGAGGAGTTCCAGGGCGGCCCGGGCGGTAGCCTCTCGATTGCCCGACCGGTCGCCCGACCAGACATAGCGGCGGACTTCGGCGCCGTCCGTGTCTGCCACGGCGACGTAGGTCAGCCCCACCGGCTTGGCTGCGCTGCCCCCACCCGGTCCGGAGATGCCGGTCACGGCGATGGCCAGGTCTGCTCCGGTGCGATGGAGGACCCCCACGGCCATCGATCGGGCCACCTGCGCGCTCACCGCACCATGTGCCTGGAGTTGCTCATCCGGCACGCCGAGCAGCCCGGTCTTGACTTCGTTCGAATACGACACGACCCCACCGCGGAAGTAGCCGCTCGAGCCGGGCACGTCCGTGATCAGCTTGGCGATCATTCCGCCGGTGCAGGACTCCGCCGTAGCGACCGTAACGCACCCCGCCAGGCAATGCTCCTGCACTTGCTCGACGAGGCGGACCAGGGAGTCGCTGTCCATGGCGATCAGGGGCAGGAGGTCGAGTTCCGGGCCCCGTTGGTGTCGATGTAAGCCCGCTGCCCGCCGAGTGAGCTGATCGGACCGTACGACGTCCCGTTCACCGTGATGTACACGAACGCGGGCTTGGTCGCCTTGATGCAGACGTATCTCTTGGCAACCACCGTCATCTTCCAGCCGTTTGCCTGGACGAAGCCCGACGTGTCCGTGATGTTGTCGTGGTAGATGGACACGCCCGCCGCACCGCCCTTGATCTCGATCAGGACCGTCAAGCCCTTGAACGGGATGTTGATCGTGCGTGAGACAGGAGCCGTTGTGAGGCCCCGGGAGCTGGTTCCGACGAGCGTCAACTGCCAGAGCCCGGCGTTGAGCTGGATGGCGAACGAGAACGTGCCATCGCCGGCGGTCGCAACAGACATGGGCTGCGGTGGGGGCGTCGGCGTCGGGGCCGGGGAGGTCCCGGGCGACCCGCTCGCGATCGGGCTCGGGCTCGGGCTCGGGCTCGGGCTGGCACTCGGGCTCGCCAGTGGGGGAGGTGCAGACGGCGTGGGCGGCGGCATCGTGGTCCCCGGCGCGAGCGGCGGGCCCAGGTACGTGGGCGTGAGCGTGACCGTGGTCACCTCAGTGCTTATCCCGGTGACGGTCACGGAGCCGGTGTTGATCGTTGCACCGTCCCCTGGCGTCGAGAAGGCCAGCTCCGGGAGAGGCGGTGTCGGCGTGGGCACCGGAACGAGCACGATCACCCTGATGGGTAGGCTGGCGTGGCTCGTGTCGAGGTTCTTGGCGGTTATGTCGAACTGGTTGCTGCCGGCCTGGAGAGCGGCCTGGTAGGTCCAATGACCGGTATCGTCGGTGGTGACGACCTTGGGGTCCTGTCCGTTCCAGGAGATCAGAACCGTGGTGCCGGCCGTGGCGGTGCCCTTCAGCACGTAGCTCGTGCTCCCGACGGGCACCACGACCGGCGTCGTAGCGAGCGAGTCCAGCGCCAACGTCGGATAGGACAGGTACCGCGTCAGCTGGAAGCCGAAGTAGGACGCTACGATCAGGATGATGATCACGACGACCCCGATGACGGCGTGGCTGCGCTGGAACACGATGCCCCGCCGGATGGTCAGCGGCTGAGGCCCGACGATGGCCGATCTGGACAGCTCCGGGGCCCCGGCCTGGCTTCGCCACTCCTCCTCGATCTCGTCGGCATCGAGCCCCAGGTACGACGCGTAGTTGCGCAGGAAGCCCCGGGTGTACACGTCGCCCGGGAGCTCGGTGTAATCGCCCTCCTCGAGCGCGGCCAGGTACTTGGAACGGATCTTGGTGTCGCGCTCGACGCGGAAGAGGTCTATGCCCTTCGTTTCCCGCGCATCGCGCAACTGCGCGCCGACGGCCGACCGACCGTCACGGCTGGGTGCCGCCACGCTCCGCTGCCCGCCGCCTCGTCGCGACGGGCGGCGCGGTGGATTGGGGATCGTCATATTTCGTCCTCGCCGGCTCCGATCGATGAACTCGAGGCCGGTCCTTCTCGCCGGAGCACCTGCCGCGCATTCGACCCGTCGAAGGGTCCGATGTATCCGCGCGACTCGAGCTGGTCGATGATTCGAGCGGCCCTGGCGTAGCCGATCTTGAGGCGCCGCTGCAGAAGCGACGCGGATGCACGATCGTACTCCTGGATGACGCCTACGGCATCGAGCATGAGACGATCCGCCTCTTCATCGACCGCGACGTCCGGATGCTCGGGCTCGTCGCCGGTCTCGACAATGCCCATGTCGTAGTGCGGCTCGGCCTCGGCCCGCCAGTGCTCGCAGATGTTCGAGATCTCCTTGTCCGAGACGAAGACGCCCTGGAGTCTGATCGGCCGCGGCAGGTCGGCCGGCTGGAAGAGCATGTCGCCGCGGCCGATGAGGTCCTCCGCCCCGGGCATGTCAAGGATCGTCCGCGAGTCGATCTGGGACGCCATCGCGAAGGCGATCCGGCTCGGGAAGTTGGCCTTTATCAGGCCCGTGACCACGTTCACCGACGGCCGCTGCGTCGCCAGGACCAGGTGGATTCCGGTCGCCCGGGCCTTCTGGGCCAGGCGGACGACGGGCTCCTCGACGTTCTTGCCCTCGCGCATCATCAGGTCGGCCAGCTCGTCGACGATGAGAACCACGTAGGGCAACCGGTCCGCCGGGTCGGACCTGGTCTCGTTGAAGCCGGCGATGTTTCGGGCATTGGCGCCGGCGAACCGCCGGTATCGGTTCTCCATCTCCGTGACGGCCCACTTGAGCGCGGCTTTGGCCCTCTCCGGCTCGGTGATGACCGGCACCATGAGATGCGGGAGACCGTTGTAGGCCGACAGCTCGACGCGCTTGAGGTCAACCAGGACCATCCGCACTTCGTCCGGCATGGCGTTGCACAGCAGGCTCGAGATCAGGGCGTTGACCATGACGCTCTTGCCCGAACCGGTCGCGCCGGCGATGAGGAGATGCGGCATCTTCGCCAGGTCGGCGGCGCGGGCGTGGCCGGCTACGTCGCGACCGAGGGCGAAGGTCAGCTTCGACGCGGCCCGCAGGTCTACCTCCTCGAGTATCCGGCGGAGAGCGACGATGTTGAAGTCCTTGTTCGGGATCTCCAGGCCCACGACGCTCTTGCCCGGGATGGGCGCCTCGATCCGGATCGTGCGCGCGGCCAACGCCATGGCCAGGTCGTCGGAGAGGGCCTCGATGCGGCTGACCTTGATCTCGGGAGAGGGCTCGATCTCGTACTGGGTCACCACCGGGCCCGCGTTCCAGGTCACGACCCTCGCCGGGATGCTGAAGCTGGCCAGTTTCGCGGCGATGATCGCGGCGTTGCGCTCGTGATCCATGCCGCTCTCGCCGATGCGAGGCGCGACGTTCTCCAGCAGCGCCAGAGGCGGGAGATGGTACTCCGGCCGGACCTTTTCTGCCGGCAACGCCAGGCCTCCAAGCTTCGATTGCGCCGGGGCGTCGCTCCCGGGACGGCCTGCACGGATCGGGGCACCGTCTCGAACGGATCCGCCCTCGCGCCTGGCGGGTTCGCCGGCCGGCCCCTGGCGAACGGCCGATCCGTCACCGAGCGGACCCCCGTCGCGGGCGGTGAGCCCGGCCGGAACCTGCGGCGCAAAAGTCTGGGACGTCGGGCCCGGATTTGGTATCGCGACGGGGATCGACGGCGCGCGGTCGTCGCCGAAGCGGCGCCCGTCGGCCGAAGCCGCATCCTTGCCTGCCTTGTCCGGCCGATCGGCCCGGGCCGTCGCGCCCGTCACGCCGGCAGCGCTAGCCTCCGGAGCGGGCCGGAAGAGCGCGGTCATGACACGCGTGACGAATTGCCCGAGCGGGGCCATGACGGCCGGCAGGGACATGTCCAGGGCGAGCAGCGTGCCCGAGACCATCAACAGGACCAGGAAGACGCCGGCACCGGGCGCCGTGAGAAGGGGCGACAGGGCGCCGGCCAGGGCGCGGCCGATGGTTCCGCCGAACCTGCCGGAGAACAACGACACGAGGCCCAGCAGCGACCCGTAGGCGAGAGCGCTCCCGAAGAGGGTCAGCTCCCAGTCCCACTTGGTGCCCTGGGCTCGTTCGAGGTAGTAGCCGAGCAGGATGAGGATCACCGGCAGCAGCCACCTGGCACTCCCGAACCAGGGCGCAACCGCATTCCGCTCCCAGTCCGTGAGCGAGCCGCCCTGGATGGTCAGACCGATGAGAAGCGAGACCCCGATGAGGAGCATCGCCAGGCCGATGACCACGCGCACGATCTCGGCCGAGGCCGTCCAGCGCCGGCTCGAGCGTCGCCGTCGAACCGGAGGCGTGGCCCGGCTTGTCCTGGTCGGCGTGCTGCGACCGGCGGCCGCGGATCTGGCCGACACTAGACCTCCACCACTACCGGGAAGACGAGCGGCCGGCGGCGCGTCTGCTCGTACAGGTAGCGAGAGATCTCATCCTTGATCTGGCTCTTGAGCAGGCCGACTTCGCTGGTGCGATCGCCGGGGCTCTCGACGGCGGCCAATACTCGATCCACGGCACCCTCCATGAGCGGATCGCGCTCGTTGCCGTGGACGAAGCCGCGGGTCACGATCTCGGGCCGGGTCACGACCCGGCCGGTCTGCTTGTCGACCGTGACGACGACGATGAACATGCCGTCGCTGGCGAGGGCGCGGCGGTCGCGCAGGACGACTTCGCCGACGTCTCCCACCGACAACCCGTCGACGAGGACATAGCCGGACGTGACCGGCGCGCCGCGCCGGGCGCTCCCATCGGCGAAGAACTCGATGACCTGGCCGTTCTCGATGATGAAGACGTTCTCGGGCGCGACGCCCGTCTCCACCGCCAGCCGGCCGTGCTGAACGAGCATTCGGAACTCACCGTGGATCGGGATGAAGTACTTGGGACGGGTCAGGCCGAGCATCAGCTTCAGCTCTTCCTGGCTGGCGTGGCCCGAAACGTGGGCGTGCTTGACGGTGTGGTAGTAGACGTTTGCGCCGGCCTTGAAGAGGTTGTCGATGGTCCGGGCGACGTACTCCTCGTTGCCGGGAATGGGGCTTGCGCTCACGATGACGGTGTCGCCGGGCTGGATCTCGACGAAGCGATGGTCGCGGTTGGCCATCCTGGCCAGGCCGGCCATCGGCTCGCCCTGCGCCCCGGTTGTGGCGATCACGATGCTGCCCGGGGAGACTGAGCCGATCTGATCCTTGCCTATCACCTGCCCGGGCGCATGCGTGAGGTAGCCCAGGTCGGTGGCGATCCGGAAGTTCTGCTCCATCGACCGGCCGATGACCGCCACCTTGCGATCGAAGGCGGCGGCGGCATCCAGAACCTGCTGGATGCGGGCGATGTTGCTGGCGAAGGTGGCGACGATGACGCGGCCGTCGAGCGGCTCCATGATCTCGCGGAACGTCTCCCCTACCGTCCGCTCCGAGAGCGTGTAGCCGGGCTGCTCGGCCCGCGTCGAGTCGGACAGGAGGCAGATGACGCCGTCCTCGCCGAGCCGCGAGAGCGCCGCGAAGTCCGATCGCCGGCCGTCCACGGGCGTGTGGTCGAACTTGAAGTCGCCCGTGGTGACCACCGTCCCGACCGGCGTGTGGAGGGCCATGCCCATCGCATCCGGGATGGAGTGGCTGATCCGGAACGGCTCGACGCGGAACGGCCCGATCTCGAGCTGGTCTCCGGGATCGAGCGGCAGGAGCGGGTTGTTGTGGAGCTTGTGCTCTTTGATCTTGATGCCGAGCAGCCCGCGGGCCAGGGTGGAGGCGTAGACCGGCACGCCGGGGAAATACGGCAGCACATATGCCAGACCGCCGACGTGATCCTCGTGGGCGTGGGTGATCAGAAAGGCTCGTACCTTCTCGCGGTTCTCGCGAAGGTAGGTGACGTCCGGGATGACGAGGTCTATCCCGAACATCTCCTCGTCGGGGAACATGAGTCCGCAGTCGACTACGACTATGTCATCGCCGTACTCGAAGACGTACATGTTCTTGCCGATCTCCCCCACGCCTCCGAGGGGGATGATTCGGAGCGGTATCTGATTGTCAGGCATCGATTCCCAAGTGACGGGACCGTGAAGTTGTGCTCATCCTAGAAGAGGCCGAGTTGATCCGTCGGCTCAGATTCCTCAATCTGCGCGACGGATTCCATCGCGGCCGCCGGTGACACGGCGACGTCGGCTGAAGAAACCCCCGGTTCAGCTGATGCGCCGGAAGCCGGCCGCTCCGCGCGCAACCGGCGCGCCTCGAGCAAGGCTGGCGGCACCCCCTCCATGTCGCGGAACAGGGTAGCTTCGAGCGACGCCTGGCGCAGGGCCGCCGCGGGGTGATACATGGCATACGTGAGGGCTTCCGGTGCGCCGGCCGCCGGGTCCGCCGCTCGGAACGTGCCGTGGACCTGTCCGATCCTTGCCCCCGGATTGAAGCGGGCCATCGAGAAGCGACCCAGCGTGACCACCAGGGCCGGGTCCAGCGCGGCGAGCTGGCGCGTCAGGAAAGGCGCGCACGCCGCGATTTCGTCCGGCTCCGGATCGCGATTCTCCGGCGGCCGGCACTTGACCACGTTCGTTATGAAGACCTCCTCGCGGGACCAGAGAACTGAGGCAAGAAGCCTCTCCAGGAGGCCACCGGCTCGACCCACGAAGGGCCTGCCTTGACGATCCTCGTTGAAGCCGGGTCCCTCGCCCACGAAGATCACCTCCGTGGCCGCGGTTCCCTCGCCCGGGACGGCCTTCGTTCGGGTCTGATGGAGCCGGCAACGCGTGCAGACCGCCACTTCCGCGCTGATGGCGTCGAGCGCCGCCCGGCGCTCGACCTCGGTCACGATGCTGCCCCGGCCCCGCTCGACCCGTTGCGGCGAGACCGTGCCTTGACCCAGCCACGCTCGAGGAGAACCTCGGCGATCTCGATCGTGTTCGTGGCTGCGCCCTTGCGCAGGTTGTCGCTCACGACCCAGAACGCCAGCCCGTTCTTGACCGACGGGTCCGTGCGGACCCGGCCGACGTAGATCTCGTCCGACCCGGCCGCCTGGGTTGCAAGGGGATAGAGGTGAGCGGCCGGATCGTCCATCACGACGACCCCGGGGACCGCTGCGAAGGCCCGCCTGGCCTCGTCGGGGCTCATCGGCTTGCTCGTCTCCACATGGACGGCCTCGGAATGGCTCACGAAGACAGGCACCCGAACAGCCGTGCAGGAGAGCCGCAGATCGGGGAGATGCAGGATCTTCCGGCTCTCGGTCACGACCTTCCACTCTTCGCGCGTGTAGCCGTTCTCGAGGAAGACGTCGATCTCGGGCAGGGCATTGAAGGCGATTGGATGCGGGTAGACGGCAGGAATCTTCGGCTCGCCCGCGACGTGCGCCCGGATCTGCGTCTCCAGCTCGGCGATGGCCTCGGCGCCGGTGCCCGATACGGACTGGTAGGTGTCCACGATGACGCGTTCGATTCCGACCGTGTCGCGGATCGCCATCAGGACCGGCACGAGCTGCATCGTCGAGCAGTTGGGGTTGGCGATGATGCCCTCGTGCCACTCCGCGTCGTCGGGGTTCACCTGGCCGACGATGAGCGGGATGTTCGGCTCCATGCGCCACGCGTTGGAGTTGTCGATCACCGTGGCACCGCGTGCGGCCGCCTCGGGTGCGAGCTGGCGCGAGACTTCGGCTCCGGCCGAGAACAGGGCGATGTCGACTCTTTCGAAGGCTTCCGGTGTCGCCTCCCCCACCGTGAGAGTCCGCCCGTCGGAGCTGATGGTCGATCCGGCCGAGCGCCCGGAGGCAAGCAGGCGAAGTTCGCCAACCGGGAAATGCCGTTCGGAGAGGACCTGGGACATCGTTCGGCCGACGACGCCGGTGGCGCCGACGATGGCGACGGTGAGCGGGCGGACTTCTGCGGGCATGGCTCCACTCAGATGTGCTAGTTGACGGACCGAGGGCCGAGTATACCAGCGGCCCGCCCGAATCCTCGGCTGCCTGCATACGGGGCGGCCTATGCGGACGGTCCGTGCATGAATCACGAGAGCCGGCCGTTCCCGGCCGGCTCTCGTTTACTAACCGATCAGGACTCGCTGCGAGCCAGGTGTCGTTGCATCGCGGCCTTGCGCGAAAGGTTGATGCGTCCCTGGCGGTCGATCTCGACCACCACGACCATGACCTCGTCGCCGACCGAAACCACGTCCTCTACGGTGGGAACGTGGTAGTCGGCAAGCTCACCGATCCGGATCAGGCCTTCCTTGCCGGGCAGGATCTCGACGAAGCAGCCGAAGCCCATGATCCGCGTGACCTTGCCAAGGTAGAGCCCGCCGACCTCGACCTCGCGAGTGAGAGACTCGATCCAGGTGACCGCCTTGCGCGAGTTCTCACCCGACACTGCGGCGATCTGGACCGTGCCGTCGTCCTCGACGTTGATCTCGGTTCCGGTCTCCTCCTGGATCTTGCGGATCACGGAGCCGCCCTTACCGATGATGTCGCGTATCTTCTCGGGGTTGATCTTGATGGTGATGATGCGCGGAGCGAAGTTGCTCATCTCCGTCCGGCTGGTCGGGATGACCGCGTCCATCTTGTCGAGGATCGCCATCCGGGCGGCGTGGGCCTTCTCCAGCCCCTGGCGGATGATGGCCTCGTTGATGCCCTTGACCTTGATGTCCATCTGCAGCGCCGTGACGCCCTCGCGGGTGCCGGTGACCTTGAAGTCCATGTCGCCGAAGGCGTCTTCCTTGCCGAGGATGTCGGTCAGGACAACGAAGCGGCCGTCGGGCTCGCTGATCAGACCCATCGCGGCGCCGCCGACGGCGGCCTTGATCGGCACGCCGGCGTCCATGAGGGCCAGGCTCGAGCCGCAGGTCGAGGCCATCGAGGTCGAGCCGTTGGACGTCACGCACTCGCTGACGAGGCGGATGACGTACGGGAACTCGTCCTCAGACGGCAGGACCGGCAGGAGGGCCCGCTCGGCGAGATGGCCGTGGCCGATCTCACGCCGGCCGGGACCGCGCATCGGCTTGTTCTCGCCGGTGCTATACGGGGGCATGTTGTAGTGGTGGAGGAACCGCTTCTCGGTCTCGGGGCTGATAGTGTCGATCCGCTGCACGTCCGAGGACGGGCCCAGGGTCGCCACGGTGAGGGCCTGGGTCTGGCCGCGGGTGAACAGCCCTGAGCCGTGGGCTCGAGGCAGCACACCGACCTCGACCGAGATCGGCCGGATCTCGTCCACGCCGCGGCCGTCCATGCGGATGCCTTCGTCGAGGACCGTCTTGCGGACCGTCTTCTTCTGGATCAGCTGGAAGAGGCTCTTGCTGACGCGGCCCTGGCGGCGGGCTGCGTCGAGCAGACCGGCCGGATCCTCGCCTTCCTTGCGGTTGGCTCGGATCGAGATGGCGATTGCGTCCTGCAGGTTCTGGACACGGTTCGGGAGGTCGCCCGCGAACCTGGCCACGATGCCTGCCGTCGTCTCGGCGTCGGCCAGACCGCGATGCACGGTCTCGACGGTGATGCCGAAGAAGCGGGCGACGTCGCCGAGCTTGTAGGACTCGAGGTCAGGGTAGGCCTCGCGAGCGATAACGAGCGTGTCGAAGTAGCCGCCCTCGACGAACTTTCCGCTCTGGCCGAGGGCCGCATCGAGGAAGCCGAGGTCGAAGCCGACGTTGTGGCCTACGACCGGAGCGCCGGCGATGAAGGCCAGAAGCTTCTCGGCCGCCTCGCGGGCGATGGGGGCGCCGGCCACGTCTGCGTCGGTGATGCCGTGCATCTGGGCGCCGAAGATGTCGCGACCCGGGTTGACGAAGGTCGAGAACTTGTCGACGACCGCGCCGTCTCGGACGCGAACGGCTCCGATCTCGATCAGGTCGGCAACCTTGGGGTCACGGCCGGTAGTCTCGGTGTCGAGGACGACGAGCTCGTAGCCGGGCTGGCCGACCTTCTTGACGAAGTCGAGCACCGAGCCGGTGCCGGGTTCCAGGTAGCCGATCATCTTGGGCTTGCCGGCGGCGGCCCGCATCTGCTCCTGGATGTCCACCAGGGGCTGGAGGGCCTTGTGGCCGAAGAGGATGGCATCGGCCATGACCGCCTCGGGGACGATCGAGGCGCCGGCCTCGACCATCATGATCGCATCGCGGGTGCCCGAGACTACCAGGTCGATGTCGGAGCGCTCGAGGTCGCTGATCGTCGGGTTGACTACGAAATCGCCGTCGATCCGGCCGATCCGGACGGCGCCGATGGGGCCGAGGAACGGGATCTCGCTGATCGTCAGCGCACACGAGGCGGCAAACGTGCCGAGAACGTCCGTCTGGTTCTCCTGGTCCGTCGAGAGGACCGTGATCACGATCTGGACGTCGTCCTTGTAGCCCTCGGGGAAGAGGGGCCGGATCGGGCGGTCGGTCAGGCGGCAGGCCAGGATGGCCTGCTCGGACGGGCGCGACTCGCGCTTGATGAACCCGCCCGGGATCTTGCCGGCGGCGTACATGCGCTCTTCGAACTCGACCGTGAGCGGAAAGAAGTCCAGGCCGGGGCGCGGATCGGACCGGTTGGCCGTTCCGAGAACCATGGTGTCGCCGTAACGAACGGTGACGGAGCCGCCTGCGAGCATGGCGAGCTTGCCGGTCTCGATAGTCAGGGTGCGGCCGGCGAACTGCGTCTCGAATGTCTGAGACACGGGTTTGTATTCCTCCTGAGCCTGGGAGGAGGGATGTGTTCCTTGATCTCGCCTGGACGAGCCGGGGCGGGGATGCCTCGCGAGGCCGCGCCTCGCTTCAGAGGCGGTTGCGCTAGCGGCGCAGTCCGAGCCGTGCGATGACGGCGCGATAGCGAGCGTTGTCCTTCTTGATCAGATACGCAAGAAGGCGTCGTCGCTGTCCGACGAGCTTGAGGAGGCCGCGGCGGGACTGGTTGTCTTTCGGAAAGCTTCGCAGGTGCTCCGTAAGCTCCTTGATCCTTTCGGTCAAGAGAGCGATCTGCACCTCCGCGGAGCCCGTATCGCCGTCCTTGACGGCGTACTCCGTGATGACCTGTTCCTTCGTCTCCCGCGCGAGCGGCACACGATCCTCCGAGTAGCTCTTGTTACTGGGGTATTCCTAACTCTCTAAATGCCTGGCGGATGGTAGCAGGCTTCGCTCGCCTGTGCCAGCCGAGAGCGGCCCCGGCCGGGCTTCATCCCGCCTCTAGCACCCGTTCGCGGGGTTCTGGCGGCCTTCAGGCGCCGGACGGCTCGTCTGAGATCGTGGCCAAGAGGACGACGCGGACCTCGCCTGCCGGCAGGTCGCCGGCAGTACTCAGCCGGACGCTTCGATCGGCTATCGATGCCGTTGCCGCCGTGGCGGCCGGTAGGGGCCGCCGGCCGAGTCGCCAGGCCTGCCCGGCCAGGCCCTCGTAGCGGCCCACAGGGGGCAGCGAGACCGGCAGTTCGAACATGAGCCGCGTCCCGACGGGTGCTCTATCCGTGGCGAGGGCAGAAGCGGTGGCGTCGGGCGGCACGAGCTTACCCGTGAAGCCGTGATTGCGCCCCAGCAGCGAACGTGCGCCGGCCAGATCTCCCGCGGAGATGCGGCGGCGAATCTCCGAGCTGCGGACCTGCTCGCCGTTCGAGAGGAAGGACGGCACGACCGTGACCGCGAACCCGTTCTGCTCGCCCAGGGCGGTCAGCGTCTTCGGCGTGCCTCTGCGCTCGAAGCCGAAGGCGGCGTCCGGTGTCATGACGAACCCGGCGAGATCCACCCGTTCCGCGATGGCCGACACGAAGCCATCGTAGGGGGTGATACGGAGGGAGTGGTCGAAATGCTGGACGACGGTGACTTCGACGCCGGCGGCCTGGAGCCGGACCAGGCGCTCATCCGCGTCGCACAGAAGAGGCGGAGCCAACCCCTCGATCAGCTCCTCGGGATGGGCATCGAATGTGATCACCGCCGGCCGGGCGCCCGCGGCTCGCGCGGCCCGCCGAAGCTCCCGCAACAGGTACAGATGACCGCGATGCAGCCCGTCGAAGACCCCGACGGCGATGTAGAGGCGGCCGAGATCCGCCGTGAGGGCCCCGATACCGGGAATGACGACCATGTGATTGCCGGGGTCGACCACCCGTAGCCGCGCCTCGGGGGCCGGCGGCGCCGCCGTGGAGCCTCCGTTATCCCCGGCTTCAGCCTCGGCCGCGCGCCCGGCGGAGGGAGGCGGCGCCACGAAGATCTTCTCCGGGACCAGCCGACCCCCTTTCCACGACGCGACACCGACAAGAGACCGGTCTTCGGCGAGCAACCTCACCCTGTTGCCGGGCTCCACTTGCGGGCGATGCACCGGCTTGACCTGCTGGCCTCGCGAGACGGCGGTGACCTCGTCGGCGGTCAGGGTCGCCTCCGGAATGCCCTCGAGGCCAGCGTCGATCGGCAGTAGCAGCGCGGCCAGGGCCTCCGGACCCCTTGCGGCCGCCGCGCGTATCTCGTCGAGCGAGCTCGCGGCGGCCAATCGAAACGGGCCGCTGGCGGTCCGAGTCAGGGCCCCGAGATAGGCGCCGCAGCCGAGCCGCTCCCCGAGATCGCGGGCCAGGGCCCGGATGTAAGTGCCCGCGCCGCACTCGATCTCCAGCACCGCGGTGGGCCGCTCGGGATCAGAACCGTCCCACTCGACGAGATCCAGCCGCTTGATCGTCACGGCCCGCGGCGGCAGATCGGCCGGAGTCCCCTGCCGGGCGAGTTGATAGGCGCGCCGGCCACCGACCTTGAGCGCGCTGTAGGCCGGAGGCCGTTGCAGGATTCGGCCGCGGAAGGCGACCAGCGTGGTCTCGGCCGCTTCTCGCGTGGGCGCCGGGCCGTTGCCCGGGACCAGCTCGCCGTCGCGGTCGTCGGTCTCCGACGTGGCCCCGAAGCAGATCGTCGCCCGGTAGGCCTTGTCGTCGGACATGTGGTACTCGACCGTGCGCGTGCCCAGGCCCAGGAACACCGGCAGCACGCCGGCCGCAAAGGGATCGAGTGTGCCGCCGTGGCCGGCTCGGCGTGTCGCAGTCAGCCGCCGGACCAGCGCCACCACGTCGTGAGAGGTGAAGCCGGGGTCCTTGGCGACGACCAGGATCCCGTGCATGCCCGCGTCCCGGTTCGGCACTAGCGCTTCACCGCGGCCACGAGCGTCGCCGCCCGGCCCAGGACCGCCTTGCGAGCGTCGTCGAGCGGCAGCCGCACGGTGGCGCCTGACGCGCGCGCGTGCCCACCACCACCGAAGGTCCCGGCCAAAACGGTTGCGTCCACACCGCCGTCGCGAGTCCTGATACTGACTCGAGTCTCGCCATCAGCTTCCTTGAACAGGATCGCGGCCTCGGAGGTCTCCGACTGAGCCAGCAGGTCGATCAGGCCCTCGGACTCGGCGGAGTCGGCGCCCGCGGCCGCCAGGTCGGCCAGCTCGAGGGTCGACCACACGAGCCTGCCATCCAGATCGGACTCCATCCGGGCAAGAACGCGCCCGAATAGCTTCAGCTGCGTGTTCGGCTTCGATCGGTACAGCCGCCGCGCCAGCTCGCTGAAGTCGGCGCCGGCCTCCCTGAGAGCGGCCGAAACCACGAGAGTTCGCGGCGTCACGTTCGGGTGCTGGAAGTTACCGGTGTCCATGACTATGCCGCCGGCAAGGGCCGTGGCGAGCATGCCGTCGCCGGCCGTCAACGGCACGTCCATTCGGCTCACCAGCAACGCCACCATCTCGCACGTGGCCGAGCTGGAGCCGTCGACCCAGTCCACCGCCCCGAAGCGAGGGTTGGATTTGTGATGATCGATGTCAAGGATCGTCACCCGCTCGAAGAGCCCGCGGTGAGACTCCAGGACCGGGCCGATCCGTTCCAATTCGCCGCAGTCCGCGACGACGAGCAGGTCGTAGTCGATCGACGCGTCGGGTTCACGGCGGAAGCGATGCATCCCGGGCATGAAGCTGTACATCGGCGGCATCGGGTCGGCGCACACGGGCGTGGCCACTCCCCCACCCGCCTCGATCAGGAGGGCGATCGCCAGGGCCGAACCGAGGGCATCGGCTTCCGGGTTCTCGTGGCAGATGGTCAGGACTCGCCGGGCGCCCCGAAGGCGCTCGACAACCTCATCGGGGACGGCGGGCAGATACGCGGATAGGTCGACCCGCGGCACGGACTCGGTCACCGCGGCCTCTGCCGCGACCCCGGCTTGCCGGCTGTGGCTCGCTTGCCGTGATCCCCCCGGCCCGATCCGGTTCGCGGACGCCTGCCCGGCTTCGTGCCCGGCTCGGACGCCGGCACATCCGCAAGCGGCTCTTCGACGGAATCGCCCTCATGCCGAAGCCGGGGCACGGGCGTCGGCAGCGACTCACCGTGGCTATCCAGGATCTCCTCCGGGATGTGGCCGGCCTCGAGCTCGTTGATGATCTGGAGAACCCTGGAGCCGCGCTCGATCGAATCGTCGAGGTGGACATCCAGCTCCGGGATGCGGCGCAGCCTGATCTTCGAGCCCAGGCCGTGGCGGATGAACGGCATCGCTCGACGAAGCGCCGCCAGCGTCTCCTTGCGCTTCTCCTCGGACCCGATGACGCTGACCCAGACGCGGGCTCGCGACAGGTCAGGGGCCGTTTCCACGTCCGTGACCGTGACGAAGCCGATGCGCGGGTCGGTCACCTCGCGCTCCAGCGCCTGACCGATCTCCTGGCGCAGAAGCTCGTCGATCCTTTGGGTTCGCTGAGTCATCGAGACGCGTTACTCCGGCTCAACCGGCCGCCCGGCTCACCATTTGCTGGGTGAAGCACTCGATGATGTCGCCCTCGGCGAGGTCGTTCGTCCCGGCCAGGCCGATGCCGCACTCGAAGTTCGTAGCGACTTCTCGAACGTCGTCCTTCATGCGCCGCAGCGACTCGATCCGGTCCGTGGCGATGACCTTGCCGCCGCGCCAGACGCGCACGCCGCCGCTGCGGACAATGCGCCCGTCGGTGACATAGCAGCCCGCGATGACGGCCACCTTGCCGACCCGGAAGATCTTCCGGACCTCGGCCCGACCTTCGACCGTCTCGACCTGCTCGGGCTCGAGCATGCCGCGGAGGGCCGCCGAGATGTCGTCCGTCAGCTTGTAGATGATGTCGTACAGGCGGACGTCGACCTTCTCGGACTCGGCCGCGCGCCGGGCGGTCTCGGTCACCTTCGTGCTGAACGCGACGACTATGGCGTCGGAAGCGGCGGCGAGCATGATGTCGTTGTCGGTTACGTCGCCGGCAGCCTCATGCAGGACATTGATCCGGACTTCGTCCGTGGAGAGCTGCTGGAGGGCGTGGGTGATCGCGCCGAGCGAGCCGGACACGTCCGTCTTGAGGATGATGCGCAGTTCCTTGGTCTGACCGGCCTGGATCTGCGCGTAGAGATCCTCGAGAGTGGCCTTGCCCGTGCCTTCGCGGCCGGCGGCCGAGGCGGCCTTGCGTTCCTCGACCATCGACCGCGCCGTCTTCTCATCCTCGACGACTCGCAGGATGTCGCCGGCCTGCGGCACGTCGGCGAGGCCCAGGACCACGGCCGGGCTCGATGGGCCGGCCTTGGTGATGCGCTTACCGAGCGCGTTCTCGAGCGCTCTGACCTTGCCGTAGGTCTCGCCGACGACGATGACGTCTCCGACGCGGAGCGTTCCCGTCTGGACCAGGGCGGTCGCCACCGGGCCGCGGCCCTTGTCCAGCTCGGCCTCGACGATCGTGCCGACGGCCGCGCGCTTCGGGTTGGCCTTCAGCTCCAGGAGATCGGCCGAGAGAATGATCATCTCCAACAGCTCGTCCAAACCGAGCCGCGCCTTCGCCGAGACGGGCACCATCGGCACGTCGCCGCCGTACTCCTCGACCACGACGCCGGCCTCGGCCAGGCCGTTCTTGACCCGGTCGGGGTTGGCGTCGGGCTTGTCGATCTTGTTGAGGGCGATGACGATCGGTACCTTAGCCGCCCGCGCGTGGTCGATCGCCTCGAGCGTCTGCGGCATCACGCCGTCGTCCGCGGCCACCACGACCACGGCGATGTCGGTGACCCTGGCGCCGCGGGCGCGCATCGCCGTGAACGCCTCGTGGCCCGGAGTGTCCAGGAAGACGATGCGGCGGCCGTCCTTCATGACCACTTCGCTGGCGCCGATGTGCTGGGTGATGCCGCCGCGCTCGCCCGCCGCGACCTTGGTCGTGCGGATGGCATCGAGGAGCGAGGTCTTGCCGTGGTCGACGTGGCCCATCACCGTGACGATCGGGGCGCGCGGCTGCAGGAGGCTCGCGTCGTCCTCCTCGTAGAGCTGCTCCTTGGTGGCCGCGCTCACCGGTGCCGCTTCTCCACCTGAGCCGTCGCCGCCGGGCGCACCGGTCCCGACCGGCATCGGTTCCGACACCTCGTAGCCGAGCTCCTCGGCCACCAGGGAGGCGGTCTCGCGATCGATGCCCTGGTTGATGTTGGCGAAAATGCCGCTCTTGATGAGCTCGCGGATGACGTCGGCGGGGTTCACGCCGAGAAGGTCGGCGAGGTCCTTGACCGTGATGCTGGCGGGCAGCTCGATCGCGCCGCGCTCGCGCACGTCGCCGTTCTGAGCCGCGCCCCCCTGGGCTCCGAGGTCGCGGCGCACCGGCTTGCGCGGTCCACGACGGCCCCGCGTGCCGCTCCTACTCTTGGCCACGACTACCTCCTGTTTCGATCCTGCTCGCCTCCCCTGTCAGCTCGGCCCGGAGTTCAGCCGGGATCGGCACTTCCAGCGCTCGCTGGAGCGATCCTTTGTCAAGCGCCGCGGTTCGGCACTGCTCTTTATCGCATATGTAGGCCCCGCGACCCGGCATCCTGCCGGTCCGGTCCACCGCAACGCGACCGTCCGGAGTCCGGACGATCCGCAGCAGGTCGCGCTTTTGCTGCGCCGTCCGGCAGACGACGCACGACCGTGTCGGATACCGCCGCGGAGGCGCTCCCCGGGCTACGGGGACACCTCCCCGGCGTCATCGGGTTGGGCCGATTTGGCGGTCCTGCGTCGCTTGGGTTTGGCCGGAGCCTCGCCGGCGTCCTCTGCCGCGGGAACAGCAGCGGGCTCCGCAGCGGTCTTGCGTCGCTTCGGCTTGGCCGGCGCATCGGCGGCGTCCCCGGTTGCGGAGACGGCCGCAAGTTCAGTTTCGGCCTCGGGCGCCCGGGCGGGAGCGGCGTCGTCCGCCGCGGCCGCGACCACTTCAGGGGCATCCGGGACGGCCTCCGCAGCATGCGCGGCTTCCTCTGCGGCGGCCCTGGCCGCCTCGGCCACCGAGACGTCGCTGCGGATGTCGATGCGCCAGCCCGTCAGCTTGGCGGCCAGCCGGGCGTTCTGCCCTTCGCGGCCGATAGCGAGCGAGAGCATCCGCTCGGGCACGACCACATTGGCGATGCGATGCTCTTCGTCGATCCGGACCTCGATCACCTGGGCCGGGCTCAGGGCCTTGGCCACGAACGTGGAGGCGTCCTCGGACCACTCGATGACATCGATCTTCTCGCCGCCGAGCTCGGCGACGACCGCCTGGACGCGGGCCCCGCGCTGGCCGACGGTGGCGCCGACGGGGTCGAGACCCTGTTGGCGCGACGCGACCGCGACCTTCGACCGGCTGCCGGCCTCGCGCGCTATCGCCTTCACCTCGACAGTGCCCGCGTGGATCTCAGGCACTTCGAGTTCGAACAGGCGGCGCAGGAACCCCTTGTGGGTTCGGCTGATGTAGATCTGCGGACCCTTGGCGCTGCGTCGCACCTCCAGCACGAACGCCTTGACGTTCTGCCCGATGCGGTAGTGCTCGAGGGGCGACTGCTCGGTGGTAGCCAGGATCGCCTCGGCCTTGCCGACGTCCAGGACGATCGCCCGGGGCTCGACGCGCGAAACCGTGCCGGTGATCAGCTCACCCTCGCGGCTGGCGTATTCGTCGAAAACGACGTTGCGTTCCGCCTCGTGCAGGCGCTGGAGCACGACCTGCTTCGCCGTCTGAGCGTGGATCCGGCCGAAGGCCTCCTGGTCGAGCTGCTCGGTCTCGACGAGGTCCCCGATCTCGGCTCCGGGCTGGACGGCCTGGGCCTCGTCGATGGTCATCTGGGTGGCCGAATCGTCGACTTCCTCGACGACCAGGCGCGCGCGAAAGACGCGCACCTTCCCTGACTCGCCGTCGATTCGGACGTGGATGTCCTCGTCGCCCGGGGAGCGACGGTAGGCCGATTGGATGGCCTCCTCGACGGTCCGGATCAGCTGCTCCCTGGAGACGCCCTTTTCCGCGTTTAGCTGAAGGAGGGCGCCAACGAAATCTCGACTCACTTCGCGCCTCCCGTTCGCTATGCCCGGCCGCCGTCCTGTGCGACCGACCTGGACCCAACGTCCGGTCGACTCGGCCGCCGGCCCGCCACCCGCCGCTCAACAAAAGACGTGGGGGTCACCCACGTCACGAGCGGCCGGCAGATTGCAGGAAGTATACACGGCGCCCCTCGGGCATCCAAGAGCACCGGCCTGTCCCGCCGTGGGCCGCACCAGGCGGCCGGACGGGCGGTCTCGATGGTGCCGCGCGCTATTCAGTCGCGGTCCTTGGCCTCGATGCGGCAGGCGCCTGCCGGCCTACGTGCAGGGCGTGGTCTCGTCCGCCAGGATGTGGCCGCGCTGGTCGACCAGCTCGAACGCTGAGGTCGCGTACTGCGTGCCCTGGAGGTCCGGGCGGACGACATGGCAAACCATGTCCACGGCCTGGTCCTCGTGACCGGGCGCCACGTGGATCACCCAGGTCGTCTGGCCGTTGTACCACTGGAACTCGACCTTAGAGGCTCTTGCCCCGAGGTCGTTGTTCAGCTTCACGGTGGTCGAGATCGCGGGAGCAAAAGCGACGACGCAGCCGGCCACTCCCAGGACGATGACCACCAGCACCACGATGATCGAAAGCAGGCAGCCGTGCCGTCTCAGGAACGACCGGTTCTGCGGTGGAGGCGGCCCCCAGCCCGGATAGCCTGCCGGCGGGTAGCCGGGCGGCGGGTAGCCCGGTTGGGGCGGATAGCTCTCGGGCGGCGCCCACCCCGGCTGCGGCGGGTAGCCGGGTAGCGGGGCTCCCCATCCCGGAGGAGCGGACGGCGGAGCCGACGGCGGAGCGGACGGCGGAGCGGACGAGGGTGGCGCTCCCCATCCGGGCTCGGACGGCCCGGGTTGGCCGGGCTGGTTGGGATCCTGCGGTAGCGTCATGAGCCCCTCCAGTGCCGCAGTTGTCGTCCGGTCACGATCTCCTGTGGCTCCGGCCGAATATCGCGGACGAACCCCGTCAAGTCAAGACCGGCCGAGGATCTGCCACTCCATCAGCGGGCGCCGGGCCGAATGCCGGCCCGGCGGAGCCAGGCCTCGGCTTCGGAAGCCACCCGGGAGCCCAACTTGAGGGCTTGCGAGACGCCGCGATCGTCCGGGTAGACGTGCGCAAGGCTTGCATGGAAGAGTCCCGCCAGACCGGTATCGACCGGCAGTACGGCCATCGGGCCGCCGACGAGAGGCACCGGCTGAGCCCAACGATCGCGCGACAGGTGTGTGCCGACGATCCAGCTCCGCTCGAAGCCGGGGTTGATCGCCCGCAGCGATCCCTCCGCGGCGCCGACGATCTCGTCCACGCCGGCCTCCCAGGCGCGACCGCTCACTTTCACGTAGTGGGTTAGATAGACCAGGTGCCGGCCGCCGTATCTTTCGGCCGGGATGAAGTTCGTGTGCTCGATCACGGCCAGGCAGGCCAGCTCCGTCCGCTGTACCAGGTTCACCCAGTAATGGCGCCCGAGCCGCCGGTCGAGCTCCAGGAGGAGGCACGACACGCCGCGGTACGGGATGGCGTCGATCATCCGTCGATACGAGTCGGGCAGCTCTACGATCCCGGCCAGGACCTCGCCGCTGACGCACGCTACTACGGCACCGGCGGTTACCTGCCCCCCGTCGAACCCGACCCGCCAGAGATCGCCGTCGCACGCGAGCGACTTCACCTCGACGCCGGTCGTGATCCGCACGCCGGCCCGGGCGAGCTCTTCGCCGTAGGCCTTCGCGATCGTGCCGATTCCGCCGCTGACGTAGCCCAGGCGGTCGCCGACGGCGCGCCGCCGCGCATTGGCCCGTTGCCTCATCCGGGCCGCGAGCCAGGCGAGGGTGACCCGGGGGGCGAAGGCCCCGAACTTGCCCTCGAGCAGAGGCCGCCAGAGGAGGTCGTACCCGCTGCGGCCGAACCACCGCGGGCCCGCCTCGCCCACGCCCACCGTCTCGAGTCGCCGGCCGCGTCCGAGGATGAGCGCCACGACCGCGCCGAACCCCAGCCGAACGCGATTGAGGAACGGCAGGGGCCGGAACTGGAGCAAGTCCAGCGCGGAGTTGAAGGGATAGACCCGCCCCCCGTGCAGGACGCCGGTCGACGCCCTCCGCCACTCCAGCTGTCCCGAACGGCCGAGCCTGCCAATCAGGTCCCGGGTCTCACGATCCTGCGGGAAGATGTGGTGGTAGTAGGCCTCGATCTCCTCGCCGCCCACGACAACCGACCGGCCGAGTCCGCCGACGACCGGCGCCGCCTCGATCAGATGGACGGCGAAACCGGCCCGGGTGAGAGAGTCGGCCGCGGCCAGACCGGCCATGCCGCCGCCGATCACGACGACGTCCGCGGACTTCGCGCTCGCATCGGTCTTCGCGGCAGCCTTGGCCACCTGCTCTCCCCTATCGTCCGTCCGGCCGCGGCCCCGAGTCCGCTCAGTAAGCCCGGGCAAACAGTACGCGACGTTCCGATGGACCACCGCAAACGATGCACTCGCCGGCCTCTGCGGGCGAATCGAACGGGATACACCTGATCGTTGCGCCGGTCTCGTCACTGACTTGCTTCTCGCACGCCGGGCTGCCGCACCACGGCGCCATGAAGAAGCCGCCGTCGGTGTCGAGGCCGCCCTTGAGGGCCTCGTAGGTGTCGACTCGGTGAGTGTTAGCCGCCCGGAAGTCGACGGCCCGCCTGAACAGCTCGGCCTGGTTGGCCCGCAGCCGAGCCGGCAGCTCGGCCGCGAGCTGGGCGAGAGGAACGGCCTCCTTGGACCGGTCGACACGCTTCACGAGCATACCCTGGCCGGCGGCCACGTCCCTCGGCCCGATCTCGAGGCGGAATGGCACGCCGCGCAACTCCCAGTGGTTGTACTTGAAGCCCGGCGAGTCGTCGCGCCAGTCGACCTTGACGCGGACCGCCTTGCCTTCGGGCGTGGCGGCGAGACTCGCCTGGAAACCGTCGATCGCCTCGGCGACGGCGGCCTTCTCCTCGTCCTTCCGGAAGATCGGGACGATGACTACCTGTACCGGCGCGACGTTCGGCGGCAAGATCAGGCCCGAATCGTCGCCGTGGGCCATGATCGTGGCCCCGACCATGCGCGTCGAGAAGCCCCACGACGTCCCGTATGGGTTCTTGCGCACGTTGTCCGTGTCGAGGAACTCGATCCCGGCGGCGCGCGCGAAGTTCTGACCGAGCATGTGGCTCGTGCCGGCCTGGAGAGCCTTCTTGTCCCGCATCATGGCTTCGATGCACCACGTCCAGTCCGCACCCGGGAACTTCTCGCTGTCAGTCTTGCGGCCCTTGATGACGGGGATCGCCAGCCAATCCTCGGATACCTGTCGGTAGCCCTCGAGCCCGGTCGCGACCTCGTCCGCGGCTTCCTTCTCGGTGGCGTGGAAAGTGTGGGCCTCCTGCCACAGGAACTCGGCCGTGCGCAGGAAGAGCCGCGTTCGCAGCTCCCACCGCACGACGTTGTTCCAGATGTTCATGAGCAGCGGCAGGTCGCGATAGGACTGGATCCAGCCCTTGACGCTGTCGGCGATGATCGCCTCGCTCGTGGGGCGAATGGCCAGCCACTCGTCGAGAGCCTTGCCGCCGGCGTGGGTGACCCAGGCCACCTGGGGATTGAAGCCCTCGACGTGCTGAGCTTCCTTCTCGAGCAGCGACTTCGGGACGAAGAGCGGGAAGTAGACGTTGCTGTGGCCGGTCGCCTTGATGTAGCGATCCAGCTCGGCCTGCATCGACTCCCAGATCGCATAGCCGTACGGCCGGATGATCATGCAACCGCGAACCGGCGAGTAGTCGGCCAGCTCCGCCTTCAGGACCACGTCGTTGTACCACTCCGGGAAGTTCTCGGACTGGTGCGTGATGCTGGTGACGAAGCCTTCCTTGGGCACGCTCGCTCCTCCTGCGGTCGATCAGACGCGCTGATTTCGCGCAATCGTACCGCCTGAGCCGGTGAGGCGGACGAGCAGCTAGCCCCGCGCCCCTACCGCCGGGAAGCGCCGGTCCACGTACGAGTCCAGGATCGCCTTGAACTCGTCGACGATGTGGTCGCCGCGCAGGGTGCGGTCCAGCGCCCCGTCTATGAAGACCGGCGCCACCGGCTCCTCGAATGTGCCGGGGAGGCTGATGCCGATGTCGGCGTGCTTCGACTCGCCGGGGCCGTTCACGACACAGCCCATCACCGCGACGCGCAGCTCCTCCACGCCCGGGTGCCGCTCACGCCAGGCCGGCATCCGGTCCCGTAGGTACATCTGGATGTCGCGGGCCAGCTCCTGGAAGTAAGTGCTGGTCGTTCGGCCGCAGCCGGGGCAGGACGAGACCTGCGGCAGGAACGACCGCAAGCCGAGCGATTGCAGAACCTGCTGCGCGACCGCGACCTCCTCGGTTCGATCGCCGCCCGGCTCAGGCGTGATGGAGACGCGGACGGTGTCGCCGATCCCCTCGGCCAACAGGAGGGAGAGCCCCGCAGAAGAGGCGACGATCCCCTTCATGCCCATGCCCGCCTCTGTCAGGCCGAGGTGAAGGGCGTAGTCGCCGCGAGCCGCCAACCGCCGATAGACCTCGACGAGGTCCCGCACGCCCGAAACCTTGGCCGACAGGATGATCCGGTCGTGGTCCAGGCCGGTCGCCTCGGCCAGCTCCGCCGACCTCACCGCACTCTCGACCATCGCTTCGATCATCACCTCGCGGGGGTCGCGCGGCTCCGCCAGGCGCGCGTTCGCGTCCATCAGCTCGGCCAGGACCGCTTGATCCAGCGAGCCCCAGTTGACTCCGATCCGGACCGGTTTGCCGTTCTCGATGGCGACTCGGACGATGGCCTCGAAGTGATCGTCGTGATGGCGTCCAGAGCCGACGTTCCCGGGGTTGATGCGGTACTTGGCGAGCGCCCACGCGGTCTCGGGGAAGTCGCGCAGCAGCTTGTGGCCGTTGTAGTGGAAGTCGCCGACGATCGGGACCGCCGCGCCGAGCCCTCGGACCTTGCGAATCACCTCCGGTACTGCCGCGGCGGCCGCCTCGTTGTTGACGGTGACGCGGACCAGCTCGCTGCCGGCATGGGCGAGCCGGGCGACCTGGATGGCTGTGGCGTCGGCGTCGGCCGTGTCCGTGTTCGTCATCGACTGCACGACGATCGGGTGACCGCCCCCCACGATGACCCCGCCGACGTCTACCGCGACGGATCGCCGCCGGCTCGCGAATTCGGGTTCGCCCATGCCTACTGGCCGCTGACCCTGAGTATGTCGAAGAACGTGATCCAGCCCATGAAGGCCATGAGCAGGCCGAAGCTGGCGACGTATGCAAAGGCCTCGAAAGCGCTCACGCCCCGTGCTCCGAAGATCCTCTTCACGATCATGATCACCATCTTCCCGCCATCGAGGACCGGGAACGGCAGGACGTTGACCAGGGCCAGGTTGGCGGAGATCACGGCCGCGAACAGCAACATCACCATCAATGCGTTGGGCTGGGAGACAACATGGCCGATGTCCGACGCTATTCCGACCGGACCCTGCACGCCTGCGGGCGCCTGTGCCGGGTTCGTGACCAGCTGCCTCCCGATGTCGCCGACGGCACCTAGGATCAGGTTCATGGCCCGTCCAGTGGCTCCGACGGCCAGACCTGCCGCGCTGGCCGGGTCCCCGGACGTCGTGGCCAGCGTGGTCGTCATCACGACGCCGAGAGCGCCCTCGTTGGCCGTCGGCACGCGCAGAGTCACAGTGACCGAGCGCTGATTCCCGGCGGAGTCGGCGATGACGAGATGGACCGCCTGGCCGGCGTGGCTCAGCAGGTCCTGCCGCAACGGCTGAGTGGCATCGGTGTTCGAGAATTCCAGGACGGATGGCCGCGCGTAGGATCGGCCGTCGATCGAGACTATCGAGTCGCCGGACTGGATACCCGCCGCCGCGGCCGGCGAATTGGGCTGCACCGAGTCGATCGAGGCCTGAACAACCGGGTTGAAGGCCCACGCGACCACGAAGAACAGGAATAGGGCCACCAGCAGGTTCATGCCCACGCCGGCAGCCAGGACGATCAGCTGCTTGGCCAGAGGGGCGTTCGTGAAGGCGCGCGGGTCGGCCGAGTCGGTCTCCTCGCCCTCCAGTCGCACGAAGCCGCCGATCGGGAGGTAGTTCAGCGTGTACTCGGTCTCGTGGTCGTGACCGAGGATCCGGGCGCGCGGCGGGAAGCCCAGGCCGAACTCGAGAACCCGGATCCCGGCCAGGCGAGCCATCACGAAATGGCCCAGCTCGTGGATCAGCACCAGCGGGATCAAAACCAGGAACAGGCCGACGACGCCCGAGATCCCGATGGTGAGTCCGGCGATGCTCATCGATAGGCCTCCGCGAACTGCCGGACTTCCAGGTCCAGGGCCATCAGCTGATCGAGCGTCGGCTCGGCCGGCTCACCGGAGCCGAAGCTATCCACGGCGGCACCGAGGAGTCGAGGGATCCCGTTGAAGTCGAGGCTGCCGGCCAGGAACCGGGCCACGGCGACCTCGTCCGCCGAGATCAGGGCCGCGCTCCCCCGGGAACCAGCCAGACCCGCCTCGCGCGCGATGCGCAGGGCCGGGAAGCGGCTTTCATCCGGGGCGCGGAAGTCGAGGCGGCCTGCGGAGATCAGGTCCACGGCGGCCGCCGGAGACGGCGAACGGTCAGGGTACGTGAGCGCGTACTGGATCGGGAGCCTCATGTCGGGAGTCCCCAGCTGTGCCTTGATGGAGCCATCCACGAACTGCACAGCCGAGTGGACGACGCTCTGAGGGTGAACGACGACCGAGATGGCCGCGAGGGGCACATCGTACAGCCAGCGTGCTTCGATGATCTCCAGGCCCTTGTTGGCCAGGGTCGCCGAGTCGATCGTGATCTTGGCCCCCATGGTCCAGGTTGGATGGCGGAGGGCCAGTTCGGGCGTGACTGTCGCGAGGTCCGCGACGCTCGCGTCGAGAAAGGGCCCGCCGGATGCCGTGAGCCACAGCCGCTCTATCCTGTCGTGCTGTTCGCCGACAAGACACTGCCAGATCGCGGAATGTTCCGAATCGATGGGGCGGAGCCAGCCGAGCGGACTCGCGAGCGGGTGATGGTCGTCGCCGGTCGCCGCGGCAACGCCCGCCGCGAGTCGCCGGACGAGCGGCATCACCAGGTGGCCGCCGGCCACCAGAGTCTCCTTGTTGGCCGTTGCCACGATCTTTCCCGCCTCGAGCGCGGCCAACACGGATCGCAGGGCCACGAGGCCGCCGGTCGCGACCACGACAAGGTCGACGTCCGGGCGAGTTGCCAGCCGCTCCAGGGCGTCCGGCCCGCAGACGATCTCGGTTCTGGCGGGAAGATCCAGTCGAGCCGCGGCCTTCTCGTCCGCGAGGGAAACGGCTACGGGCTTCAGCAGACGGGCCTGCTCCTCGAGTATCCGCCCCTGAGATCCGGTGGCCAGCGCGACCACTCGGAATGCTCCGGCGTTGCGGGCCAGCACGTCCACCGCCTGGCGCCCGATGGATCCGCCCGAGCCGAGAAGGGCCACGCGTACGGGCCCCGCTCCCGGGCCACGGTCCCGGCCTCGGCCGGCGCTCCCCTGCCCCACCGTCGCGGTCACCTCACCGGACCAGCGCGGTCACGAAGATGGCAGCCACTGGCGCCGCGAAGATGAACGAGTCCACGCGGTCGAGTATGCCGCCGTGACCGGGAATCAGCCCGCCCGAGTCCTTGGCGCCCGCTGCGCGCTTCAGCATGGACTCGGCCAGGTCGCCGGCCTGCGCCACCGCTCCGATCACCGGCCCAAGGGCGAGCCCCATAACCGGTGGCTGGCCCAGGGCCCAGAGACCGGCGCAGGCAACGGCCGTCGAGGCGGCCAGCCCCCCGAAGAGACCCCAGTAGCTCTTGGACGGCGAGATGTGCGAGAGGAACTTGCGCTTGCCGAGGGCTATCCCCACGAGATAGGCGCCGGTGTCGAACGACCAGACCAGCAGGATCACGAGCAGGATCCAGCCTCTCTCCGAGCCGAGTCCCGCGACCGTAGCGCCGGCCGGCAGCGGTGGCGCGACCTGGCCCAGGCGGACGAGCGCCCCGAGCATGCCTACATAGGTCGCCGCGAACGTCGTCCCGATCCAGGAGGCGAAACCGACCTTCACGTCAGGCTGGAGAAACACGGCAAAGGCCGCCGCGACCAGCACCGCGGCCACGAGCATGTCCGCGTACGGACGGAGTTGCGCGATCGAGGCCGCGTCCGCGGCCACCACCAGAGCTCCGGCAACGGCCACGACCGGGACCGCCGGATACCCGGCGCCGCGGAGCAGCCGCACGGCTTCCCATGCCGCCACTGCGACGAAGACCGCGATCAGCGCCCCGAACCAGGGCTCGCCTAGGCCCAGCACGATCAGGAGCGGCGGCACGAAGATGGCCGCGCTCAGCGCCCGCTGTCGCACGCTCCGCCCCTACCTGCCGAACCGGCGCTGCCGGCTCGCGAACTCGACGAGGGCCTCATCGAAGGCGTCGGGCCCGAAATCCGGCCACAGGATTCGGCTGAAGTAGAACTCCGCATAGGCCGCCTGCCAGATCAGGAAGTTCGAAAGCCGCTCGTCCCCGCCGGTCCTGATGACGATGTCCGGATCCGGCATTCCCGCGGTGTACAGGGCGCCGGCGAGCGTCTCTTCGTCGACCTGGTCCGGCCGGAGGCCCTGGGAGATGAGCCTCCGAGCGGCATCAACCAGCTCGGTCCGGCCGGAGTAGTTGAAGGCGATGTTCAGCTGCAGCCGTGTCCCACCGGCCGTGGCTTCGAGCGCCTGCTCTATGGAGGCGCGCGTCTCGGGCGGAAGCTCGTCGAGGCGTCCGAGCAATCGAACCCGGGCACCCTGCGCCCGCAGTTCGGCCGTCTCGTTTCGAAGAACCTTGTCGAGCAGATACATGAGGCCGCTCACCTCTTCGTCCGAGCGCGCCCAGTTCTCGCGGCTGAAGGCATACAGCGAGAGGACCTGGACACCCCGCCGGACGGAGTGGCGGATGATCTCCCGAATGGCCTCGACGCCGGCGGCGTGACCGTCCATTTCCGACTTGCCGCGCGCCTTCGCCCAGCGCCTGTTCCCGTCCATGATGATCGCCACGTGGAGGGGCAACTCGTCTCGGGGCACGACAAACGGCTCGGTCGGGGCCGCGTCGGGAGATGCGACCGTCGGCGCGGCGATGTCGGTCGCCTGCCCCGGCTCCCGATGGACGAGCGCCGGGGAGTCGGTCGGGCGTGGTATCCGACCGGCCACTAGACCTCCAGGATCTCCTGCTCCTTGGCCGCCCCGACATGGTCTACGTCGGCGACGTGCTTGTCCGTCACGCGCTGCAGCTGCTCCATCTCGCGGCGAAGCTCGTCGGCGCCGATGGTACCGTCGTGCTCTTCTTTCTTGAGCTGATCCGCGGCGTCGCGGCGGAGGTTGCGGATCTCCACGCGCGCCTCTTCCATGCGCTTGTGGATCTGCTTGACCAGGTCCTTGCGCCGCTCCTCGGTGAGCGGGGGGATGTTCAGCCTGATGACGGAGCTGTCGACGTTGGGCACGAGGCCGATATCGCTCTTGATGATCGCCTTCTCGATGGCCGTCAGGACGCCTCGATCCCAGGGCTGGATCACGACCTGATGACCTTCGTGCACGCTGATGCCGGCCAGCTGGTTCAGAGGCATCGGCGAGCCGTAGGCCTCGACCACGAGGTGATCCACTATCGAGGTCGACGCACGCCCGGTGCGAACGCCTTGCAGATCACGCTCGAGCACTTCTACCGCGCGAATCATCTTGTGCTCGGTGGCCGACAACGTCTCGCTGCTCATGCGGGGCTGCCTCCGGTGATCAGGGTCCCGACGGGCTCGCCGGCGGCGACCCGGGTGATGTTCTCGGGCTCGTTCAGATCGAACACGATGATCGGAGTGTCATTCTCCATGCACAACGACACGGCCGTGGCGTCCAGGACGCGCAGCCGTTGCTCAAGGACCTGCGAGTACGTGAGGTGCTCATAGCGGCGAGCGCCCGGATTGGCGACCGGATCCGAGTCGTAGACACCGTCCACCTTGGTGGCCTTGAGGATTATCTCCGCCCCGATCTCGATCGCTCTCAGCGCCGCCGCAGTGTCGGTCGTGAAGTAGGGGTTGCCCGTCCCTGCGGCAAGGATGATCACGCGCCCCTTTTCGAGGTGGCGGACGGCCCGACGCCGAATGTACGGCTCGGCGACCTCGTTCATGCCGATGGCGCTCATGACTCGCGTCTGCACGCCGGCCTTCTCGATGGCGTCCTGCAGGGCCAGGGCGTTCATGACAGTGGCCAGCATGCCGATGTAATCGCCGGTGGCCCGGTCCATCCCCCGCGCGGCCGCGGCGAGGCCTCGGAAGATATTTCCGCCCCCGACAACGATGCCGATCTGGACTCCGGACCGATGGACCTCCGCGACCTGGGCGGCGATGAATGCGCAGAAGTTCGGATCCACGCCGTACTGGCGGCTGCCGAGGAGAGCCTCACCGGACAGCTTCAGCAGGATGCGCTTGTAGCGCGGGGACTTCGCACTGCTCCCGGTCGGGTTCGGCTGAACGGCCCCGGTAGCATCGCCTCTGGCCGTGGTGGCCTCGCTCATCTACTCCCCCAGTTCGAACCTTACGAAACGTCGGACACGGATATTCTCGCCTGTCTTGGCGATGGCTTCAGTGATCAACTGACCGACGGTCCGATCCTGATCGCGAAAGGGCTGCTCGACGAGGACGACCTCATCGAACCACTTCTTGAGCTGGCCTTCGACGATCTGGCCTCGGATCGCTTCGGGCTTGCCGGCGACGGTGTCGGATGCCGCCAGCTCGGCCTTCTTGGCCTCGAGATCGGCAGCCGGGATCGAGTCGACGGTCGGGTAGATCGGGCGCAGGCCCGCCACCTGCATCGCCAGGTCGCGCACGAGCTTCTGGAACTCGTCGGTCCTCGCCACGAAGTCCGTCTCGCAGTTGACCTCGATCAGGACGCCGATCTTGCCGCCGGTGTGGATGTAGTGGCCGATCTGGCCCTCGTTGGCTTCACGCCCGGCCCGCTTGGCCGCAGCCGCCTGGCCGCGCTCGCGCAGGATGGCGGCTGCCTTCTCGACGTCTCCGCCGGTTTCCTCGAGAGCTCGCTTGCACTCCATGACACCCGCGCCGCTGAGCTCGCGGAGGGTCTTGACGGTCTCGGCCGTGATGGTCGCCATGGTTGTTCGTATCTCCTGTAGTCGGCGCCCCGCTGCGGCTCGGGTTCCTCCGAACCATCTCGCGGGGCGGGTATTCGCTAACTCAGTGGGAGCGCGGAGTCTCTTCGGCCTCGGCGTCGCGCGGATGCGACGGGACCTTCACGCCGGGCAGCAGGACTTCCTCTTCCTCGACGTCGGGCTCGAACGTCAGGGCGGCGCCGCCGGCGAGTGCCGCGACGAGCTCCTCTGTCGCCACCTCGCCGATCTCGACCTCGGCCGGAGTCTCGGGCGCTTCCGGCTCGCCGCTCGGGCGGGCACCGCGCTCGCGCTGGCCCTCGATGCACGCATCGGCCATGAGCTGGCAGAGGAGCCGGATGGCGCGGATGGCATCGTCGTTGGCCGGGATGATGTAGTCCAGCTCGTCCGGGTCGACATTGGTATCGCCGGTGCCGATGATCGGGATCTCGAGCTTGCGAGCCTCGGTCACCGCGATGCGCTCGCGATGCGGGTCCACGATGAAGACCATGCCCGGCAGGCGCTTCATCTTGCGGATGCCGCCGAAGTGGTCGCGGAGGTGGTCCATCTCCTCGACGAGCTTCGCGACCTCCTTCTTCGTGAGGCGCTCGAAGTCGCCGCTCGCCTGGCGGGCCTCGAGCTGGTCGAGGAGGGCGATGCGCTTCTTGATGGTGACGAAGTTGGTCAGCATGCCGCCGAGCCAGCGGCGATTGACGTAGGGCTGACCGGCTCGAGCCGCCTCCTGGGCGACCGGCTCCTGGGCCTGCTTCTTGGTGCCGATGAACAGCACGCCCTCGCCGCGGGCGATGGTGTCGCGGGCGGCTTCGAGGGCCAGGTCGAGCCGCTTGACGGTCTGGGCAAGGTCGATGATGTGGATCCCGTTGCGTTCCGCGAAGATGAACGGCTTCATCTTGGGATTCCAGCGTCGTGTCTGGTGGCCGAAGTGGATCCCGGCCTCCAGAAGCTGTCGCATCGAAACGGACGGCATGAACGGACCTCCTGCGGTTGATTCCTCCGCAGCGCTCCTGCCGGAAACCGGGAACCCAACGGTTCATCCGGCACCGCTCCCGACACGGCGGCTCTGCGTGTGATCTCCGTCTCCGCCCGCGCTCGGACGGCCGGAAGACGGGGGCCGTCGCGATGCGACAACCGGCGCGGAGTGTAGCACAGAGCCGTGGCGGCCCGGCGGGCTCGCCTCACGCCGGTCGTTCGGCCAGCGTACGCTCAATCGCATGAAACGGCCCAGCCTCGGCCGCCTTCGGCGGGCCCCGGACGCGACCCGGGGAGTGTCGAGGGTCGCGGGCTTCGTCGGCGCGGCGGCCGCGATCGGCTGTGGCCTTGTCGTCGTGGCCGTGGCCGCATCGGGGCTGCTCGGTGCGCCCGTCCAGGGGGCCCGTCACGCCGCGCCCTCGGTTGGGAGCACCTACTCGCCCTCGGCCTCCCCGCTGCCGGTGCCAGACGTGACCGCGGCCCCCAGCGCCGGGCCGACGGCGGCGCCGCTCACCCCGCTGGTGCCCGTGGCGTGGTTCTGGACGACGACGCGAAACGTCACCCTTGTCGACGTCGCCAGGCTATGGGCAGGCCTGCCCGACACGACGACTGAGACACAGTACAAGTCCTTGGCCGTCGCGTCTGCCGATGTCGACGCCTTCGCGGCCCTGCTCGACATCGCCCCGGCGGAGAGCGTCGCGGTGCTCGACCCTGCTGGGGTCAAGGCCGCCGTCCGCGCCTCGCCGACGACACTGGGTCTCATTCGGGCCGAAGAGGTTACGCCGGACGTGAGGGCACTGTCGGTAAACGGCATCTCGCTCTTCGGCTCGGGCCGCATCAAGACCCTCGTGGACTGGCCCCTGCTTCTTCCAGCCAGCCAGCCGTCCGCCTTTTCCCTCGGGACCGAATGGACGCTCGCCGCCGGCGGGGACGTGAACCTCGACCGCAGCGTCTACGTCAAGGCCGTCCAGCAGGGTTATGGCCCGGATTACCCGTGGTCCGGCGGATACGCCCAGATCGGCGGCTATCGCTGCTGCAGCTTCGATGGCGGATCCGTTGCGGTCGCCCGATTGACGACCGAACCGGGCGCCCTCGCCCGGCGCTTCTCGCAGGCGGATCTCGCCTTCGTCAACCTGGAGGGTCCGGCCCCCAACAACTTCGTCTACCGTCCTGCCAGCCTCATCTTCACGTTCGATCCGGCGCTGCTCGCCGGTCTCCACAACGCCGGCATCGACGCCGTGTCAATCGCCAACAACCACATACGGAACGGCGGGGACCAGGGCGTCATCGATACCTGCACCAACCTGGATCTCGCCGGGGTCGCCCACGCCGGCGCCGGAGCCGATCTCGCGGCCGCCCGCGCCCCTGCGTGGCTGCAGGCAGCAGGGCTGAAGGTCGCCTTCCTGGCCTATTCGAACGTCGCCAGGGCCAACTTCGCCGGGACGGACAGCCCGGGCGCGGCACCGCTAGATCCGGCGTACGTCATCGACGACATTCGGTCCGCTCGCGCGGCCGGTGCCGATATCGTGATCGTGATGCCGCATTGGGGCGAGGAATACAGCTACTGGCTGAGCACCGAGCAGAAGCGGGATGCCGCCGACTTCGTAGCCGCCGGCGCGGACCTCGTCCTCGGCAGCCACTCTCACTGGGTCGGAGCCATCCAATCGATCGACCGGCCGCAGGGTCCTGCCTTCGTCGACTACTCGCTCGGAGACCTCCTCTTCGATCTGGACCACGACATCCCGTCGCAGGAGGCCGTCATCGCAATCCTGACCTTCTCGGGCACGCGCCTCGTCCAGGTCGGCCTGGACCCAACGGTGATGGTGGACGGGGCGCAGGTCGCCCTTCTTGATCCCGCAGGTGACGGCCACAAGGTCCTCGACGCGATCCGGAGGGCCTCCCGCGGCCTACTCGGCTGGTAAACGCTAGGCCATCAGGGCATTGCGGTAGAGGCGTACCTGATGGCCGCCCGCGGGTCCAGGCTCGACCACCGCGAGATCGAGAGCGATCGGCATGCGCGGCAACGCCGATCCGTCCGGCAGGCAACCGGTCTCGAGCAGACGGGCGAGGCCGATCCGGAGCTGGGCTCGCTTGCGATAGTCGAACGTCTCCTCGGGCCGGCCGTAGCCCCGGGAGGAGCGCCAGCGGACCTCCACCACGACGAGCCGCGCCGGCGGACCGGGGTCCGCGGCCACTATGTCCAGCTCACTCCGGCCGGCGTGGACGTTACGCGCCAGAACGGTCCAGCCGCGCGAGGTCAGGCGCTCGGCCACGAGCCGTTCGGCGGCGTCGCCGGCAAGTTGTCGCTGGGTTCGCGTCAAGGCCGCTCCTGCGGGCGCTACTCGACCAGTTCGGCCGCGAGGAGATCCTCGTCGGCCTCTTCGGGATCTTCGGCAGCGTCCGCGGCGGCATCCTCCCACAGCGACATTTGCTGGCGCTCACGGCAGGGCGCGAACGAGACCCGGTGTATGGGGCAAAGGCCCAGGGCTTCGAGGCCGGCGCGATGTTCGGGCGCGGCGTAGCCCTTGTTGCTCGCGAACTCGTAGCCCGGATACAGGATGTCGTACTCCTCCATCAGCCGGTCTCGGGCGACCTTGGCGATGACCGAAGCGGCCGCGACTGAGGCGCAGAGACGATCGGCGGAGACCAGGACGCGCTGGTGGACAGGGACCTCGGGCAGCGAGATCGCGTCGAGCACAAGCGCGTCGGGCCTGATCGGCAGCCGAGCCGCCGCCAGCGTGCTCGCCAGCAGCGTTGCCTGGAGGATGTTGATCCGGTCGATCAGCTCCGGCCCCACGAACGCGATCGACCAGGCCAGGGCGTGCTCCCTGATCTCGACGTCGAGGCGGCGACGCTCCTCGGGCCTCAGCAGCTTGGAGTCGCGCAGGCCGCGCGGGCTCCAGTCGGGCGGAAGGATGACGGCCGCCGACGTAACCGGCCCGGCCAGACAGCCTCGCCCGACCTCATCGATCCCGGCGACATGGCGATAGCCGCGAGACCAGAGGATCCGTTCCTCGGCGAAGTCGGGGTCCAGGCGGGCGTGATGCCAGATGGCGACCTCGATCCTGCCGTCGGCCGAACCCGGGGCAGAAACAGTGGAACCCCGCCGCGCCGCAACGGGCGATCGGACGGGGTCCTCCACCGAACCTGGGGAGCGACGGGCACCCGGCATGTCGCTCCGACTCGCTAGCTGTTGGTGCGGCGCTCGCGCAGCGTGGCGGCCTTGCCGATCCGCTTGCGCAGGAAGTACAGCTGCGCGCGGCGGGCCTGGCCGTGGCGCACGACTTCGATCTTCTCGATGCGCGGACTGTTCACCTTGAAGGTCCGCTCCACGCCGACGCCACTGGCGATCCGGCGGACCGTGATGGATCGCTGGATCCCGCCGGCACGCATCTTCATGACCGTGCCCTCGAAGACCTGGACGCGCTCGCGGGTGCCTTCGATGACTCGGGCCGAAACCTTGACCGTATCGCCCGGCGCGAGCTCGGGGATGTCGGTCCGGATCTGTTCCTGGGTGGTCTCTTCGAGCACGTTCACGATCGGTCCCTACTACTGGCGGCGGCGCGACGGCGCTGCGACGGCTATCTGGCCCGCAGCCCGGCTGCGATGTATGCACATTGGAACAAGCCGCCTGAGCGGCCGACGGCGAAGGATATCACACCCTATCCGACCTGCGGCGTGAAGCCAACGGTCAAGGCTGCAGGAGGATGACCTGGTCGGACACAGACAGATTGGGCAGATTGTAGGAATAGTAGGAGTAGCACCGGACCAGTAGCGCCGATCCATCCGGGGACCACTGGAGCTGCACTCCGGCGAACGTTCCGGGCAGGTCTCGCGTAACCAGCTTGCCGCCGCTCTGGATCACGATCTGCGGCGAGCCGAACCGCGCGGTCGCCACGCCTCCGCGGGAGGAGGAGCTCCTTGCGGCGACGTCTGAAGGATCGTCATTCGGACCTCCCTGCAATGGTCAACGAATGGCGATGCCAGAGTATGTCAAGGAAATGGGGAGGAAGCGGACTTTCTCTCGAGTCGCCTACTCGGCGTCCGCGTCCACGTCCGCGCCCGGCTCGGCGGCGATGGCCTCCGCTCGGATCTCTCCAATCAGTTTCGCTTCTTCACGGCTCAGCGCCCGGCCCTCGAGCAGCTCCGGCCGTCGCGCCAGAGTGCGGCGCAGGGCTTCCTTGAGCCGCCACTTCCGGACCGCCTCGTGGTGGCCGCTCGTCAGTACCGCCGGCACTGTGACACCGTTGAACTCGGGCGGGCGCGTGTACTGCGGGTACTCGAGCAGGCCGGCCGTGAACGACTCCTCGGCGATGGACTCCGAATCGATCGCGCCGGGAAGCAGCCGCAGGATCGTGTCGACCATCACCAGGGCGGGGATCTCGCCGCCGGAGAGGACGTAGTCGCCGATGCTCAGCTCCAGGTCCACCATGGAGCGGATTCGCTCGTCCACGCCCTCGTAGCGCGGGCACAGGATGATCAGGTGCGTTCGCTCCGCAAGGTCGTGGGCGCGCGCCTGGCCGAACACCTCACCACCCGGGTCGGGCAGGATGACGGTGCTGTCCGGTCGCCGCAGGACGGCCAGGACGGAGGCGACCGGCTCCGGCCGAAGGACCATCCCCGCTCCCCCGCCGTAGGTGTAGTCGTCCACGGTCTTGTGCCGGCCCAGGCCCCACTGGCGCAGGTCGTGGATCCGGACGGTGGCCAGGCCACGCGATTGCACCCGGCCCGGAATGCTCTCGCCGAGTGGCCCTGCGATCATCCCCGGGAAGAGGGTCAGGATCTCGATCTCGAGAGGCGGGCGCGACGGTACCTGCGTCGGTTCGCCGGCGGGTTCCAGCCGGCTCGCCTGCGCCTCCTCGCTCATCGCTCCTCTTCGGCCCCTTCGGCCGCGCCCGAGCCCTCGGCATCGGTCTCCTCGCCGCGCAGGCCGAGGGCCTCGCCGTCGACGACAATCTCGCCGCGCCCGGGAGCGAAGATGCGGACGACCGAGCGAACGAGAGGTATGTCAAGTTCCCCGCCCGGACCGTGCACGACGACAACGTCGGCGCCGCCCGCGCGGTATACGTCGACGACCTCGCCCAGCGCGGTGCCGTCCACGTCGCTTACGGTCGAGCCGACGACCTGGTGCCAGTAGAACTCGCCCCGAGGCAGCTCCTGCCCGGGGGCCACGACGGCTTCCAGGTAGACGTCGCGAAGCGATTCGGCCGCCGATCGGTCCGGCACCTCGACGAAGCGCACGCGCCAGCCGACCGCGTCCGTGTCGGCCTCGGCGATCGTCAACGGCGCGTCGTCGCCCTCCCTATAGAGCACCCGGCCGACGACAAATCGCTCGTCCGGCCGGTCCGTCAGTGACTCGACGCGCAAAGTCCCGCGCAACCCGTGGAAGCCGCGCACCTGGCCGACCACGAGCCGCTCTCCGGCGGTCACGGCCGGATACTCAGCCGATTTCCAGGGTTACGCTCTCGCCGTCGCGAGCGGACATGACCTTGAGCAGCGTTCGGAGCGCCTTGGCGACGCTGCCGTTGCGCCCGATCACCTTTCCCATGTCGTCTTCGGCGACGTGGAGCTCTATGACCGTACCATCCGGGCCGGTGCTGACCTCAACGACGACCGCGTCGGGATCGTCGACCAGGTTACGGGCGACGTACTCGACCAGATCCTTGGCTGCCATTGGCCTCCTCTACCTGTGTTCGCGCTGCGTTCGACGCGCTGTAGTCACCCTCTACTTGGCGGGCGGGGCGACCTTGCGGGCGACCTTGGGCGTGATGCCGGCGTTCTGGAGGAGCCGGAAGACGGTGTCGGACGGCAGCGCGCCCTGGGCGAGCCACTTCTTCACCTTCTCGGCGTCGACCACGAATTCGACCGGGTCGACCCTTGGGTTGTAGTGGCCGAGGGTCTCGATGGCCCGGCTGTCCCGAGCGCTTCGACCGTCCATGACAACAACGCGGTAGGCCGGCTGCTTTGTGGCCCCGACGCGGCTGAGACGAATTCGAACTGCCATGTGCGAGCCTGCTCCTCCTAGAGTTGATTGGTGCGCTGCGTCGGCCGGCTACTTGGCCGTGACGACGAGCCGCAGGATAACCGTATTGCCGTCGACCACGGAGTAGCCGACGCCACCGAAGTGATCGAAGTAGGGCTTGTAGTCCGCCGTCCACCTGGACGATGAGGCCAGGGCGGCGATACCGATCTCATCCTCCAGAGCGGGAATATTGACGTACATAGACTGGTCGTTGCTGGCGCCGGCGGCAGCCGTGACGGCCGAGTAGTCCGGCTGAGCGGAGAGAGACGTCGCCGGCGTGGTATCGATGACGGCCTTGGCGAAGGCGTCCGTGTAACCGGCAACGATCACGTTGCCTTTCGCCGCAAGAGCGATCTCGATCGGCTTGCCAGTGCTGTCGGGAACCGAGAACACGGTGATTGAAATGCCCTTGTAGGTCTCTGTCCGGCTGCTCAGGTGCAGCGTGCCGCCGGCCAGCGCGGAGTACGTCTTGATCAGGGCTACCTTGGCGGCGGCGGTCGACGAATCTGCCGCTTCAACGACGATCCCGCCGCCGTAGGCCGAACCATCCTTCGTGATCGCCGCGACGCCGTCACCGAGCCAGTCGAGGCCGCCGACGAGTGCCAGGCCATCCCTGAGGGTCTTCAGCGAGTTCGCGGCCGAACCGCTGGGGAGCCTGGCAGCGAGCGCTGCCAGCTGGTCCGTGACGATCTTCCCGATGCCGTGGGCCTCGAAGGCGCCGACGGTATTGCCGGGCAGGACCGACGCCAGACGGCTGACGTGGTTACCCGCTCCGGCGCTGCCGGTGCGCGGCATGGCCACGTTGACGACCATCTGGCCGGACTGCGCCTGGACCGAGCCGGCGACCCACGCCGGAACGTCTGCGCTCGATACGGCGAACGACGCCGAGGCCAGAGCGCCCATGCCGTGAAGCTTGCCCATGGCCGAGCCACCGCTCGCCATCAGCTCGGACAGCATCGTCTTGGGATCGAAGTAGAAGCGGGCCAGGCTGTCGCCTGAGACCGACTTCATCGCCGCCTGGTAGTTGGCGTTGTCGGCCAGCGAGCCGTTCGTCTTGGTATCGAGGGCGGCCTTCACGCCGGCGACCGTCCCCAGCAGGAGGTCCTGGTCGGTGAAGGCGTACGCGCCCTCCTTCAGACCGGCTCCGATCGTGTACAGGGTGGTTCCCGCGTAGTCCTGGGAAGCCGTCTTGACCCCGATTCGGGTGAGCTCGCCGGCGATCCAGGTCTGCGCGGCGGCGCGGTCCTTCAGGGCGAAGATGGCGAGGGCCGAGGGCTCGACGACGCCGGCGACGGCGCTACCGCCCATCGCGGCGATCGACACCTCTCCCTCCATCCACGGTTTGAAGGCGGAGGTGTATCTCAGATCGGCCGAGACTTCACCGGTCATCCTGTTGAGCAGGTTGTCGAGAGCGTTGTCGAACTGAGCGCGGTCCTGAAAGCCCGGGAAGTGGCTCATGAAATCGGCCAGCAGGGTGTGCTGGTCGCCGGGCAGGTCGGTCCGGATCTCGAGGAAAGCCACGGCATTCTTCGGCGCCACGCCCGCGGTGAGCGACTTCGCTCCGGCCGCGCCGGACAGCACGAAGACGCCGCCCGCCGTGATCATGGTCACGGCCAGGACCACTGCGCCGGCGATGCCCCAGCGGAGACGCCTCGATCGCGGCGAGACGGCGGCCCGACCTACGCCGTCCGCCCACTCGTTGCCCATCGGCACGAGGGTGGCCTGAGGCACCCCGGCCTGAGATTGATGAATGCCGCCACTGTTGATCTGGTTCGGATCCATGTCGCGCCCCTTATCGACCCATTCCGGGGATGCGGCGTCCCAGCCGCCCACCGGACATCTGCTTCATGACCTTCTGAAGCTCTGTGAATTGCTTGATCAGCTGATTGACGTCCTGCAGCCGGGTCCCCGACCCCTGCGCGATACGGCGGCGCCTGGCCGCGTTGAGGATGTTCGGGTCGTTCCGTTCGATCGGCGTCATTGACCGGATGATCGCCTCGGCGTGGTTCATATCGCCTCGGTCCACAGCTTCCTGGGCCTGTTTGGCATAGCCGCCCATGCCCGGGATCAGCTCCATGATCTGGCCCATCGGGCCCATCTTCCGAACCGATTCCATCTGGTCGAGCATGTCCTGGAGCGTGAAGCTGGCCTTGCGCAGCTTCTCGGCCATCCTGGCGGCCTGCTTCTCGTCGAAGTGCTCCTGGGCGCGCTCCACCAGGGTCAGGACGTCGCCCATGCCCAGGATGCGGCTCGCCAGCCGGTCGGGATGAAACGGCTCGAGAGCATCGGTCTTCTCGCCGGTGCCGAGGAACTTCACGGGCAATCCGGTGACGGCGCTGATCGACAACGCCGCCCCACCGCGGGCATCGCCGTCGATCTTGGTGAGGACGAGCCCGGTCACGGGGACGGTGGCGTGGAAGGCCTCGGCCACGTTCACAGCCTCCTGCCCGGTCATCGCGTCGACCACGAGCAGCGTCTCGCAGGCCTTCACGGCCGCCGCCAGGTCGGCGATCTCCTTCATCAGGGGCGCGTCCACGGTCAGGCGGCCGGCCGTGTCGAGGATGATCGTGTCTCGGACCTGCTTGCGGGCCGCGTCCATCCCGCCCTTCGCGATTCCAAGGACGTCCGTGCCCGTCGCCGCCCGGTAGACGGGGATGTCGATCGACTTGCCCAGCGTCTCGAGCTGGTCGGCGGCGGCCGGCCGGTATGGGTCCGCCGCGACGAGCATCGGCCGGCGACCCTGCTTGTGAAGGTGGCGTGCGAGCTTGGCCGCGGAGGTCGTCTTGCCCGAGCCCTGCAGACCCACGAGCAGGATGACCGCCGGGTTACCGGTCAGGCGGAAGGCCCTGTCGCCTGCCGATAGGAGCGCCACAAGCTCTTCGTCGACGATCTTCACGACCTGCTGGCCGGCGGTCAGGCTCTCGAGGATCTCGACCCCGGTTGCCCGCTCGCGAACCCGGCCGACGAAGTCCTTGACGACCTTGAAGTTGACGTCGGCCTCGAGGAGGGCCAGCCGCACCTCGCGCATTGCGGCATCAACGTCGGCGGCGTTGACTCGACCGTGGCCGGTCAGGGCGCCGAGCGTCTTGCGCAGTCGGTCGCTCAGGGCGTCGAACATGAGTGGCTGGGACTCTCCTGATCCGTCCCGCCGTCCCGAAGCGAGGACGACGTTGGGCCGCGGATTCTGGCGGCACCGAAAGCTCGGGGAGTGTACCGCATCGAGGCCCGACCGGACAGAAGGACGGCTTTCTGACGCGACCCGGCGTGCGATACAGTCAGACCCCGCGCAGCGGCGGATTGATCGGCTCGCACGGAGGTGCGGCGACTTGGGCGTCCGATCCAGGCTCGATCGCGGTCATGAGAAGGTCCGGTCCGACGCGCGCGACTCGGGACTGGACCACGGCGCCGCGCTGCTGGCTCAAGGCAAGGCGCAAGCCGCGGAACGGGTCCTTCGGGACGTGCTCCAAGACTTCCCCGACTCGGCGGTCGCGCATGCCCTGTTCTCCATGGCGCTGGCCGACCAGGATCGCGGCCGAGAGGCGATGGGCGCCGCGGCAGACGCGATCGGGATAGACCCCCATCTCGCCCTCGCCCACGCGGCCCGGGCCTGCGCGCTAGAGACGATCGGGCTGAGCTGGGAAGCCGAGATGGAGGGACGCCAGGCGGTGGCGCTCGCCCCGACCGATCCGAACCGCCACTCCGACCTGGCGGGCATCGTAGGGCGGGCAGGACGCCACTCGGAAGCGCTGGAAATCACCGCCCGAGGTTTGTCGTTGAACCCGGGGCACCTGCCCTCACTGCACTGCCGGGCCCGGGCCCTGGTCTCCCTCGGGCGTGTCGACGAGGCCCAGGAGTTGATGGCGTCGGCTCTCCTCGACGACCCGGACCTCGCTCAACTCCGAGCCGGCATCGGCCGGCTCCTCGAGCAGGAGGGCCATGCGGCTCGGGCGGCCGACGAGTATCGCGAGGCGCTCCGGCTCGACAAGTCGGTCGTCATCGCGCGCCACGGACTGAGACGCGTCGACCCACCCTACCGGCGTCTGCTCCCGACCAACTGGCGGCGGAAGCGCGGCTAGGCCGATTGGGCCGGGCGGGGCCGTGCTGTCAGGCGAACAGCGCGTCCACGAATGCGCCCGGATCGAACGGCAGCAGGTCGCCGAGCTTCTCCCCCACCCCGACGAAGCGCACCGGCAGGTGGAGCGTGTCCTCGATGGCGAAGACGATCCCGCCCTTGGCCGTCGAGTCGAGCTTGGTCAACACGATGCCGGTGAGGCCGACTGTCTCGTGGAAGACCATGGCCTGCGAGAGCCCGTTTTGACCGGTGGTCGCGTCGAGGACGAACAGGACCTCAGGACGCGCCCCCGGCAGGCGCTTGTCGACCACCCGTCGCATCTTGGCCAGCTCGTCCATGAGATTCGACTTCGTGTGGAGGCGGCCGGCCGTGTCGGCAATGACGACATCAACGCCGCGGGCAACGGCCGCGTCGATTGCGTCGTAGATCACGGCCGCCGGATCAGCGCCGGGGGCATGGGCGACGAACTGGCTGCCCGAGCGGTCCGACCAGATCCGCAGCTGGTCGATGGCTGCGGCGCGGAAGGTGTCTGCGGCGGCGATGAGAACGGATCTCCCCTCGGTTCGATACAGGTGAGCGAGCTTGCCGATCGTGGTGGTCTTGCCGGTCCCGTTAACGCCCACCATCAGGACCACGGCTGGTCTACCGGCTTGGGCCGCGCGGGGCCGCCAGCCGTGCTCACCGGGGAGCAGGCGCGCGGCCAGCTCTGCCCGAACGGCCGCCTCGGCCGACGGGGCATCCTTTCGCGCCCTCGCCCGCTCCACGACCTCCATGGCCAGCCCGCCGCCGACGTCACCGGAGATCAGCAGCTCCTCGACAGAATCCCAGTCCGCGTCGGACGGCCCGCTCTTCAGAATGCCTCGCAGGCGCGACATGAAGCCGCCGCGACTGCGCTCGAGCCCGGCCGACAGGTCCCCAGGGGTCTCGCCGGCGGACTCGATCGGCTGGTCCGGAGCCGGAGAGGCAGCTGGCAATACAGGGGCAACGGCCCCGGCTGGGTCAGCTGCTTCCGTCGACTCGCCGACCTCCGCCGGATCGTGCGCCGGCCTGAGCTCGTCCATGGGCTTGCGTCTGAAGAACAGGGGAACCTCCCGGTCAGCCGGCCGTTGCCGCCGCGCTCGTCTTGGCGACCTGGTCCACCAGGTCCCGAGCCTCCTCGAGGCGGAGGCTGATCACGCGGCTGATGGCATCGTCGCCGACGGTTACGCCGTAGAGCGCATCGGCGGTCTCGATGGTGCCGCGATTGTGGGTGATGACGATGAATTGTGTCTGGTCGGCCAGGCCCCGAAGCGCCTCCGCGAACCGGCCGATGTTGGCTTCGTCCAGGGCAGCGTCGACCTCGTCGAGGACGCAGAACGGCACTGGATGAACCTCCAGCATGGCGAAGAGCAGGGCCACGGCGGTGAGCGCGCGCTCGCCGCCCGACAGCATGCTCAGCGGCTGGGCCTTCTTACCCGGCGGCCGAGCCACGATCTCGATGCCCGTGGCGGCGAGATCTTCGGGTTCCGTGAGGCTCAGCCTGGCGAAACCACCGCCGAAGAGCTGCCGGAAGCGTGCCTCGAAGGCCGTCTCCAGAGCCGAGAAGGTCGATCGGAACTGGGTCGCGATCATGGAGTTGAGCTGCTCGATGAGCGATCGCGTACCGGCGATGGCCGCGGTCAGGTCCGAGCGTTGGGCGTCGAGGCCGTCGAGGCGAGTCCTGATCGCCTCGTACTCCTCGGCCGCGAACGGATTCGGCGTACCGAGTTCGTAGAACCGGCGCCGGAGAGCAGCCAGCTTCGCCGGCGCCGGCGCTTCTGGGGCCGGAGCCTCCGCCCAGCGAGCCGTCGCGTCCGCCAACAGGCTCTCCATGGCCGCGTCCGCGCCAACCTCCGGTGCGGCGGACTCCCCGCCGGTCCCGATCTCGCCCGCGCGACGGGCCGCGCTCGCAGCCTCGTCGATGTCGTCCGAATCTCCGTCCCCTCGATCGAGCAGCAGCCGCACGCCGAGGTCGCCGAGGCCGGCCAGTTCCACGAGGACCTGCTCGCGGATGGCGTCGAGGGCCAGGCGCGCCTCCAACTCGGCGACCTCGGCAGTCCGGACTCGCTCCTGGCACACGCGGAGCCGGTCCCGCGCGTGCATCGCCGTTGCCTCGGCCTCGGCGAGACGGCCGCGCGCGGCAGTCGCAGCTGCCCGGAGTTCGTCCAGCTCGGCCTTGAGGGAGGCCTCGCGCAGCGCCGCAGCCGCCAGCTCCTCGCCGAGGCCCTCGCGCTCCGCCCCTATCCCCTGCTCGCGCGCCGCCAGCTCGATCGTCTGGCGCTCCAGGCTGGCGATTCGGTTCTGATCCAGGTTCGCCGCTGCAGCGGCCCGGGCTCGGCGCAGCTCCGCGTCGCGGCGTGTCGCCTCCAGCGCGGCCTCCTCGGCGACCAGCTGGTCGCAGCGAGCGCGCAGTGAAGCTGCCCGCGCCTCCCACTCGCGCAGAGCGCTGCCTCGATCCCCGACGCCGCTCGAGGTTCCACCGGTTGCATCCGGGGCCGCCCCAGCGCCTTTCGGCGCGGCTTCCGCCGCAGCGGGCGTGGCCTGACGAACCGATTCCTTGAGTCGATCCCGGTCGGCTTCCAGCCGGGCCACCTGAGAGGACCGCCAGGCTGCCTCGCGGGCAGTTGTTTCCAGGGCGCGGGCCACGCGACGTTCCGAATCCTCAGCTTCGCGCCGCGCCTCCCCGGCGCTCCGTTCGACCTCACGCGCGGCCTCGAGCGAAGTCCGGGCCGTGGCGGCGGCCGTGGCGGCCCTCTCCCCTTCGGCAGCTGCGGCGGCCGCAGCCTGCTCCAGGCGGTCGACCTGCTCGCTCAACCTATCGACTTCGGCGCGCCTCTCCAGGAGCGACTCCGCGCGGCCCATGCTGACGACGCCGAATGCGGTCACGACGGCACCGTCGCGCGTGACCGCTATCCATCCAATCGGCAGCTTCGGTTGCACGGCCAGGGCCGCAGCCAGATCCGGGACCCAAACGGACCGGGCCAGCAGCCGCGTCGCGGCGCCTACCGGGTCCACCTGGATCGCGTCGACAAGCCGTCCCCCGCCCTGTCCCGCGGCGGCCGCCGCTGCCGCCTCGCCGGTCTCGGACCCGCGATCGCGCGCCTCGCGTCCTCCCGTCCCTCGCCGCGCTTCTCCGGTCAGGGCGGAGTCAAGGACCAGCACACCGCGCTGGCCGTCCAGCCCGAGCGCGGCTTCGTTGCCGACGACGTAGCCCCGCATCGCCTCGCCGAGCGCCGCCTCCACGGCCACGCGGAAGCCCGCCTCGACCTCCAGGCCATCGGACAGCGGCCGGCCGCCTGCGCGGCGAGCCGCCCGCGCGATGCCCCGGCTCTCGTCCTCCGCCAGCCGCGCCTGCAGGGCTTCGAGGCGCCCGCGCAGGCCGGCGGCGCGGCTGGCGGAGGCGCCGGCCTTCTCTGATGCGGCCTGACGCGCTCCCTCACGACGGTCCAGTTCGGCACGCGCCGCCTCACGTGCCGCTACGGCTACCTTCTCGGCCTCGACGGCCCGGGCGAAGACCGCCCTCGGTCCGGTGCATGCCTTCTCGGCATCGGCGAGGCGGCTCGCGACGTCGTCGGCCAGGGCACGCTCGTCGGCGGCCAAGCGCTCGGCGTCGGCCAGCCTGCGCCTCATCGTCTCCACCTCGGCTGCACGGGCGGCCTCCACGCGCCGGAGGGCCGCCAGGGGTTCGCCCTGGGCCTGCTCCGTGGCCCTGATCGCGCCGAGTTCCTCCAGCGCCTCGGCCAGCGACCGCTCCGCCTCGGCGACGGCGGCAGCCAGGGCCAGGTCCCGGGCTGGTACGGGTGCGGCCTGTTCGCGCCGTTGAACCGCGAGGTCGGCCTCGGCTGCGACGAGCTCCCGCTCCAGGCGCAGGCGGTCACGCTCCGCAGCGGCAACCTCGCTGGCCGCGCGTGCGTCGCGGAGCTGCAGGTCGGTCAGGGCCGCGCGGGCCGCCTCGTGGCCCGCCCTTCGTTCGGCCTCCCGCTCAGAGCCGGAGGCCAGCTCCCGGGCGATCGCGGCGGCCGAGTCCTCGGCTTCGCGGAGAGCCGCCAGGGCCGCGTCGGTCTGGGACCGCCCGCTCGCCAGGTGCCCGTTGGCCTCAGCCGATCTGCCGGCCGCCTCGTTCCAGCGAGAGTGGGCGAGGGCGATGATGGCGCGTCCGTACTCGCGGCCTGCCGTCTGGCGAGACGCCTGCTGCTCGGCCTGGGCCGCCAGCCGGCGCGCCTGGGGCCTCAGCTCGGATAGAACGTCCTCGACCCGGGCGAGGTTCGCCTCGGCCTCGACAAGCTGCTCCTCGGCCCTGGTCTTGCGCCGCTCGTGCCGCCTCACCCCCGCGACTTCCTCGAAGAGCGGCCGGCGCTCCTCCGGCCGCAGCGCCAGCGCCTGGTCGACCATGCCCTGGCCGATGAACAGGAAGGCGTTGTCGGCGAGGTGAGCCGAGTCGAGAAGGTCGACAAGATCCTTGAGCCTGACCCGCTGGCGGTTCAGGAGGTAGTCGTTCTCTCCCGAGCGGAACAGCCGCCGCCCCAGTTCGACCGTCTCGAAGTCGATCGGCAGGAGGCGATCCGAGTTGCCGAAGACGAGAGTGACGTCGGCCATGCCCAGCGCAGAGCGTCTCTCGGAGCCGGCGAAGATGACATCCTCGGACTTGCGGAGACGGAGGGCACGCCCCTGCTCGCCGAGGGCCCAGCGGAGGGCGTCGGCGAGATTGCTCTTGCCCGACCCGTTCGGTCCGACGACGGCGCTGATGCCCGGGCCGAACTCGACCAGGGTTCTCTCGCCGAAGGACTTGAAGCCCTGCAGGCGAAGGGCCAGCAGGCGTGCCGGCGCCGTCATCGCAGGTCCGGAAGGTCGAATTCGGTCCGGGGTTCAAGCGGGGCGTCCCTTTCCCCCTGGGGCTCGCCCCAGCCGGCCGAAGCGTCATCGCCTTCGGCGCCGCTGAACTCGGCCAGCTCGGGTGCATTCGGGGACCCGCCGGTGGTCTCCTCCGACATGCGGCGGAGTTCATCGATGCCGTGAGCGGCGGCGTCGGTCTCGGCGACGCGGCGCGAGTGGCCCTGGCCGATACCGACCACGCGCCCGCCCACCGAGACTTCGACCCGGAAGACCTTGTCGTGATCGGGCCCGACGGCGTCCACCAGGCGGTACTGCGGCCTCTCGCCCGAGAGGCGCTGGGTGTACTCCTGGAGACGGCTCTTGGGGCTCTTCAAAGCGGCGAGGGGACGATCGCTCGTCAGCTCGGGTGCGGCCAGGGCGGTCACGAACCCGCTGGCTGCCTCGTACCCGAGATCCAGGTACAGGGCGCCGACCAGGGCCTCGAAGGCGGACGCGAGCAGGGCCGGCCTCTTACGGCCGCCGCGCTGCGATTCGCCCTCGCCGAGGAGCAGGTACTCGCCGAGCTCGAGACGGTGGGCCAGTCTGGCCAGACCCGCGGTGCTCACGATCGAAGCCCGCCGAGCGGAGAGAACGCCCTCGTCGTCGTCAGGATGGCGACCATAGAGGGCGTCCGAAATTGCCAGGCTCACGACCGAGTCACCGAGGAATTCAAGGCGCTCGTTGTGGCCGGCGGCCAGGTCCCGATGCTCGTGCAGATAACTGCTGTGGATCAGCGCCTGCTGTAGCAGGTCGAGGTCACGGACCGGGAGCCCCAGCCGCTCGATCAGAGCGGCTCGGGGTCGCATCAATCGAGTCGCAGGCTAGGAGGCGTGCTCGTCGATGTAGTCGGTGGCGTCCTGCACCGTGCGGATCTTCTCGGCGTCTTCGTCGGAGATCTCGGTACCGAACTCCTCCTCGAGGCTCATGATCAGCTCGACGAGATCCAGCGAATCGGCGTTCAGATCGTCAACGAACGAGGCCTCGGGCTTCACCTCTTCCTCGTCGACGCCGAGCTGCTCGACGACGATCTTCTTGAGTCGCTCGTAGGTAGTGGCCACTGACGCCCTCCTCGGGGTTCCTGGGCTTTCGATTGACGGTCTACTGCGGCCCCGGCTCCGGGGCGCGGTGCGCACCGGCTTCGGGGTCGCGAGCAATCCTCCCGAGTACTCCGTTGACCAGACGTCTCGCCGGTTCGCCACTGTAGGTGCGCGCCAGCTCGACCCATTCGGCAATCGCCACCCGGGACGGCGTGCCGGAGTGTAGCACCTCGCCGATGCCGCTACGCAGCAGAGTGCGATCCATTCTTGCGAGCTGAACGACTGGATATTGCGGCGCCAGCCTCTCGATCATGGCGTCGATTCGCTCGCGCTCCTCGACGACGGCGGAAACCAGCTTGCGGGCGAAATCGGCCGTGGCCTCGTCTGCGGCTCCTTCGGCCAGGTGCCGCTCGAGGATGGAGCCCGCCGTGCGTTGCCCGAACTCGGCCTCGAACAGGGCCGCGAGAGCGAGGCGGCGGCCGAGCCGGTGGGAGCTGACCTCGTCCATGGCGGCGCGCCGGCCGGGCAGACCCAGTCCCGCGTCGTCCGCGGCCGATGTCACTGGCCGAAGCCCCCTACCCCGTCGACGACGACGGTGACCTCGCCGAGCTCGAGGCCCAGAAGCCGCTCCACGGTTGCCGCGACGGCCTGCCGCACCTGGGCGGCCAGCGGCCGGAGGGCGTGGCCCGGCCGCGCCACGATCCAGACTCGAACGGAGGCCTTACCACCGTGGACGCGGGCTCGCACCGGTGATCCGGCCAGCCATCCGAGCCGCCCGCCGCGGCCGACCTTCAGCACGCCCGGGACCTCCAGGGCGGCGACCCTGACCATCTCGACGATCACGGGGTGGCTTACGGTCAGCGGCCCCGGGGCGGGCCGCGGTGCCCTGTTTCCGGTTTGCGGGGCTGTCATATCGTCACTCCGCCTGGGGCCCCGGGCGGCGGGGCTGGCCGCGGAACGCGTCGGCGATGAGCTCCGGGATCCGGGCCCGCGCGGCCGTCGCGCCGGCCTCCAACGCGAACCCGATCATGCGCCTCTTGGCCGATCCGTGCGTGATCAGGACCATGCCCTTGACCCCGAGCAGGGGCGACGCGCCCATCTTCTCGTAGTCGAAGAGCATCCTGATCCGGCCGACTGCCGGGCGCATAAGCAGATAGGCGAGCTTGCCCCGGATGCCTCGCCGGAACTCGGCTCGCCACAGGTTGAAGATGAACCCGGCGAGGCCCTCGAAGAACTTCATCGTTACGTTGCCTACCATCGCGTCGCAGACGGCAACATCGGCCATGTGCTTGACGAGGTCGCGGCCCTCGACGTTGCCGATGAAGTTCAGGCTGCCCTCCACATCGAGCATCTGCGTCGCCTGCTGGACGGCCTGGTCGCCCTTGCCCTTCTCCTCGCCGATGGAGAGCAGCGCGACACGGGGATTCTTCACTCCAAGGACGCGCTCGGCGTAGAGCGAGCCCATGTGGGCGAATTGGTAGAGGTTGTGGCCGCTCGAATCCATGTTGGCGCCGATGTCGAGCAGGACGAACGGTCCGGTCTCGGTGATCATCTGGACGGCCAGGGCAGGCCGATCAACCCCCGGCAGCCGCCCGAGCTTCAATACGGCGGCTGCCATGCCCGCGCCGGAGTGGCCTGCGGTGACGAGCGCGTCCGCGCGGCCCTGCTTGAGCAGGTCCATCGCGACCATGATCGACGAGTCCTTCTTGGCTTTGAGGGCCAACGCGGGCGACTCGTCCATCTCCACGACCTGGCTGGCCGCGACGATCTCGACGTTCGGCGGAATCGATCCGCCGGCGACTTCATTAATCCGCTCGGGGATCCCGACGAGCAGCACGGTGTCCGTGGGGTGGACGCGCGCCCACGCAAGGGTGCCGGTCACGACTTCGAGGGGCGCGTGATCGCCTCCCATCGCATCGACGGCCACTCGGACGGAGCCGTCGCTAACCGTGCGGACCGTCTGCAGATCCACCGGTTCAGGCCGGCTGCTGCGGCTTTTCCTGCTTGATCTCGACCGTGGGCCGGCCGGCGTAGAAGCCGCAAACCGGGCAGGCGTGATGGACCTGCTTGGGCTGGTGGCAATGCGGGCACGGCTCGAGGTGCGGAACCGTCATCGCATGGTGCGAGCGCCGGTCGCCCTGCCGGGCGTGTGAGACCTTCCTCTTGGGAACACCCATTGAACTGGTTACTCCTTTTGCTCCGGCGCCGCGCCTATTTGGCAAGAGCCAGATTGACTAGCGCCATGCTGGCGGCACCAGGTTTGCTGGCCAGATGGCTGGGCCGGGAAGGCGCCGGGGCGCGGTGATCCAAACCGTGACGAGGTACGCCAAAGCATACCCTGTGCATGGGGCCGAGGCGGGAGTTTAGCGGTTCCGAGCGTTGCTGTCACCGCAACGGGAGGCGATGCCGCTCGATTGCCTCGGGCACGGCTGAGGAGTCAGTCTTGCGCGCCCTCGACGAAGCCGCGCAGGCGCTCGAGGCGAGGGTCGATCTCCTCGTCCGGATGGTCGTGCGGGCCGCTCGCGAGCTCCAGACCGCACACGATGCACAGACCCGGGCAGTCCTCGCGGCACAGGGGTGCGATCGGCTCGGCCAGCAGGAGCCCGTCCCTGACCTCCTCCTCCAGGTCGAGTTCGTGGTGGTCGGTCAGCCGCAGGGCATCTGGCTCCTCGGTCGTGTCGACCGGCAGGCCGCTGGTGAAGTCGATGCTCGGCAGCGCCTCCTCGTCGAGCAACATCACCACTGGCCACTCGATGTCACGCAGACACCTGCTGCAGGTCTGGGCGATGGCCGAGCGGAGCTCGCCCTGGACGAGCAGGCCTCGATTGGTCCGGGTCAGTCGCACCTCGCCGGTCAGGTCGCGGACCTGGACGAGGTCTTCGCCGAAGTCGAGCGGCGGCGCCGAGACATGGACTTCTCGGACCGAACCGAGCGGCTCCGCCAGGAGCCCCGTCAAGTTGAAGATGAGGGACTCAGCCGGGGACGGTCTGCCCGGCGCCCGATTCGTCGTATTCGTTGAGGTCTCCCTGGCCGCCGTTGTCTACCACGGTCGGTTCGGCCTCGGCTGCCGCAGCGACGGCCGCTGCGCGCCGGTCGTCCAGCAGCTCCAGGCCGCGTTTGATGGTCTTGAGAGTCCGCATCACTTCGCTCTCCAGCCCCACCAGGACCTCGGATGCGTAGTCGTCGGCACCGTGCCGTATCTCGTCCGCCTCGAGCTGCGCCTGGCGCACGATCTCGTGGCTCAGCTCTTCGGCCTGGCGCGTCAGCTCGCGCTCCTCAATGAGATACGTGGCCTGCTCCTGGGCCCGGGCGAGGATCTGCTCGGCCTCCTCGCGGGCCTGTTCGAGCAGCCGCTCGACCTCATTGGTGACGCGACGGGCCGACTTGATCTCCTCGGGGATGGTCACCCGCAGCTGGTCGATCCATTCGAGGGCATCGGCCTGATCGATGATCACGCTGTTGGTGAGCGGGAGCCGCCGGCCGTTCGCGACGAGCGCCTCCAGGCGCTCGATCAAGACGATTATGTCTATCGGTCGGGCCCTCCTTGGGCAGGTTCAAGGGCTGCCGGTTGCGGCGATTATAGACCTCGCCCTCGGCCGGGCAGACGCCTGGCCACACTCGGTGGCACCATCTGGCTCACGTCGCCGCCGAAGGCCGCGATCTCCTTGACGAGGCTCGAGCTGAGGTAGCTGTGCTCGAGCGACGTCATGAAGAAGACGGCATCGACTTCCGGCGCGAGCTTGCGATTCGTATGGGCCATCTGCAGCTCCGACTCGAAATCGGAGATCGCGCGCAGACCCCTGACGATGAACGTGGCACCGCGGCGGCGGCAGAAATCGACCGTCAGGCCGTCGAACGATTCGACCTCGATGCGGGCGGCCACATCGGCCCGACAGCATTCGTCGATCGCTTCGCGGATCACCTTGACCCGCTCCTCGGTCGGGAAGACGGGCGCCGACTTCTGGGGATTTACCAGGACCGCAAAGACGACGCGGTCGAAGACGCCGGCCGCCCGGGCGACGACGTCGAGGTGACCGTAGGTGATCGGATCGAACGAGCCCGGATAGACGGCGATCTTCACCTGCAGGCCTCCTCAACCCTCTCTGGCGGGCCCATCGGGGGTGACGCCCGCAACGGGCCCGGCGTCCCGGGGCATCTCCCCCGCCGGCCGGTAGAACGTCAGCGCAGTCTCCCCGAAGCGGCGAGTCCTCACGGATGCTAGCAGTCCCACGGCCGCAGGTGGAGGCGTCTTCCAGAAATGCTTGGCCACCACCCATGCCTGCGGCGCGAGGAGCGGCCGATCCGGGGCCGCGAGCCGGGCCAGCGTCGCAGCCATGAGACCGGCCTCGGCATAGGGTGGGTCCACCAGCACAAGGTCGAACGGCCCATCGGCTGCGGCCTGGCCAACGAGGTACGCGAGGACGTCGGCGCGGACGACCCGGCCGTGATCGACCACGCGTGCGCCGGAGAGGTTCTCCGCGATGACTCGAGCCGCACCCGCGTCGTGCTCGACGAAGGTGGCCAAGGCCGCGCCGCGCGACAGCGCCTCGATGCCGCCGGCGCCCGATCCCGCGAAAAGATCCAGGACGTTTGCGCCGGGCAGCTCCGCCTCCAGGATCGCGAAGAGGGTCTGCTTGACCCGGTCTCCGAATGGCCGGGTTCCCTCGCCCGGGGCGCGGAGGCGCTTGCCGCGGGCGGAGCCGGCGATGACACGACCGGCCTCAGCCATCGGCGGGAGTTCCAGCATGGTCGGGGAAGTCCGCCAGGACCTCGCCCGCGCCGACGCGAGCGAGCCAGCCGTTGCGCAGTTCCAGGGCCAGGGCCTCGTGCCCGGGGCGGAGGGCGCCGGTGTCAGCCACCAGCAGCTCCGCGACTTCGCGGGCCCGGGCGGCCCGCTCCCGGTCGCCCTTGTCCCGAAGCGACGCGATGCGGAGGGTGGGCAGGCCGCTCTGGTGGAGCCCGAGCAGTTCGCCTTCCCGGCGAAGCTCGAGATCCAGCTCGGCCAGCTCGAACCCGTCCGTGTGCGATTCCAGCGCCTCCAGCCGGGCCCGGGCCGTCTCGTCGGCTGAATCGGACACGAGGATGCAGTAGGACTGCGATTCTCCCCGGCCGACCCGACCGCGGAGCTGGTGCAGCTGGGCCAGGCCGAAGCGATCCGCGTCGAGGATGAGCATCACCGTCGCCTCGGGCACGTCGACGCCGACCTCGAGAACCGTCGTGCCGACCAGCACGTCGAGATCGCCGCGCCGGAACAGATCCATCGCGGCGTCCCGATCGGCGGCCTTCATCTGGCCGTGGACGACGCCGATCCGGGCCGCGGGTTCCGCCGGCAGGCCGAGGCGAGATACGGCATCGGCCAGCTGCCGCGGCAGCCCCGCCGCAACCTCGTCGGCCGAGCGGGCGGCCGTCTCCTCGTCCTCCTCCACCAGCGGCACGACCACGAAGGCCCTGTGGCCGGCCCGTATCTCGCGAACGATGAGCGGGTAGGCACCGCGCGACGGGTCGTCCTGGGCGCCGGCGAGATCGGCCGTCCTGCGGATGCCGGTCCTGATCCCGATCCGGCCGGCCGGCAGCGAGCGGAGGTCGGATACGTCCAGGTCGGCCAGCAAGATCTGGCCTAGCGTTCGCGGAATCGGCGTGGCGGTCATCAGCAGTACGTGCGGCGACCGACCCTTGGCGCCGAGAGCCTCGCGCTGTGCCACGCCGAACCGATGCTGTTCGTCCACGACGGCGAGGGCCAGGTCGGCGAATCGGACGCCCTCCTGGACCAATGCATGTGTTCCAACCACGACGCGGCCGGCCGTCGGGCCGAGCATTCCATCCGATTCTGAGGGCGCGGCCAGCAGCTCCAGCGCGGCTCGCCGCTCGGCCACCGGCAGGCTCCCGGTCAACAGCGTCACGCCATGGCCGAGCGGCTCCACGAGCCGGCGGAGGGCGACGGCGTGCTGGCGGGCCAGGAGGTCCGTCGGGGCCAGGAGCGCGCCCTGGCGGCCGGCATCGGCGACGAAGGCCAGGGCGAGCGCTGCAACCGCGGTCTTGCCTGACCCGACGTCGCCCTGGAGCAGCCGCATCATCGGCCTCGACCCGCCCAGGTCCTCGGCGATGGCGGTCACGGCCGCGGCCTGATCGGCGGTCAGGCGGGCCGTCTCGGTCTCCCCCGTCCTGGCACGAACCTGCTCGGTCAGGGCGGCTTCCACGGCCTCCACCGACGCGGCAATCCGCGCCTGCGGCACTTCGACTGGTTCGCCGACCGCCGCCCGCCGGCCCCGATCGCGGGCCACCATCCCGACCTGCAGGGCCAGCAGCTCGTCGAAGCCGAGCCGCAGCAGCGCCGCGTCGCGGGCGGCGAAGGTCTCGGGATAGTGAGCACTCTCGAGAGCCAGGGCGATCGGTATCAGCGCTTCACCGGCCTCGGACGGCAGGTATTCGGGATAAGCCGGTCCGACCGCGTCCAGAGCCTGCCGGATGGCTCGCCGGAGGGTCGGCGCAGTCAGACCCGCGGTCAATCGGTAGACGGGGACGATCCGGCCTGCATGCAGCAGCGCGGTCCCGTCATCGGCCTGGAACTCCGGATTGTCGAGAGTGGTGGTGAAACCGCGGTGCCGGACCTTGCCGCTGATGACGATCCACTGGCCGTCGCGGAGCCGGCGGTCGATGAAGCGGCGCCCGAACCAGGTAGCCTCCACTTCGCCGGTCTCGTCGGCCAGGTTGGCCGTGGTCTTCTGGACGCGCCTCCGGAAGGTCTGCTCCTGGCGCACCCCGCGGACCTGGAGCCGGGCGCTGGCCGCCTCGCCCTCGGGCACGCGAGCCAGCTCGCGGGCCGTGCTCAGCTCGCGCAAATCATCGTAGCGCCGCGGCAGGTGGAATAGCAGGTCGCGAACGGTCTTGATCCCGAGCCGCGGACCGACCCGGCGCAGCGTCGCGGCGCCGGCGAAGCCGCTGGCGCCGATCGGGGTATCCGGCCCGGCCGGACCAGCCGGAGCGCGACCGGACCGACTCGCTCGGAGGGCGTGGCCGCGGCCGGGGGCACCCGCCGAACTGTTGAACCCCCGCCCGGCCACGTGCCTACTCGGCCGCGATCAGGTACCGGTAGTGGGGCTGCCCACCGCGGATCACATCGACCTCGACCTCGGGCCGCCATTCCCTCACCCGGCGAGCCACGCCCTCGGCCTCGGCCAGGTCCGCCCCGGAACCGTAGTAGATCGTGATCAGCTCGAACCCGGCCTCGAGCGCCTCGAGCGCCGTCAGGACCGCCTTCATTCGATCGCTTCCCGCAGCGAGCAGCCCGTCATCGGGATCCAGGACGATGGTCTGGCCCGTCTTCACCTTGCGGTCGCCGATGGTGGCGTCACGCACGGCCTCCGTGACCTGCAGCGTCTGGACGGCCCTCCCGGCCAGGGTCATGACCTCCGCATTGACCGTGGCATCTTGTTCGGGATCAAGCGCCAGGAGCGCCGCGAAGCCCTCGGCCGCATTCCGGGTAGGCACGACTCGCACGCGCTTCTTCGTCATCTCCGAGGCCTGGCGCGCGGCCAGGATCACGTTCGGGTTGTTAGGCAGCAGCAGCACCTCGTCGGCATGGATCTTCTCCACCGCGTCGAGCAGCTCGCCCGTAGAGGGGTTGTTGGTCTGACCACCGTGAACGACCGCCGCAACGCCGTACGAGTCGAAGATCCGGGCCAGCCCGTCGCCGGCCGCGACCGCCACGACTGCGAGCGGAAGCGTTCCGGCCAGCGGAGTGGTGCTCGAACCGTTGGAGCCCGGCGACCCAATTGCGACCGCGCCGTTCTTCGTGGCGTCGACCTCCGCGCCGTAGGTGTCCAGGTCGACGTGCGGCCGGGTCTCGTGGCGAGCGCCTCGGGGACGAGTATCAATCGGGACGCCGACGACCTCTGCGGCGCGCTTCTCGCGGACCTCGTGCGATTGGGCATCCAGGTTCTCGACGGTGATCCTGGTCAGCGCGCCCATCGAGAGCCCCAGCGCGATCACATGGTCCGGCCGCTCGTTGTGGACGTGGACCTTGACCGCCCGGTGGTCACCGGCCACCAGGACGGACTCGCCCAACTTCTCGAGCTCGCCCCGCAGCTTGTCGACGTCGATCGGCGTCGCCCGGGATTGCAGCAGGAACATGGTCTCGTAGCCGAACCCCTCGGCACCGTCGGCGGCGAGCGTCGAGACTCGAGCCGCCTCCGCGGTCATGGCAGAGGCCGCGGTCCGGTCGCGCGACGTCAGGTACTGGAGGGCACCCTGCAGGAGCCGGTAAAGGCCCTCGCCGCCGGCATCGACGACCCCCGCGTCACGCAGGATCGGCAGCATCGACGGCGTCTTCGCGACGGCCTGGCGAGCCCCCTCCACCGCCGCCGTCAGGACGTCCTCGAGGTCGCCGCCGGCCTCCGACGCAAGGTGGCCCGCGGCCGCCGATTCCCGAATGACCGTCAGGATCGTCCCCTCCACCGGCTTGACGACGGCCTTGTACGCGGTCGCGGTGCCCTGGTTCAGGGCATGTGCGAGATCCGGCCCGGTGAAATGGCGCTTGCCGCCGAGGGAATCGGACATGCCCCGGAAGATCTGGGAGGCGATGACGCCGGAGTTGCCCCGGGCGCCCATGAGCGCACCGAAGCTGATGGCCTGGGCGATCCGATCGGCCGAAGGCTCGGGGACGGCCTCCGCCTCGGTGAGAGCCGCCCTGACCGTCGCGACCATGTTGCTGCCCGTGTCGCCGTCGGGGACGGGGAAGACGTTCAGGGCATTGATCTCGTCCACGTGGGCGGCGAGGTTGTCGGTCGCGAATCGAAACGCAGCGAGCAGCCCGGCTCCGTCACCGGCTCGGCGTGTCATCGTCTGGCTCGCGTGGTCATCTGGGCTTGCGTTTCCTCGACGCCGCCGCCCCCGTGGTCGCTGTCTGATTGCCCGAACTTTCGGACGTGGTTGCCGGCTTGTCGGCCGCATCGGTCCGCTCGATCGCCTCGGCCCGCTCCACCGCGTTCGGCTCGTAGCGCAAGCCGTCGACGTGGACGGTCAGGGCGGCGACCTCCGTTCCGACGTAGTGCCGGAGCGAGTAGCGCACGGCCGAATCGACCTGGCGAGCCACTTCAGCGACGGGCACTCCGAAAGCGACGTTGATGAAGAGGTCGATACGCAGCCCGCCCTCCGTCGTTAGCCGGATACCCGGCCGGTCGAGGCCGACCCAGCGCAGCAGTTGACGCCCGAACGAGGGGTCGCTGAAACCTGTTACGCCGTAGCTACCCTGGACCGCAGTTCGAACGATGTCTACGATGGCCCGGCGAGTGACGATCGATCTACCGGCCACCAAAGGCTCGGGCATGCGTTGTTACGACCTCCAGCCTGAGCGGCGGAAACGGTGTGCTATCATACCGCCCCGGTCGGCCCCAGTCGGGACCGCCACCTCCGAGCACGTATTCGAGAGGACCTTATGGCTCGCTCCTGCGCCGTCTGCGGGAAGATCTCCATGGACGGGTTCAACGCGCAGTCGTCCGGGATGAACCGGGTCCGCGCACATCGCCGCTTCAAGCCGAACCTCCAGCAGACGAGCATCCAGGTCGACGGCAAGGCCGTGAAGACTCTCGTCTGCACCCGCTGCCAGCGCACTCTTTCGCGGGCGGCCCAGTAGGACCTCCGGCCGCCGGCCGGTATCGCACTCTTCAGATCGGCGTCGAGCCCAGGCTCGGCGCCGATCTCGCTTATCCGCGGGCGCTACCCTCGGTCTGGGCCGCAGGGTGAGCGGACGGTCCCGGCCCATGGGTCAACGCTCGTGTGACGTTGACACGCACCCGGCTGCGGTCAGGATCAGGCCCAAGGAGGACCCATGATGCAGGAGCCGGAGGCGAGATTGCCGAAGCGACGTCGATTCGGGATGAGTTGGTCGAAGCGGCGGGGAGCATTGGCCGCCGGTTCGCTGGCGGTCCTGTTGATAGCCGCGCTCGTCGCGACTCAGTTGCCAGGGCTGCTCTCGTCGAGCAAGCCCGAGCCGACAGTCTGGCAGAACATAACCTCCGGGATCCAGGACGGGACCGTCCCGAAGGACGTCGCCCTCAAGGCCTTCGCGTACCTTTACCACGTTGACATCCCCGGCGTTACCGTGCCCAAGGGGGTCGACGCCGCCGACAGACCCACTTCTGGCTCCGGCGCGCTGCGCTGGGTCCGGGCGAACTGGAACCAGTTGACGCCCGACCAGCAGGCGGTGGTGACCAACGTCATGACGCCCGGGCCCAACGACACAGTCGTGCACATCGATGCCACCACCGGCAAGGTCACATCTCGGTCCGGACCGAGCGGCGGCGGCGTGACGAGTGGAGTCGCGGCCGCCGTCGAACCGCCCTTCCTCTCGGACGGGCAGCCCTACGGGGCGCCGTCAAGCCAGGTCGAGGGCGCCATCGAGGCCGAGCTGATCGCCGACATCCAGCACATCGGCACCAAGCTGGGGCTGCCGGTACTGCAAGAAGGTTTCGGGCTGTGGAAGGACATCACCCTCGACGTCAGCGAGAAGAACGGCAACGGCACGCTGCTCACCGCCGTCGCCAGCTTGAACAAGGCCGGCCACTACAACCCCTGCGCCGTCACGGCCTACAAGGAATCCTGGGAGAACGAGACCGGCCCCGGTGTCTCGGCCACCTTCCACGTCCTGATGACCCACGAGGTCATCCACTGTTACCAGCACGTCGTCGAGGGCGACGTGGACACCGCGAACGCCGTACCGCCGTGGATCACCGAGGGGACGGCCATCTACCTGGCCGCCAGCGACACGGGCACGGCTGAGCCGATGATCCCCTCGATGTGGACGAAGGGCTACTTCTTCCCGGAGACGGCCCTGACCAACCGCTCGTACGACGCCTTCGGCTACTACTCCCTGCTCCAGCACCTGGGCCGAGACATCTGGGCCCGGATCGTGCCCGCCTGGAAGGCAGCCGCGACCAGCAGTCAGCGCTCTAATGCATTCATCGCCGTTCTCCAGGGCGACGACCCGGACGTCCGCAACGTCTGGGCCAGCTCGTATCTGCGCGAGGAGACCTGGGGCGACCCGTGGATCGCCTACGGATTCGGGCTCCCCGACTCGGCCCAGGTTTCGCGCCACGCGGCCCAGGCCGTGTCCGCGCCGGGCTGGACCGGGACGCTGCTCGGCCGCTCCAACACGGTCCTGGAAGTTGGATCCTCCTCGGGTGAGGTCGTCACCATCGCGACCACCGGGTTGGCCAGTGTGCACGATCAGAAGGGCGCCAGCGTCCTGGACCTTCAGGCGGGCACCTTCTGTGTCTCCGGCGAGTGCATTTGCCCCGACAACACGCCGCAAGCGGGTCAGAAGGCGGCTGAACAGAAGCTTGGCATGCCATTCGACGTGGCCTTCAACGCCCCCTCAGGCGGCTCGAGCTACAGCATCGTCGGCATGAAGCTCGAGGAGTTCTGCGGCCGCAAGGCGACGCCAAAGCCGAGCAAGCCCGGCCCGTGCGTTGGCAAGTGCGCCGGCTCCAACGGCGACCCCCACCTCCTCACGATCAACAACTTCCGGTACGACTTCCAGGCTGCGGGTGAGTTCACGCTTCTGCGTTCCGCGGACGGAAGCCTCGAGATCCAGTCACGCCAGGAACCGTACTTACACGCCACGTCCGGGGGCGTCGCCACGAACACGGCCATCGCGGCCAAGGTGGGAGGCCACCGTGTGGATATCTACGCCGCCGCGAGCGGCCTCCAGATCCGTGTGGACGGCATAGCCACGGACGTGACGGCCACGCGCGATCTTGGTGGGGGCGCGAGCATCTCGCCGTATCCCAACGGCTTCGTGACAGTCTTCCCCGACGGGACCAGGCTCTGGACGCTGAACGTGAGCCCGTACGGGATCAACGTCCTGGTGCTGCCGTCCGGCACCCTCGGATCGAGCGGCACCGGTCTGCTCGGGCCGATCGTCAAGGGCGGCCTCGGTGTGCCGGCTCTGCCCGATGGGACGCTTCTGCCGGCCGCTACGGATCGTCATGCCCGCCACGCGGTCGTCTACGGCCGCTTCGCCGATGCCTGGCGAGTGACCGATTCGTCGACCCTCTTCGACTACGACAGCGGCAAGTCCACCGCAACCTATACGCAGAAGGACTTCCCGGCCGACACGGCCGACATCACGATCGCCGACCTCACGCCGGACCAGCAGTCGGCCGGCGCAGCGGCCTGCGGCAAGGTCACGGACCAGGGCCTTCATGAGAGCTGCGTCTTCGACGTCGCCGTCAGCGGCGACGTCGGCTTCGCTCAGAGCTACGTCGCGACGCTCACGCTCTACGACAGCGGCATCATCCCGGCGACGCCGTCGCCGCAGAGCAGCGGCATCGCCGCGACGCCGCCTCCAGGAGCGGTCTCGGGCGCCATCGCGATCACGCCCGCCGCCCAGCTGGGTGGCTACGCGGTCGGGGCAGACAACAAGCTCTACGTTTCCGCTCGAGTCACCTCCGACGTTGCGATGCTGTTCGCTCTCGATCCCGCGGCCGGCACCGTGATCAGCCATATCACTGTCCCGGACGTAACTGAGGTTCACGCTGCCGGCGGTTCGGTCTGGCTGCCCGGCCTCAAGACCGACTCGAATGGCCACAGGTGCAGCGTCACTCGTTTCGACGGGCAGACTCTAACGGAGCAGGCGACGATCCCAATCCCCTGCGGCTTCTTCGACAGCCCGGAGACCGTTTCGGACGGGAGCGCCCTCTGGTTCATCGACGTGACCAGATACGACGGTGGCACTAACAAGGGCGCCGTCCTGACGCGCATCGATCCCGTGACCAACGCCTTCGGCCCGAGCGTGGACCTGCCGTTCATCAATGGCAATCGGCTGGATTCCCAGGGCGCCCTCTTCTACTTCAACAACGCGCCCGAAGGCGGCTACTACCGGCTCATGCCCGGCGACACCTCGATCACGAAGCTGGCTCCGTGGGACCCGGGAACGCACGCGGGGGGCACGGGCCTGTGGGTTTCCACCTCGGACGGCCGCACGGCGCAGTACTTCAGCGACGCGGGCGGCCCGCAGGTGACCCTGCCGATCGACGGCACCCTCGTCGCCGGTGATTCGAGCTCCGCCTACGTGGAGCGCAACACCGCGGGCGCCGCCGATCTGTGGCGCTACCCGATCAACGGCACCGCAACGAAGATCGGCACCGCGCCCACGCTCGACGGAGGGGACCTCGGTTACTTCGCCGATCCGCAGCCTATCGTGGCGCCGGACGGGTTCATCAAGCTGTGGCATTCATCGCCGACCGGCACGAACCCGCGGACGCTCTACTTCCAGTGGGTGCCGCTGCCCTGATCGGTCCAGTCGTGTGCGCCGCTATGCCGTCGGGCGCGGCTCGATCCCCAGCTCGGCGCTGTCCAGCCATACCGTGAAAGGGCCGTCGTTGACGAGCTCGACCTCCATCTCCGCGCCGAAGTGCCCCTGCTGAACGGGAACGCCGTTCGAGGCCAGGATCTCGCAGAAGACCTCGTAGAGGCGCTCGCCCACGATCGGCCCCGCGGCGCCGATGAACGACGGCCGGCGGCCGCGCCGCGTATCCGCGTACAGCGTGAACTGGCTGACCACGAGGGCCGATCCGTCGACCTCGCCGATCGAGAGGTTCGTCAGGCCTTCGGCGTCGGCGAAGATGCGCAGCCCGGCGACCTTCGCCGCGAGTCCCGCGGCAACGAACTCGTCGTCGGCCGGCGCAACGCCCAGAAGTATCAGAAGGCCGTGCTCGATCGCCCCGATGGTCCGACCCTCGACCCGGACCTCTGCCCTCGTTACGCGTTGGATGAGTGCCCGCATACGAGTCCCCCTACCGGCTGATCAGACCGGCCGAGCCCCGCCACAGGCCGCCGAGTATCGCCAGCCACGGCAGCAGGTACAGGGCGGTGCTCGTGCCGCCCGCCCAGCCCATCGTGTTCATGCCGTAGGCCACCGCGGCCCCGGCGGTCGCCGCGGTGGCGCCCTGGATGACAAGCGCCCAGCGAACGTGCCGGCCGAGCCGGCGGAGGGCGCCGACGTCGCCCTCGTCCTCGGCTTCAACCCCGGCCTCGATCTCCTCGTCGGCCACCTTCTCCATGAAGCGGCGGGCCCGGGCCGGGCCGTGCATGACGGCGAAGTACGCCGCGAACGCGTAGACCACGCCTCCGATGATGTCGACGACCCAGTGCTCGCCCAGATAGACGATGGCGAACCAGATGCAGGCCGTGTAGGCGAGCATCAACCAGCCGGCCCGGCCGAAGGCCCGCCGCGCGAACAGGAAGGCGAGGAACGGATAAGCGGCATGCAGCGACGGGAAGGCGGCCACGTCGTTGGAGCTGATGCTGTAGACCGAGTACGAGTAGAAGTAGTCGCCGAACCCGAACAGCTGGACCAGGCCGTTGAAGCCGGTGTCGCGGAGGTGGAGCACGCCCGTCACGTAGCCGTACTTGTCGGCCCACCACGGCGGCGCCACCGGCAGCAGCAGGTATGTCACGAAGGCGGCCATCGAGAGGACGATCAAGGCACCGACGTAGTCGTAATAGATGCGGCGCTGGTGGATCCAGAGCAGGAAGCCGATCGCCAGCGGCAGCGGGAAGTGCAGGAAGTAGAAGACCACGGAGAGCGTCGCGAGGTTGTCCGGGCTGCTCGCGGCTCCGCTGTGGAAGAGCCCCTGCAGGAACTGGGTCGGCAGGCCTCCAAGCCCGACGATCCGCTCGAGCGATATGACGTCGCTGACGTGGATCGGCAGTCCGAACTTGTCGGCGTAGCCGCGCATCAGCTCGTAGGCGAAGAAGAGCGCGACGAACGGGACCCAGTCGCGCAGAAAGAGCTTGCCGCGGCCGAGAAGCAACGCGGCCAGGCCGAAGCTGACCACGACCACGTCTGGCGTGACCGAGATGCCGCGGGCGATCATCAGGATCGAGAGAAGGACCGCGTACGCCGCGACCGCGCCGAGCAGGAGGCGGTCGTTACGCCGGCCGAGGTGGGCGTGGGGCTTGCCCGCGGCGTCCGGCCCGGTGGCTGCGTCCTCGGCCAGGTTCAGGGCAGGAGGGGCGCCATCCAACGCCGCTTCCTCGCTCACTCAGCCTCTCCGGCGATTCTCTTCTTCGCCGGGTCCGAGTCGCGGCGTCGCTGCCGGTACCCCCTGTCGGCGAGCTTCTTGATCAGACAAATCTCGTGCTCGATGTCCACGCCCTTCTTCCAGAGGACCGACCCGACGACGAGTACGTCCACGCCGAGCTTGCCGCAGTACTCGGCACTCGCCCGGTTTGCCCCGCCGTCGACGTGGATTTCGCGCCGCGAGGGCGGCTCGCCGGGCCGATCGCGAAAGACCTCGTGAGCCGGGTCGATCTTGGCGGCGGCGTCGGCCATGAACTTCTGGCCGCCGAAGCCCGGCTCAACCGTCATCACCATGAGGATGTCGATCAGGTCGCGGTACGGGTCGAGCGCCGAGAGTGGTGTCCCCGGCTTGACGGCCAGGCCGGCCAGCCGGCCTGCCTTCCGGATCTTGAGGAGGGTCGGCTCGATCGGCTCCTCGACTTCCACGTGGAAGGTGATCGAGTCGCAGCCGGCCTGGATGAAGTCGTCCATGTACCGGCTCGGCTCGGAGATCATCAGATGGGCGTCGAAAGGCTGCTTGCCTATCTTCCGGAGCCGCTTGATGACGCTCGCCCCGAACGTGATATTCGGGACGAAATGCCCGTCCATCACGTCGAGGTGGAGCCGGTCGGCGCCGGCCTTCAGTGCCCGCCGGGACTCCTGGCCGAGCTTCGACAGGTCGCAGTCCAGGATGCTGGCGCTGACGAGAGCGCGATGGCCGGCCATCAGCGAGCCACTCCCCGCCCGACGGCCGCTTCCAGGTCGGCCGGCAGGCTCTCCACGCTGCGGCCGCCGCGCAGGGCGGTCTCGCTCTCGCGCAGGATCGCCGCGCGGCGGTGGGCGACGGCGGCCGCGGTCGGCTCCCCTGCCCTGTCGGCGGCGAGTTGGCCGCAGGCGGCGCCGGCGTCCTGGCCGCGATTGGCCCGCACCGTGACGCCCACGCCGCCGCGCCTGACGAGGGCCGCGAACCGGGCGACTCGATCGGGGTCGCTGGCCTGCCAGGGCGTGTGGGCTACAGGATTCATCGGGATCAGGTTGACATGGGCGAGGTCGCCGCGCAAAAGCTTGGCCAGGGCATCGGCGTCGATCTCTGTGTCGTTCACACCCGAGATCATCACGTACTCGTAGCTCACGCGCCGGCCGGTTACGCGCGCGTGATCGCGGGCGGCGGCGACGACCTCCGCAACGGGCCAGCGGCGGTTTAGCGGAACCAGAACGTCGCGCAACGGATCGCGCGCCGCATGGAGGCTGATCGCCAGCGTGAATTGTGGCCCGAGCGCGGTCAGCCGCCGAATACCCGGCACGACACCGGAGGTGGAGACAACGACATGGCGGGCGCCCAGCCCGAACAGGCGCGGATCGGCCAGGATCGCCACCGCCTCCAGGACGCGGTCCAGGTTGAGGAGCGGCTCGCCCATGCCCATGAACACGACGTTCGTGAGGTGGCTGCCGGTTGAGGCCAGGCGGCGGGCGGCGTGGCGGACCTGGTCGACGATCTCCGCCGTCTCGAGGTCGCGTCCAAAGCCGAGCTCGCCGGTGGCGCAGAAGGGGCAGCCCACGGCGCAGCCCGCCTGGCTCGAGATGCACAAGGTGTGCCGCTCGCGGTGGAGCGACCGGCCCGGGTCGCCGTAACCGCGCGCCGGGTAGTGCATCAGCACGGATTCGATCAGGGCCCCGTCGAAGAGAAGGTGGAGGGTCTTCTCGGTGAGGCCGCCGTCGGCGACCTTGACCTCATCCTCGGCGATGGTGTCGATACGGAACGCCTCGCCCAGACGCGCACGGAGTGGCGCCGGGAGAGTCAGCAGGTCATCGGCCGTGCCTGCGTTCTGCCGCCAGATACCGTCGCGAATCTGCCGAGCCCGGTAGGCCGGCTGACGCTCGGCCGCGAGCCACTTCTCGAGCTCGCCCTCGGCGAGTCCGCTCAGGCCCGGACGGGCATCCCCCTTGCCGCGGGCATCGCGGCGCGCTCGCGGGCTCGTCGAGGCTTCGCGGGGAGATGCGTCGGGGGTGGCGCCGGCAGTCTGATCTCCGGTCGTGTCGTTCGGGCTCACAGGGCAGCGATTATCGCATGCCGGCCCGTGCAGGAGGCCGGTGCTACCTGATCAGGCCGGGATGACCGCGCCGCAGATCGGCCGCCGAGAGGCGATTCTTGCCCGCGAGCTGGACCTCGTCGAGCACAAGCCGATCGACCGCGGTGGCCAGGGCGATCCCGTCTCGGCCGGCGGCCACGAGCCTGCCGGGAGCGTCGCCGGGCTCAGACGGCGCCACTCGCGCGCGCCAGACGATCAGGCGGCCTTTCGCAATCTCGAAGTACCCGCCGGGCCACGGCTGGTAGGCGCGCACTTGCCGCTCCAGTTCGACCGCGGGGCGAGCGGGGTCCAGGAGCCCATCGTTGCGGCGCAGCGGGCGTGTCAGGGTGAGGCCGACCTCAGGCTGCGGTCTTGCGTCGAGCCGGCCGGCTAGCCACTCCGGCAGTGCACGGCGCACGAGCCTGGCGGCGGCTTCGGCGGCCCGCTCCTCCAGCGTAGTCGCCGTATCGTCGGGGCGGACCTCGAGCGGCTCGACGGCGACGATCGGCCCGGCGTCCATCTCCTCGGTCACGACCATCAGCGTGACCGCGCTCTCCATGTCGCCGGCGAGGATCGTCGCCGGGATCGGCGCGGCACCGCGCCACCGCGGCAGCGCCGACGGATGGAGGTTCAGGAAGCCGCGCGGCGGCAGGTCGAGGAGGACTCTCGGGATCAACTGCCCGTAGTCGGCCAGCACGACAAGGTCGGGCGCAAGCGCCCGAAGCTCGTCGACCGCCTCGGGCAGGCGCACCCTGACCGGCTGGAGAACGCGCAGGTCCAGCTCTCGAGCTCGGGCCGTGACGGGCGTGGGCGTTAGGATCGCCTTCCGGCCGACGGGTCGATCGGGGGCCGATACGACCGCTTCGACCCGGATCCCAGGCATGGCGGCCAGCGTTTCGAGTATCGGCACGCCGAACCCGCCGCTTCCGAAGAAGACGGTCCGGACGCCGGACTCTGGGGACGCGCGCCCGACGCCTGAGCGGTCAGCCGCGGCGCTGCTCACCCTACCGGTGTGAGCGCCCTCGACGGTCGCCCTTCCGCTTCCGCTTCTTCTTCTTCGCCCACCCCGACCGCGATCAGCTCGTCCATGGAATCCAGGTAGTCGATGTAGAGCTTGCCGTCGAGGTGGTCCAGTTCGTGCTGCATGGCCCGGCCGAGGAGGCCCGAACCGGCGATCTTGATCTTCTTGCCGTGGCGGTTCTGGGCCACGACCCAGACCTTCTCGCGCCGGGTGATGTAGGCCACGTATCCGGGAATAGAGAGGCAGCCCTCGAGATCGCGGTCGTCTCCGTCTGCCCGGACGATGCGTGGGTTGACCAGCTCGTGCAGCTTGCCTTCGACCTCGATCGTGCAGGCGCGCAGAGCCTCTCCGAGCTGCGGCGCGGCCAGCCCCACGCCGGGCGCTTTGCGCATCGTCTCGGCCAGGTCGTCGAGCAGCTCGTGCAGGTACTTGCCGAAGCTGTCGACGGTTTCGCCCTTGAGGCGCAGCCGGGGATCACCGAGGAGAACGATTGGTCGGACGCTCATGGCCCGAGAGTATACCGAGAGGCGGCCCTTGGGCATCCGGCCGACTCGGGGTAGGTCGAACGGTGGTGCCCGTGCCGGTTCCGGCGCTACAGCAGCGAGTCGGGGTCGACGTCCACCGACCACGGCGCGCCCGGTGGCGGGTCTACGAGTTCGACCGGCCGGTCGCCGCGCAGGACCACGTTCCAGCGCCACCGGCCCGCCCGGCGAGCCACGTATGCAGGCGCCGGGCCCAGCACGGTGACCGCGAGAGCCGACCCGGCTGAAGACACAGTCGCGCGAGCCGCCGCGGCGGCTCGCAGTCGATCGGCCATCGCCTCGGCCTCGTGCTCGGCGGCGAGACGATCGGGCAGGCCCACGGTCAGCTTGACGAGGCGGCCGAACGGCGGCGACCCGAAACGCGCACGAACGTCCAGCTCCGCGTCGTAGAAGGCGGCGGCATCGCCGCTCGCCACGGCGCGAATGGCGGGGTGGTCTGGTTGGTAGGTCTGGATGATCGCCAGACCCGGACGATCACCTCGGCCCGCCCGCCCGACCGCCTGGGTGAGCAGCTGATACGTGCGCTCGGCGGCGCGCTCGTCGGGCAGGTTGAGCGCCACGTCGGCGGAGATCACGCCGACGAGCGTGACCTCCGGTATGTCGAGCCCCTTGGCGACGAGGCTGGTGCCGACCAGCACGTCCAGCCGGCCCTCGGCGAAGGCATCCAGCACGCGTTGTACGGCGCCCTTGTGCTCGGCTACGTCCCGGTCGAGACGGCCGACCCTCAGGTGGGGAAAGGCCGCCTTGACCTCTTCTTCGACCCGCTGAGTGCCGCCCCCCAGATAGCGGATCCGCGGCGATCGGCAGGCCGGGCAGCGCGACGCCAGGGGCGACGCCGTGCCGCAGTGGTGGCAACGGAGCGTCACGCCGGCCTGGTGGTAGACGAGAGTGCGCTCGCATTCCGGGCATCGCTGGACGTGGCCGCAGTCGCGGCAGACAACCACGGAGGCGGTGCCGCGGCGGTTGATAACGAGGACCGCCCGCTCGCCGGGTGGAAGCGAGGCAAGCGCGGTCGAGAGCGAGGCCGAAAGCAGGCCGCGGTTGCCGCTCGCCAGCTCGGCGCGCAGATCCACGACCTCTACCCTCGGCGGGGCCCCCGCCGGCCGGTCGGGCAGCACTGCGTGACGGTAGCGGCCCTCGCGGACGCGGCCGACGCTCTCGACGGACGGCGTCGCGCTCCCGACGACCACGGCCGCCCCGGCGAGGCGGGCAAGACCGAGTGCGGCATCGCGCGCCTGGAGCCGGGGCGTTCGATCGCTCTTGTAGGCGGCGTCGTGCTCTTCGTCCACGACGATCAGCCCGACATCGGCCAACGGCGCGGTCAACGCGGTGCGCGTTCCCACTACGACGTGAACTTCGCCGGCGCGAATGCGGCGCCATTCGTCCGCCCGCTCGCCTTCGCCCAGGCCCGAGTGCAGGATCGCTATCTCCGCATCGAGGTCGGCGCGGAGACGGTCGACCAGCGGCATCGCCAGCGCGATCTCCGGGACGAGCACGAGAGCGGGACGGCCGGCCGAGATCGTGTCTGCGATGGCCTCCGCGTAGACGGCCGTCTTGCCCGAACCGGTCACGCCTTCAAGCAGTAGCGGCGTCGGGTCGCGGTCCCGGACCGCCTCGATGATCGCCTTCAGCGCTTCCGCCTGCGGCGGCGTCAGTTCTGAGCCCTCGGGCCGCGTGCCGCGCCGGCCGGCCTTGCGCAACGCGAGCGGACGGCGCGGCCGTTCTCGCACCTCGGTCGCGATCAGGCCGCGCCGGACGAGGCCCGTGGCGGTCCCCGAACCGTAGAGCTGGGCGGCTCCGGCCCCGGCCAGGCCCCCTGCGCCGGCGGCTTCGGCCGCCGCGAGAGCCTCGAGCAGCGCCCTCTGTCGAGGTCCGAGCCGTGCGCCACTCCCGGCAGAGGCGGCTCTCCCCTTAGGAGTGCCACTCCCCGCGGGCGCGCCACTCCCCCCAGCCACTCCCCTGCCCTCGTCGGTCAGGGTGAGCCAGCGCTCGAAGCGCGGCCCTGCAGATGCCGCCGTAAGCGTCCACTCCAGCCGGATGAGCCCCCTGGCTGCCATTCCGCGCAGCCGCCGAAGCATCTCCGCTCGTCCGGATCCGGTGTCGAGATCCCGCACCGTCAGCGGTCCCTCGGCGAGCCTGTCTCTGATCGCCGACTCGAACGTGTCGAGGACCGCGGTCTCGGCTCCCTCACCGCCGCCGCCCGCCTCGCCTCCAGCGCCTTCTTCCGCTCGATTGAAGTCGAGAGGGAGCCATTCCGCCACGAGTTCGAGTCGCTCCAGCATCCCCGGTGGCAGCATCGAGCGAAGGGTCGTGGCGGGCGGGGCCAGATACTCGTCCGAGATCCACCGCGCGAAGTCCAGCGTCAGCTTGGGCGCCAGCGGCCCATCCGCGTGGACGCGCGCCAGCAGCGGCTTGAGCGTGATCCCGGAGACGTCGATCGACGGACCGAGGACCACGCCGAGCGCCTGCCGGCTGCGCCCGAACTCGACCAGAACGGCCTCGCCTGGCAGGATGGGGGCAAGCCTGTCGGGCACGGAGTAGTCGTAGGTTCGAGTCGCCCCCGGCGCGTCTACGGCGACTTCGACCGGGCCTTGCACGTGACCGAGTCTCGGCACCAGGTATGCGCCGATTGCTACCCCGATCTCGAAGATGGATTCCGGGCCATCCGACATCACGCGTCCTCTAGAGGAGCCACGCCTTCGTAGCCGGACACCAAGCCCTCAGACCTTGACGGCGCGCCGAGATCCGCGCCGCTCCTCCTGCTCGACTATCTCCTCGATCCGCTGCGCCGTGAGATCTACTAGCCCTTCCTCGTTGACGACGACGTAGTCGTAGTCGTCCTTGCGGGCCAGCTCCACCGCGGCGTCGCGCTGCCTGATCGCGAGCTGCTCCGGTGTCTCCGTCCGACGCGCCTTGAGGTGCTCGACCAGCGTCTCCACCGACGGGGGGACGACGAAGATCAGAAGGGCCTCGGGAAGGCTGGCCTTGACCATGCGAGCCCCCTGGACGTCGATCTTGAGGATCGCGTGCTGGCCGCCCACCAGGGCCCGGCGCACTCCGGCCCGCGGCGTGCCGTACCAGTTGCCGTGGACCTCGTTCGCTTCGAGCAGCTCGCCCGAGTCCCGCAGGGCCGCGAAGTCGCCGGGCGACATGAAGTTGTAGCTGACGCCGTCGATCTCGTTCGGACGGCGGCTCCGCGTCGTGCAGGTCACCACGTAGTGGTATTCCGGCCGGTGTCCGCGCTTCTGTAGGGCGGCGATGACGGTGTCCTTGCCCACCCCCGACGGCCCCGAGATGATCACCAGCATCGCATGCGGCGCGTCCCCCTCGACCGCCCCTGGAACGCGCTCCGCGACCGACGGCGCGGTTGTCGAACCGGTGCCCATCGGCTGGTCGAGCGGGTTCGTGGTCACGACGGCCTCTTCTCGACCGGGGCAACGGAGGCGGTCGCCTCGGCCGACCCGTCGTAGCTTCCGCCCTCGCCCAGGGCACCCGAGGCCCGATTCCGCAGCCTGTCCAGCGTCGCCTCCAGCTCCGGCGGAAGCGGCGCCGTGGCCCGGATGAGGTGGCCATCCTCGGGCGACTGCAGCTCGATCCGCCAGCTGTGAAGGAAGAGCCGCTCCAGGCCATCGGGACCCCGCCGCGACGTGCCCGTGCCGTACACCGGGTCGCCGGCCAGCGGATGACCGATGGCGTCGAGGTGGACCCGGATCTGGTGTGTCCTGCCGGTCACCAGGTCGAGCTCGAGGAGGGTCCAGCCGGGCAGCCGCTCGCGCACCCGGTACCCCGTGACGGCCGGGCGTCCAGCGGGAACGACGGCCATTCGTGTGCGATGGTGCGGATCGCGGCCTATCGGCGCCTCAACCCGGCCAGACGTCGCCACGACCGCGCCCTGGACCAGGCCAAGGTATGTCTTCTTGACGCCCCGCGCCTTGAGCTGCGCCATCAGGCTGGCCTGCGCCCTGTCGTCCTTGGCAACCATCAGCAGACCGCTGGTGTCGCGGTCCAAGCGATGCACTATGCCGGGCCGCTGGACGCCGGCGATGCCACCGTAGTCGGTGTCGCGGGCGAGGAGAGCATTCACCAGCGTCCCGCCGGGATGACCGGGCGCCGGGTGGACCACCAGTCCGGCGGCCTTGTCGACGATCAGCAGGTCGTCGTCCTCGTAGACGATGGAGAGCGGGATAGGCTCGGGAGCCAGGTCCAGCGGCCGCGGGTCCGGGATAGCGAGGTCCACGATCTCACCGGGGACAACCGACTCGTTTGCCTTCACAGGGCCGCCGGCAGCCGTGACGTGTCCCTCGGTGATGAGCTTCTGGACGTAGCTTCGGGACAGGCCCGAGACGTCGGCGACGAAACGATCGATCCGACCTTCGGCGGCTTCCGGCACTGTGAACGTCAACCGCCTCATCAACTACCGGACCTCTACGCTGCCGGAGCCATCCAGCTCATCCACTCCGTGGTCTTCCCTCTCTCCGGGTATATGTATCCCCAGGTACGGTGCCACGAACCAGAGAAACAGCATCAAGAGGATGGCGACCGTCACCGCCGAGTCGGCAATGTTGAAGATGTAGAAGCGCGACGACCCGATGCCGATGTCCGCGAAGTCGACGACGTAGCCGAAGCGAAGGCGGTCTATAAAGTTGCCGATCGCGCCACCCAGCAGCAGGCCGAGCGTGATCGTCAGGAGCCAGCTACGCCAGCCCGAACCGACCTCGATGGCCACGAGCACCACCACGACGCCCAGCGTGACCAGCGCGAAGATCTGAGCCTGCCCCTGGAACAGGCCGAAGAGGCCCCCGTTGTTGTGGATGAAGTTGATCCGGAACCAATCCCCGATGACCGGCGATGGCTGGCCCAGTTTGTCTCCATAGCTGGCGACGATCCAACGTTTCAGGAGCTGGTCGCTCACGCTGATGGCGAGGGCCACGAGGCCGTACACGACCAGGGCGGCCCGCCTCCGGCCTCCCGGCGCAGCCGCGCTGGCGGGGCCTCTAGACGGCTGTCTTGGGTGCGTTTCCCTAGGGTCCAGTGACTTGGCCTCCGTGATGGTTGTGTAAGCCTAAGGGCCGACGGCTTTGGGCAGCAAGCCGACTCGGGCAGGTCCCGAACCGAGCTCCACCGCCAGGAAGCCTGCGCCGGCCGGAATCGGCCCGAATTCGATCTTGCTGCGCGTCTCAACCTCGACCGAGGCGATGTGCGGCCGAAGCACCTCGAGTGAGTCGGAGGTCGCCTCCACTCGAACGGCAACCTCGTCGTCGAGCTCGACGCCGGCGTCCTTGCGGGCGTCCTGGATGGCTCGCTGCAGCTCCCGGGCATCGCCCTCGGCTCGAAGCTCGGGCGTCAGCTCGGTGTCTATGACCACGACAAGGCCCTCGTCGTGGGCGACGGCCGTCCCGGGCCGCGGCGTGGCCTGGACCTCCACCTCGTCGGCAGCGAGGGTCACCCCGCCGAGCGTCACGGAACCGTCGGGGTGGATCTCGAAATGCCCCTCGCGGGCGGCGGCCATCACGGCCGGAATTGCCGGGCCGAGCTTCTTGCCGATCTTCGGTAGCAGCGGCTTGACACGGCGATCCACCAGCTCCGACTCGTCGCCGATCACCTCGATCGACTTGACGTTGACCTCGTCGGCAGCGAGGGCCAGAAGCGTTTCCCGCCAGGCGAGCTCGCCGCCGGGGAGGGCCAGCCACATCCGGGCCAGCGGCTGGCGAACCTTGATGCCGGCCTGGCCGCGCAAAGTCCTGACGAGATCGACTACTCGGGTGACGACGGCCATCGACGCCTCGAGCGCCGGCTCTCGCATCGACGCCGTCTCGGCCGCCGGCCACGTCGTCAGGTGGACGCTGTCGGGCGCACCGCTCACGCCGCCCGCGACGACGAGGTTCTGGTACATCGATTCGGCCAGGAAGGGCAGGATCGGCGCCAGGATTCGGGCGAGCGTGACGAGAGTGGTATGGAATGTGGCAAAGGCCGCGGCCCGGTCCGTGGCGACGGCCCCGCGAGAGAAGCGCTTCCGCGAGCGGCGCAGATACCACGTCGACAGCTCCTCGACGAAGCCGTCGATCTCGCGCACGCCGTCCAGGGCGTCGTACTCACCCAGGTCCGTTTCGACCTCGCCGGCCAATCGCGCGACCCGCGACAGGATCCAGCGGTCGAGCGGGCCCCGTTCCGCGACCGCCGGGGCGGCCGAGCCGGGTTCCCAGCCAGCCTGGCGGGCATACGTCACGAAGAACGAGTAAACGTTCCAGAGGACGAGCAGCCGCCGCCGCGCTTCGTCGGCCGCATGCCAGCCGAACAGGATGTTGTCCTCCGGCCGTGCCGTGGCGAACATCCAGCGCATGACGTCGACGCCCATCCGCTCGGCTGCTTCGTCGAATTCGATCGCGTTGCCCCAGCTCTTGTGCATCTGGCGGCCGTCCGCGCCGAAGACCAGGGCGTAGCCGAAGAGCGTCTTGAACGGCGTCTCCCGGCGCAGCACGGTGCTCATGGCCAGCATCGAGTAGAACCAGTTGCGGAACTGGCCCGGGAAGCTCTCGGTCACGAAATCGGCCGGGAACCATTTCTGCCAGTACTCGGGGTCGCTCCGGTAGTGCACCGTCGAGAAGGGCACGATGCCCGCGTCGAGCCAGGGGTTGCCGACGTCCGTGATGCGCGACACGGGCGCCCCACAGCCTGAGCAGTTGATCTTCACCGCGTCCACGTAAGGCCGATGCGGCGTGTGACCCTTGAACACCGCCCAGCCCTCGACGGCCCGCTCGGCCAGCTCTTCTCGCCCGCCGACGACGTTGACCGTCCCGCACGACTCGCAGTCGTAGATCGGCAGCGCCAGCCCCCAGTAGCGCTTCTTGCTGATCATCCAGTCGTGCATGTTGAGGAGCCAGTCCAGCTCCCGTTCGTAGCCGAAGCCGGGGATCCACTTGATGTCCTTGATGACATCCATGATCTGGTAGCGCAGGCTGGCATCGACTTCGGCGGCGGTCAGTTCCTCGCGCGGCCGGTCGTAAACCGGGCCCATGTTGATGTACCACTCGTCTACGAGGCGGAAGACGAGGGGCGTGCCGCAGCGCCAGCAGTGCGGGTAGCGGTGGGTGATGGTCTCGAGCCGGTAGAACCGGCGATGATGCTTGAGCGTCTCGACGATCGGGTCCGCCACGTCGCGGACGTCCCGTCCCGAGTACGGACCGAAACCCGGCAGGACGACGCCGTTCTCGTCGAGCGGGGCAATCATCGGCAGACCCAGCTTCTTGCCGAGGGCGAAGTCCTCGGCGCCGCAGCCGGGCGCGATGTGGACGATGCCGGTCCCCTCTTCCTCGCCGACCTCATCCCACGTCACCACGCGGTGTTCGTAGTTCGGGCCGGCGGTGCCGCCGGCGGCGAAGGCCGCCTGGACGGCCGGAAGCTCGTCGAACGGGCCGGAGTACCGCCAGCCCTCGAGTTCGCGGCCGGTCTTCTCCTCGATCACCTGGAACGGTCCCACCAGGGCGTTCTTGGCCGTGCCGCGGCCCAGCCAGAAGACCTCCTCGCCCTGCTTGACCTTCATGTACCGGAGGTCCTCGCCGACCGCCGCAGCAACGTTGGAGGTCAGTGTCCAGGGTGTGGTCGTCCACACGAGCAGCGCCTCACCGGGACGGTCCAGGAGCGGGAACTTGACCGTGAGACCGGGGTCCTCGCGGTCGGCGTAGCCCTCGGTCATCTCGTGCTGGCTGATGCCGGTGCCACAGCGGGCGCACCAGGGCATCGAGTCGTGGCCCTTGTAAAGCCAGCCGCGCTTGTGGCACTCGGCCAGGAAGGACCAGATCAGGTAGTTGTTCTCGTTCGAGAAGGTGAAGTAGCTCCCGCCCAGATCCGGCATGCCGAGCCGGCCGACGATCTGCTCGGCCGTGTCGGTCAGCGGCTTGCCGTCGGCCCCGATCGTGGTGACAGTCTGGGCGGGGTTCTCCGCGAGGAGGTCGCGTAGGCGGCGGAGCTCGACCGGGTCGTTCCAGTCCATCCACATGCCGAGCCGGATCGACTGCTCGGTCTGGCGGGCCGCGTAGGTCAGGACGCGCTGCTTGCACAGGCTGACGAACTCGGCGATGCCGTATTCCTCGATGTCGCGCTTGTTGGTGAAGCCCAGGTCCCGCTCGACGTTGACCTCGACCCAGAGGCCCTGGCAGTCGAAACCGTTCTGGTAGCGCTCATCCTGGCCGAGCATGGCATGGAAGCGCTGGAAGAGGTCCTTGTAGGCCCGGCCCCAGGCATGGTGGACGCCCATCGGGTTGTTGGCCGTGATCGGCCCGTCCAGGAAGCTCCAGCGCTGCTTGCCGGCGTTCTGGGCGCGCAGACGCGCGAAAGTGCGGCGTTCGCGCCAGAGGGCGAGGATCTCGTGCTCCTGGGCAACAAGATCGGGCTTGGAGCTGACTGGTCGGAACATAGTCCTCGGGCTCTTGGAACTCGGCAGGTGCGACGTATCGTAGCGAACCCGAGACATCCTCAGCCCGGCCTCGCCTGGTGGTCGAGATCGTACCCTACGGGCGGCCCGGTCCCGGGCTCGCTCCGGGAAACCGCCCGCCGGTGGCGGTCGCCGCAGCCCGGCCTAGGCCTTCTCGGTCACCCGGTATTCAAGGTAGCGGCCCGTAAGCAGGCGGGTCTGAGCGTCGAGCGCGGGAAGGTTCGTGAAGATCAAGCCCACGACCGGCAGGAGAACCCACTGCAGCCACGACACGATGTGCATCCATATCCCCCACTCTTTCGGTCGCGGCGGGGCCAGCTGGTTCTCGATGAATACGAGGACCAGGAGCGACGCGGTCGCGCCGGTCAGGAGCCAGGCCGCGTACACCGGCAGCTGCTGGCCGAAGATCGTCACGGCGAAGGTTTGATTGAGGGCCACCGGCAGGGCTGCTCCGAAGACCAGGAAGAAGGGCGCAACCGCCCAGTTGATGTGCTCCCACCACAGCTCCACCAGGCGGGCGACACGCTCCCGGCGCGGGATCTCGTGGTGGTTGATGGCGTTGGAGATGAAGAACGGTATGTCCGTCACGCCCCACGCCCAGCGCCTGATCTGGGTGTACTGCTGGACGAGGCTTCGCGGGTAGGAGCGGGCCCGGACGGCGTCGCCGTAGATGGGAATGAAGAGCGGCTCCGCCCGAAACTGCCCGCTGTACCGGAAGAAGCTCTTCCAGTAGAAGCGGCTGTCCTCGGGGATCGCGTCCGTCGCCCAGTAGTCGACGTCGTGGACGGTCCGCAGGCAGACGGAGTACGAGCTGAAGCTGATCAGCCGTTCCGGCGTCAGGTGGTGCCACATCTGGACGTGGGTCGATCCAACGGCGATCAGCCGGACCGGCAGGGGGCACTGCCATAGGTTGTTGTGGAACATCGGCACGGGCTGGTAGAGCCGCCGATAGCGGTTCTGGTCGGTCACGAACTTGTAGGTCACGTAGCCGAAGTACTGCCTGTGGACGCGGTAGTCTGAGTCCAGGTCGGTCACGATCACCTGCTTTGAATCGAACCCGAGCGAGGTGAGCTCGCGATAGAGCCACCGGCCGCCGTACGCCATCGCGCTCGACTTGCCCACGACCACGCCCGGCTCCAGCGGATCCAGGATGTGGAAGAAGTGGAGGAACTGCGATCCGAAGATCTCTCGCAGCCTGGCCACGTTCTCGCGGCCCTGCAGGTCCGTCTCACGAGTGATGATCGCGACCATGCGCAGGTCACGCGGGTAGTCCGAGTCGGCCAGCGCCTTCACCGTCTCGTACAGCTTCTCGTAGGGCTCGGTGTAGGTCGGGACGAGGGCGACGTGCCAGATCCGGCGTGGATCGGGCATCGGCTCGCCCAGGTTGATGAGCAGCTCGAGGTTGCGTCGCTCGTCGACCAGCCTCTTCAGTTCGCGCCGTCCGCCCGCCGCCGCGAGCTTTTCGCCAGACGACTCCAGCTCGGCCGTCCGGGTTCGCACTTGTTCGATCAGGCCGTCCAGCTCGTCGGACCGCGCCTCCGGATCCGCAAGTGAGAATGCTCTCTGGCGCCAGTCCGTCGCGACGACGCGGCGGATCCGGCGGAACGAAATCCCCACGCTGACGGAAAGCACCATCGCGCGGTACATCCAGTAGAAGTCGAAACACAGCACGAAGACGCCCAGGACCACGGGCCAGCGGATGGCGAGCGGAACCATGACCAGGATGAGCATCCACGTGACGAGGCCCGGGATGATCTCCAGCACCCGATGCGAGGTCTCTCTCTTCGTCTCCCGGGCTGGCTCCGCTACGGCGGTAAGCGACCGCAGCGCGGAGGAGTCTCGCGGGGTGGCGTCATTCACTCTTGTAGACAGGGGTCACCCAGTGTCGGAAGGCCGGCAGGCGACCCCGCACGGCATCGAAGTAGGTCTTGCTGATCTGCTTCGAGATCGGGCCCACGCGGCTGTCGCCGATCGCCCGATGGTCCACCGACGCCACCGGCGAAACCTGCGCTCCCGTGCCGCAGAGGAAGACCTCGTCGGCGATGTAGAGCTCGCTCCGATCGATCGAGCGTTCCTTGACCGGGATTCCGAGGTAGCCGGCGATCTCGAAGATGCCGGCCCGCGTGATGCCTTCGAGGATCTCGTCGGTGACCGAAGGCGTTATCAGCGTGCCGTCGCGAACCATGAAGAGGTTCTCGGCCGAGCCCTCGGAGACGTGGCCGTCGGCGGTGAGCACGATCGCCTCGTCGAAGCCGTTGAGCATCGCCTCAGTCTTGGAGAAGGCCGGGTTGACGTAGCTGCCGGTGATCTTGCTGCGCGACGGGATCGAGACGTCGCTGGTGCGGCGCCAGGAAACCGTGCCGGTGGGAATCCCTTTCTCGGTGTCGATGTAGTCCCCCATCGGGATCGCCAGGACGTAGAAATCGTGGGTCAGGCCGTGGAGCTTGACACCGATCGCTTGCGTGCTCTTATAGACCGACGGCCGGCAGTACGCGTCTTCCTGGAAGTGGTTCTTGTTCAGGACCTGGAGAACGATTTCAGTGAATTCTTCCACCGACGGCAGCTCGGCCATGAGCATGATCTTGCTCGAGTTCCGCAGGCGGACGATGTGCTCCTTGACACGGAGCGCGTAGAGCTGCTTCTCGTCGGGGTTCCAGTAGGCCCGAATACCCTCGAACACGGCCGTTCCGTACAGGAAGGCGTGGGTCATGATCGAGACCTTGGCGTCGCCGAGCCTCACATAGTCGCCCTGGAAGTAGCAGACGAGGCTGTCCTGGTCGGGCTTTGACGCCGCGCTCGCGGCAGCGGCCGGTGCGTGCTCGGTGACCATCTGTCGACGCTCCCTGATGCTGGCCGCCGACCATCGGCCGGCGAAAGCCAAGTATAGCGGGCGCCCATCGCCGCCAATCTGAAAGCGGGCGCCGCCGGCTCAGCCGCCCGGGTGGGCCAGCGTCACGATCACGACGATCAGGTAGGCCAGGTAGAAGGCGCCACCGACCAGGAGCGGTACCGCGCCCAGGCGCTTGCGCAGCAGCATCGGCAGAACTATCGCACCGACGGAGGCGAACGTGATCGCAGCCGACGCGAAGGCCACCCCCGAACCGGCCACGGTCCACAACGTCGGCGCCAGCACGAGCCCGACCGATGTAGGTATGGCGCTCTGGAAGACCATCGCCCCCGTGATGTTGCCCAGGGCCAGCGTGTCTTTGCCCCGGCGGACCCACAGAACGCTGTTGAGAGTCTCCGGAAGCTCCGTCGCGATCGGGGCGATGACGAGCGCCAGGAGAGTCCCATTGACGGCAAGGGAAGACGAGAAGTCCGTGATGGCGCGCACGAAGCTCCAGGCGCCGCCGATGATGCAGGCCAGGGCTACCAGGACCTGGACGGAGACGATGAACAGCCCGGGCGGCTCGGGGTACTGGGGCGCGCGACGGTCGAGCTTGTGGAAACGCAGCGGTTCCAGACCGTGGTGTTCGGCGGCCTCGGCCTGCCAATGGCCCCACACGTGGCGACCGTAGATGCAGATGAGCCCGACGGCCACGAGCCGTCGCGGCCAGTCCAGCTCCACGGGCAGGAAGGCCGCACCGATGGCAACGACATAGGCCACTCCGAAGTAGCCGAGGTCGTGGCTGATTACGGCCGGGTCGACGGCGATGGTCGTGCCGCTCGCCCGGCGCCGGCGCATCAACACGACGGCGCTGCCGGTCACGAACATGGCCAGCGTGGCCAGCATGAACGGGGCGCCAAGGATTGCCCCGACGCCGATCTCGCTCGCCGCCGTGCTTCCGCCGAATCCGATCGCGATTATCGGGACCATCGTCTCCGGCAAGGCCGTGCCGATGGCGGCCAGCACGGAGCCGATGGCTCCCTCGCCGAGTTCCAGCTTGTGCCCGAACCACTCGATGCCGTTGGTGAACAGCTCCGAGCCGACAAGAATCACGACGAACGAAACGACCAGCAACAGGACGTCCAACTGGCCTCCAAAGCCCGAGGGCGCTCAAGGCGAGCCGATTGACCGCGCCCTCACGGGACGCGATGGAGCCCTCGAGGCTTAGGGCCGAACGTGCTGGGGCGCGTATGGAAGCAGGGCAACGATACGGGCACGCTTGAGGGCAACGGCCAGCTGACGCTGGTGATTCGCGCACGTGCCGGTCTTCCGTCGCGGCTCGATCTTGGCGCGCTCGGAAAGGAACCGCCGGAGCCGGTTGACTTCCTTGTAGTCGATCACGACCGTCTTGTCGGCGCAGAACGAGCACACCTTGCGGCGGCGGCGATCGCGGTAGTAGTCATCGCGCTTGCCGCCACGGCTCTTCTCTCGCGGGTTCGACATGGGCATTGGATTACGTCCTCTGATTCTATGCGGCCGCGTGCGTGACGCGGCGAATTGGCATCGTCAGGAGGCCGGGCTTACGCCCGGGGATCGTCCTCAGAAAGGCAGCTCGTCCAGGTCGCTCGACCCGAAATCGTCGCCTCCGGTTTGGCCGGCAGGAGCTCCGCCCCTTGCCACGGGTGCGCCGGAGGGCTCTCCCCCAGCGTCGTCACGGTTTCGGGGCTGGAGAGAGGTGATCGTATTGGCGACCAGCTCCGTCGTGTAGCGCTTCTGGCCGTCCTTGTCCTCCCAGCTTCGCGTCTGGAGCCGGCCTTCGACATAGACCTTGTGGCCCTTCCGAAGGTACTCGGCGGTTCGCTCGGCCAGGGCGGCCCAGGCTACGACCCGGAACCACTCCGTCTCTTCCTTCCACTCGCCGTTCGCGTCCTTGTAGTTGCGGTTGACGGCGACCGTGAACTGCGTCACCGCCTGGCCGTTGGGCGTATACCGCATCTCGGGATCGCGGCCGAGATTGCCGATGATCATCGCCTTGTTCAGCGACATCGAGCGTGCCTCCAGCTCCGCCTGACGCGGGCCTCAGTCGATAGCGGCCGGCGCCGCCTCGCTCTCGGATTCATCGATCAGTTCGATCTCCTCTTCGGGCTCCTCGTCGTCGGACGGGAGGACGACCTCCGCATCCGCGTCGACGTCCCGGCCCCGGGCGGCCCTCACGGGGCGCTCGACACGCGTGACGAGGTGACGGAGCACTTCCTCGCTGATCAGGAGGCCGCGCTCGAGCTCCGCGATTGCCGTCGCCGGGGCCTCGAAGAGGATGACGTAGTACGAGCCCTCTCGATGGTGATCGATGGGGTAGGCCAGCCGGCGGCGGCCCCAGGGGGCCTGCTTGACGATCTGACCGCCGCCCGCCGCGATGGCGCGGGCGGTTCGCTCGAGCGACGCCTGGACCTTGTCGTCCGGCAGATCGGGACGCAGGACCAGCATGAGTTCGTATCGGCGCATGCGCCAGTGACTCCTTCCTATGGGGATGCTCCGATGCGCGGACGACAACGCCGGCCGGTCGGAGCCGAAAGGACGGGGCGCATTCTAGCAGGCGTGGTGCCGGAGCAGGGGTTCGAACCCTGATGCCCTCGCGGGCCGCGGATTTTAAGTCCGCCGCGTATGCCAATTCCGCCACTCCGGCACGACCGCTAGGTTAGCGCGCCGTGACGCGGACGATCAGGGAAGTGGAGGCGACGAGCGGATTCGAACCGCTGGATAGAGGTCTTGCAGTCTGCCCAGGAGCGTCCGGGCGGGTCCGCTGACGCCGGTTTCACGCACGAACCGGCCATCTGTTCGAGCCATCCAACCGGGTCCGTCCGGCCCTATTGCTACCGAAACGGCCCCGGATGCAGCCGCACGAGCTGGCCGTCACCGGGCCGGGATCGTCGGCGGGATAGCGTTGCCGGGGCGGATGGCCCGGCACCGGCCTACGACGTCGGGGGCGTGCCTGTGGGAATGGTCAGGTCCGGGAAGAACCTTGCGCTCTGCACAAGAACAACAGCGACGATGCATGCGGCGATGAGGACTAGGACGAGGAGGACGAGGAGGACGGCCAGCCATACCTTCCACATGACGATTCTGCGCATGGCGAACCGCTCCCTGGGACGCATCAACGCGGGTCGGTCTCGCCAGTGGCTCGGCGCGGTCCCGGCGGCCGGTGTGTGGGCCGCGTGTCCAAGCCTCCCGTGCGTGACCAGTCTCCCTGCTTGCGGCCGGAGGACCAAGCGCACAGCGGACAGCGCTGTCGTCCGCTCGGTGACAGGCCCCCGACGCGGGCCGACTGCCCATCCCGGCGAACCGGAGCGGCGACGACAGAACGGAGCGGGGCCGGGTCGAGGTGGCCCAGTCGTGTGACGATGTCGGCCAAGTACACTGGGTCCACGCGGGTTCGCCGACGGCCTAGTTCGAGGGCGTCAAGTTGTCCTTCTCGTCCGCGCCCGGCGTACGCTCGAGCCGGTAGCCGCACTTCCAGCAGGTGCTGTCGCCGATCACGTTCACGGCGCCGCAGCTGAAACACCGTCTCTCCGCTCGGAGTTGGGCCACCAAGTGCCTATACCAGACGAAGAGCCTGATGGCCGCCAGGATGGCTCCACCCACGAGCCAGCACATCACGATGAAAGCCTCGATCATCGTTTTGCCTACGGGTTGGGAGCAACTGGGCTCACAACTCCCCAACGCTGCCAAGCTCAACCCGAAGGTCTGGTTCGCGTTCTCCGCGACAAGCGGCATCAGCAACGCGGCGGCCAAGGCCGTCCAGATCAGGAAGGCTATGGCCGGCCAGCTGCGGTCGTATATCGGTCGGGCCAGCACGATCCAGCCGACCGCGACCGCGACCAGCGGCCAGGGCATGTCGTCCTGCCGCACCCAGGCTAGACAGATGACCAGCAGGGCCAGGCCGGTTCCTATCGCAACTGTCCAGGTTGACCTGCGCCAATCCTTCCGAGGAGTCGCGGCCGCAGCTGCCACCGGAATCATCCTTCCCACGCGGGTCGGTCTCGCCAGTGGCTCGGCGCGGTCCCGGCGGCCGGTGTGTGGGCCGCGCGTCTGGGCCTCCCGTGTCTTGATAGTCTCGGACGGTTCGGCCGGGCGACCAAGCGCACAACGGACAGCGGGGTCGTCCGCTCGGTGACAGGCCCCCGACGCGGCCGGTTCACCTGTAACGACGTAGCCGATCAGCGGAGCGGGGGTCGGTCGAGACCCGACCCGGCAAGGCTAGCCTGGGACCGCCTCGCCCAGGTCTGCGGCCAGTACCTCGGCAAGGGCCAGCAGGTCGCGGTCGAGGGCCGGCTCCAGACCCGCCAGTGGGACGACGACCGCGGTACGCGCCAGTGTTGGGTTCAACCCACCGGCCTATCGCCCGCGCAGCTACTGCGGCTTGCCGCCAGATAAAGCAAGCCGCCCGGAGGACCCGAGCGGCTTGGGTTGCGGGGCGTTGTTCAGGCTGGGGAATGGATGGCTTGCGGCTCCCTCGGCTGGCCGCCTGGTGACTAGCTCACAGGGGCGGCAGCCCGTCCCAGTAGGCCTGGATACCGGCCTGGTACGCCCCGAGGTCCTGGCTCGGGTTGACAAGGAAGCTCTCGAGGAACGCCTGCATCCCGGTCGGTCCCGTGAAGTCCGGCCGGGAGTCGCGGTCCATGAACTGGGCGACGTCCTTCGAGCCGCCGATGACGGACGCCATGGCCTTCTGGAGCGGCGTGTACGACTTCGTGTTCGCGTGCCTTGTCGCCGCGACGTAGGTCGGATCGTTGCCGACGATCCGGAGCTGCGCCTCGCCGGTCGCGGCACACGCGAGGAGTTTCTCCGCGCCGCGCAAGTTGGTGGTGTTCGTGCTGACCATCAGCCCGTCGACGGGGGCGTCGATCGCCATCTCGGCGTCGTACGCGTTCCCGAAGCTCGGGAACGGGAAGATCCCAAGATCGTCGTACGTCGCCTGATCGGGTGCCGCCCAGGCCGCGAACGTGCCGACGAAGTCCATGCCCGCCGAGCCGTCCATCAGGTCCGTCGCGGCGTCATACCAGGGCTTACCCGCCGGGTCGGGCGACGTGTACGAGAGGAGGGTCCGCCACGCCTGGAAGACGGCCGTCACCCGCGTATCCGTCCACTTCTGGGTTCCTGCCATCAGGCCCATGTGGAAGGCGTATCCGTTGAGGCGCATGTCGAGGATGTCGAAGATGCCCATCGCGGGCCAGCCTTCCGCGTCCCCGAGCGCGAGCGGGACGAGCCCGTCGGCCTGCATCTTGGTGGCAAGGGCGAGGAAGTCCGACCATGTCTTCGGGACCGTGTAACCGTGGGCCGCGAAGACGCTCTTGCGGTACATGACGACCCACGGATAGTCGTACAGCGGGACGAAGTACTGCTTGCCGTTCGCGCCGGTCGAGAGAGCCTTCATCGCGGCGGTGTAGTCCCCGCCGATCCTCTTCCATACTTCGTTGATCGGGGTTAGCAGGCCCTTGGCTGCGAAATACCGCATCCGCTCGCCCCCGAACCAGGTCACGACCGTCTCCGGCGTCCCCTGCAGGTAGGTGAGGATGTTGTTCTGGAATCCGGTCCACGCGTAGGTATGAATCGACGGCGTCGTCCCGGCCGCCTTTGTGCAGTAATCCATCATCGCGGCGAAGCCGGACAGGTCAGGATCGCTGTCGTAGTGGGAGCCGACTGACACGACCTGGAGCTTCGGCTGGACCGGGGGACAAGCCATCGCCGGCGATGCGGACGTCAGGACCAGGGCCAGCGCGGCCGCGCACACGACGAAAGCCCGGAGCATCGAACGCCGCTCCGCGGCGGACAGCACGCCCATCACCAATTGCCTCCCGGGACGCATCGGCGCGGGTCGGTCTCGCCAGTGGCTCGGCGCGGTCCCGGCGGCCGGTGTGTGGGCCGCGCGTCAAAGCCACCCGTGTATGCGCCGATCTTCTCACCGGCGTTAAGTG
>Ga0209777_10000165_pt1 | contig 113939 bp, 111 predicted proteins | sample FrelakmetHBP12HB_FD_187147 | JGI IMG/M metagenome (GOLD analysis project Ga0209777, IMG submission 187147) | Freshwater lake sediment microbial communities from the University of Notre Dame, USA, for methane emissions studies -HBP12 HB (SPAdes)... | ecosystem: Environmental > Aquatic >...
AGCTTGCATTTTCCTCAATAATTAGCTAGAGGACTGCCTGAATTAATACCGTGAATTAAAATTATGAGGAGGGATTTCTCATGCGCTTATTTCCCAAAACAGAAAATTTTTTTGAATATTTTGAAGAGCTAGCTAACAAAATTGAAGAAGGTGGCCAACTTTTTCTGGAAATGGCTCAAACTCGTGATTTTTCCGAGGTGAGAGTAGCCAAGCTCAAGGATATTGAGCATGAAGCGGATGGCATTACCCATAAAACCTATGAAAAAATGCACAAGACTTTCCTCACACCTATAGACCGTGAAGATATCTACGCGCTTGTTAATAAAATGGATAGCATTATGGACGTCATTGAAGCCACTGCCATCCGCATTCATCTTTATAAAGTTAAAAAACCGGCTGATGAAATTATCAAACAAGCACAAATTTTAAGGGATTCCATTACGAAAGTAAAAAGCATCGTTCATGCACTGCGTAATATGAAAAATTCAAAAATGATTCTGGACGGGTGTGTGGAAATTAACACGTTGGAAAACGAAGGCGACGTCGTTTTGAGAGCAATTATGGCCAATCTTTTTGAAAAAGAAAAAGACGCCATTGAGCTGATTAAATGGAAAGATATTTTTCAACTCCTGGAAGAAGCAATAGACGTATGCGAAGATGTTTCCAATATCGTGGAAGGGATCGTTCTGAAACATGCTTGAGTCGATGGCATTTGTCGTTTTTCTTATTATTGTTGCGCTTGTTTTTGATTTTCTCAATGGTTTTCATGATTCCGCCAATTCTATTTCCACTGTTGTTTCCACCCGCGTTCTCTCACCGAAATATGCTGTGATCTGGGCGGCTTTTTTTAATTTTGCCGCCGTGTTTTTTGTGGGCACGGCGGTAGCACATACTGTCGGCAAAGGCATCATCCATATTGACATTGTCGATAATTTAGTAATTCTTGCCGCTTTGGGCGGAGCTATAATTTGGAATATCGCCACTTGGTACTACGGACTCCCCAGCAGTTCCTCCCATGCCTTGATTGGTGGACTTATTGGAGCTGCGGTTGCTAAAGCCGGAACCAGCACATTGGTCTGGTCGGGCATTACCAAAACAACTATTTTTATCATCGTTTCCCCTGCTATAGGCATGGTGCTCGGTTTTACTTTCATGGTTCTTGCCATGAATCTCAGCCATCATTCCAATATGGCCAAATCTGATAAACTCTTTCGTAAACTCCAGCTTTTTTCCGCAGCAGTTTATTCATTAGCGCACGGCATGAACGACGCGCAAAAAACGATGGGTATTATCGCTATGGCGCTTTTCAGTAAAGGATTGCTGGGTGATACCTTTTATATTCCCCTTTGGGTGATTATCGCCTGCTATACGATGATTTCTCTGGGAACCATGTTCGGCGGTTGGCGTATTGTCAAAACGATGGGCACTAAGATCACCAAACTTCAGCCGATGGGCGGTTTTAGTGCTGAAGCGGCTGCTGCCTGCTCAATCATCGGTGCGACTGTAGCCGGAATTCCCGTGAGCACGACCCACACAATCACCGGTGCAATTGTCGGCGTCGGTTCCACCAAAAGACTTTCCGCCGTGCGTTGGGGCGTTGCCGGGAATATTATTTGGGCCTGGATTTTAACCATCCCTGTTGCCGCATTAATTTCCGCCATTATTTATCTTGCTTTAAAATACTTTTCCAGTTAACATCCTCATTAACCCCCTAATATGTAAGGTTGAATATGAATATTTTAATGATTTATCCCCGCTATCCGGTTACATTCTGGAGCTTTAAATATATCCTTAAGTACATATCCAAGAAGGCCGCTTTCCCGCCTTTGGGTTTACTTACCGTCGCCGCTATGCTGCCGAAAGAATGGAACCTGCAATTGGTTGATCTAAACATCAAAAAGCTAAAGCAAAAGGATTTGGAATGGGCGGATTACGTGATGATCAGCGCGATGCTGGTACAAAAAGATTCGGTCAGGGAAATCCTCGAAAATTGTAAACAGCTGAAGAAAAAGGTTATTGCCGGTGGTCCATTATTTACCGGCAAGCCGGAAACGTATGCCGATCTTGTTGACCATCTGATTTTAAATGAAGCAGAATGCACATTGCCTCAATTTTTGACTGACCTGGAAAATGGCACTCCCCAAAAAGTTTACCGCTCCAGCAGTTTTCCTTCACTGCAAAATACGCCGCTACCGCGCTGGGATCTGGTAAAAATAAAACACTACGCTACTTTGATGATCCAGTTTTCCCGCGGCTGTCCTTTTAACTGCGAGTTTTGCGATGTTACCACCTTATTCGGCCATGATCCGCGCACAAAAACTGAAGGACAGTTCTTGCAGGAATTGCAAACCATTTACGATACAGGCTGGCGGGGAGCTCTATTTATTGTCGATGACAATTTCATCGGTAATAAAAAAGTTATTAAAGCTATGCTGCCCCGGGTGATTGAATGGATGAAAGCCCACAAATATCCTTTTGAGATACTTACCGAAACATCCATTAACATCGCCGATGACGACGAACTGATTCAACTCATGACTCAAGCCGGTTTCCAAAGCATATTCATCGGTCTGGAAACACCCAATGAAGAAAGCTTAAAGGAATGTTCTAAAAATCAAAACTGCAAGCGTGATATGACCGCGGCCATTAAAAACTTGCAGGCCGCGGGTCTGCAAGTTTTCGGCGGCTACATTGTTGGCTTCGATCATGATGACGAAAGTATTTTTGCGCGGCAGATTAAGTTTATCCAGGAAACGGGCGTCGTTACCGCTATGGTGGGCTTATTAAACGCTTTACCCAACACAAAATTATGGCACCGTCTAAAAAAGGAAAATCGTCTCGCGGACAATTGTTCGGGAGACAATACCGATGGCAGCATTAATTTTATCCCCCGCATGGACAAAGCGAAACTCATTGAGGGCTATAACAAAATTGTGAAGACAATTTACAGTCCTCGCCATTATTATCAACGAGTTAATGAATTTCTCAAAACCTACAAACCCAAACCATTTGCGCGAACAAATAAATATTCTTGGATACGCCTGAAAGCGTTAATACGATCCGTTTTCTATATTGGTATTTTAGGCAACGGCGCATCGCAGTGGTACTATTGGAAATTGATGCTGAAAGCGCTAATTATTTACCGTAAGTCTTTCGCTGAAGCTATGACGCTTATGGTCTATGGTTACCACTTCCGTAAAATAGCCAAAAAATTATAAATTTTATACAAATGGGGAGTTTCAGTTCTATGGCGGAAAAGCTGCTGCCTTTTACAAAAAAACAAGTTGAAAAAATCATTGAAAAATATCCGACACCTTTTCATATTTACGATGAGAAGGCTATTCGTGAAAACGCACGTGCTTTTAAAAAAGCCTTTGCCTGGAACAATGGATTTAAGGAATTTTTCGCGGTTAAAGCGGCTCCTAATCCTTATTTGATAAAAATTCTTCACAAAGAAGACTTTGGCGCTGATTGCAGTTCTCTTGCGGAATTAATCATGGCCCAAAAAACAGGTATTACCGGTGAAGAAATCATGTTTTCTTCCAATGACACGCCCGCTATGGAATTTGTCAAGGCCCGAGAGTTAAACGCGACGATCAATTTGGATGACATTACCCATATTCCTTACTTGGAAAAACATGCCGGACTGCCGGAACTGATTTGCTTGCGCTATAATCCCGGACCACTAAAGAAGGGCAACATTATTATCGGCCATCCGGAAGAAGCCAAATATGGTTTCACCCGTGAGCAACTTTTTGAAGGTTATGAAATTTGTAAAGAAAAAGGCATTAAACGTTTTGGCATTCATACCATGGTTGCTTCCAACGAACTGGATGCCGCTTATTTTGTGGAAACAGCAGAAATATTGTTTCAACTTGTTGCTGACATTTCCCGGCAGTTAAAAATCCGCTTTGAGTTTATAAATTTGAGCGGAGGCGTGGGAATTCCCTACCGTCCTGAACAACAGCGTATCGATCTTGCCGCTATAAGCCGCGGCATCAAAGAAAAATATGAAAAAATTATTGTTACCCATGGCCTCGCGCCTATTAAAATATTTACGGAATGCGGCCGTTATATTACCGGTCCTTATGGTTATCTTGTTTCCCATGTATTGCATATCAAAGACACTTATAAAAAATTTGCCGGTCTGGACGCCAGTATGGCGAACTTAATGCGTCCCGCTTTTTACGGCGCGTATCATCATATCACGGTCATGGGCAAAGAAAAGAAAGCGCATAATATTCTTTATGATGTCACGGGTTCGCTTTGTGAAAACAACGATAAATTTGCCATTGACCGTCCTCTGCCCAAACTGGAAAGCGGGGATATTATCGTCATTCATGATACCGGAGCACACGGTTTTGCCATGGGCTTCAATTATAACGGCAAACTCCGCTCCTCAGAGTTATTGTTAAGAGAAAACGGCGAAGTTGTGCAAATACGCCGTGCCGAGACGATTGACGACTATTTGGCCACCTTAGACTTTAGTGGTTTAAATAATTTTGTCGTGTAATATTACGCTCAAAGTCGCTTCATGAAATGTTAGATTTCTTGCCGGATATTTTTTCAATTTTTATGTCAATTACAAAAACCTTTTTCAACGCTTCTTCGTGATACGAAAAGAGGCTTCCTCCCGCATATTTTTCCATGAGTAAATCCAAAGCTTTCTTTTTTTCATTGGATTTCTCGATAAAAGAAGCCTGACCAAAGCCAATTACAGATAAATATTTCATGCCCCAAAAACAAGGTTCTTTACCTTTTACAATCTCTGTGCTCACATCCATTTCGAAACATACTTTATTATTTTTCCGGAGGATATCGATTTTCTTTCCTTCCATAGCTGAATGAAAATAAAGATGCTTTTCGTGGACGGCAAAATTTACCGGAACAATATAAGGACAATCGCCGTCAACTAAAGAAATCCTGCATACAATGGCTTTCTTCATGATCGCCGCGAGCTCCTGATAACTTTTAATTTCTTTATCGGCCCTGCGCATTTTCCCACCTCATAATAAAAAATATTTACAAGAAATCTTGCTATATTCTCACTAGTTATGATAAAAAATATATATGGCTTTATATTGTTTGAACTTTTTAAGCGCAACCTCAAAAAAGAGTCTACATGAAAAAACTTAAAAAGTCGATGATTTCTGATTTTCGTCTTGGTATTGCCCTTACGCTTGCCGCGTTATTCGTCTTCTTTTTCTTTGGGACGCAGCTGGAAAGGCTGGAATACGGGCTCTATGATTTAAGCTCCCGCCTTCGTGTAAAATCTTCCGTCGCGCCTGTTGCGGTCATAGCCATTGATGAAAAAAGTATTGCCGATTTTGGCCCATGGCCGTGGCCGCGATCCTATATCGCCTTCATGATTGACCTTTTAGAATCTTATGAAGCTAAGGTAATTGGAGTGGATATTGTATATTCGGAAAAGGATCTAAATCATGGTCTCATGGAAGTACTTAACATCATCAACACCATTGAAAACAATCCTCAATATTCCAAAAAAAATATTAGCACCATCGTTCTATTGGCGGCATTAAAAGATGCGGAAAAACGTCTCGACAATGACTCTATTCTGTCCAATTCAATCGTTATGAACAAAAAGGTTGTCCTACCTTTATTCTTCAATTTGGGAAATCCTATCAACAAGTCTTCTACCAACTTGCCGGATTACATCGAAAATAATTCGCTTCCCGCCGGTTTTTTTGTTAACAGCATCACTTCCCGCGATATGGTTACACCAATCAATGTCTTTGCCAAAGACGCGCTGGGATTGGGGCACATTAACATCATCGCCGATAGAGACGGTATCGTCCGCAGTGAACCTCTTTTCATCAATTTTAAAGACAGGCTTTTCCCTTCCTTTGCGCTACATCTTACATTAAAGTATCTTGATTTAGATTTGAAAGACTTACAGTTGGGCAATCCATTGAAATTTAATAGCAAAACAATCCCTATATATGGCAACAATAAGATGCTCATCGACTTTAAGAGCAGAATTCCTTATTATTCGTTTTTCGACGTCATCAACCAAAAGATTCCTCCTGAAGCATTTAAGGATAAAATTGTAATTATTGCACCAAGTACCGCCGAATTAGGAGTAATGCAGATAACGCCTACAACATTCAATGTTCCGCCGGTAAAAATCGTCGCTAACGTCATTGATAATATTATCAGCAATGATCATATTTTGCGTCCAAACTGGGCATTGATTCTTGAATTATTAATGATTTTCTTCTTTGGCCTTTACATCGCCTTAATTATACCGCAACTAAAAGCGTCTATCAGCGCCATTATATCTTCAGTGCTTCTGGTATTTTGGCTAATAACCGGCGTTTATCTTTTTATAGTTTACGGTTATTGGATAAAATCTATTTACCCCGCTCTTCTGCTGATAGTTGGCTATATTGCTATCATATCCAAAAGGTATCTGCTTACGGAAAGAACGCAATAAGCAAATTATCAAATTGAACCCTGCTAGATGATGACATATTACTTTTTTGTAGCGATGGTCTAAGCACTATGATAGTAATAAAATCATATTAAAGAAGTTATGGATTATATTTAAAGAAATAAGCGGTAAAAATAATTGCGGTTTTATCTTAAATACTAAAGGAGCATTTTAATTTCATTCGTGAAAACAAATCGTCCCATAGGTATATTTGATTCCGGTATTGGCGGTCTGACTGTCGTTCGCGCCTTAATGGAACGCTTGCCTTTTGAAAATATTATTTACTTTGGCGATACTGCACGCGTTCCTTATGGAATAAAGTCGGTCGAAACCATCAATCACTACGCTTCGCAAATCACCGAATTTCTCATCAAGAAGGATGTGAAACTTTTGATCGTTGCCTGCAACACAATGGCGGCTGTTGCTTATCAGACGATAAAAGAGTTGTCCGACGTTCCGGTTCTGGAAGTGATCGAAGCCAGCGCCAAGAGCGCCGCCAAAGATACCCGCACCAAATCCATCGGAGTCATCGGCACACCGGCAACTATCAACAGCAATGCTTACGCCCGCGCGATTCGTCTTTTAGATGGAGAAGCAAAGATTTTTTCACAGGCTTGTCCGCTTTTTGTTCCGCTGGTCGAGGAAGGCTGGTTTGATCATCCGGCAACGAGGCTTATTGCTCAGGAATACTTAAAACCGGTGATTGCCGAGAAAATCGACACGCTGGTCTTGGGCTGTACCCATTATCCGCTTTTAAAGCCTCTTCTGCAAGATATTGTCGGGCAGAAAGTAAAGCTTATTGATTCGGCGGAAGCAATGGCTGACATTGCCGCCGCTTTAATCGATAAGCAAAACATCGGCAATAAAAATCGCCATACGCCGGATTATCTGTTTTGTGTTAGTGATGTTCCTTACCGTTTTCAAACAATTGGCGAACGTTTTCTGGGGCGCACGCTCAGTCGTGTTGAATTGGTAAGGCTTTAAGTAATGTTTATCCCGCTCTTTGCTTTGTTCGGAATAAATTCCGGCGGGATTTATGAAAATTGAATAATATTATGAAAATTCTTCTAGCCGGTTACAATTTAGATTACGATCTTATTCGCAAGCTTAAAGATAAAAGCGCGCTCATGCAAGACTTGACACCGGAAACTATTTCGGCGGCTTACGCTCGTATCAGCCGCAGCCCAAAACCTGTTAACGAATTGCGGGAAATCGCCTGCACGGAAGTGGACAAGGCGCGCCAGTCCAACCGCAACATTGTTTTTTCAATGGGACACAGTTCGGTTGCCGAGCATGCTGTTTTCAATATCGACGTTTTGGGTGTTTCCCGTCTTCTTGTCGAGGAAATTGAAAAATTCCGTCTATGTTCTTTTACAGAAAAATCTCAACGCTATGTTCTTTTTGATAAAGACTTTGTCATCCCGGAAGAAATCAAACAGACAGGGCTTGCCGATTTGTTCACCACCACCATTAAAGCGCAAAATGATTATTATCATCTACTCTATGACCAATTGAAGCCTTACATTTTTTTAAAAAACAAGTTTTTGGCGGAAAATCCAGTCAATCGCCCGCTTCTTGAGGGCTGGGCCAAGGAAGACGCCCGCTATGTGATAGCGCTGGCCACCGAGACTCAACTAGGCATGACGATCAATGCCCGCAATTTGGAACTTATGCTGCGGCGGTTGGCCGCGCTTCCTTCCGCTGAAGCACGGGAATACAGCAATAAATTGTACACGGCGACAAAAGACATCGCTCCTGCTCTGATTCGTTATATTCAAGCTACCGAATACGATAGACTAACCAGACCTAATTTACATAAACAGGCTGAAACTTTGCGTGATAAACATCATAAAACAACAGGGGCTAAACAATCCGGTACCGCACGTTTGACTTTCTTTTCACCATCCGCCGATATAAAAATTGCCGCGTGTTTGCTTTTTTCTTCATCGAATTTAAATTATTCTCAATGTTTAAACCGCGCAACCCGCATGTCACAAAAAGACATTAAAACTTTGCTGAAAAAGGTTTTCGAACATCTCCAGTCTCACGACTCGGTGCTGAGGGAATTAGAAAATGTCGATCTTCAATTTGAGCTTATCGTAAGCGCCAGCTGCTTCGCTCAATTAAAAAGGCACCGTATGGCCACAATAATAGCTCAAGATTATCATCCCCAATTAGGCGTAACAATTCCTCCTTCCATTTGCGAAATCGGCCAGCAAAAAAAGTTTGTGGAAATTATGCGCCATACACAAAACGCTTATGAACAAATCAGAAAAAAAGCGCCTCTTGCCGCCGCTTATGTTTTGACCAACGCGCACCGCAAACGGGTTTTGATGAAATTCAACGCCCGTGAGCTTTATCATATTGCCCGCATGCGCGCTGATGAGCATGCCCAATGGGATATTCGAAAACTAACACAGGATATGCTCAAGCAAGCAAAAAAAGTCATGCCCCTTACGCTCATGATGGCCTGCGGCAAAGACAGCTTTGAAAAACTCTGCAAAAAGACTTTTCCACCCGCTTGAAGAAATTACCCTAATAAAAAGAGATTACATGACAGATAAAAGACATCTTTATATCCTTCTTGCCGCCACTTTAAGTTCGTTTCTGACGCCGTTTATGGGATCAGCCGTAAATGTCGCCTTACCCAATATGGCTAAAGACTTATCCATGACAGCTCTTTCCTTGAGCTGGGTGGCTTCGTCTTTCATCCTGGCTGCAGCGATTGCGCTTGTTCCTCTGGGACGAATAGCCGATATTTACGGCCGTAAAAGAATTTTTCTTTACGGCGCGATAATATTCACATTTGCTTCCTTCCTTTGTATGTGGTCGAAAACTCAGTTTTTTTTAATTTTCGCCCGTGTTATTCAAGGTATTGGCGGCGCGATGATTTTCAGTACCGGTACGGCAATGCTCGTTTCAGCATACCCGGTCGGAGAAAGAGGCAAAATATTAGGAATCAACCTTGCCGCAGTTTACTCCGGGCTCACCATCGGCCCTTTTATCGGCGGGCTCTTGACTGAGCACTTAGGCTGGAGATACATCTTCCTTTTCACGGTTATTTTGGGCATATTTATTATTGCCATCGCCTGCCTGATTAAGGAAGAATGGTCGGAAGCCAAAGATGAAAGTTTTGACATTGTCGGTTCTATACTTTACGCGGTTGCTCTTTTTGCCATTATGTATGGATTTTCTTTACTTCCGGCATGGAAAGCCGGGTTTCTCATTGGCATGGGTGCATTTTGTCTCTTCTTTTTTATCCGACAACAACTAACAAGGCCCTTTCCTTTACTGGATATCCGTCTGTTTTTAGATAATAAAGTTTTTGCTTTTTCCAATTTGGCTGCACTTATTAATTACTGTGCTACATTTGCCGTCACTTTTTTGCTAAGCCTTTATTTACAGCATATTAAATTGTTGACACCCTCTCAGACAGGAATCATTCTTATTGCCGAACCTGTGGTGCAGGCCTTTTTCTCACCTTTTGCCGGAAGACTTTCCGACCGTTTTGAACCGCAGATTATCGCCTCCATCGGTATGGCTTTGAATGTTATCGGCTTGATTCCGCTTATTTTTATTCACAGTGATACCGGTATTTACTATATTGTATCTTGCTTGATCTTACTGGGCATAGGGTTCGCTCTTTTTTCTTCGCCCAATGTTAACGCTACAATGAGTGCTGTGGGAAATAAATTTTTCGGCGTCGCTTCGGCAACACTCGCCACCATGCGGCTTACCGGTCAAATGTTCAGCATGGGTATAACAATGTTGATTTTTGCCGTTATTTTAGGAAATAATCCTATTTCGGAGGCCAGCAATCCCCTCCTTTTAAAAAGTATTCAGGTTATATTTTTTCTACTCGCTATCATTTGCTTTGGCGGTATATTTGCATCCGCGGCTCGGGGAAAGGTACATAAATGACATTGAATTTTATTAGTTTTGCCATCGGACTTTCCGCCGGGGTATTTGGCGGCCTTGTCGGTCTTGGCGGCGGATTGATTATGATTCCTCTGATGGTCGGAGTTTTGAAGTTAACCCAGCACAAGGCTCACGGCACCAGTTTGGTGGCGCTGGTCTTTACGGGAATCAGCGGTGCAATAACCTATGCCTCAAATGGCGCGATTGATATTACGGCAGCTGTGCTTTTAGCCTTGACAGCAGTATTCACCGCACCCTTAGGCGCGCATTATGCCCATGCTCTTGCGGAATGGAAACTAAAAAAGACTTTCGGAGCATTTTTGATTTTTTGTTCGGCTCTTTTGCTTTTAAAACCATATTTGGTAAATTTCATCGGTCCTCTTCCGGATTACGCGAAAATAATTGTATTTTTAATAACCGGTGCTTTTACCGGATTTCTTTCGGGGATGATGGGGGTTGGCGGTGGAACGATAATGGTTCCCGTGATGGTTATTCTGGCCGGTTTTACTCAGCATATAGCGCAAGGAACATCGCTTTTAGTCATGGTTCCCGCTGGCGCCATAGGCGCCTTTACTCACTGGAAACTGGGAAATGTCGAGGCAGGCATTCTTTACGGCCTGATACCAGGCATTCTTCTCGGCACATATTTAGGAGGAAATCTTGCCAATATAATCCCGGACAATACCTTGCGTCTGATATTTGCTATAATAATAATTTCCCTAGGTTTCCGTTATTTTAAAACTTCGTCCCTGAATAAAAGTATGTAAAGATAAAACTATGATTCGTAGATGTGATCAAAAAGATTTTGAAGCGATATTGGAAATCATCAACGATGCGGCGCAGGCTTACAAAGGAGTAATTCCGGCTGACCGGTGGCATGATCCATACATGTCTCGCCGGCAGCTGCAAAAGGAAATTCACGCGGGTGTTATCTTCTGGGGGTTGGAGGAAGAAGGTGGATTGATCGGCGTGATGGGAATACAGGACAAAGGCGATGTTACTCTTATCCGCCATGCTTATGTGCGTTCTCATCTGCGCAATCAAGGGATAGGCTCCCAGCTTTTGCTTTTTCTTGAATCTTTGACACAAAATCCCATTCTTATCGGCACATGGGCAGATGCAATTTGGGCGCTGTCTTTTTACCAGAAGAACGGCTACCAGCTTGTCTCGATAGACGAAAAAAACCATTTACTCAAAAAGTATTGGACCATCCCCGAACGCCAAATTGAAACTTCCGTAGTTCTGGCTGGAACAAAATGAAAAAACCCAAATATCAACTTCCCTTCCATACCCTGAGCCCCCGGAAGGCCTGACTCAACGGTCATAATCTAAAAGAAAAAAATTGACACACATGCCTCTTCTTCATATACTCCGCCTGCTTAAAAATGCTATTCTTACCAAATATCAAAAATTTACTGCTTAGAAAAGCAAGTATTTATTAATTTAGGAGGAATAAAAATGTTAAAAACCAGACTAACTCAATTATTAGGAATCAAATACCCGATTATCCAGGCCGGCATGGGTCCTTTCAGCAATAACAATCTTTGCGTTGCCTCGGCTAATGCAGGAGTGCTTGGACTGCTTTCCACCAGTGGACTTTTCAACAAAGACACTCAACCGTGGGTCTACAATGCTTTTGTCGAAAGTGCGGAGGCAAACAGAGATGACGATATGGCCACCGTCCTGGAGAAAGTACTGAAGAGGACCTATCGTCTGGTCAAGGACAAAGGCGGGATATTCGGCATCAATGTCATGGTGTCAGCAGAACTTATCAAAGCCTCGCATGTTATGATCGACACTGCCATCAGGGTCCGCGAGGAGAATCCCGATATAAAGAAGCACTTCAAAGTGATCTTTACTTCGGCGGGCGACCCGGTCGGCTGGAAGGACAAGATCAAGAACGCCGGTTTCACCTGGATGCATGTTGTCCCTTCCGTTAAAGGAGCGCTCCGCTGCAAGAAGGCGGGCGTTGATGTGATCGTTGCCTCCGGCCATGAAGGGGGCTTCCATACATCCTGGGAACCGGTTCACTCGATGATTCTGCTCCCCGCTGTAGTCGAGGCCGTATCGGACGAGAAGACGCTCGTATGCGGAGCAGGCGGATTCTGCGATGGTAAAAGCCTGGCGGCTGCCCTGGTTTTGGGCTCCGACGGTACCCAGATGGGAACCCGATTCCTCGCTACGCAGGAAAGTGATTTCCACGAGATCTGGAAACAGGCGGTTGTGGATGCCCAGGATCGGGGAACCCTTGTGGCCCGCGGTTTTGTCGGACCCGCCCGGTGGCTGAAGACCCCGCGGAGTCTCGAGCACCAGAAGAACACACTCCAGAAATCGCCCGGCGTCTTTCTCGGCGCCCCGGACGATTACACGACCATCGACATGTCCTTGATCAATTTCGAAATTGAATCCATTAAGGCCGTGTATGAAGGCCGTAAGGAAAAAGCACTTATGGCCGCGGGCGAAGCCGCCCAGCGGATCAAAGATATGCCCAAAGTCAATGATATGGTGCAGGAGATCGTCAAAGAAACAGAGAAAATTCTCCGGGATGTTCCGAAGAAATTCTTGGCATAAAAACAAATTTGTCGTATCTGAAAAGCCGGGAGCGTTGCTTCCCGGCTTTTCTTGCCAATCAGCTCTCCATGTGGAGAAACATACACCCTGCCGGAAGCATTTCTCTTTTATGCCGAGTGGATCATTAGTAACCGGAGATGCAAAGAATCCATTTCCGCTTCATCAATCATCAATATAAGGAGATAAGGCGACATGCCGCAAATCTACTGTTATGAATTAACGGTGCCTGAGGATGCCCTGGATGAGAACGGCCACGTAAACAATGTCGAGTATTTACGCTGGATGTTAGATGCCGCTGTGGCACATTCCAGATCTCAGGGATGCACTGAGGCTACTCGAGATGCCGGTGCGACTTGGGTAGTACGGACCCATCGGATTGAATATTTAATTCCTGCCTATGCCGGAGAGCACATCTGTGTTCTGACGTGGGTTTCCAATTTTCGCCGGGTGCAATCTCTACGAAAATACAAGGTTATTCGCATTGAAGATAATGCTGTGCTTGCTGAAGGCGAAACTGACTGGGTTTTCATAAATGCTGCTAACGGGCAATTGCGTTCCATTCCTAAAAATGTAATGGCGACATTTGAATTATTACCGGAAGATAAGGAAAAAGAAGCTCTTGCTGAAATTCGTAAAGGAATCACCCGTAAATAGCTAATAAATACGCAAAGTCTCCCTGTATTTATTTCCGCGGGTGATCGTGACACAATAAATCGTTGAATTTGGGAAAAAATTGTCCTATACTGGCGGTCATAATTTTGAAGGTTTTTCTCAATTATAGAAGCAAAAAATTAAGCCATAGTCAAAGGAGGATTTATGTCGTTAAACCCATTAGTTGATTCAAGAGATGTGAGATTTGTTCTTTTTGAAATGCTCGAGCTGGAAAAAATCAAAAGGTTCAAGCCTTTCGCCGAAATGGACAGAACGCTTTTTGAGGATACGCTCAATCTTGCCGAAAAAATCGCTATTGACCAGTTTTATACATCCAATAGCGACGGCGATAAAATCGGCCTGAAGTATGATGCGAAGACTTATAAAGTAACGGTACCCGAATCTTTCCATAAGGCTTTTAAAGCTTTCACCGAGGCGGGTTTCCACAGCCTGACTTTTTCGCCGGAAGAAGGGGGAATGGGAATGCCATCAGCTGTCTCCATGGCGTCCGTGGAGTATTTTAACGCGGGCAACACAGCATTGACCATGTACTGCGGTGGAATCACCGGTGCGGCAGCCCTCATCATGGTTTTCGGTTCCGAAGAAGTGAAGAAGATGTTTCTTCCCAAACTGATGGAAGGGCAGTGGGGCGGCACCATGTGCCTGACCGAATCGGGCGCTGGTTCGGATGTCGGAGCTCTTAAATCAAAGGCGGTGAAGCAAAAAGACGGCACGTACCTTATTACCGGGCAGAAAATATTCATCAGCAACGGCGAGCACGATTTGACCCCCAACATTATCCATCCCGTACTAGCAAGAATCGAAGGTGATCCCGAAGGAACAAAGGGCATATCCATCTTCATTGTGCCGAAGTTCCTGGTGAAGAAGGACGGTTCTCTGGGTGAACGCAATGATATGATTTGTTCGGGAATCGAACACAAAATGGGCATTAAGGGAAACGCGACCTCGACTCTTAACTTCGGCGATAACGGCAAGTGTGTCGGTTATCTTCTGGGCAAAGAGCGCGAGGGAATGAAGATTATGTTTCATCTCATGAACGCGGCCCGCATCCATACAGGTGTTCAGGCCGAGGCGGTTTCCAGTGCCGCTTACATGCACGCCGTCACTTATGCCCGAAACCGAATACAGGGTGCGCATATCACGCAGATGCTCAACCCCGGCGCACCGAAGGTCGCTATTATCGAGCATCCCGACGTGAAACGAATGCTTATGTATATGAAGAGCACCATCGAGGGCATGCGAATGCTTTGCCTGTTCCTCGCCTATCATGAGGACATCATGCATTCATCGTCCTCCGCGGAGGAGATCAAAGAAGCGACGGCTATTGTCGAAATTCTTACCCCCATCGTTAAGGCCGGTATTTCCGATGCCGCGTGGCTCGTTACCGCGGAGGCAATGCAGGTATACGGCGGTTATGGTTACTGCCAGGAATATCCCGTCGAACAGTATGCCCGTGATACTAAGGTATTTTCGATTTATGAAGGAACCAATGCCATTCAGTCTCTTGATCTCCAGATGCGCAAAATCCTCATGAATCCGGAAATGTATAATTATTCAATCCTTAAAAAACGCATCACTGAAACCATCGATAAAGCAAAGGGAATAGTTGAAGATAAATACATTGCCCCGGTGGAGCGAGGCTGGAAAAGGCTGGAAGAAGTCATCGACATGATGAAGAAGCAGATGGGGGAAGGAAAGTTCATGGCGCTGGTCCTCAACGCCACACCGCTGCAACAAGCCTTCTTTCCGCTCATATTGGCCTGGCTGCATCTCTGGAGTCTGACGATTACAATTCCCAAAATGAAAAAACTCATTGGCGATGCAAAGGGTGAACAACGACAAAAAATTGTTGCGGAAAACAATGAAGCGGCATATTACAGCGGCCGGGTGCTATCTTCCCAGTTCTTTATCGGGGCGGAATTTCCGAAGTATTTCGGTATGATCGAATGCATTATGAATAATGAGGGCGCCGCAATTAAATCCGTTTCGGAGAACTTCACCGGAGCACCGAAAGAATAAGCAAAATTATCTATCAGCTAGAAAGGGGCTGGCTCGAAATGAGCCAGCCCCTTTCTTTTTTAGCGGCATCTTCTACTTTACAAATTATACCATCATACAAAATACCCAATGGTTAAAGTTCGACTTTGCTGATTTTATGATGTAATTCTCTATTGTCGTTTTTTATGAAACGAAGTAAGATTGCATTGAAAATCGGAAAATATCAAGTAAGTATATTAATTGTTAGGCATTAAAATAAATGAATCTGACTCATTTTACAAAATCATCGGATTCAGTCTCAAATATACTTGAGCATGGGTTTGCTTGGATTAGAAATGATCGACAGGTTATACGCGATTTATTGCCTGAGGTTGATTTTTCTAAAAGAGAACCTCAGTCGTTTGGGCAAATATCTTTCACAGAGAATAGCCGAGAAACAAGTGCAGAACATATAAAAAAATATGGGACATTTGGTATTGAAGTAAAGTGGGAGTGGGTTAAGAGGAATAAAATTCAACCAGTAATATATATCCCCCAAAATGGTCCGGTGATAGATGCACTGAAGTATCTATTTACTCAAACATATAAAAAAGCAAAAGCCGAAGAATTTTATCCAAATGATAAAGATCGGCAAATGTGGGAAACAAACGCTGCAATGGCCGGTGTTGCCGGTGCTCCACTTTATGGCAAGTTGTTAAAACTATATGAATATATGGAACCAGCTGAGAATTCACATGAACGTGAATGGCGTATTGCTAATCAAGAGCCATATTATAGCATTACAACCGATCTAAACAAAACTATACAAGATGTCAGTCCCCCTAAAGGTTGGGCGAACATCATGAATGTAGTAAAAATAGAACCTAGTGACATCATTAATATCAGTTGCAAAAAGGAAAATTACATTGAACTAACAAAGAAAATCCCAGAGAAATTTAGGTATGTACATATTCAAGCTGCCTAACAAAAGCAATCCAGCCGATCGCTACGCTCCGGCTGATTTTTTCGTTCGGTAAAGGGAAAATGCTATTTTTGAAAACGAGGAGGGTATGAGATGATTAACGATAAAATTCTGAACACTCACCGTCAAATGTATGAAAACTCATGCGTCGCGTCATCAGTTGAAATGGTACTGAAATTAGAGGGATTCATTGATGCCGGTTCAACTGAGATACAAATGCAATACGGAAATAATGCTATAAGCGGAGATTACTTCGATGGAAAAACGTACCGCAAGGGAAATCAATACATTAAGTTTCAGAAAAAAGCCTTTCCCGACCTAACTTCAACCTTTAAATGTATTGATCATGAATTGATAAATGAGAGGTACGTAATTATTCCGCTTCTAACAGGAATAGGTGTGAATTATAAAACTTATCATAACTATGTTATCCTCCGCTTATCGGAAAAAGGGGAGTATGAGACGTACACCAAATTACAAAATAGAGAGGATATTGTAGATGTAAAAGATATGGTAAAGAGATTTACAGACAACTTCAATATTATGATTTCTCAACCAGCGGACCGTAGGCTTGGAATAGATATACTCATATACGAAAAGGGCATAGAAGAAGCCGGGGGTAACCCATAAAATTGGCTACCGAACCAGTCGCTCAAGCCGATCGCAGCCCGCTGGGCTGCTCCGTTTCAGCTTTTCGTTAATTAGCTTATTCTCTGATTCTCTTTTTCAGTTCTTTAATGAGAGTATTGAGGACATCGCTGGCATCGGCAACAATGGCGACATCGGCCATTTTCATCATTGTCGCCTGCGGATTTTTATTAACGGCAATAATAAAATCCGCTTCGCCCAGGCCTGCGGTATGCTGAATGGCGCCGCTGATGCCGAAGGAAAAAAGAATTTTCGGTTTGATATGCTTGCCTGCCTGTCCCACCAGCGCCCCGTGATCAGCCCATCCGGCATAAATTACGGGTCTTGTGGCGCCGACACCGCCTCCCAAAAGCTTGGCCAGTTCATGAAGTCTATTAAAATTATTTTTATTACCCATGCCCCTGCCCCCGCAAACTATGATGGCGGCACTTTCTATGGAGTGTTCTCTTTCCGCGGAACGCTCATACTCGATAAGCCTAACACGCGGTTTCGGCAAATTTTTCATCAAGGGCAGGCGCTCGACCAGCGCTTTTCTGTGATAGTCGTGCGGTATTTCTTTAAAAGTTCCGGGACGTACTGTGGCCATCTGGGGACGATGCCGTTCCGTGATGATTTCCGCCAGCATGTTGCCGCCGAAAGAAGGCGCTATTTGCAGCAATAATCCTTCTTCCGTGATATCCAGCCCCACGCAATCGGCGGACAGCCCTGTCTTCAAACGCTTGGCCAGCCGTGGCGCAAATTCACGGCCGAAATCTGTGGCGCCGATCAGGATAATCTCCGGGTCTCTTTCCTTAGCTAAATTTTCGATGATCGCCAAATATCTTTCCGTGCTGTAGCTCTTCAAGGCGGGATCATCAATCGCCAGAATTCTATCCGCTCCATGAGCTGTATATTCCATAATCCATTCGTCAATTTCATGACCAAAAACTAACGCGCAAACCTCTGCTTTGATTGTTTGAGCAAGATCCACCGCTTTGGAAATCAACTGCAAAGTTACACGGTTTTGATAATAGTTGCGGTAATCACCGAATACCCAGATGCTTTTTTTATTTGTCTTCATGAACCGGTTTAATTTCCTCTATAGATTTGCCTATCGCCGCGCTGATTTTTCTCTGATATTTGTTGAGAAAATCCGTAACGGCAATGGATGGCGCTCCAGTGAAAAAAACGTTTTCCTTTTGCGTTTTTCTTAAAAATACCTTGCGCACCTTGGTGCGGGAGCCCTGATTTTCCATTACTGAAGCATTTATACTGAGAGCTCTGGCATCAAGAATAACGACGTTATTTTCGTTAAACGCATTTTCCAAACCTACAAGTTTAGTGTAGCGTGGTTCGTAATTTTCCATGGAGACTGTTACCAGCGCTGGAAATTCCATCTCCAATGTTTCGCGGAAGTTGTCCACCAGTCTGCGGACGCGCAGTGTTTTGCCTTTGATTTCGAGTTTTTCAATATAAGCCGCCGCCGGTAAATCCAGTTTTTCCGCCAATTGCGGGCCGACCTGAGCGGTTTCGCTATCTGAGGTGTAAGCTCCGCAAAGAAGCAAATCAAATTTCGGACATTGTTTGTTTATCGCTTCGCCTAATATCCAAGAAGTCGCGTAGGTATCTGAACCGGCCAAAAGCCTGTCACAAATAAGGATAGCGCGATCCGCGCCTAAGGCCAGTGCTTCGCGCAGAATTTCCTGGGCGGCCGGCGGCCCCATGGTTATCGCGGTAATTTTCGCGGAATATTTTTCTTTGATTTGCAAGGCAGCTTCCAGAGCGTGCTTGCAAGCCGGGTTCATCATTCCCGCCGCCAGATCGCGCCGCAGCGTGCCGGTTTTTTCGTCCCATGGCAGTTCCGTCACCATGGGAACTTGTTTTAAACAAACTACCAGATTCAACATATTTTTCTATAATATCATTTGAGATAACACGGCGCGCGCTATGACCATGCGCTGAATTTCGCTGGTGCCTTCATAAATTTCCGTAACTTTAGCGTCACGGAAATACCTTTCCACATCATATTCCTTGCTGTATCCGTAACCGCCATGAATTTGCACGGCCAGTGAGGTAGTTTTGGAAGCAACGCTACTGCAATAAAGTTTGGCCATGGCCGCTTCACAGCCGAATGGCGCGCCTTCATCCTTTAAAGCACAGGCGCGATACAGTAGCAGGCGCGCCGCTGCTTGTTCTGTAGCCATATCGGCAATGTAATTTTGAATTGTCTGCAATGAAGCAATCGGCTTTTTAAATTGTTGTCTTTCCTTGGCGTATTTGACCGCAGCTTCAAAGGCTCCCTGAGCGATACCCAATGCTTGAGCCGCCACACCTATGCGGCCGTTATCGAGTGTGGTAAGGCCTATTTTCATCCCATCGCCCAGTTTCCCCAAAAGATTCTTTTCCGGCACGTGGCAATCTTCCAAAAACAGTGACGATACGGGATTGGCGCGCATGCCGCAAAGATCTTCCAGCTCACCGCGCAAAAAACCGGGAAAACCGCTCTCCACAATAAACACACTGCTTTGCAGGCGTGTCTGATCGGTATTGGTAAGAGCGAAAATTAAGGACAGATCGCAAATTCCGCCGTTAGTAACAAATATTTTCGTTCCGTTTAAAATATATTCATGCCCGCTTTTTACCGCGGTTGTCTCCACGCTTCCCGCATCGGAACCGGCATTGGCTTCGGTCAGGCTGAAAGCGCCGATAATTTCACCGCTGGCCAGCTTCGACAGGTAGGTATCTTTCTGTTCCGGCGACGCGAATTGGAGAAACGGATAAACGGCCACGCCGTTGTGCACAGTAACGCATAAGCCTACCGCAGCACAAACGCGGGAGATTTCTTCCACAACTATAGCCGCGCTTATTGAATCCATTGCCGCTCCGCCAAATTCCTTGGGCACTTGCAGGCCGAAATAATTAAGCGCTTTCATTTTTTCAATAACGTCGCGGGGAAATGTGGCATTTCGGTCTATTTCGGCGGCAATAGGGGCAAGTTCGGTTTCCGCAAAATGCCTCACTGAATTGCGGATAAGTTTATGTTTCATGCAAGTATTGAATTGCAATTTGCGTCTCCTGATCAAAGCGGTATTTTTTGCACAAATAACTTAAAAAAACTGTAAAATCAAGAAAATGAAACAAAAAACTTTTCCTGGAATATCAAACTAAGAACCTGTAAAATTACGCTACACTTAAAATGCTGACATTAGCAAAGGAGAATATCATGAAAATACGTATTTTCTTGTTTTCATTGGCTTTATTATTTGCTTGCCTATCTGCAGCGCACACCCAAGAATATGGCAAAATCCGAGCTTTGCAACAGCGAGCGGCTTATGTGACCAAACAGAAGAATGATTTTGTTGCCCGGGTTTTGACAACTTATAAAATACCTCATGAAAAAAACGATCAAGGCGCTATTGTGCGCATCAATATGGAGGGGCAGTGGCTGAATATCAACACTATTGAAATCATTCCCATAATCAAAGAATCGGCTGATAAGCGCCAGCATGTTGTTGCTCATGAGCTATTTTTTTATACCGATAATAATATTCTTGATCTGGTATCCGAATTGACAATTCGTTAATTTTTAAACGTTTTCCTTATTTTGAATTTCAGCCGCTTTTCCCTTATTTAAATAATACCGGCCCTGAAAAGTTTTGCATATTACTTCACTTAAAATAAGCATCTCGAGGGCTTTAGGGCGATAATCACGGTAGCCTACTTTGAAATAATTGATTTTATCGTAAGGTAAATCAACGGCGGTTGCGGCATTTATCGCCCCTTTATCTTCAAGTTCCTTCATCATTGCCAGAGATACCTGTTTTGTCCACCAGCCAGTCCCCAACATTGCCAGAAGATACACAACCAGCACAGCGACAATACCGATAATTATTTGCATTGATTCTGGCATGAAGTATGTCCTTTTTCGGAATGTTTTGTCCATCTTTAAACAATTTATTTTAATTGAGCAAGGATTTAATTGACTATTCCTATCTTTGATCAGCCTCTTTTGAATCTTACGGATAAAAATCATAACATATTGCTTTTTTTGTTTTAATTGTTATTATAATAATCAGGAAAACAGTAAAATCCTGAAAAGAGAGAGGCGGGATATATGAAAAAAAACAAGACACCGAAAAAAAAGGTCGTAAAAAAAGTACGAGCCTTAAAAAAACCTAAAGCAATCAAAAAAGTTAAACCTGTAAAAAAGGTTAAAGCCGTCAAAAAGGCCAAGGCTCCGAAAAAACCTCCCGTGAAAAAAGTCTCGACTCCAAAAGCTCCCGCTTTGACAACCCCCGCCATACAAGATTTGCAAAAGCAAAAAGTTAAGTTCACATTGCATCCATATCAATACGAAGAACCGGGCGGCACAAAACAATCGGCAAGCAAATTGGGCGTTGACGAGCACATCATCATTAAAACGTTGATTATGGCAGATGAAAATGGAAAACCCCTGATTATTTTGATGCACGGCGATAAAGAAGTTGCCACAGATGCACTGGCGGCTGTTATCGGCGCACAAACGATTTCTCCATGTAAGCCGGAAGTCGCTAAAGAACATACCGGTTATCAAGTAGGCGGCACTTCGCCTTTCGGCATACAGAAAGTAATTCCTGTTTTCATGGAAAGAACCATAGCCGATTTACCCAATATTTATATTAACGCGGGACAGCGCGGCCTGCTGGCACAGATGTCTTCTGCTGAACTTATTGACATACTTAAGCCGTTTATGGTCAGCGTCGCCAGATGATTCTTTTCTTGCTGTCTAAAAAGAAATGATGGTAATTTAAGGTTACGCCAGTATGCCAGAAAATGTTATTATCCGCTGCCTTAATTGCGGAACAAAAAATCGCATACCCCAAAAAAAATTTCAGGGCAGGTCTGTTTGCGGCAAATGCGCCGCGCCATTGGATGATTTGATTATTCGCTGTCTCAAATGCGGCACCAAAAATAGAATGCCCGAAGATCGTCTTAATCAAAAGCCTCTTTGCGGTAAATGTCGTGAACATCTCGTAATCACTCAACAAAAAACCACGCCCTTAGAGGTAACAGATATTACATTTGCCCGCGAAGTACTGACCTCAGATACATCGGTTCTTGTTGATTGCTGGGCGCCATGGTGCGGCCCCTGCAAGCAATTATCACCCATAATCAATGAGTTAGCCTCCGACTATGCCAATGGAGTAAAAGTAACCAAACTGAATGTTGATGAAAATCCGCTCACCGCTTTGCAATATGGAATCCACAGCATTCCGACAATGCTTTTTTTTAAAGAAGGCAAGCTGGTGCAACGCTTGACAGGAGCGCTCCCTAAAGAAGAAATCGAAAAAAATTTATTATCCATAATCAAAACCAACTGAATCCAGGCCCAACATCCATGAAAAAAAACAAAGCCAATTTGATGTATAAGTGTAAGATTTTCGACGTTTGGGAGGAAGAAGTCCCTCTGCCTACCGGAAAATCAATCAAACAAAGCTGGATTGACCATAAGCCTACTGTTGCTGTTGTTGCCCTCAACGACAAAAACGAAGTGCTGTTAATAAAACAATACCGCCACGCCGTAAAAAAGCACCTTTTGGAAATTCCGGCCGGTTCTCTGGATAACCTTGAAGAGTCGCCTGTTGCCTGTGCCCAGAGGGAACTAGCCGAAGAAACAGGCTTTAAAGCCGCGAGTCTTATGAAACTTTACGAAGGGTACTTGCTGCCCGGATACTGCAATGAATATATGTATTTCTTTCTCGCGCAGGATCTTATTTCCGCACCACTCCCTCCCGATGAAGATGAATTTATCGAAATCGTTCCTACCAAGCTTTCTTCTGTTCAAGAATTGCTCAAAACCGGTGAAATTATTGACGCTAAAACTGCCCTGGGAATTATCCTGGCTGAAAATTTTTTCAACAAAAACAAAGTTTGCTTGACAAATAAAAAAGTCTTTTAAAATGCCTTTTTAACGGAGTTCTTTTATCCTTTAAAGCTTCTTGCCAGAGGCGCAAAGTTTTGTTAGACTTTCTTTCGAGCCAATAGACGTAACCTGCACAAAGAGTTCTGATATATATTAAAAAAGGGAGGCACCATCATGATCTATAATGAAGAGTTTGAAACCCTGCCCCGCGAAGCGCTAAAAGCTCTGCAAATCAAAAGGCTCCAGCAGGTTTTACAACGAGTGTATCATACGATCGGATTCTATAAAAAATCACTGGATGCCGCCAAAATCGCACCAGACGATATAAAATCTATTGCCGATATGAAAAAGCTTCCCTTTATCACCAGACAGGATCTGCGTGATAATTACCCCTTCGGCTTATTTTCGGTACCTATGAGCAGTATTGTCCGGTTGCATGCATCTTCCGGCACCAGCGGCCGCTCCACTGTTTTCGGTTATACCAAACGCGACATCGAAATTTGGTCGGATCTTATCGCGCGTTGTCTTGTCGCCGCGGGACTGACTAAAAACGATATTATTCATAACGCCTTCGGTTACGGATTATTCACCGGCGGTTTGGGACTGCATTACGGCGCGGAAAAAATAGGTGCGAGTGTTATTCCCATGTCCGGAGGCAACGCCAAAAGACAAATCATGATTCTGCAGGATTTCGGGCCGACGGCAATTTGCTGCACGCCTTCTTACGCTTTGCATCTGGCCGAAGAAGGCAAGGCCATGGGCGTGGATATGAAATCGTTAAAACTGCGCGTGGGTATTTTCGGAGCGGAACCATGGAACAAGAAAATGCGCGACGAAATTGAAAAGACATTCGGGATAACCGCACTGGATCTCTTTGGCCTATCGGAAGTTATTGGCCCGGGCATTGCGATGGAATGCATCGAAGGACGCAATGGAATGCATATCTTTGAAGACCATTTTATTGTCGAAACAATCAACCCCCAAACCGGCGAAGTGCTGCCTGAAGGATCTGAGGGAGAACTTGTTTTTACAACTCTGACTAAAGAAGCAAATCCGCTCATCCGCTACCGCTCCGGTGATGTATCGCGCCTGATTACCGAACCGTGCCGCTGCGGCCGCAGTCACGTCAAAATGGAAAGAGTCTTGAAACGAAGCGACGATATGTTGATTATTCGCGGCGTCAATATTTTCCCCTCACAAGTCGAAGCTATTTTAGTGGATATTGAAGGCTTGAAGCCCAACTATCAAATCATTATCGATAAAGTTGGCGCGTTAGACTCTCTGGAGCTTCATGTTGAGGCCAGCGATAAAATATTCAGCGATTCCGGCAGTGTTAAAGAATTGCAGAAAATCGAACAAAGAATCGTCAAAGATATGAAGGATTATCTGGGCATCGCCCCGCGCGTAAAGCTCGTTGAGCCCAATACTCTGCAAAAAGCAGGCGCGAAGGTTATTGATAAACGTCGCTTTTGATCATTAAAAGGGGGTTATATGAAAGTAGAACAAATATCTGTCTTCTTAGAAAATAAACCCGGCACGCTGGAGAAGGCGACGCGCGTGCTCAAAGATGCCAACATCAATATTCGAACTCTTTCCTTGGCCGAAACGGCTGATTTCGGCATTTTGCGTTTGATTGTCAATAATGTGGAAAAAGCCAATAAAGTTCTCAAAGATAGTGGCTTTCAGGTCAGCAAAACTCCTGTTGTCGCCGTGGAAGTTCCCGACAAACCGGGCGGCCTGCACAGCATTATGGAAGTTATCTCCAAAGAAGGAATCAACGTCGAATACCTTTATGCCTTTGTGGAAAAAAGCGGGCAAAATGCAGTTATCATCTTTCGCTTCGACGCTCCGGAAAAAGCCATTGACATTCTGATGAAACATAACTTTACGGTAGTTCCAGGAAAGAAACTATACGAGTTTTAGTAAGGTTTACCCCTTAAACACACGCAAAGGGTCTGTCTCAATGAGGAGCCCAGCGGATAATCTCTAGCAAATCAGTTGGGATGTTATACGGATCCAGATAACATCCCAAGTAAGAAAATAGGAAATCGTTTGATTATTGTTTAATATTAAGTTATTAGACTTAAAATTGCATTTTTTATTGAGGGGCGTTATGCCGACAGGAGAGCGGTGTTTACAGTATTAACACCGATCCATATAAACAATGTTAGGCAGTGACCGAATCTATTCACACCCATAAGGAGATTTTCTGCATTGGATATTCCACGGATCTTCAACATCACCGAAAGTGCTCACCGCATCCATAACCCGTTCACACCCGAAAAGCTCGCCACTCTCGGCGCGGCGCTGCGTCTGGAAACGGGGACCCGAGTGCTCGACCTCGGCAGCGGTTCGGGCGAGATGCTGTGCACCTGGGCACGCGATTACGGAGTCATCGGCACCGGCATCGACATGAGCCAGTTGTTCACCGAGCAAGCGAAACTCCGCGCTGAAAAACTCGGTGTCGCCGATCAAGTCAAGTTCATCCATGGCGATGCTGCCGGCTTCGTCTCTGACGAGAAGGCCGGTGTGGCAGCCTGTCTCGGTGCCACGTGGATCGCTGGGGGAGTCGTCGGCACCATCGAGCTTCTGGCGCAGAGCCTCCGCCCCGGAGGGATCATCCTCATCGGCGAGCCCTACTGGCGGCAGTTACCGCCGACGGAAGATGTTGCCAGGGGGTGTCTTGCCGGCTCAATCTCCGACTTTCTCCTGCTTCCGGAACTTCTCGCGTCTTTCGGCCACCTCGGCTACGACGTCGTGGAAATGGTTTTGGCAGACCAAGACAGCTGGGACAGATACGAGGCGGCCAAGTGGCTCACCATGCGCCGATGGCTTGAAGACAATCCCGACGACGAGTTCGCGAAAAATGTTCGAGCCAAACTAACCTCGGAACCCGAGCGCTACGCCGCTTACACGCGTGAATACCTGGGCTGGGGCGTGTTCGCGCTGATGACGCGGTGATGAGGGGATTACCGGGCAACTCAGAAAGTGGGGAAAATCCAATCATGCCTAACAACTCATTCAAGCCGACGCCGCTTCGCGGCGCGGCTTAATTCAGGCGTTGGGCACCTTAATAGGATAATAAATATATGCGTTCATTTGAAAGAAAATCCTTAGCGCCTAATTGGCGTCTCTTCGGTCTCGATTCTGTGCAGGGATATCTAGAAATCGCCGAGTGGTATGCAAACGGCGAGGTTATCTTTTCATGTGATATCGCTGATCGTGAGCGCTTTGGTTCCATGTACTTCCAATTGCTTCAGCTTGAGCAAGATGGCCTTGTTAAAGCTCAGTGGGAGTCTGGAAATTCCCCTGATGATAGAAACATAGTCAAACTCAGGCAGATTGCTCTTACGATCGCGGGGCAAAAGCTCTTAGCTGCACTCAGAGCAAAGAGTCGCATAGGAAAACTGAAGGAAAGATTTATAACTTTGTTTTGGGCAGTTGTTGCATCCATTATTACTACGTTGGTTGTGTTGGCAATAAAGGGTAGCTAGCGAAGTGCCCAACAAGAACATACAGCCGATCGCTACGCTCCGGCTGATTTTTTCGTTCATCCACCATACTTGTTTTTATTTACTCCCACGCTTCCCACATTCTTTACATTTACCATCCGGACCAATGACACCGATGCAGGCCTCATCACTGCACAAAACTCTTTTATCCCAATCATCGTCCGATTCCGCATCTGCTGACGAAACTGGTTTTTTCTCTTCTGTCGTCACAGTCTTTTTGTTGCATCCGCCATGACCTGCGGGCAGTTTACCTTCATAAGCCTTACCACATTCTTTACATTTGCCATCAGGGCCAATAGTGCCGATACAGGACTCGTCACTACACAAAACTCTTTTTTCCCAATCTTCATCTGTGTCAAAGATAATTTTTACCATGTTCTGCTCCAAGTTTTATTAGTGAAGCTACTTATAACAGCTTTAAAAATATTTCCAGAAGACAATTACAATTTGATCGTCATTCCCGCTTGTGCCCTTTAGGGTGCAAAAGCGGGAAGTTATCATATTTAAGTATTTCCTGGATTCCGGGTCAAGCCCGGAATGACAGACAAGAGAATTTTTGAATATTATTGCCAAGTCACATTCAAAAGAATACCGCGGCGGCAAGGAGAAGGCTCCGCAGGCGTATTACTAATACGTTGAGGAAGCCGACGATGCCAACAAAGGTAGCCGAATGAAGGCGACTTGGCAGTCAGCCTTTTATGCAGGCGATTGCTTTGAGCCGCGCCACTTTTTTTGCAATCCCCGATTCATGCATTACCTGCACAACATCATGCAAATTTTTATATGCTTCCGGTATTTCTTCCCTTAAAGTTCCCTTGCTGGAAGCCATAACTAAAACTCCCTGATCAGCCAATTCACGGCTGATGGAGCGTCCCTGACTCACTTTTGTGGCCTGTGTCCGGCTCATTACCCGTCCCGCTCCATGACAGGCACTGCCGAAAGTTTCTTCCATCGCCTTTTCCTGACCGACCAACACATAAGAACCGCTGCCCATATCACCCGGAATAAGCACCGGCTGGCCGACGCTTTTATAGCGCGCAGGCACTGCCTCATGACCGGCAGGATATGCACGTGTTGCGCCTTTGCGGTGGACGCAAAGCTTCTTCATTTTCCCCTGAATATTAAACGTTTCTATTTTCGCGATGTTGTGGCAGACATCATAAACCAGTCGCATTCCCAACTCCCGCGGCGCCATCCGTAGAGTTTTCTCGAATATTTCTCTCGTGTGATGCATAAGCAATTGCCGGTTAGCCCAGGCGTAATTAGCGCCACAGGCCATCGCCGCAAGATAATTGCGGCCGCGTGTTGTATTGAGATACGCGCAAGCAAGTTGCCTGTCCGGCAGTTCAATATTTGTTTCCTGCATGTGCTTGACCATCAAAGCCAAATAATCATCGCAAATCTGATAACCCAACCCGCGCGATCCGCTATGAATCATGATAACGATTTGCCCTTTGCGCAAACCAAACGCCTGCGCCGCTGCTTCATCAAATATTTCCTGCACAACTTCTATTTCCAGAAAATGATTGCCGGAACCCAATGTTCCTAATTGCTGCTTGCCTCGTTCCAGCGCGCGCGCCGAGACCTGTTCGGGATCAGCTCCGGTCATCGCGCCGCCATCTTCTGTTGCTTCCAAATCTTCCTGCTGGCCAAAGCCGGCTTTCACCGCCCATTTAGCGCCTTCTTCGAGCACCTTTTTTTGATCTTTGCCGGATAATTTAACCGAGCCAGTGGAGCCGACACCGGAAGGTATATGCTGATATAAAGCCGTAGTTAAATCGCTGATTTTTTCCTTAACATCTCCCAAAGATAAATTAGTCGCAATAAGGCGGCAACCGCAATTGATGTCGTAGCCCACGCCACCCGGAGAAACAATGCCCTCCTCCATATCAAAGGCCGCCACACCTCCGATAGGAAAGCCATAACCCCAGTGGACATCCGGCATGGCCAGCGAGTAATTAACTATGCCGGGCAAATGCGCAACATTGGCCACCTGCTTGGTGCTTTCATCTCCTTTTAAAAGCTGATAGAGTTTTTCATTGGCATAGATAATCCCCGGCACCCTCATTTTCCCTGTCTGGGGTAGAAGCCAGCGATTATCATCTATGCGTTCCAGCTTTAGTTCAGACATCGAAAATCACCTTTGCCTTCCAGCCTTGAGCCATCTTTTTAACGCTTAGTCGATGATACGTTACTGCTTTTACTTCTGTTTTCAACTGATGCTTATCTGAATTATAAGGCTCACCCTGTAGTTGTGCAACTATTTGCCCTGATTTCATTTCTAAAAGCTTACACTTTTTAACGAGCCATCTTTTTCCATTAAACAAGTATAACACTTCCCGCAAGAAATTAACCAACAGGTCTTCTATATCTGCTCCGTTAATCTTAACGTTTTTTTCTTCAACAGTGTTTATGTATTGAATATCAAACATCAAATCGAACAACGCTTGAACAGCATTTGCAAAAAGCTCTTTTTTTGTTTTGCCCCAAACTTCAATGCGGATGTCGGCGGTATGATCCAGCACCTTATATGTTTTCATAAGCTAACTATAGCTAAATTAAGGAGCAAGGACAAGCGTTGTTCATTATCGACTATTCTGGTGAACGACAGTTCTATTTTATACGGCCAGGCGAAACATAAAAGCCCTCTACTTTGCAGTAAAGGGCTTTATCTTTTTCTAGAGTAGTTTTTACTACCGGTTAATGCCTCTACTATTCATCTTTTTCATCATCGCCGGCTGATCCGTTGCCGTTTACGTCTTCATCTTTGCTTTCATCTTCCGCCATCGTGCGGGCAACGCCGACGAGTTTTTCTTTCGGCTCCAGCTCGATGAGCTTTACGCCCTGCGTTACACGGTGATTGACCGGTACTTCCTTCACTTTCAGCCGGATGACTTTGCCGCTATCGCTGATGAGCATGATGTGCTCTTCACCGGTCACCTGCAACACACCGGAGACATTCCCGACTTTGGCTACGGTCTTTAAATTAATCGTTCCTTTTCCGCCGCGGCTCTGGACGCGGTATTCCTCAATCGGTGTACATTTGCCAAAACCCTTTTCGGAAACCGTCAGCATAAATGTGTCTTTTGCCGGTATGTCCACGCCGATGACAGCGTCATCTTTGCCCAGCTTAATGCCGCGCACGCCTTTCGCCGTTCGGCCCATATCACGCACATCATCTTCTTTAAAACGAATAGCCAGACCCCGCCGCGTTGCTAAAAATATATCTTGTTTTCCCACGGTCAATTTAACGTCAACCAGTTCGTCACCCTTCTCGATGGAAATGGCGATAATGCCGCCGGAGCGCGGGTTGGAATAAGCGGCTAACTCCGTCTTTTTAATGGTTCCTTTTTTTGTTACCATCACCACGAATTTATCATCAGTGAATTCCCGCACGGGCAATGTAGCGCTCACGCGTTCACCCGGCCCCAAATTCACTAAATTGACGATGGCCTTCCCTTTAGCGGCTCGCCCCGCCTGGGGTATTTGATACACTTTCAGCCAGTGCACCTTGCCGGTGCTGGTAAAAATAAGCAGATAGTGATGTGTCGAGGCGACAAAGATTTTTTCTACAAAATCCTCTTCTTTCGTCCCCATGCCTACTTTGCCGCGCCCGCCGCGGTGCTGGCTTTTATAAAGGCTGACCGCATTGCGTTTTATATAGCCGGAATGGGTTATATTCACCATCATGTCTTCTTCAACAATCATATCTTCGATATCGATATCGTCGGTTCCGGCGACAATTTCGGTGCGGCGTTCATCACCATAGCGTTCTTTTATTTCGTTGAGTTCATCGATAATAACCTGTAGAACTTTTTGCTCATCGGCCAAAATTGCTTCGAGTTTGGCCATTAAAGCATTGACTTCCGCGTATTCCTCGTCAATTTTCGCCCGCTCCAAACCGGTCAGGCGCTGCAGTCTCATTTCCAGAATTGCTTTGGCCTGTATTTCGGATAGCTTAAATTTCTCGCATAATTTTACTGATGCTTCCTGAGGATTTTTAGATGCTTTAATCAAGGTGACAATAGCGTCGATATTTTTCAACGCAATGATCAGGCCTTCCAAAATGTGCGCGCGTTCTTTGGCGCGGGCGAGATCAAATTTGGTGCGCCGTACGACAACGTCCCTGCGGAAGACAATAAATTTTTCTATTATTTCCTTTAGATTCAAAACCTGCGGACGGCCTTCGGTTATCGCCAGCATAATAATGCCGAACGAGCTTTCCATTTGGGTAAACTTATAAAGTTGATTGAGGATAATCGCGGAATTTTCGTCACGTTTTAAATCAATGACGACGCGAATGCCTTCGCGGTCCGATTCGTCGCGCAGATCGGCAATTCCGGCTACTTTTTTATCGCGTACCAGCTCCGATATTTTTTCAATTAGCGTGGCTTTATTGACTTGATAAGGAATCTCTGTGATGACAATCGCTTCTTTGTCGTTCCGGGCGTTTTTTTCAATAATCGCCCGCGCTCGCATTTTGATTATGCCGCGGCCTGTTTTATACGCCGCGAGTATTCCCTCACGCCCGTTTATAAAACCCGCCGTCGGAAAATCCGGTCCGGGTATATGGCGCATTAATTTTTCCACGGTAATTTGCGGATTTTTGATGCACGCGATGGTGCCGTTTATTATTTCCGTCAAATTATGTGGTGGAATATTTGTGGCCATGCCAACGGCAATGCCGGAAGAACCATTAAGCAAAAGCAAGGGTATCCGTGTAGCCAGGAGAGATGGTTCTTGCAGGGACTCGTCATAGTTGGGCACATAATCCACTGTGTCTTTTTCGAGATCGGCAAGAACTTCTTCGGCAATGCGCGCCATTCTTATTTCCGTGTAACGCATGGCCGCGGGAGGATCTCCGTCGACAGATCCAAAATTTCCCTGTCCGTCAATCAGCATGTAGCGCAAAGAAAAATCCTGCGCCATGCGCACCAGCGTGTCGTATACGGCCACGTCGCCGTGTGGATGATATTTACCAATGATATCGCCGACGATTCTCGCGGATTTTTTATAGGGCTTATTATACCTGTTGCCCATCTCATACATGGAAAACAAAACACGCCTATGAACTGGTTTCAAACCGTCGCGGACATCGGGGATGGCTCTCCCGATAATTACGCTCATGGCGTAATCCATGTATGATTTTTTCATTTCATCTTCTATATTCACCAGAGTCGGCTTGTGGTGGATATCTTTTTCCATTTCACTTCATCCTCTCTAAACATAAGCCGCCGTTGAACGGCTCATTACTTGTGTATTTGATCGTCGAATTTAAATATCTAAATTGGAAACATCCAGAGCATATTTATAAATAAAATCACGGCGAGGCTCTACCTGATCTCCCATCAGCGTCGTAAATATTTCATCGGCCAAAACAGCATCATCTACAGTGACTTGCAGCAGGCTTCTTTTTTCCGGATTCATGGTCGTTTCCCAAAGCTGTTCGGGATTCATTTCGCCCAATCCTTTGTAGCGCTGGACGCTCAAGCCTTTCTTGCCCATGTTAACGATATGTTCCACCAACGCTTTAGAACTCTCCAGAATAACAGGTTCGGTCTTGTCCTCACCGACATCACGGTAGGGCGGTTCCCCAACCACAGAAACCTGCTCGAGCAATGTTCTTATATCGGTAAATTGCGGCGAGCGGAATGTTTCGCGATCCATACAATTGGTCAGGGTTTGTCCGTTTTTCTTAAGATTAAAAACAATCTTATAGCCTCCGTGGTCCTGGTCCTCTTCAATGACATAGTCTGTTACCTTATCCTTCATGGCCTTGAGAGTTCTTTTCGCTATCGGGTGCAATACTTTTTCGCTTTTAAAACTTTCATCTTTCAAGGAAGGATCTCCGGCTAAAACACGTAACAGATGTCTGTCGCGTTGCTCCTTTTCAAAACGGTCCAAAAAATCCTCAATCCGCATAATCTTTTTGATTAAGCTCAACAGTTTATTACCGGTTGCAGGAAAGCGGCTGCCATCATCCATAACCAAATTGATTTTATCCACTCCGTTTTCCAGAATGTAATTTCTCATTTGTTCTTCATTGTGAATATAGAGTTCATTCTTTTTATCCACTACTTTAAACAACGGCGGCTGAGCGATGAATAAATATCCTCTTTCGATCAGCTCCCGCATCTGACGGAAGAAAAAAGTCAAAAGCAGCGTTCGAATATGAGAGCCGTCAACATCGGCATCGGTCATGATAATGACCTTATGATACCGTAATTTGCTTACGTCATATTCTTCGGTACCGATGCCCGTGCCTAAAGCGGTAACTATAATTTTAATTTCTTCGTTTTGCAGCATTTTGTCGAAACGCGCCTTTTCCACATTCAATACTTTACCGCGCAGGGGTAAAATTGCCTGATTTTTTCTATCGCGTCCCTGTTTGGCCGAACCTCCGGCGGAATCGCCTTCCACTAAATAAATTTCGCTAAGCGCCGGATCCTTTTCCTGACAATCGGCTAATTTGCCCGGCAAGGAACCTACTTCAAGCGCGCTTTTGCGTCTGGTCAATTCACGGGCGCGGCGTGCCGCTTCCCGCGCTCTTGCTGCATCCAAACATTTATTGAGAATTTGTTTGGCAATTGATGGATTTTCTTCCAGATAACTGCCTATTTTTTCATACACAATGCCTTCCACCAAACCCCGTACCTCGCTGTTGCCAAGCTTGGTTTTCGTTTGACCTTCGAACTGCGGATTTTGAACTTTAACGCTGATGACACACGCCAAGCCTTCCCTTAAATCTTCCCCGCGTAGAGATTCTTTGCCGTCCTTAATCAATTTATTGCTTGTGGCATAATTATTAAAAACACGGGTAAGCGCCGAGCGAAGGCCGATTAAATGAGTACCTCCTTCAGTTGTGTTGATACTATTGGCAAACGCGAATATGTTTTCCAGATAAGTCTCGTTATATTGCAGCGCGACTTCTACGGAACAATCTTCTTTCTCGCCGGCAACATATATCGGATGTTTATGTAAAACCTTTTTATTGCGATTAATGTATTCGACAAACGATACTATGCCGCCTTTATAAAAGAATTCATTTTTTTTATCCGTGCGTTCATCAGTTAAATTTATTTTTACGCCCGAATTTAAAAAAGCCAGCTCCCGCAAGCGATTGGAAATGACATCAAAGCTAAATTCTGTATCCTGAAAAATTTCATCATCCGGTAAAAAGGTTACTTTTGTGCCGCGGCCCTTTGTTTTTCCTGTCATTTCCAGAGGACCGGTGGGTACGCCACGCTTGTATATTTGAATGTAAACATTACCGTCACGCCTTACTTCCAGTTCGCACATTTTGGACAACGCATTGACAACCGAAACACCTACTCCGTGCAACCCGCCGGAGATTTTATAGGAATCATGGGAAAATTTACCGCCAGCATGAAGCTTAGTCATAACAACTTCGGCCGCCGAAACTTTTTCCGTTTTATGAATACCTACAGGTATGCCACGGCCGTTATCATCTACGACAATACTGTTATCAACCCTGATCTTTACAGTTATTGTGTCGCAATATCCGCCGGCAGCCTCATCAATACTATTATCAACGACTTCATAAACAAGATGGTGTAATCCCTCTTTGCCCGTGGAACCAATATACATGGCTGGCCTTTTACGCACAGCCTCTAAACCCTCTAAGACTTTAATGCTGTCTGCATCATACTTATGTGTCATAACTTCTTTTTCAACTCCCTTTTTTTAACTATATTTTTAACGGCATAACGATACATAAATAGTCATCGCCTTCGGTCTGTTTGATCACCGACGGTTTTATTCCCGATCCAACTTCAAACATAATACTTTCTTTGCCGATCACTGAAATCGCATCAATCAAATAGTTCACGTTAAATCCCACATCCATATCTTCACCGCTGTAAGTAATATCTATTTCTTCCGTAGCTTCACCCACATCCAGGTTGGTCGAATTAAGCGTCAGCTTGCCTTCCGAAAAAGAAAGAATTACTCCGCCATAACGTTCCGAAGAAACTACATTCATTCTGCGCAAAGCATGAAGAAAAGATTCCTTTTCCAAAACAATATTTATACCTTTTTCCGCGGGAACAACCCTTTTATAGTCGGGATAATCGGCATCAACCAGACTAACCTTGAGAAGAGTATTGTCAGTTTTCACAATAAACATGTTTTTATGGATACCTATCTTGATGCTTTCGTTTTCATCGATAATTTTTTTTATTTCCATTAACCCTTTACGGGGAATAATAACGCCCTTGCCTGTTTCTAATAAAGGTTCAGATATTGAATGTTTTGCCATGGCTAAACGATGGCCGTCGGTGGCCACCATGCGCAACAGGTTTTTTGATTCATCCGAAACAACCTCTAATAATACTCCGTTTAAGTTTTTTCTCATCTCGTCTGTAGCCATAGCAAACGCTGTTTTGCCTATTAACTCCTTAATTATTGTTCCTTTAATATTATAAAATTGAATATCTTTATCATCAGCAATAATGGGAAAATCTTCTGCCGGTAAGCCGGGTATTTTATAGACTGCTCTCTGACACGAAATTTTTACAATATTATTGTCTTGAGTAAAATAAATAACTTCTCCTTGAATTTCCTTAACCATTTCATATAACTTCTTCGCTGAAATAGTTATTTCACCTTTTTTTATTATTTCCGCATCATAATCTGAAATTAAACTTATTTCTCTGTCTGTCGCAATTATTTTTAGTTTATTTACTTCCGCTTTTAAAAGAACGTTGTTCAAAATTGGCAATGTTGTCTTTTTTTCTACAATTCCCAAAGTTTTTTGAATACCATCAAGAAAGGTGTTTCTATTTATTTTTAATTCCATACCTTCCCCCTTGTTTTGTATTATTTAAGATTATCTTTTCTATATATATAAATTAAGTAGTAATAGTAATAAGACCTGTGGATATGTTAGTAAATGTAAAACTTGTAATAATTATAATAATATATATTAATAACTGTTTGTTTATAACCTGATATTAAAACTTTATGTTTTGTGGATTAAAACATCTTCAATATCCCGAATCACATTTTTTAACTTAGAATCAACGTCGATTTTGTTTAAAATCTTATTTGTGGCATAAATTACCGTTGAATGATCTCTATTGCCGATTTTTTGACCAATATCCGGAAAAGAAGCATTGGTTAGTTTTCTGGATAAAAACATGGCAATCTGTCGCGCATAAACAAGATTTTTATTTTTATTATGCGCTTTTATGTCGGATATTTTTAAATTTAATTTTCCGGCAACCACTTTAATTATTTCTTCAATACTTACTTCTTCGTTTCCATTGCGGTTAACTACGTTTTTTAGCACTTCCTTTACTAAATCCAAGTCAATTTCTCTGCCCGTTAAAGAAGAATAAGCGCTTATTCTAACCAGAAAACCTTCCAATTCGCGAATGTTGGATTCTACGTGAGAAGCAATATAGTGAGCGACAGCAGTAGGTAAAATAATTTGACTTTCCTGCATTTTTTTCTCGATGATGGCAATTTTTGTCTCTATTTCCGGCGGCTGAATATCAGCAATCAATCCCCACTCAAAACGAGAACGCAGTCGTCCTTCCAAGTTAGGAATATCTTTAGGAAACTTATCGCTGGTGACTACTATTTGTTTTCCCGAGTCATGCAACGTATTGAAAGTATGAAAAAATTCTTCCTGGGTTCTTTCTTTTCCCGCTAAAAAATGAATGTCGTCAATTAATAAGCAACTGATATTGCGGTATTTTTCCCTAAATTTGGGCATCCGGTCATAGCGAATAGAATTAATCATTTCATTCATAAATTCTTCCGCGGACACATACATAACATTTAGTTCCGGGTGGGTGGTAGTGGTGAGAAAACCAGTGGCATTAAGTAAATGTGTCTTTCCTAAGCCGGATCCGCCGTAAATGAACAAAGGATTGTAATTTTTGGCTGGTTGTTTAGCTACGGCAATGGAAGCGGCGTGAGCAAACTGGTTGCAGGGGCCCACCACAAATCTTTCAAAAGTGTAGTTATTATTTAAAAAAGAATAATTTTTTCCTTTACTTGCCGTTGAAGAGGAAGCGCTTTTCGCTTGGATAGGGGACATAGACACAGAATCCGGACTTTTTTCTTTACTCTTGGAGAGGATAAACTCAATATCAACATCAATACCTATAACATGTTGTAATGATTGTTGAATCGTAGAAAAATAATTATCCAAAAGCCAATCTTTAAAAAATTTATTGGGCACCATCAGTTGCACGCACTCATCTTCCAAGGCAACTATTTTGATCGGTTTTATCCAGGTATCAAAATTTTGCTTACTTAGCTTTTCCTGAATGATTTTAGCTGTTTTGTCCCAAACTGCTTCCACTGTAACAATCCTTTATAAACATATTTATCAACATATGTTGATAACCTATGAAAAAATTTACGCTATTTCAAATCATCGAGAATTAAACCGGAGAGACGGTTCAATTCGTCCATAGAAGTGTAGCGAATTTCGATAGCACCTTTTTTTGATGTACCCTTGATTTGTACCTTTGCTATAAATTTTGCGCTCATTGCCTTTTCCAAGTCGGCCAAGAAGCGGTCTTTAGAGCCTTGTTTTTTAATCACTGGCTGCTTTTTTAAGTTTTGTATTAGTCGTTCCGTTTCCCGAACGTTTAATTCTTTCTTCAAGATTATATCCAGCGCCGCAATTTGCTCTTCTGTTGAGTTACAAGCCAACAAACAGCGGGCATGGCCTGCCGAAATCTTTTTTTCCACAAGAGCTGCTTTTATTTTAGCCGGCAATTTTAATAGTCGGATGGTATTGGTAATCGTCGAGCGATCCTTGCCCACACGAACAGATATTGCTTCTTGAGAAAGGTTGAATTTTTCGTTTAAAGTTATGTAGGCCGCCGCTTCTTCCAGGGGATTTAATTCTTCCCTTTGAATATTTTCGATCAGCGACATTTCCGCCGCTTCCATATCTGTTGCTTCGCGAATGACAATAGGCACATCTTTTAGGCCCGCCGCCTGAGCCGCCCGCCAACGGCGTTCTCCGGCAATTATTTCATATCCTTTGTCAACTTTGCGGACAATAATCGGTTGTATAATCCCGCTGTTTTTAATGGAAGCGACAAGCTGCTTTTGGTTTTCATCATGGAAATTTTTGCGGGGTTGATAACGATTGGGCTGCAATTCTTCAATGCCACAAGAAAAAACAGGCATTTTTTTGTCCAGGTCATTCAATAGATCCGGAAAAATGGCACCCAGCCCTTTACCCAGCGCGTTTTTTTGTGCCATTTACATTCCCCCCTGAATTATTTCTTGGGCCAGTTCCATATAGGCCACGGCCCCGCGTGATTTAATATCGTAAAGAATAATCGGTAATCCGTGACTGGGGCTTTCCGAAAGCCGGACATTGCGCGGAATTACAGTTTTAAAAACTTTGTCTCCAAAATGTTTTTTTACATCTTCGGTGACACGATGCGAAAGCAAATTGCGCGGATCAAACATAGTCAGCAGAATTCCGCCTAAGGCCAGTTCCGGATTTAGCCGGGCTTTAACCAGTTTTACCGTGTTTAGCAAATATCCCAATCCTTCCATGGCAAAATATTCACACTGTAAGGGAACAATCAAAAAATCGGCGGAAACAAGAGCATTGACTGTCATAAAACCCAGCGAAGGCGGACAGTCAATCAATATAAAATCATACTGCTGCTCCATGGATTTTAGCAAGTGCCGTAAACGTTTTTCCCTGTTTTCTATATGGACAAACTCAACCTCAACACCAATTAAATCCTGGTTGGCGGGAATTATATCCAGATGAGGTATCGCTGTGTGCAGAATAACTTTTTCTAAGGGCGCATTGCCGATCATCGCATGGTATAAATTAGCTTCTTGAAAGGAATTACTTGTTATGCCCATGCCGCTTGTCGAATTGCCTTGAGAATCGCCGTCAATTAGTAAAGTTTTTTTTTCAGCAGCAGCCAGAGACGAAGACAAATTAATCGCGGTAGTTGTTTTGCCGACCCCCCCTTTTTGATTGGCTATGCATATGATTTTATTCATTTATTTATTTGATGTCTTTCCGGAAGCTCTTTTGAAAAAACTGCCGTAAGAACTAGCATAAAAAAGACGTTTTTAGAAGGATTTTTTATCTTTTTTTATCTTTTTCCCGACAATAATTTTATGCGGAGTATCCCGCAGAGGCGAATTTACATCATGTTGAAATAATTCACTAAAACAAGATGCTGTGGCGCTCTTGACACAGGCAGAAAATTCACTATCGATATCTCGACCTTTTAAAGCGATCAATGTACCTTGTGGAGCAAGAAAAAAAGCGCTCAGCGATAGAAATTCGGGAAGTTTAAAAGTGGCGCGGGAAATAACTACATCAAAAAAATCTTTCCATTTATTATTTTTTATTAAATTTTCAGCGCGTTCATGAAGAACGAAAGTTTCGGTGAAGTTTAAGAGGCGGATAATATGCTTTAAAAAGGAAACTTTTTTGCGATTGCTTTCCATTAAATAAAGCTGCAAATTAGGCCTAGCAATCTTTAAAGGGATGCCGGGAAATCCGGCACCGCTTCCTATATCGATTATCCGGGCTGTGGGGTTATCAATAAAGTGCAGAGCCGTAAGCGAATCCAGAAAATGCCTGCTGACAATTTCCTGGGCGGATTTTTCCGATATCAAATTTGTTTTGGTGTTCCATTGTAAAAGCTCATTTTTATAAACATTAAATTGAGTCAGTTGTTGCTCGTTTAGTTCAATGCCTAAACGTTGCGCATTTTGAAAGAGTGAAAGTATTTCCTGATCCATGATGAAGGAATAACAAAAAACATCTGCCGCCGCAAACGATAAATTGGGTTCGCCTGAAAGCCTCTCGGCCATGCTGGATATGCTTACCCGGAACGCCCGACGAATCCAGGCTTTATCGAATACGGCAAGCGGACATATTGACCTGTTTGCTTAATGGTTTGGGGGTATATTTTATTTCTCGAAGGTCAATTCGTCTTTAATCTTGATACATCCAATGACACTCTGGGCGGCTGGGCAATGTGTGATATAACTTGAAAAGCACTCTTTCGCATCGGCCATCTTTTCCTCGGTTACTTTCAGGTGGTATTTAACACGAATGGTAGTGATCTTGAGTACGCCATTAACATTTTCAATGTCTCCTTCTACATCCGCCCAGTAAAGAGTTTCCGGGGTGGGAATTTTTTTTCCGGCCAGCAACGTGGCCAGTGTTCCCATCATTCACCCGGCTGTTGCTGCAACAATATGATCAAGTGTTGCAGCATGCTCCTTTTCCGGCTCGATTTTGTAAAACTTCATGATCCCGCCGTGGACACCATAATAGACCGGTTCCGAAAAACCCTCAATCATCGCTCGCCGGGTCGGCCCTTTTTCTCTTACGATTTTAATTCGAGATGTATGAACAACTTCTCCCATACCAATCCTCCTTTCGTCTCTTCCCACATAATAACTTAACAGAAAAATAATTACAACTTACTAAATTTTTTTTGATCCTTATTGCAGCGATATACGAAACACGGTAAATGTTTATTCGCTTATAATTATGGAATATTTTCCTTTCAATAAAAATTAAGTCGTGGTATTTTGATACTCAAAATAACGGAAAAAGCGAAATTCGTATAAATTGTTAGGCCAAGTTAACGAAGAAAGCATGAAAAACATATTGGTCATAGCCATTGTAATTCTGGCGTTATTTTCCGGGGCAATCAGTGCCCAGGATAATATAGAAAAAAAGAAAATCGAATTTTTATTATCCTCAGTGGAGAATTTAAAAGGAGCAAAATTTATCAGAAACGGCTTAGAGTATAATGATGGGAAGGCAGCCGCGGCACATTTACGAATGAAACTTCAAAAAGCTGGTGGTTATGTCCAAACCGCTGATGATTTTATAAGGCTCTGCGCTTCCAAATCTTTTCTAACGGGCAAACCATATATGATCAGATCATCTGATGGGAAGACCATAAAAGCAGAAGAATATTTTCGAAAAAAACTAAAGGAATATAAGTGAAGCTCTCCGCGGCAAACCGCAGAGAATCTTTGATTCTTAAAGAATAATATAATTCAGTATTCGCTGGCTACCGGATTCAACCGTAAAACAAATGCGCCTAACAACAGGCTAAGGTAGATATTTATGGCAAAGGAGATTTTTTTGATAAAATGAAACATATGAAAATCGCCAAACCTTTCTTTTTGTTCTTTCTGTTCATATCCATCTTGAGCCTCATCGATGGATGTGCAACCTTGCCGAACGTCTCTAAAATGATTGATGAGGCGCCAACCACCGAGCAACCCCTGCAAATAAGGTCGACCGAGGGACTGCTGTCTCCCGAAAAAAGCAAAGCTATCATGGAGCGACTGAAGCAGTCGGTCAACCCGACGGACATTCTGGAACGCTATACTGTGGTAATAGAATCCGTGACCGAAAGCCCGCTGACCAAAGGCAACAAAGTCGCTCTGCTTATTGATGGTCCGGCTACATATGCCGCGATGTTCAAAGCCATACGGAATGCCAAAAAACATATCAACCTTGAAACCTTTATCCTCGAAGACGATGAAATTGGACAGAAATTTACGGACCTGCTGTTGCAAAAACAGGCGCAAGGTGTTCAGGTAAATATCATTTATGACAGCGTGGGAAGTTTCACTACGTCCGAATCATTTTTCAAACGCTTGCGGGATGCGGGAATTCAGGTAGTCGAATTCAATCCGGTAAATCCATTCAAGGCCCGCGGGGAATGGTTCCTGACAAGTCCGGATCACCGCAAGATTTTAATCGCTGATGGTAAAGTTGCCATTCTCGGAGGTATCAACATCAGCAACGTTTATTCGGGCAGACTTTCCGGAAGGCGAAAAGTAAAAGGTGAGCCACTGCCCTGGCGTGACACAGACGTTCAAATTGAAGGACCCGCGGTGACTGAAGCCCAAAAGCTCTTTCTTGAAACCTGGTCCAAGCAGAAAGGACCGAAACTCGCCGAAAATAACTATTTACCCAAGCAGAAAGAATACGGAAAGGCGCTGGTGAGGATAGTCGGCAGTACACCAGGCTCTGACAACAGGATCACTTTTATCGTGTATGTGTCCGCCATCACTTTTGCGGAGAAATCAATTCATCTGACGAATGCCTATTTTATCCCCGACGACCAAATGTTAGATGCCTTCACTGATGCTGCCAAGCGCGGTGTTGACGTAAAAATTATTCTCCCCTCAACCACCGATACTGCGCTGGCTTTAAATGCAGCGCGGCATAATTATTCCGAGCTTTTGAAAGCGGGGGTAAAAATATATGAACGCCGCAACGCCCTGCTGCATGCGAAAACCGCGGTAATTGACGGCGTCTGGTCGACGGTCGGCTCCACAAACCTGGACTACTTGAGTCTTTTAAGTAATGACGAGGTAAACGCGGTTGTCCTGAACCGTGAGTTTGCGGTAGAAATGGAGCGTATGTTTGCCAGTGACCTTGCCCAATCAGACCAGATCCAATTAGATAAGTGGGAGGAAAGGCCTTTATTGCAAAAGATCAAGGAGGCGTTTACGCACTTATTTTACCGTTGGCTGTAAAACATCGCCGAAGATCGGTTTACTACAGGAAAAGATGAATACAGAAGAGATTTTCGTGCAAAATGCTCGAGGAAATTTACTGAAGAAAACATAGTCAAAATTAAAGGAATAAGAAAGTGGCTAAAAGAAAAGCTAAAAAAATAGTCTATGAGCACATCAGACTATATGTCGAAGAGCTCAGAAAAAGAAATATGAAAGATTGATCAAGCCTATCTTTTTGGTTCGTATGTGAAAGGCACGGCCACACAATGGAGTGATATCGATGTGGCGTTATTAACGAATGAGTTTATTGGTGACAGCTTCGATTTCAAATTTCTTTGGATGAAAGTTGCAAGGGAAATTGATTTGGATATCGAGCCGCACCCCTATCTGATTGCCGAATTCAAAAAATAGAATCCAATAGTATCAAAGGTAATAAAAACGGGCGTCAGGGTATTTTAAAGAGACAGTTCGTTTTCCTTGTTTAATAATCGGCATCCAGCCTCCTCTGTCCAGAAATAACTAGTACAGTTTCCCAAGATTAAAAGCATACCTGAAATTGCAGTTCGACGATAACATTTAAATTGACTTCCAATTTTTAATAATTTACAAAACCAGTAACTATTTTCAGGAATCGTCGATAACAATAACAAAAGGTCAAAGGCAGACATAGTTCCCTATGAGAAAAATCAAACAGTTACGTATTTTTATCATATTTCTTGCGGCACTTTTAGTTGGCGGCGGTTCCATGATCGTCAACGCTGTTGTTGAGGAGGGAACACTGCAAGGCAAGCCCACGCCGGCACATCATACGATGACTGGTTTTCGCAATGTTTATAATAATCCGGAACACGGATTCATGGATTTTCTGCGTTGGAAGTTGGGGCACGTACCTGATGAAGAACCGGCCATTCCTCATGCTCAGATGATACCCTATGTGCCGGATATTGTCGCACCGGATTATCAGCGTATCGATCATTCCGATCCCGCTAAAATACAGATTACCTGGATAGGTCATGCGACGTTTTTAATCCAGGTTGAGGGGATCAATATCTTAACTGATCCCATTTTTAACAGCAGATCATCGCCTCTTGACATTGGTTTCGAACGGCGCAGTCCTCCGGGAATACCCTTTGATCGCCTGCCGCCGATTCACGCCGTTCTCATAAGTCACAATCACTATGATCATCTCGATTTATACACGGTTAAAAAGTTGGGCAACACGCCAAAATATTTTGTTCCTCTGAAACTTGGACAGTGGTTCCACGATCATAAGATTACGAACTATGTGGAGATGGATTGGTGGGATACATCGATGTTCAAAGGCATCCGCATTGTGTCTGTACCGAGCCAGCATTTCTCCAGACGAGGCGTTTTTGACGGCAATAAAACGCTCTGGACAGGATGGGTGCTGGAAACGAAACGCGGGAAGATATTCTTTGCCGGTGATACGGGATACTCTCCCCATTTCAAGGAAATCAGAGAAAAGCTGGGACCGATGCGCCTGGCGCTCTTGCCCATCGGGTCATATCGGCCTCGTTGGTTCATGAAGACCATACATATGGATCCCTCGGAGGCCGTGTCCGCCCACAAGGATCTGCAGGCGAAGCAATCCATTGCTATGCATTGGGGGACCTTTTATATAGCCGATGAACCGCTGGGTGAACCGCCCCTCTATTTGAAAAAAGTCATGAAAGAGGCGTCCATGGCGGCGGATTCCTTCTTGGTGATGAAATTTGGTGAAACGCGAATTTTTTGAATTCGGCAGCGAGCGCATTCCCCGTAGCTTGCTACGGGGTAAGTGAGCGAATACTAAATTATATTGTTCCTCTAGAATCGAAGATTCTACGCGGCTTGCCGCGGAGAGCTTCAATAAAAACTGGATGAAAAGTCTGCTTGTATATCCAATCATCCACAAACCTGGACTACCGGAGCCTTTTAAGTGATGACGAGGTGAACGCGGTTGTCCTGGGTCGTAAGTTTGCGGTAGAAATGGAGCGTATGTTTGCCGGGGACCTTGCCCAATCCGACCAGATCCAATGGGCTGAGTGGGGGGAAAGGCCTTTATTGCAAAAGATCAAGGAGGCGTTTACGCACTTATTTTACTGTTGGCTGTAAAACATCGCCGAAGATCCTTCGTCGTTTCTTTCTGTAACGATATAAATCTCCTTATTGATAGTTGGTGAACAATTTTTAGATAATATTTTTTCTATAATCAAATAGCACAAAAATCCAATTGCCGAAAACATCAAATTCTCCGTGCATTTCGTTAATCACTGATTTATAAAAGTGTTATTGAACAGATAAAATCACTGGATTCCCTGGTCAAGCCAGGGAATGACAGAAAATGGGAGGATTTCTAAAATTACCCTTATCACCTAATACCCTGATAACCTAAAGGTCACACGAGGGAACGCGAGGTGACGAGAGGGCACAAGCGGGAATGTCAGTTGTTGATATGTTATAATCGGAGTAATAATGTCTTTCGGAATGAAAGGAATTTATGTTGAAGGCCAAAACTAAAAATATCAGCATCGTTTTATATAACCCAAAATATGCGGGGAATATCGGTTCGGTTGCGCGCGCCGCAAAAAACATGGGAATCAGCAATATAATTGTTGTGGGGAAAGCGGAGTTTGACCGCGAGGAAATGCAGCAGCGCTCCACTCATCTGGCAGCCGATGTTCTGGATCAAATCCAATATTTTGAACGCATAGATGAAGCACTAGGCAGCTTCAATTATATCGTGGGGACAACCGCCCGCCTGGGTAAAGCCCGCGGGCCGTTTGTCGCGCCACGTGCGGTTGCCCAGGACATTGCCGATATCTCTCAGAAAAATAAGGTTGCCCTGCTTTTCGGTCCCGAAGACACCGGCCTTTCCAATGATGAATTGCGCTATTGTCATGCTGTAGTCAGCATTCCAACAGCACGAGAACTTAAATCAATTAATCTTTCCCACGCGGTGATAATTGTATGCTACGAAATATTTACCGCTTCACTGCCGGTTATCGAGGAAGCAACACCTAAATTGGCGCTCTCAAAGGAGTTGGAAGGCATGTATGGACAAATAAAAACTTTGCTGGCCCAAATCGGTTTTTTAAATCCCGAAAATCCCGATTACTGGATGATGCATCTGCGCCGCTTCTTTACGCGCGTGGGTCTTTTATCGAGAGAAGTCAAGATAATTCGCGGTATCTGCCGGCAACTGGAATGGTATGCCAACCACAAAAAAACTTGACTTTACCGGGCAGTTCTCATAGGGATTGCGCATACCAAATTGCCTGGCAATATTTTCTCGGATTTAAGTTGAATACCAATGGAGGTTTGTAGAATATGAATAAAATATTTTCTTTTACTGGTGCGAAAAAAATTGTTTTCGGCACAGGATCGTTATCAACTTTGGCCGGTCACATCAAGGAGCTAAACGCGAAAAATCCTCTGGTGGTAATTGATAAAAATCTTTCCAAGGCAGGTTTTCAGGAAAAAGTGGCCAATATTCTTAATCCTGAAGGTATTAAATTTACAATCTATGACAAGGTCGAGCCGGAACCGCGAATTGAATTGGCGGATGAAGGCGCGGCTGCGGCAATTAAAAATCAAAGTGATATTATCATCGGCATCGGCGGCGGGAGCGCCATGGATGTAGCCAAGGCCATCGCGGTTTTGGCCACCAACAAGGGAGGCGCAGTTGATTATCTGGGGTTGAACAAAGTTCCGAAGCAGGGGCTTCCGAAAATAATGATTCCCACCACCGCCGGTACCGGCAGTGAAGTCACCTTTACCGCCGTTTTTGTGCGGAAAAACCTCCAAAAGAAGGAAGGAATGAACAGCCCTCATCTTTATCCGGAGCTCGCGCTTCTGGATCCGGAATTAACGCTCAGTTTGCCGCCCCAACCTACGGCGCAAACAGGCCTTGATGCGCTATGTCATGCTATTGAATCTTATACATCCGTGAATGCTTCTCCCCTGAGCGAGCTTATTTCTCTGCAGGCGATTATGCTCATTTCTGAAAATTTGCGCACTTGCGTGCATGACGGCAAAAATTTAGCCGCGCGCGAAAAAATGCTTTTGGGGAGTTTATATGCGGGTATGGGTTTGGCCAATGCCGGCGTAACCGCGGTGCATTCGCTTTCGTATCCACTGGGCGGCAAATACGGAGTCGGGCATGGGCTGGCCAATACGATGATGCTGATCGCGGTTATGGGTTTTAATCTGCCCGCCGCGTTGGATAAATATACCGATATCGCCGAAGCAATGGGAGAATGCGTTGACGGCCTTCCCTCTCGTGAGGCCGCGTATTTGGCCCTCGAAGCTGTCGAAGCATTAATCGAGGATTGCGGTATTCACAGCACGCTCGCGGAGTTCGGCATCAAAGAAACAGATTTTCCGGCACTGGCCGATGTGGCTATGACCGTGGCGCGGCCGCTGGAAAATAATCCGCGTAAAGTAACCAAAGATGATGCGATCGCAATGTACGCGCAGGCTTTTTAAGGTGCAACAATAATATAGCAGGGAGGAAAACATGGCTGGTGCAGAATTAATCGGCAAAGAAGAAACCAAGGAAGTAATGGATGTGCTCGAAACCGGCATCCTGATGCGGTACGGATTCGATAAAGAAAGAAAAGGAATTTTTAAAGTAAGAGAATTTGAAGAGGCGTTTGCCAGGTATTGTCAGACCCAATACACGTTGGGTGTAACTTCCGGTTCGTCGGCGCTGAAAGTCGCCTTGACGGCAATGGATATAGGCCCCGGCGATGACGTTCTTGTACCGGCCTTTACTTTTTTAGCCACTTACGAAGCGGTAATGGAAGTGGGCGCCGTTCCCATAATGGTGGATATCGACGATACCCTCAATCTTGATCCGCAGGAAATCGAAAAGAAAAAGACACCCTATACAAAAGCTGTAATCCCCGTGCATATGTGCGGCTCGGCGGCCAATATCGATAAAATCATGGAGGTGGCGCGCAAAAATAAATTGCTGGTATTGGAAGATAACGCTCAGGGCTGCGGCGCGAGCTTCAAAGGTAAAAAACTGGGTAGCTTTGGCGATATGGGCTGCTTTAGCTTTGACTATGTTAAAACAGTAACAACCGGCGAAGGCGGAATGGTGATTACCAATAACCTCGATTTATATCACCGGGCGGAATGGTATCACGATCACGGCCACGACCATAATCCTAAAGTCAGCCGCGCGCTGGAAGGTAGAACCATTCTAGGCTTCAACTACCGGATGAATGAACTGCAGGGAGCGTTAGGTCTGGCGCAGTTGCGCAAACTAGACTACCTTATTGGCGAGCAAAAGAAAAATAAAAAAGTTATTATGGATGCATTGGCACAGGTGCCGGGTGTTGGCTTCCGCGCAAAACCTGATCCGGAAGGAGATTCGGCCACATTTTTAGCCTTTAATTTGCCGGATGAAAATCAGGCGCAGAAATTTCAGAATCTGCTTAGCGCAGAAGGCGTGGATACTGTCTGCTACAAGAGAAATCTGTGGCATTACGTTCCTAACTGGGAACATTTTCTGGCGCGCTCGACGGCCAACTCCAAGAAATATCCGTTTACCGATCCTTCCTATAAAGGCAGGGCGTCGTACACCAGAGAGAGTATTCCTCAAGCAGAAGATATTTTAGGCCGGACACTGGTAATGGGTATATCGGTAAAAATGAGCGCGGAAAAACTTAATCAGATAAAAAAAGGGATTGAACAAGCCACTAAAAATATTTAACAGATATCGATCTTGCTTTTGTAAGGAACGGTTTCAAACCGTTCCTTACAAGGTAATCAATACAAAAAGCCGTGGTGAAATTTTCAGCGCGGATTTTTTATTCAATTGCATTCGTCAGCTTTATCAAACTGGCCGTTTTGCCACAAGTATCGTGTCCATATAGCTCAGTAATGAATGACCATTTTGATTGCTAAGAGTAAGCCGATTTCTCACTACGCCACGATCCTGCTTGGATGCCGACGGGCGGATTTCCAGACACTCCCGAAAGAGAGTTAACGTATCTCCATGTCGTGCAGGACCAAGAAAACGGACTTCATCCCAACCCAAACCGGCAAGAACAGAAACCCTTGGTTGATGAGTAACCAATTGAAGAACGGTAATAGCTAAAAGATGAGTGCCGGCTGCAATAAGACCTGAGAAAACAGATTTATCAGCAGCTTCCTGATCTATATGAAAATACTGCGGGTCCCATTTTCTGGCAAACGTAATTATATCTTCTTTTGTAAGATGATATTTTCCAACCTTTTCAATTTCGCCTACGACAAAGTCTTCAAAATATTTCAATTTAACCTCCAATTATTGCACCCTCAATAATTTCGTGGTGGCCGGACAGAGTTTTATATGAATTCAGTTTTTATTCAATAAAAAAGCCGCGTTGATTTCTGACGCGGCTTTTTTGTGATAATCTAAAGTGTATAAGGTTAGATATTTTCAATAAAGAAAACTAACACTTTTTCGGAAAGAACTCTGCCTCGATGTTTATGATCAGGGCCATTCGGAATAAAAATGCCGTCACCTTGTTTATAAAGTATTTTTGAATTTTCATATTCTATTTCCAACTGGCCGGAAATGAGATAGCCATAGTGCCCTTTTTCGCACCAATGGGGCGGCATTCCTTGGGAATACTCAACCAGTCGTATGCGCAAATTGTTTTGGTCGATATACTTGTGCCTCACCCCTTCAATGGGAGACTCCCATTCGAGTTTATCGAAATCTGCTTTATACTGAACTGTCATCGAACACCATTATTCCGCTGATGCAAGTTTGATACAGACAGCGAGCACTTCTATGGCTTTTTCCAGTTCTGCGACCGGTGGCCGTGTAGGTGATATCCTGATGTTCGCATCCTTCGGGTCTTTACCAAAAGGAAACGTGGCTCCGGCCGGTGTTATAGCCACACCTGCCTCCTTGGTCAGCGCCACCACTCGCTTGGCGATTGGTTTGGCGGTATCCAGGCTGATGAAATATCCCCCTGCGGGGTTGCTCCAGGTCGCCAGGCCGGTACCTCCCAGTTCTTGCGACAGTACCTTCTGTACAATGTCGAATTTGGGCTTCAGGAGTTTGGCGTGTTCCTTCATGATACCGTTTACACCGCCCGGAAACGCATTCAAAAACTTCACATGACGCAATTGTTCCACTTTATTGGGGCCAATGAACGTTGTTCCGAAAAGCTTTGAAATATAAGCCAGGTTCTCCACGCTTGTAGCCATAAATCCCAGGCCGGCACTGGAAAAGGTTATTTTTGATGTTGAGCTGAAAAGATATACCCTGTTGGGATTTCCTGCTTCTTCGCAAGCGCGCAAAAGGTTTTTGTGCAGTCTGGGTTTATCAGTCAAATGATGGACCAGATAAGCTTCGTCAGCAAAAATGGTAAAATCCGTTGCGGCAGTTTTCATTTTGGCCAGCCGCATCACCGTTTCGTCAGAAACCGTATCTCCGGTGGGATTGGAATAAGTGGGGACAAAAAGAATCCCTTTCACTGCCGGGTCACTTAAGGCAAATTTCTCTACTTCTGCCATGTCAGGCCCGTCTTTGGTCATTTTAACCTGGATCAGCTCAAATCCCATCTCCGACAGTAGCAAAAAGTGCCGGTCATAGCCGGGTACGGTGACAATCATCTTCAGTTTGTCGATTTTACTCCAAGGCGTAGGACTTCCCACCAAGCCTCGAAGAAGCGCCCACATGAGTACATTGGATAGTATAAGAAGACTGGCATTATTGCCGACCATGGTTTCTTCAGGCTTCACGCCCAGGATTTCAGAGCATAACGTGCGCGCTTCCGGCAGGCCCAAAACGCCACCCGGGTAATTGCGAATGTCAAAACCGCTTTCCGTCTTAATATCCTTTTCCGTCACTATGGTGAGCAGAGCATTCGAGAGGTCAAAATTATCGTCTCCCGGTTGGCCGCGTTCTATATTCAAATTAAGACCAAGACCTTTCAGAGAATCATAGCGTGCCTGCAGGTCCTTCAAGCTTTCCATAAAAAACCTCCCATTAAGATAATGAAACCAGTTTTGCCTCATAACACAAGTAATTTTTTTCCAAAAGAAAATTATTGTGAAACGCTAATGACTGCCTATTTAAAAGAATAAAAGAATGGGTGTAAATGCCAATAAAAAAAGCCGCACTCAGTAATTTAAGCGCGACTTTTATTGCGGATTGAAATAGTGTAATTTTGCAGTTAATCCGCAAAACCGGGACGACCAAGATTCTTTACCGAGGAAATGCCCCAATCAAACAAGATAAAATTTCACTACGAAACAGACGTAGTTTTGTTAGCATTAATTAGAGATTAGGAGCTTTTATTATTTTTAAAATCTAAGCGCATAATTTTTTCCAATATTTCAATAACCTTAAATGTGCTGTTGAATCTATGCTATATACATATGCAAGCCATCCATTTATAGACGCTTCAGAGGGATATCTGGGATCAGGAATTTTCTTTATCGTAAATGAATGCATTACAGCTCTCATTTCCCTTTCCTTTTTTCTACCTATACCGAACAATGGTTTACTGCTATCTTTGACAAGACCAGTAATTTTGCAGCATCTGCGAGGCCCTAAGAATCGCAATTTATTATTGTTGATCACAAAATGCTCATTTTGTATTATACGCTTGATAACAGAATATGCTTTATTGAGTATTTCGGGGTTATTTGATGAAAAAGTCAGATCATCTGCATAACGAGTATAAACAATATTTCGTCGCGATGTATAACCAGCAAGTCTTCGATCAAGTTGAGCAGCAACAAGATTCGATAGTGCTGGCGAAGTTATACCACCCTGCGGCAGACTATCATCACAAGTGCAAAGTTGCGACAATATTTTTGCAGCTCTTTTGCAGTAACCCATTAAGGTAAATATGTTTGCAATACGATGTCTCGATATGGAAGGAAAAAAGTCTTCAAGATCAACAATAAGATAATATCTATTATTTTGATGTGGATTAACATTTCCAATTAGGCCTTTCCCTTTTTGAAATGCTGTTGCATAAAGAGAGGGCTGAAATTTATCAATAATATTTCGAAGAATCCATGCTTGAATAGCCTTAATATTTTTAGACGGTTGCTTTATTTTACGAAACTTTCCAGATTTTTTTGGGATTTTAAATTTACGATAATACCTATATGAAAAACGAGAAAATAGATAAAGGCGATTGGCATTAACATGAATTAATTCCGAAAATTCGGCAAGAGTGAAAAAAGCCGGCAAGTTGAGGAGTTTTAAAAGTTTTTGTGAACGAATAATTACCATAATTAAGAAAGAAAGGGGAAAGCAACTCTACATACTCAAAGCAGCCGGCAAGGCCATTTGAGGCCGAACGACGGCCTCAAATCGGACGTTGTTTTTCGCAAGGAAGAAAAACAACGTCCGCAATAAAGAGAAGGTTTTAATTCAGAATGGCGAAACACCATTCAAGCCTACCGTTAGGCAAGCTAGACTATGCAGCCAGTTGCTTCCCCCATTTAGTTGCTAGCCTTTTCCTAAATATAATATTTAAAGCTTCTAACCTTAGTTGAGATAGAAAATATGTACGATCTTTTATCCTTTTCTTTGTTGCGTCTAAAGATATCAAATTAATATTGCCTTTTTTTGTTGTTGAATAAATATCGGCATCGACTGACACTTTTCTCTCACTTACTAATGAGCTTAGAACTGCGTTAGCTGCTTGTTCACAAGTATGCCAGATTTCATTGTTATTGCAGACAACTTTAAGAAGATTTAGAAGATCTACTTTCGTTATTGGCTCTAAAATATATATAAGGGATAATATATAGTCATAAGACCAAATTGGATTTTCTAAACCTGTTGTTGAAGACACTGATTTAACTATGAGCCGTGCATCCTCAACAATATGTTTTGATAATACATCAGAATTTGAAATTACTAATGATGACCAAATAACTCTACTATTAGTATTGTCTTGTAAATATCTTATTGGCCCTAAATTAATAAAGCTCCTATCGTGCTTATACTGAGGATTGATTACTACGACTAATTTATCCTGTAAACTTTTATAATTAACAAAGGCTCCAAGCTCAGTAATTGTTCCCGGGCTGTTAAGAAGAAGGACGACAACGCTAACACTTGTAGCAAGAAGATTTTCTAGACTCAACAAGTCATTTTTTTGGTGACCCAAAATAAGATCAATAAACATATCTTCAGGAAAGTATACTTTATAAGAATATTTAGATGTTAGAGATGTTACTTTTTTTCTAATAGCTTTCCTGAGTTCTTTATCCTTTTCTGTTGAACCGCCACATAGAAAAAGGGATATTGTATTTGCGGTTTGCTCATAGCGTTTATGTTCACTAAGCAATTTAACTGCAATATTAGCTATTCTATCATCCATAAAAAAATATGTCTCAGTAATTTGAAAATATAATTTTAGAACCTCTCGAAATATTTACCAATATCGCGGTTATAAACCCTGATTCCGTAGCACGCTGCAGGGTATCATAATCCTGCTACACAGTATTACTGTCTGCGGCGAGAAGCTTTTTCTAATTCTTCGTCTTTTTCCTGCTGTTTCGTCTTCACTTTTTGCTGTTGGGCTTTTTGCGGCGCTTTTGGAGTATAGAGGTCACGCCTTGGTTGAACGGCCTGCCGGTTCCTGTCAACGCGGGCAGGTGGAATTTTAGCATCCGGTCGTCCCGCCGGTTTAATCGGCTTACCGACAACTGGTTTTTCTTTGCCTTTATAGTATCGCGCCTTTTGTTTTTCGTCTAATTCTCTCTTGCGTTGCTCGTCTCTTCTTTGTTGTAACAATTGCCGGTTTTGCCCGGTGACAGGTGGAGTAACCGTAGTATCTTTGCGCACACCTGGTTTAACGGGCTTTCCAACAGTGGGCCTTTCTTGTTTCTGTTCGAGCGCGCGTTGAGGAACTTGTCTGCGGTCTCTTTTTACCACCGGTCTTGGCTGGAACGGATTGACTTTAACCAGTTTGTGCTGAGTTTGTTTATTATCCAAAAACCTCTGCAAAGGATCATGTTTGGGTACTGGTGCTACTGGTCTGTATGGCTGTCCGGGAAATTGCCGCCCTCGATATGGCTCATTGATTAATCGGGCTTCCCGGATGCTTTTATAAGCGGAGGCTCGCTGGAAATACGCGTTGGTATTGGCTGGTCTGATCAGCATGGCCATATCAAGGTCTTGAGTTGCTCTCTGATAGTTTCCCAAATAGATATAAACAATACTACGGCCGAAATATGCTTTGGGATCTTCGGGCCTTAAATAAATCACGCGGTTGTAAGCTTTGGTTGCTCCTTCGTAATCGCCCGCAACAGTCATGGCTGTACCCTGCTGAAAAGAATCGGATGCCTGTAATTGGTTGACAGCCTGGTTATATTGCGCCAGTTTTTCTTTATCCGCATTAGACTGCTCAAGTTCAGCTTTTAATCTATCTACTTCTTTTAGTGCATCTTCTTTTTCGGCTTGTGATTCTGCCAATTCCTCGGCAAGCTTCTGGTCGTTTCTTACTTTTTCGATAGAAGCAGCCACTTCATCCGGATCGGCGCTCACTTCAGCCTTTAGCCAGAAAGATTTACCGTCCCAACTTTCGTCGAGAATTTTCGTTTGCACTACACCGGCGGAAATAGTTTTGATTTCATCTTTCTCGATTTGAGCATCTTGAACTACTGTTGTTGATTCGACGTAAGTGCCGAACTCTTCGAGAAGTTCTCTTTTGACTTGTTCCAGAGCGATGGCGCGACAGGTAGTTTTGCTGTCGAGTTCGCTGGCTTGATATGTATATTCTTTAACTAGAGATTTAATTTCAGCAAAGACAAACCCTGCTGAAATCATGAAGACTAAACAAGCAAAATAAGCTAAATATTTTTTCGTAATCAGCCTCTGCTTTTTTTGTGAATATAAAAGAAAACGTGTCCAGTGTCAAGGGAATGAAAAAGCTAAATTCTATAGTTAAATTAAATGTTTTGTAGCCATATTTTCTGCACATACATCCACTTGACACACAAAAACCTTCTTCATATACTCATTATGTATGGACACATGAGCAGTAAGTTTCAAAAAGGAGCAACGAACTTAGTTATCTTTATATTATAAGAATTAATAATGAGGATTGGTGGTTTATGGAAAAGGCACTCTTGCTTTTATTTCTGATTTTGTTTGCCGGTAGGTTTATCTGGCGTTATATTTTACAGCACATTAATATCCGGCATTTGAAAAGCCGCGGTAAAGAAATCCCTCAAGTTTTTCAAGGGGTTATCGATCAAAGCACGTTGACTAAAATGGTGGACTATGCTGTTGAAAATTCTCGCTTGGAATCAAAAGAAAATTTGGTTGATGATATTATCGAATTGGCCGTTATATTTCTCTTTCTACCTATCTTTGTTAGTTCGATTGTGGGACTTAAAATATACTTTATCTGGCAGGCTCTAATATTTTTTGGAGTTTTTGCGGCAATTGGCGGTATTATTGGAATACCTTTTGATCTCTACGATAATTTTGTTCTGGAAAAAAAATACGGATTTTCCACCATCACCTGGTATATCTGGATTACCGACCTAATCAAATCAATGATTATTTCCGCAATTTTAATGACCATCATAATCAGCGCATTTATGTCGTTTATAAATTACCTGCCCACGAGTTGGTGGTTTTGGACATGGATATTTTTTACTCTATTCGAAATTGTCATGCTCTGGCTTTACCCTGTATTGATTGCGCCGCTTTTTAACAAGTATGAGCCAATAAAAGACGAACAACTAAAAGAAAAGATCAATGTCTTAATGGATAAGGTGGGACTTAAGGCTAAAGGAATATTTGAGGTGGATGAAGGCAAACGCTCGAAGCATACGAACGCCTATTTTACAGGTATAGGCAAAACCAAACGCATTGTTCTTTATGATACGCTTTTGGCTTCACATTCGACGGATGAAATATTAGCCGTTCTGGCGCATGAAATCGGTCACTGGAAAAAGAAACATATTTTAAAGCAATTAATGTTTATGATCCCCGCCTGTCTTGTGTTGCTTTATTCTGTTTATCTGATTCTGGGCTGGCCGCTTCTATATACCGCTTTTGGCCTGCAGGTTACTGTGTATGCCGGATTATTTTTAGTGTCTCTTTACTTGAGTTCGGCGGGATTTTTTTTAAGCCCCATCGGCGCGGCTATCATGCGCCGCTATGAACGCGAAGCCGACCGCATAGCCTGCGAATTGACGGGAACTGCTGCTCCAATGATCGACGCACTCACGCGTCTGGCTAAAGACAACCTGGCTAATCTGCATCCCCATCCTTTGTATGTATGGTTTTATTATTCTCATCCGCCTCTTATCGAACGCATTGAATATTTACAGACAATGGATTATGAAAAGGTCGAGAAGCAGGAGATTTAAACATGCCTATCTATGAGTTTTATTGCGCTCGCTGCAACATAATTTATAATTTCTTTTCCAAATCGGTGAATACCAATAAAATTCCCGTATGTCCGAAGTGCAAGAACGTTCGATTGACCCGCCAGATGTCAGTGTTTGCGAAAATCTCCGGCGATGAAAAAGTGGAGGATGATCATCCTTTTGCGGGCATGGATGAAAAGAAAATGGAAAAGGAACTGGTTAAATTTGCAAGCATTGCCGAAAAAGTCAAAGGCGATGATCCCCGCACGGCAGCGCAATTGATGCGTAAGTTTACCGAGATGACCGGCACGAAGCTGGGAGATAATTTTCAGGAAGCGCTTCAAAGAATCGAAAGAGGTGAAGATCCCGAAAAAATAGAAGACGAGATGGGAGATATACTCACACAAGAGGGAGCTTTGAGCGAAAAGCAGGCGATGAAAGCAACCACAAAAAGCAAACCAAAAATAGATGAAACTTTGTATGAGCTTTAGTGTTGATGCATTAGTGCTGCTTATGTGGAAGCAATTTTAAAAACGTGGATAAGCTTTTATTATTTTCGAGCAAATTATTTAATTAATATGTGGAATTTTTTTAATAATATGATATGAATAACGGCATATATTTCAAGGAATTATTATGGCTGACAGGTCAAAGCTGGGGATGGAATTTCCCGCCTACACAATGACGGTGGAAAAAAGTAAAATTGCCGAGTTTGCTGTTGCCGTAGGGCTTAAAGACGACAAAGCGCAAATCGATCCCATTTACTACGATGAAGAAGCCGCGAAGAGGGCAGGTTATGAAGGAATACCGGTACCGCCGACTTTTATGACCAGCTTCTTTTTTTGGACTGGTGAAGGTTTGATGGGTATAGTTAAAGCCTTGGGTATTGATTTGAGCAAGCTTTTGCACAGCGAAGAAGAGTACGAATTTCTCGGTAATATTTACGCGGGCGATGTCATTACCCGCAAAATGAAAGTAGCGGAGATGTTCGAAAGGGGGAAAAGAGACAGGCTAGGCAGGTTTGTTGATGTTACCATACTGGAAACGGAAATTATAAATCAACGGGGCGAATTGGTGGCCAAGGTCCGCTCAACGATGATGGAAAGATAAGGAAAGAACCATGGCCATAACATATGACGATGTTAAAATTGGCGATACTATCCCCACTTATACTTCCGCTCCCATTACCAGGACCCATTTGGTGCGTTATGCCGGAGCTTCCGGTGATTTTAATCCTCTGCATCACGATGAATCATTTATAAAAATGATTGGCATGGATAATGTTATTGCTCACGGTATATTGATTATGGGCATTGCCGGTGAAGCCATCACTTCCTGGATTGACCAAAGGAATTTGCGTTCATTCAATGCTCGTTTTCTGAGCATGACGGAACCGGCCGATTTGAATGATATGGAACACACAACCGGCAGGGCGACAATCACGATCAGCGGCAAGATAGTCAAAAAGTATGAAGAAAACGGCGAAAAAAGAATTAAGTGCGATATTGTTGCCAAAGATGCATTAGGCAGCAGAAAACTAGCCGGATTTTTTATTGCAGCCCTGCCTTAATAATCTCCCGATATTTATATAATCGTCCCTAGTATTCCCTAAAAGGGTATTCTTTATATTTATTCCCGGTATTAGATTTTCATTGACGAATTCCCTGCATTAAAGCTAAAACCTAAATAATCTTATAAGGTAATTTTATGAAAGCCCACATTTTAGTGATTGATGACGACGCTGTCGCCGGTGAGTTTTTGCAAGAAGCTCTTTCGCTTGATGGCTATGAAGTAAAAGCCTATACATCAGCCAAGGAAGCTTTGAAGCAAGACCTTTCCCGGTATGATCTGCTTATGTCCGATATTCGCATGCCTGAAATGGATGGTTTGCAGTTCTTGGATCAAGTGCACAAAAAATGGCCGAATTTGCCGGTTATTCTTATGACTGCTTATGGTTCTCTGGAAACAACAATGGAGGCAATAAGTCTGGGTGCCTGGGATTATATCAGCAAACCATTTTCACCGGAAGATTGCCGGTCTATTGTAAAAAAGGTATTGGAAGTTCGAGAGTTGCGTGAACGGCGCTTGAAATTTGACTTGCCAGAAGCAAGCGAAGAACCGAAATTAATCGGATCGTCGGCGACCATGGTTGAATTCTACAAGCAAATTGCGCGCGTCGCTGATGCGCCGGCCAGTGTTTTAATAGAGGGTGAAAGCGGAACGGGGAAAGAATTGACCGCCCATTCTTTGCATAATATGTCATCGCGCCGCGATAAGCCGTTTGTTGTCGTCCATTGCGGAGCTATTCCCGATAATTTATTGGAATCCGAGCTCTTTGGTTATGAGAAAGGTTCATTTACCGGAGCCGACCATCAGCATATCGGACTTTTGGAATCAGCGGAAGGCGGAACAATTTTTCTCGATGAAATCACGGAAATGTCGACAGCTTTGCAAGGTAAATTTTTACGGTTTATGCAAAATGGCGAGGTAAGAAGAATAGGTGGCCATGAGGTTCGCAATGTAACGGTGAGGGTAGTTGCGGCGGCCAACAAAAATATTGATGAAGAAGTAAGCGCAGGCCGCTTCCGTTTGGATTTATTATACAGATTTATTGTGCGTCTGCGCATTCCTTCTTTGAGAGAGCACAAAGAAGATAGTCCTATGCTTATTGAATCGCTATTGAAAAAGTTCGGTTATCCCAACGTGCGCATTTCTGTAGAGGCCATGGAGTTACTAATGGCGTATAACTGGCCGGGCAATGTGCGGGAAATGGAAAATGTTTTACAACAAACACTTTTGCTTTCTCCTTTTGTGGTTATTCTTCCGGAAAATTTGCCGGAGCGTTTTTTGCAACAAAAAGAAAATAAAGAAGAAATCGCATTGCCTGATATTTCACCGCTGGAAACGGCCGAAAGAGATAAAATTCTGCAAACACTGAAAGCGACCTTCTGGAATCAATCCAAAACAGCGCAACTCCTGGGCATTGACCGTAAAACGTTGCGCCTGAAAATTCGCCGTTATGATTTATTAAATGAAAGACTTTCCCCGGGTGGAAAGTCTTCTGCTGAACGTTAAAAACCAGGGAGATCTGTTTTACGGGCACGATAACGGACTCTCTGCTTTGCGCTACTTACAAAGTACGCTCATTATCGTTGAATATCGGCAGGTAAAGAATAATTGAAGTCCCCTGATTCAGCGAACTTTTTATTTCCATTTTGCCGCCGTGGGTTTTAATAATATCATAGACTATGGCCAGGCCTAAGCCGCGTAAACTGCCATCGTGTCTCGTGCTAAAGAATGGTTCGCGTGCTTTTTCAATCATTTCCGGCGGCATTCCCATACCTGTATCATTGATGGTCATTGCCACAAAACCATTTTGGGAAATGGTTTGAGCCGATATAGTTATTTTTCCTCCTTGCGGCATCGCTTCCAGAGCGTTTTGAATTATATTCATCAGAGCGGTTTGAATACGGTAACGGTCGACATATACAGGTTCGATAGAATTATCTATATGTACGCTTATTTCCGCTTTATTTTTTTGCACGAGGGGTTCAACAAGCGGAAGTGTATCACTTAGAATTTGCTGAACGGTAAGCACTTCAAAATGAGGGTCGGGAAGGCGCGTGGCCTTACGCACATTTTGAATAACGTCATCCAGCCGTTGAGTTTGCTGAACAATCAATTCTAATTTGTGGGCTACGTCCGCCGGACAGCCTTCTCTTTCCAGCAGAAGCTTTGCCAGTCCCCCGATAGAATGGATTGGAGTTCCCAAATCATGGGCAAGGTTAGCGGTTAAATGACCTAAAGCGGTCAATTGCTGTAATACATCCACTTGTTTTTGTAATTGAACTACTTTGCTTGTTTCTTCACGAACACGATCTTCTAGGTGTCTGGTTAAATCGAGATTTCTGGCCATGACTTGCTGGATTTCATCAGCCATAGTATTGAAGTGTTCGGCTAGCTGTCCCCATTCATCCCGGCGAATCATAGGGATGCGTTTTACATATTGTCCTCTTTGGAAGTCATCAATTGTCTGAATAATTAACGACATTGGTCTGTCGATAATCCAGCCGTAACTTAATCCCAGTACTAAAAGTATGAGCAGTAATAATCCGATCGTACTGATAATAAGCAGTTGTTGGGCACGATTCATGATTTCGGCATTAGCGCGCGAAAAGCCAATAATACCTATAACGTGCGAATTTCTTGTTTCTTCCAAAACAGGATATAGCAAACCTATAGCCGGACCGCTTTCCGTAGACATCTTAACATAACGCACCTTGCCTTTTGCACTGGTGGCAGCAACAATATTATCCGGCCATTCATATTGGACCCGGCTGGCACCGGCCACGTAATCAACGTTGCCGTGACTGGTGTCAAAAATATCAATTCTGGCCAGACGCACATCGGTTTGAATGAAGTCTTTAAGGGCTGAATCAAGAGCCAGCAGGCCGCGTTTTGTCGGGAAAAATTGATAAAAGGTGCCGATTGTATCGGCCACGCCTTCAAGCCTTTTTGCCTGTTGATCGACCAATATCCTATCCAGAGCGGTAAGTTGAATAAAGCCCCAAATGGCCATGGTTAAAGCAAGGCCGACAACCGTCAGAATAATCAATCTTACGCGCACGGTAAGATTTTCATTATAAGCAATTATCTGATCCAATATTTTTTTAAACATATTGTGTGATATATATCAGAAAGATAAAAAATTAACTAGCGTTAGACAAAAAAAGGGACAGGTTTTTACCTGTCCCTTTTTTAGAGTAAATAAAGTTTTTAGTAAACTTATTTTGCAACTGGAGCGTCGGCTTTCTTCTCGGCAGCGGCCTTTTCTTCTTTCTTCACCTTCTTCGCTGCTTTTTTCTTTGCGGCTGCTTTTTTCTCGGCGGCGGCTTTCTTCGCGTCAGCTTTCTTCTCGGCGGCTACTTTCTTCTCGTCAGCCTTCTTCTCTGCGGCAACCTTTGCGGGTGTGGCTGTTGCTACAGCAGCGGGTTTATCAGCTGCCATAACGGTGGTGCAAAATGCGAAAACCAATGCAACAACAAACAATACTAAACGTTTCATCTTAAAATCCTCCTTCTTAAATTGTGTTTTATTTAATACCACCCTTATAAAAATTTAAGGGACTCCAAATTAATTCAGATAAATACTCAAAGCCAGCTGCTCTTATTACTTCTTACCAGTTGCTGATTTTTCCCCAACCGGCTTAACTTCTTTTTTCTTGGAATCGACTTTTGCCACTCTGTTGGCGACTAATTTACCGTCTTGATTAGTGTAGGCTATTTTTACGGTATCGTTTACACCAATATTTTCAGTTGGGTTCTCCAATGCAAATTGCATTACTTCTACATTGCCTCGTACAGTGCGCTCAAGCTTAATGGATTCGTCGGAAATATCGATAACCTTTCCAGTGGCGTTCATTTTGGCTGCTTTAATGGTATTTGTTTTAACCGCATCAGCTTTTATAGTGTTGGAAATCGGCTTTTCGGCAGCAAAAGCTAAAGCTGACAAAAGAAGAATCCCGCCAGCTATATACCATAAGGTTTTTTTCATGATGAACAACCTCCGCAATATTTCAAGCTATACTCAGAGCAACTAACATGCCAATAAAGAGACATAGATTAATAATGTCTATGTAGTTGAAATAAAAGGATAATGCTTTTTGGTGAAAATTATGGTTTGAGTTGTCCAGTTAAGAAGTGGGGAATAACTCCCCAGTAGCGGAGAATAATTCTTCAGAATTATTAAAGATTATCCAAGTTGTTCTTGATTATAAACATAATATTTAAAAACCATTTAGCCGTTAAGGAAGGCGCCGGTAAATCCAGCAATGAAGGTAAAAGAAAATAGCTTTTGCTCCGCCAATACTCAGCAATTTCCTTGAAATCTTAAGAACTTCTTTTTGCTGTGAAACTTTGTTATCGGAAAGGTAAATACTCAACAGGCCTCGGTTGATCAAACGGTGAAATTCAGGGAAAGGTAAACTGGCAATGCTCTGCTGTGCCTGCCGGTAGAAATAAATTAGCCTTTTAGCCAGAAATTCGCTGTCCGGATAATAAGAACAAAAATTCAAATCATGACCTCGGCGATCTTCTTCCTGATCGATTAAATAATCCAGGAGAATATGCAATCCCTGAACCCAGGGGAAATAAGCTTGTTTGATTTTAGAGATAAGCTCTGAAGATGTATTGGGATTAAACAAAAGGGAAACAATGCCGAAAATTCCTAAGGTAGAACCGGCGCAAGCCGCGAATTCATACCAGGTCATTTCGGGTAACCGGCTCTTGTTTTGATCAAACCATGCCTGAAGCCGGGGCAGGCGCTCCTCGCTTTTTACATGTTTGTGGACTTGCAAATCACAATAGAAGCCGGCCAGTTCGAGCACGGCTGAGGCGGCAATTCTATAATTGGGTAAGTTTCGCAATACATCCCGGCAGGTCTGCACCAGCGCTGTCAGGTAGCCGCCGTCATCCTGCTCCTGTCGGAACCGGTAATAAGATGATAACTTGGCATCCGGAGTCAGGGCTTGGAGCATAGCTTCGTGCAAAGCGCGAAAATCGTCGGGATCAAGCGAGGTGCTTCGGTCGCAAAGATTATCCAGGTAATCACTGATCGTTTGGTACGCAACAATAAATTTAATGGCTTCTTTGTATCGGTTTCCGGCCAAAAGCCCGTAAATTGAACCTCCTTCGCAGTGAAATGTCTTAGTGGAAATACTCAGTTGCGCCTGCCGGCGTAATTCGGGATTGGAAATCTTTTGGGCAATGTTTTTCCAGCCCTGCAGATACTGATGAGCGATGGGTCGAACCTGAAGAAATATTCGGGTTGTAAGAGTTATTAAATTTGTCGGTACTTGCAAAGTTAAGCGCCCCTGTCTTTTTTTCGAAAGTGCTTAGGCTTTAGCATAAGCACGATAATATAACAAGATAAGGCCGGTTCATTTCCATGATTGACCGGCCAAGGTTTTTCGTGCTACGCAAATTTTAAAGGTGGGTAAGCAATTTGATGAGGACCGGCGAAATAATAGATGCTGATGTTATAATTGTCGGCGGCGGCGCGGCAGGCCTCATGGCCGCAGGCCGCGCAGGCGAGTTGGGAGCGAAAGTTTTACTTCTGGAAAAAACCGACAGCATCGGCAAAAAAATTCTCATTAGCGGCAAAACGCGCTGCAATTTAACAAATTCCGCCGAATTAAAAGATTTCATTGCCATGTATGGAATTAACGGCCGTTTTCTTTACGGCGCTTTTCATCGGTTTTTCCGCCCTGAATTGCTGGACTTTCTTACGCGCCAAGGTCTCATGACAAAAGTGGAGCGAGGCGGAAGAGTCTTTCCCGTCTCCGATGATGCTCATGATGTCTTGAGAGTATTTAAAAAATATCTGGCCGCAGGCAAAGTCCAGATCAAATTAAATACGCAGGTAACCGCAATCAATTTTCGGGATAACTCCATTTACCTTGTCCAGACTCAAAATGGAACGTATTGCTCTTCTGCGGTTATTATGGCCGCAGGCGGCGCCTCCTGGCCTGAAACCGGCTCTACCGGTGATGGCTATAAAATTAGCAGGCAACTGGGGCACAACATTGTGAAGCTCAAAGCGGCACTGGTGCCGCTGGTAGTGCAGGAACAGGAGTTGGCCAAATCCATGCAGGGTGTTAGCCTGCGCAATGTCCGCGCGACGGCTTTTCAGGGTGAAGCCTCTGCCATCGATGCTTCGCTTACTCCCCACTGCACCTATGGTCGTGGAGAAAAAAAATCACCCCGTCCGCCGATTGTTGAAAGCCGCTTTGGGGAAATGCTCTTTACACATTTTGGTCTGGGCGGCCCGATTATATTGCTCATGAGCCTTGCTGTTGTGGAAGCCCTGGAAAATGGTCCTGTATCCGTATTGATAGATTTAAAACCGGCGTTGACCGCAGAACAATTACGTAAGCGCCTACAGCGCGATCTGGACAAATCCGGTAAAAGAAAAATCACCGGCGTCATCAAAGAATATCTGCCCGCGAAGATGATCGATCCTTTTATAGAGATGATCGGGATTGGTATGGAAAAGCAGGCACATCAGATTACCGCCCCGGAAAGAGAAAAAATTATTGAACTGCTCAAAGCCCTGCGCTTCAACATCAAAGCTCCTCTGCCGCTGGAGAAAGCGATAGTGACGGCAGGGGGCGTATCACTTGATGAAATCGATCCGCGGACAATGGCTTCCAGAAAAGTTCCCGGACTGTATTTCTGCGGCGAAGTAATGGATATTGATGCCGATACCGGAGGTTATAATTTGCAGGCGGCTTTTTCAACAGGGTATGTAGCGGGTGAAAGTGCAACAAACTATGTAAAATCTCTATTGGACGAATAACAAATGTCTGACCGAGAAAAAATAGCTGTCATTGCCGCAAGCGATGCAATGAGGGAATATAAATTAAAAGAAGGAGGCTGATATGGAATTTTTTAAAGCTTTAGAAGGCAGAACAAGCGTACGCGCATTTTTGTCCAAGCCGGTGGATAAAGGTCTATTGGAAAAAATTTTGAAAGCGGCATCGCATAGCCCTTCTTACATGAACACCCAGCCGTGGGAAGTATTTGTCGTTATGGGAGAAAAGAAAGAAGCTCTAGGCGCGGAGTTGTTCAGCGCCGCCCAAGAAGATCAGCAGAGGCGGCCTGATTTCTCCTTTCCCACTGCCTGGCCGCAAGCCCCGGAAAAAAGATCAACAACTCATCGCTTGCGGCGTTTTGAGGCGTTGGGAATAGACCCCAATGATCAGGTAAAAATCAGGGCCGGCTATTTGCGTAATTTCCAGTTTTTTGGCGCGCCCTGCGCTGCATTCGTTGGTTTGGGTAAATCTCTTACCTCCTGGTCGATGTTTGATTTGGGGCTTTTCGTTCACGGCTTTTTACTGGCGCTGTATGCCGAAGGTTTAGGCGGCTGTCCGCAGGCGATGTTGACAGCTTATCCCGATATCGTCCGTAAACATCTGGGTATCTCCGATAATACAAAAATTGCTATTGGCATTTCTCTGGGTTACCCCGATAATAATGCCGCGGCTAATAAATACAGATCACAGAGAATGGACATTAAAGAGTTTGTACATTGGTATGATTAGTATTGATTGTTGAAAATCGTTTTCCATGACCCATGGAAATTGGCTAGTGATGATGAATATGGAAAATTGAAAGAAAATAAAAAAAGCGGCGTGAGTCTGCCGCTCGTCGCACATCATGGGAAAGTCGCTTCAGGCTACTCCTTTTGCTCCTTTTCCACGAGCATAAAAGCGGACAATTCTATTTATTGACAACATTTGAACAAAACAGTATTGACATAAAAAAGTGTGAATGAATTATATTCATATTATTAAATAATCCTCACCATTAGGAGGCACGTATGGCCAAGATGACGCCTTCAGAAGCACTTGTAGAAACACTAGTTGCAGAAGGAATTAAAAATGTGTTCGGTATTGTCGGCAGCGCCTACATGGATGCCTTAGATCTTTTTCCGACGGCAGGCATTCGCTTTATTTCCGTAGCTCACGAACAGGCGGCGGCACACGCAGCTGATGGGTACGCGCGTGTTACCGGTAGACCCCAGGTATGCATTGCTCAAAACGGTCCCGGCGCGGCCAATTTTGTGTCGGCAATTACGGCCGCATTCTGGGCACATTCTCCTGTGGTGGCTATAACGCCGGAAACAGGGAGCATGGGAATCGGACTCGGCGGATTTCAAGAACTGGACCAGATGCCCTGGTTTGAAAAAAGCACGAAATTCCAGGTAAGGGTTAACAGGCCGGAACGCATGGCGGAACTGGCCAGACAGTGTTTTTATATCGCCAAGGCTGAATGTGGGCCCACACAGCTTAATATCCCACGGGACTATTTTTACGGAGATATCGACTGCGATATATTTCCGACTGATACTGTTTCTCACGGTTCGGGGTCGGAAACGCAGGTAAATAAAGCGGCCGAACTGCTCGCCAAGGCGAAGTTCCCAGTCATTCTCGCTGGAGGAGGCGTTTCCATGGCGGGCGCCCTAGAAGAAACCAAGTCTCTGGCCGAATACCTCACCGCTCCGGTGGTGAACACCTATCTCCACAACGACACATTTCCTCAAGACCACGAACTGGGAGCAGGCCCTATAGGATACTGCGGATCGAAAGCGGCAATGCGGCTTATAACGAAAGCCGACGTCGTCCTTGCGCTAGGCACACGCCTTGGCCCCTTTGGAACGCTACCACAATACGATATCGACTACTGGCCGAAAAAGGCGCAGATCATACAGGTGGATATCGATGCGCGGCAACTGGGGTTGGCACGAAGAATCCAGTTAGGAATCGCCGCCGACTCCAAGGAATTCACGAAACAGCTTCTTGTCAAACTCCGCGCGTCCGAGGAAAAAAGACCGGTAAACAGCGACCGCCTGAACCAGATCAAGACTGAAAAACGAATCTGGCAGGAGGAACTGGTGGCATGGTCGTCATCGACATCCAAGCTGATGCATCCCCGGCGGTTCATTATGGAATTGACCAAGGCGATGCCGAAGGGTTCCATCGTCGCGACCGATATAGGCAACAATTCATCAATCTGTAACAGTTACCTGACCTTCACTGGCGAGCGTCAGCATATTGCTGCCCTCTCCTGGGGCAACTGCGGTTTCGCTTATGGAGCCGCTATGGGCGCGAAAATCGGTTCCCCGAAAACCCCTGTTTTTTCCCTGCAGGGTGACGGGGCCTGGGGGATAAGCGGCCTCAGCGAGGTCATGACCGCGGTGCGTGAAAATATTCCGGTAATTGCCGTGGTATTCAGCAACAATGAATGGGGAGCTGAAAAGAAAAACCAGATCGATTTTTTCCATGAGCGGTATGTGGGAGTCGCGCTGCAGAATCCCGATTACGCCCAACTGGCCCGCGACATGGGTGCAAAAGGCTACCGGGTGGAAAGTTACGCCGATGTCCGTGATGTTGTTGTAGATGCCATCAAATCGGGGAAACCGACAGTCATTGACGCGATTATTGAAGGTGGAAAAAACGTCCTGGCCGAGCCGTTTCGTCGTGATGCCTTTAAGCCGGCAGTTCGTTATCTGCTGAAATATAAAGGTCTCAGCGACAAATAGTGGCATCGTATATCGAGGGAAAGAAAGTCGATCTCACTTAAAAAAGGGCGATGAAAATACTAGTAATCAACGCGGGCAGTAGTTCGCTTAAATTCCAGCTCTTTGAAACCGGAGGAGAAAATATCCTGGCCAAGGGGCTGTACGATGGTTTGGGAGAAGGGAATTTTGCGGGACTCTGTAGAGTAAATATTCACATCGGGATTAAAAAAATACAAACGCAGAAACCCATTGAGAGCCATGAAAATGCGCTGGACCACATGGCGGGACAATTGATTTCGCTAGGTGTTATCCGTGCCATAGGAGATATTATTGCCATTGCCCATCGCGTTGTTCACGGCGGCGAACAATACCGGGAGACGGTACTGGTTGACTACAGGATGCTTGCGCAATTGCGCAAGCTATCGTCTCTGGCCCCGTTACATAATCCGATTAACATCGCCTGCATCGAAATGCTGAAGAAACGCATGCCTGGGGTGTCCCATTACGCCGTTTTCGATACGGCCTTTCATCAGACTATGCCGGAAGAGGCTTATCTTTATGGTCTCCCGTATTCCTTGTACAAGTCCATGGGCATTCGAAAATACGGATTCCACGGCACCAACCACCGCTACACGGCGGAACGGGCAGCGGATATCCTGAAGAACAAGATTGACTCGCTGAAGATCATTACCTGCCACCTGGGCAACGGGCAGAGTGTATGCGCCGTTAAATACGGAAGAAGCGTCGATACTTCCATGGGCTTCACTCCCCTGGAAGGACTTCCCATGGGAACCCGCAGCGGCTCCTTCGATCCGGAGATTATTCTCTTTCTGTTAAAAAACGGATACGATCCTGAATCGGTTGAAAGGCTCATTAACAAGGAATCAGGCCTCCTCGGAGTAAGCGGCATCAGCAGCGATTATCGTTCCATAGAAAAGGAGTGCGCAAATAAAAACGAGGCCGCAATAAGAACGCACCGGCTCATGGTTCACCGGATAACCTGTACCATCGGGGCGTTTATGGCGGTAATGGAAGGAACTGACGCTATCGTCTTTACAGGCGGAATCGGTGAAAACTCAGCCGGTCTTCGTTCCGACGTGCTCAGCCATTTTAATTTTCTTGGCCTCCGCATAGATGAAGATAGGAACTTGGCCAATGAAGAGATAATAAGCACCGATAACAGTTCTATCGCGGCGATGGTAATTCCCGCAAACGAAGAATTACAGATAGTTCGTGAAGTAGTGTCCGCCATGAGGTTGCAAAAATAAAAAACTGTCTGCGGATAACATTACACGTAAGGGAGGTGCTCCGTGTTTGATGATTTAAATGGTAAAACTGCCATTGTGACCGGCGCCGGCAAGCGCACAGGCATCGGGTTCGGCATCGCTAAAGAGCTTGCCTCCTGCGGTGTCAACGTGGTGGTGGTGGACATGGGAAAATTGGGAAAAGGGGAAAGCGCTATCCCACTGGGTACGGAAAATGAAATGGCTGCAGTGGTATCGGCTTTGTCGGAAAGTTTCGGCGTGAAGTCGATGGCGGTGCAGGTGGACGTCACCTCATCTGAATCGGTGGCCTCCATGGTGAGCCGCGTCAAGGAATCCTTTGAGCGCGTAGATATCCTCTGCAACAACGCCGGCGCGTCTTTCGGTGTGCCCAATAGCATACTGTCTTATAACGAAGAGGACTGGATAAAAACAGTCGATGTGAACCTCTTCGGTGTTTTCCGCATCTCCAAAGCAGTTATTCCCCTCATGCTGGGGAAACCGTCCACGATAATAAACACTGCATCCAGGGCGGGGAAGGTGCCGCCTCTCTTTAACAGCGCTTACGCGGTGGCCAAAGCAGGCGTCATCATGCTCACCAAGACAATGGCTAAAGAGCTTGCGGGCGTCAGCATCAGGGTTAACGCCATCTGCCCCGGCCAGATTATGACCGATCTGGAAAAATGGAGATTCGGTCTGGAGGCTAAATTTTTCAATACCACCAGCGAAGAACGGGAGAAGGAAATGTGTAAAACTATTCCCTTGGGTTATATCGGCAATATAACCGACACGGGAAAGCTGGTAGCGTTTCTCGCCTCCGACGAGTCGCGATATATAACAGGGCAAGCAATTAATGTCGATGGTGGACAGTGCATGGAATTGTGATGTGATCGGCGTAGGAAAACGTACATATAATCATTTCGGAGGTACTACATTATGGACAAGGTCATCGGAGGACAGCTCGCTGCCGAAGCGTTGGTCGAAAGGGGCGTAGAATATATATTCACTATAAGCGGCGGGCACATAACTCCCATTTATCAATTTCTGGAAAATTCAAAAGTGAAATTATTCTCAACACGTCATGAACAGGCCGCGGTATTTATGGCCGAAGCCTGGGCCCGAATGACCAGGAAGCCCGCCGTGGCTATGGTGACGGCAGGGCCCGGATTTACAAACTCACTGTCCGGCATTGCCAGCGCCAGGCTTTCCAACGCGCCGGTAATATTGATTTCGGGGTGCGTGGGTCTGGAAACGGCAGAAAAGCTGGATCTACAGGACATGACCCAGTTGCCGGTCATTAGTCCGATGGTTAAGAAAGCCCTGGTGTGCCATAATCCTGAACGCATACCCGAGTTTATCGACATAGCTTTCCGCTACGCCATAAATGGCAGACCCGGTCCGGTGTATCTGGAACTTCCCTGTGACATCTTGAACGCGCAAGCGGACATGACAAAAATGAAAAAATTCGGCACCCAGTTTGAATCGAGGGCGGTAGACCTGCAGAGCGCCGAGAAAATTGTGGATATACTGATAGCCGCCGACAAACCGATAATAATTGCGGGAAGCGGCGCCTGGTATTCGGATGCGGGCGTGGAGCTCACCGAGTTTGTCGAAAAAACAGGGATTCCGGTTTTCACCATGGCCGCCGGAAGGGGAGTGGTTCCCGATACGCATCCGCTCTGTTTCGAATCGTCACTAGCCATTCGCCCCGGCGCGTCTTTCATCGCCAACATCCAGTCGGATTGCATCCTCTTTCTGGGTGGCCGCATAAGCCTTTTCTACATCTTCGGCGATATTTTCAGGCAGGATGCTAAGTTCATCCAGGTGGACATTGAGGCCGAGGAAATCGGTCGCAACAAAAAAGTGGACCTGGGCGTTGTGAGCGACATCAAGGCGCTCCTGGAACAGATGAATAAAATCATAAACGTGAAAAAATGTTCAAAACATATGATACAGCATTTTACGCCTTGGGTCGAAACAGTTCGCGCCGCCGACGCCAGCGGGAAAGCCCAGGCAAAACCAATGTGGGAGAATCCAAATGTTCCTATCCATCCAATGCGGCTGGTGAAGGAGTTGAATGACTTTATGAACCGTGAGGACGATATCGTTGTGGCCGATGGTGGAGACACCGCCACATGGATGGGGATGACCCGGACGGTTCGTCGGGCGGGACATTACCTGGATTACGGATTATACGGGTGCCTTGCGGTGGGTATTCCCTACGCCAATGCTGCGAAACTTCGGAACCCCGATAAACGAGTGCTGCTGGTAATCGGCGATGGGTCAGTGGGATTCAATTTCATGGAGTTCCATACCGCCATTCGCCACGGACTTCCTATCGTTGCTGTGGTGGCCAACGATACCCTCTGGGGCATGATCGCCCACAGCCAGCAGCTCAGGCTTGGTCACGCTATCAAGGAAGGGACTGAACTGGGATACGTGCGGTACGAAAAGCTGGTGGAACAACTGGGCGGTTTCGGCGCCTATGTAGAAAAACCGGAAGACATAAGCCCCGCTGTGGAGGCTGCGTTCAAATCGGGAAAAACGTCCTGCGTCAACGTGATGATTGATCCCAGCGTTATCAGCCCGGGAAGCGAGGCTCTGGCGAATCTTGGAGGTTACAAAGCCAGTTGATGTGTGAGATTAATGACGCTACGTGCATCACATAATCACCGATTTTATTTTACGACACAAGGCTTTGTATGATCACAAGGGAAGCCCTTATTTTTATATAGAAAAATTTTTTTAAAGGGGGTGTTCCATGAATAGCGGCACGACAAAAGAGTTTAAATTATCAAAAGGCTACAGAAACTACGTTTTTATTCTTCTATGCTTGCTGTACTTGTTCGACTACATGGACAGGATGGTGGTCACGTCCTTGTTCCCCTTTATAAAACAGGACTGGGGGCTCACCGACGCGGAATGCGGAATGTTTGTTTCGGCGGTCTATTGGTCGATCATCATATTTACCTTTCCTGTGTCAATAATGGTGGATAGGTGGAGCAGGCGTAAAAGCATCGGATTCATGGCGGTGTTGTGGAGTATAGCCACGGCCGTATGCGCCTTGACCAAGAATTTCACCCAGCTTTTCATGGCCAGAAGCGTCATAGGAGTCGGCGAAGCTGGATACGCTCCCGGCGGAACAGCTATGCTTTCGGGACTCTACCCGCAGGAAAAACGTTCCCAGATGATGGGGATATGGAACGCTTTCATCCCGATCGGTGCGGCTCTTGGCATTGCCGTAGGCGGCATAATTGCGAAGAATTTCGGCTGGCAGCACGCCTTCGGTCTTGTGGCCCTGCCCGGACTCATCATCGCCATCATGTTCTTTTTCGTGAAAGATTATAAGACGGTAGACCTCACGAAAACCCTGACAACAGATAATACGGGAACAACCAGATTAAAAATGAAAGCCATGGATATTTTCAAGGAATTTATGGCTACCCCTTCCCTTATATTAACCTATTTCGGTTTTGCCTGCGTTACCTTCGTGACAGTATCGCTCATGACATGGCTCCCTACTTTTTTCCACAGGGTTCAGGGCATACCTGAAGATAAGGCTGGCGTTATGGCCGCGGGTGTTATGCTGCTGGCGCTTGTTGGTTCGCCCCTGGGCGGTTTTCTCACCGATCTCTGGCTGAAGAAAAATGCCAAGGCAAGGCCTTTCTTTGCTACTTTCACTACAATAATATCGGCTGTACTCCTGTTTATTGCATTCACCTTTCTTGATGGCAACGTCCGGTATGCGTGTATACTCTTCGTTGGTTTAACAATCATCGCGTTTCTTCCGGCGGCTGCCGCTATCACGCAGGATGTAGTACATCCGGGGCTGCGAGCTATATCGTACGCCTTCTGCGTTATAATTCAGAACCTCCTCGGATCATCGACAGGGCCAATCGTCATCGGCTCAATTTCCGATTCATACGGGATAAAAACTGCGTTGTCCGTGCTCCCTGTATCACTCGTTATAGCCGCAGTGTTATTTTTTCTGGCATCGTTTTTCTATGTAAAGGATGTGAATAAGGTTGAGAAAGTAGTTCTCGAGATGGAATAAAATCGCGCAGATGGGATGATTTCATGTTCAAAGGGAAAACCGTAGTAATTACGGGCGGCGCCAGCGGAATCGGCGCCGCCATTGCTCGCCGGTTCGGCTCACAGGGGGCCAGAATCGGCATATTGGATTTTGACAAAAAATCTCTCGATGCCATAGCCTCGGATTTAACCGAGACCGAAATCGAAGTATGCGCGCACCAATGCGATGTCACGAATGAAGCGCAATGCATAAAAGCTTTGAAGGAAGTGATAAGCCGCTTCGGGGGCGTTGACGTGTTGGTAAACAACGCCGGTATAACGCAGCGGAGCCTGTTTCGTGACACAACTCTACAGGTTATAAGGAAGGTCATGGAGGTCAATTTCTTCGGTTCGATCAACTGCACCAAGGCGGCACTGGAAAGCTTAATAGAGAGAAAGGGCATGATTATAGTGATAACAAGCATTGCAGGGATCGCGCCACTCTATGGCAGAACCGGCTACTCGGCCAGCAAACACGCCCTGCATGGTTTTTTCGAATCATTCCGCACGGAACTGAAGGATGTTGGTGTTCATGTGATGATGGTATCCCCCGGTTTCACTCAAACCAATCTGCAAACCAGGGCTCTTGACGGGACAGGCAAAATCAACCTGCGTCCCAGATCCATACCGGGAACCCAGATGACACCTGAAAGCGTGGCCAAGGCTGTATACAAGGGGGCTTGCAGAAAAAAAAGATCAATTGTTTTGACAATTGTGGGGAAGATTTCTTATTTTACTATAAAATTCTTTTCGGTCTTTTATGAGCGTTTAATGGTTCGAGCGGTAAAAAAAGAGTTTGAATAAATGGAGCCATTGAGTAGCAAACTGCGGTAAAAAAAAGACTTTTCTTCGACCACCATTGAGTTAAGCAAAAAGTTCATTCATTAACCCAGTAATGCTTGCTATGGATTATTGCGGATGAGCTACAGCTGATTCTTTGGGAAAAGTTTCTTTCACGAATGTACTTGCAACCAGCGCACCAAAGAGAAAAATTAAACCAATCTTGAACGCGGCAGAATAAGCATCCACGCTGTAATGCCCTCCGGTAGAGCCCAGGTGATCCAGATACCAGCCCATCAGCGGTTGGCCTAAAGCGGCGCCGGCAAAAGGGAAAATGTTTATCAAGCCTGTGGCTGTGCCGGAAATCTCTATCGGAAAGTATTCCTTTATCGACGTATAGCCGACCACCACCGCACCCGATAACATAAAACTATAGGAGAAACACCAGATGTAGAGCATCGTCTTGCTGAAATCTCCCGTAAAAAAGGCAAGTGGAACAAAAATGCCCAGCGCTGAAAACTGATTGACCAAAAGCACTTTTTTTCTTGAATGAAATACCTTGTCGGAAAGCAAACTCATAACTGGCGCGCCGAAAATCAAACCAATAGCCATCATTGATAATATACCCCCCGCCTGAGTTTTCGACATTCCATAGACATGCATTAGAAAAGGACCGCCCCACAAACCGGTAAAACTCAAATTGACTGTCGCGCCCAGAAAAAAAACCATCGCCCATGGCCAAAACCTCGGTTCTTTGAGCACCAGTCCCATGCCGCGCCATAAACTAACTTTTTTATCTGTTGAATTTGCGCTTGAGTTCCCATTTAACGGCTGAAAACCCATTTCCTGAGGAGTGTCTCGTACCAGCAGCCATACTGCCAGAGCAATCCCCAGCGTGAGTGCTCCAATGACAATCATGGCGCCGCGCCAACTGATCGCATCACTGAGGTAAGCCAGGGGTGTTGCCGCGGTGTAGCCTCCTACTCCGCCCAATGCCATAAGAATCCCGGTCATGCGGACGAATTTTTCCGATTCGAACCAATTGGTCAGGATTTTCATGGTCGGCACAAATACCATTGCCACACCAAGACCGACAACAACCCGGGCGGCAATAGCTGTACCCACATTTTGCGCAAGACCCAAAGCGACCGACCCCGCGGCCGCGAAGATGAAAAAAAACGTCACTGACCGGCGCGGTCCCCAGGAATCGGATAATAAACCCGCGGGAATCTGCATCAAAGCATAGGGGTAAAAATAGGCTGAAGCCAGAATGCCCATCAGCGCCCCGCCCGTTTTTAAGTCGCGCATCATGTCTATCGCCACGATTGCGGGAGCGAGCCTGTGGAAAAAAACCAATATATATGCGGCGCCCAGAATGCCGAATATCAGATACCGATACCTAAAAAATCCCATAACAATTTTCTTTGAGAAGTAATATTTTCCTTCCAGTTAATAAATCATCCACTCACCAGAGGCAAGAATATTTTGCTGAACGTTTAGTGCTCTGTGGCATCATAATTCCGGGGCTATTGATGGGACGAGGCAGGCCAGAATTAATAGTTCTTTTCTGATATTGCGAATTTGATGTTCTTCATTGGGTGGCATAAATATAACTGTCCCGGGCTTAATCGAATTCCATTTTCCATTACCGAAAATTTCGCCGGCACCTGCGTGAATAAACATTTCATGTTCCCAGGCGTGTGCATGTTTCGGTGTATTTCCTCCCGAAGCAATCTCGAATATGCGCATACAAAAATTATTCGCCCCATCTTTCTTGCCGACGACAACGCGACCGGCAACACCCTTTGCCTGATCATTGTCAAAATGGGTTGGTGTGACTGATGTGTAATTAATTATCTTCATGTTGTTCTCCTTAGATGTTGAGACCCCCGAATTTACACAATATGGATTTCAGAAAGAAATACATATTGTCTTCATCTCCAAGTTAGTGATGCAATGTAAGTAGTAAATGGAATAATTATCATTTGAAGGTGATTAATATGCTGCATGCTCTTTTACAAACCTAAATATATATTCCCCGCTAAAATTTAAAAATGCAACACATAAATCTCCTCCATAGTCTGCAATTTTATCGGCTTCATGCCGAAGGTCAGCAGTTCTTGGTATTTTCCATATATGCCGGCAAACAATACTATCTAGGATATCATCAGCAAGATGGAGCCGCCAAAGATTGATATTATCTCCACATGTTATCTTTGATCGTTTTGATTCAGCCCTGCCTGCTCGATCAGCCAATGCCCTATCTACTAATTTGTTATTGTAATGAAATGCTGTATTTTGGCGTATCTGTCCAATATATTGTGCAAACTTCTTTTCATCTTTCTCGCCTTTTAGACATTTCTTTAGTCTGGCGAATGCATCTTGTGCAAAACTAGAACAACGTTTAACTCTTTCCAGAAGATACTCATCTTGATTTATTTCTTTAATTAGTTTTATCGCTTCATTCATATGGCCACACTGCATTTTTATAAAATATAACCCAGCCCCACGCCGAATGTCATTATTTATCGATGATTCTTCATTTTTATAGTATTTAAGACACTGATTAGCTAAGGCAATATCATTCCCAGCCATCATTAGTCGGATTATTACCGATGCTCTTTCGCCTAAAGCTTGCAATCTACTTAAATCAACATAGGTAGTCAATGTTCTTGCCATGTTCATTACCAATTACTGAAGATAAAACCAATCTTCCTTTTTTTGGGCTATATGTTAAATGTGGACTTCGAAAAAAAGTTAGTGCTCCTTTTGATAAGTCCTGTCAGAATAGGTTTCTTTCAAAGTAAATTCATTCACTAAACAGTGAATTAAATATTTCGCTCAACGTCGGATGGGGAATAACCCATGAACGCAGTTGTTTTTTGGTCAGCTCCGCGGATACCGCGAGGCTCAAAGGCGCAATGAGTTCCGCGGCATCATCGCCGACGATAGTTGCGCCGATGATTTTATCCTCATGGAAGATGGCCTTGACAAATCCCTGACCCATCAGTTCGGCACGGGCGATGATGTTGGCGCTGTAATTGGATTTCACGATCTCCACGATCAAACCTTCATTTGCTGCTTGTTTTTGATTATAACCAACGCGCGCGATTTGCGGATGGCTGTAAACAACAGACGGAATAAAATTTTCATTGTAAACAATTGTATTTAGTTCACAGATATGTCCGGCCGCAACTTTACCCTGCTCAGTCGCCCGGTGCGCCAGCATCAAACCGCCGGTAACATCGCCTACCGCGTAAATACCGACTACGTTTGTCATCATATTCTGATCGACTTTGATGCCGGTTTTGGTATATTCAACACTCAGCTTATCCAGCTGTGCTGTATCCAACAGAGGTTTTCTGCCGGTGCAAAGCAAAACGAAATCGGCAGTTATCTCCAGCTTATTATTGTTTTGCTGCGCCTGCATCGTTACCGCGCTGCCTGTATCATTGAGTCTTTCGAGTTTTGTTGAGGTATGTATGTCAATGCCTAAACGAACCAGTTCCTGCCGGAGCAAATCGACCACTTCCTGGTCTTCATAAGGTAGAATCCTGTCTAATAATTCAACTAAGGTTACTTTTACACTCAGTTCGGCAAAAAAAGTGGCAAATTCCACACCGATTACACTGCCTCCAACAATGATTATGCTGGCGGGAAGAATATTTAAATTAAGCAGACCATCCGATGTTAAAATGTGTTCGGATAGATTTATTTCTGGCAGCATTTGCGGCTCTGAGCCCCAGGCGATAATTATGTTATTTGTGGGAATGATTTTAGAGTTGCCTTGTTGATCCCTATATAGCGCCTCCTGAGATGAGATAATTTCGCCTGTGCCTTGTTTTGTTTCCACCTGGGCATCAACGAGCGTTTTATGAGCACCGAGCGCCGCCACCTTGACTATTTGCTGTTGATGTTTTTTGATGCCGGCAAAATCAATTGATATACCCGCGATATTGATTCCCAACCGTTTGAGCTTTTTTAAGTCCGCGTAACACTTGCTGCAGGTCAGTAAAGCTTTGGTGGGAATGCAGCCGCGATTGGTACATGTGCCGCCCCAGCCATCTTTCTCGATAATGAGGACGCGTTTTTTGTTTTTCGCAGCAAGTTCGGCCGCGGCTAGTCCCCCGGGTCCTCCGCCAATAACAACTAAATCATATTGTTCGGCCATATTCACTCCTCACTAAAATGCCTGCGCGGCATGATAAGAACTGCGCACTAATGGTCCTGCTTCCACGTACTGAAAGCCTTTTTTATAAGCTGTTTTTTTCAACTCGGCAAATTCATCTGGGTGATAATATTTGGCTACTGGCCAATGCCTGAGCGTTGGCTGCTGATACTGTCCGATAGTCAGGCGCGAGCAGGAAGCCGCAACTAAATCGTCAATTAAGCGCAGGATGTCTGCGCGTTTTTCGCCAAAACCAACCATAAAACCGCTTTTGGAAATTGATGCTGATGACTTCGCTATTTGTGAGAGCAATTCCAGCGAAAGATTGTAACTGCCCTGCGGCCTCAGTTGTGAAAATAAAGGTTCAACAACTTCCATATTGTGGTTGACGACATCCGGTTTAGCTTGAAGAACTTTTTCCAGCGCCGAGGGACAGTCCTTAAAATCGGGAATCAACACTTCGATCTTACATTCGGGCACTGCTTTGCGCAGGTTGCCTATACAATCGGCAAAGGCTTGCGCGCCTCCGTCGGGCAAATCATCACGGGTAACGGAAGTTACAACAACGTATTTTAAATCCATTTTCTTTACGGCCGTAATCAGATGATCTATTTCATTTTCATCAATCGGTTGCGGATTGCCATGCAGCATATTACAATAAAGACAATAACGCGTGCAGATATTGCCGAGAATTAGAAAAGTTGCCGTGCCGCTGGCGAAGCATTCCGCCATATTGGGACAGGCCGCTTCCTGACAAACAGTATGCAGTTGAAGCTCGGCCAGCGTGGATTTGATATGACGGCATTCATCAGTATAAGGAGGACGAACTTTGAGCCAGGAAGGCTTGCGCAGCATTTGTGTTCTTTGTTGATATTCGTTCATAAAAAAATCAGCCGGGTTTTTTCCAACAAACATCGGGTTTGCGCGCGGCCAGCACTTCATCGAGCCGGCTAACCGGTGTTGTCAGCGGTGCATTTTTTACACAATCAGGATTCTCTTTTGCCTCGGCCGCGATGGCAATCATGGCTTCACAGAAGGCATCCAGAGTTTCTTTACTTTCCGTCTCGGTAGGTTCAATCATAATCGCTTCGGGAACAATTAAAGGAAAATAAATGGTCGGCGGATGATAGCCATAATCAATCAGCCTCTTGGCAATATCCGTTGTGTGTACTCCACTTTCAGCAACTTGTCTTTTACCGGAAAAAACACACTCGTGCATGCAAGCGCGTTCATAGGGAAGATCAAAATATGGTTTTAACTTTTCCTTGATGTAGTTGGCGTTGAGCACCGCCATTTCGGTGGCGCGCGTTAAACCTTCGGCGCCTAAGGAGCGAATATAAGTATAGGCTTTCACAAGCACATTGAAATTGCCGTAAAAAGAGCGCATGCGGCCGATGGTATCCGGGAATTTATCCGACCAGTTGTATTCCTGTTTTTTCTTCACAATGCGCGGTATGGGCAGATAGTCAGCAAGATTTGCGCTTACGCCCACCGGGCCGCTGCCGGGGCCTCCGCCGCCGTGCGGCGTGGAAAAAGTTTTGTGCAGATTAAGTTGAATAACATCGAAGCCCAAATCGCCCGGTCTGGTTTTGCCTAAAAAAGCGTTAGCATTGGCGCCGTCGCCATAGAGCAGGGTTCCTTTGCGGTGAACAATTTGCGCGACCTTTTCGATATTGCGTTCAAATAGTCCCAGCGTGTTGGGATTAGTCAGCATCAAAGCGGCCACATCGTCCGTCATCAAAGACTGCAAGTGTTCGATATCCACTCCTCCTTCGCTATTAGAACGCAGCGTAACCGTATCAAAGCCGCAAAGTGCGCCGGAAGCCGGATTGGTGCCGTGTGCGGCGTCAGGTATCAGGATAACGCGGCGTTTTTGGCCTTTTTTTTCAAAATATTTTTTAATCATCATGATGCCGGTAAGTTCTCCATGCGCGCCTGCCGCCGGTTGCAAGGTGAATTGCGCCATGCCGAAAATGCTGCATAAATATTTTTGCATTTCATAGATTAGTTGCAGATTGCCCTGGGCAAATTCAGCGTCGGCATATGGGTGCAATTCGGTGAAGCCGGGTAATGCAGCGACATTCTCGTTAACCTTGGGGTTATATTTCATAGTGCAGGAACCCAGAGGATAGAAGCCCAAATCAACGCCGAAATTCCGCCGCGATAAACTGGTGTAATGCCGAATTAAGTCAATTTCCGCCACTTCCGGTAGATCAAGTTCAGCACGCAAGTATTTTTTATTGATTACGGTTTCGATTTTTACTGAGGGTACATCGCTTGCGGAGATGTCTACGGCGCTACGTCCCTCTTTGCTTATCTCAAAAATCAAGTCCATGAGTTAATTCCTTTATCAGAGATGCTGATATTGATTCCGTGATTGATTCAAAACCCAATCCTGTTTCCTGGATTCCGTCTTTCGCCGGAATGACAAATGAAATGTATGTCTATATTACCATTATTTCAGAATCTTAATGACTCTATCAATATCTTCTTTCGAGATCATTTCCGTGGCACAAAAGAGCAGAGTATTTTCCAACTCCGGATAATCTTTTTGTAATTCATAACCACCGATGATCCCCTTATTTTTTAGCTTTTCATTGGCCAGCTTTGGATTGGGACAGCGCAAAACAAATTCGTTATAGATAGGAGCGGTAAATACTTCCTGCCAGCCTTTAAGCCCTAAAAGCTTATTTTTTAAATATTGTGTTTTGTAAATATTGAGTTCGGCGAGCTTTTTTAGATTTTTACCGAGAGTGGCAAGATACACGCCCGCGGCCAGCGCGCAAAGGGCTTCGTTGGAACAAATGTTGGATGTGGCTTTTTCGCGGCGGATATGCTGTTCGCGGGTTTGCAGAGTCAGGACAAAACCGCGTTTGCCGTTTTTGTCCACAGTTGCGCCGACAAGGCGCCCGGGTATCCGGCGCATAAAATTTTCCCGCGCGGCAAAAATTCCCAGATAAGGGCCGCCGTAATTAAGCGGATTGCCGAAACTCTGGCCTTCGCCGACGACAAAATCAGCGCCGGACGCACCCGCGGGCTGTAAAATGCCCAAAGCTGTTCCGTCGGTAAAACCAGCGACAAGCAAAGCGCCTTTTTTATGGGCAGCATCAACGATAGGAGCAATATCCTCGATAACACCGAAAAAATTTGGGCTTTGCACTAACACAGCGGCTACTTGATCATCGAGTTCGTTTTGCAGAGCGGCCTGATCAAACTGTCCCGATGCAGTATACGGTATTTCGGCAATAGTATAGCTGTTAGCCCAAGAATATGTCCGCACAACCTGACGGTATTCGGGATGCACGGAGCCAGCAACAATAATTTTAGTTCTGTTAGACATCTTCGCGCACAGAACAGCCGCTTCCGCCATTGCCGAAGCGCCGTCATACATGGAAGCGTTGGCAATTTCGGTGCCGCTTAAATGGGCAATCATGGTTTGGTATTCGTAAATCGCCTGCAGGATGCCCTGACTGATTTCCGCCTGATAAGGAGTATAGGCAGTGTAAAATTCAGCACGGGATATTATATGCCCGACGACTGCCGGAATAAAATGATGATAAGCGCCCGCTCCCGTCAAAGTAAATTGCGGCAGTTTATTCTTTCGGGCAAGATCGCTCATGACAGCGACGGTCTGCTGTTCAGATAACGCGGCAGGAATATCCGGCATTTGCTTTAATCTGAATTTTTGTGGAATATCGGCAAATAAATCATCGAGGCTGGTTACTCCGATAACCGCCTGCATTTGTTTGATATCATCGGGTGTATGGGGACAGTAATCCATGGGGGGGTTATCTTTCCTTAGGGTTTTTCCTCTTTGACCAGTTTTTCATAATCGGCGGCACTAAGCAGAGATTTGAGTTCGCCTGCATTCGCCAGACGCATCTTCACAATCCAGCCGTCGCCGAAGGCATCCTGATTAATGAGTGCCGGTTCTTCTTCCAGCTTATTGTTGACGGCTATAACTTCTCCGCTCACCGGTGCGTAAACATCGGATACCGATTTTACGGATTCCACAACTGCTACGGCATCACCTTTAGTCACTTTTTTTCCTATCGGCGGCAGTTCGACAAACACGATATCGGTGAGCATTTCCTGCGCGTAATCGGTTATGCCGACGATGACAGTGCCGTCACCATTGTCTTTTAACCATTCATGATCCTTCGAATAGCTTCTGTCGGCTGGATTTTGTTTGGACATGATTTTTCCTCTCTTAATTTTATGTCGGCCTTTTATAAAACGGAATCTTAACGGTTTTTGCTCCGCTCATTGAGTCGCGAATCTCGATAGAAATTTCCGTTTCCGGTGCGCTGAAAGCAATATCGATAAACGCCAAGCCGATTGCTTTGTTTAGTGTAGGCGAAAATGTTCCGGAAGTCACAACTCCTATTTCCTTTTCCCTATCAAATACTTTGTAACCGTGGCGGGCTATTCCGCGACCGGTCATTTCCAAACCTGCGATCTTTTTCTTAATACCTGAATTTTTTTGCGCTTTAAGTACTGCTGAGCCGATGAATTCCTTGTTCCAATCAATAAGCCAGCTATATGGTACTTGCAACGGAGTAATTGTTTCTGACATGTCCTGACCGTTGAGCATCATGCCCGCTTCCAGGCGCAATGTGTCTCGTGCTCCCAAACCGGCCGGCTTCATTCCCCATTTCTCGCCTCCCGCCATGAATTTATCCCAGATATCGCCTATTTTGTCGGCGGCGGCATAAATTTCAAATCCGTCTTCACCGGTGTAACCACTGCGGGAAATGATGGACGGTATTCCCGATACATGGGATTCGAAAAAATGATAGAAGCGCAAATTTTTCAAATTATCAGAGGTCAGTGTTTGTAAAATTTCTTCAGTGCGCGGACCCTGCAAATCCAGCTTGCCGGTTTTATTGCTGATATCTTTTAAATTGCAATCAAATCCCTTGTTCCGCTGAATAGATTTTATCCATTGCCAATCGCGGTCTTTGGTGGTGGCATTGGTCACCAGCATATAAGAATCTTTTGCCATTTTATAGACAGTCAGGTCGTCAATAATGCCGCCTTCATAATTGAGTAAGGCGGAGAGTTTAACTTGCCCTATTTCCTGATCAGCTAGATTTCTGGTCAAAACCAATTGTAAAAGATCAAGAGCCTGCGGACCTTTAACTTCAATCTCTCCCATGTGGCAGATGTCAAAAAGGCCGGCGGCGTTTCTGGTTGCTTTGTGTTCATCAATAACATTGGTGTATTGCACGGGCATGGCCCAGCCGCCAAAATCAATTATTTTGGCATTCAGGGCAACATGCTTTTCATACAATGGTGTTTTTTCCAATTTCAGTTAACCAAGCATTTAAAAATCAGAGATAGAATAATGAGAATCAAACAAACCGCCAAAAAAAAATAACTCTTCCGGGAAGCTTTGCTGCCCAGCACAATCTGCCCGCAATGCCGGCAAATAGTGAATTTGGATGTAATCTCTCCCTGGCAAAAGGGGCAAAGCAGAGTTTTTGGTTCTACCTTGGTCTCACGCCGAGTAATGTTTCTCTTCAGTTCGTTATGAATATTATAATGCCAGGTACAATCCAGCGTAGGACATTTGCCCTGCGCCGGCATATTGTCTGTCCAAACAAAAGATTTGTTACATTGCGGGCACTGAATTTTTAACATGGGACAGCTTCTCCGGGGAAAATTAAATTATAGAAAATAACTTTATTGCGTCAGTTTTAACTAATGTCAGAGAACTACTACAACTCCGGGGAGATTTCAAGATTTAATCAAAAAAGTTCAATTGATCAATCTTTAAAAAGCTTTTCAAAGAAGTCTTGTTTGTCTTTGGGATAATAGAGATTGCCTCCGTAATCGACGATTAGTTTACCGTCCAGATGGTCAAGCTCGTGTTGTATGACGCGGGCGACGTAATCCAGATACTTCTTGTTAATTTTCCCCCCCTTTTCATTTAAGGCACGAACTTTTATTTCGGGGAAGCGGCTGATTTCTACCTGGATTTCCGGGCATGACAGGCAACCTTCGGCCATCGTCACTTTTTCACCACGCGCTTGAGTAATTCGCGGGTTAATCAAAACTTCAAAATCATCGGGACTTTTTACTTTTCCCCCTTCACCGAAGCTTTTATTACGGAAAACAAAAATTCTTTTGTTAATGCCGATTTGCGGAGCGGCAAGACCGGAAGCATCATCTCTGCCCAGAAACGAATCAACCAGAGCTTGGATTGCTTCTCGCGATTCTTTATCCAGCGGCACAGGCACTTCCACGGATTTTTTTCTTAAGATGGAGGTGTCTTTTTCGTTGACTACTTCATTATTCCATAATGTTAAAACTTTATCTTTAAGCATGCAGCTTTACCGGGACCTTGTTTTTTGCGGCATATAACACCTATTACGCGTTATATCAAGGAATTGTAGCTTGCAATAGTCTCGTATCTATTGTTAAACAATAAATAAACCATAGTATAAATTTGTTCTGCTTGGAGTTAATTTTGATAAACCAAATCGTTACTAAAGTAGCGAAAAGGGAATTTGCCCGCGCGCTGAAATTTGAAGGGGGAAGCTTGCCGGCATTGCCTGCTTGCGCCGATGAAAAACCGCGCCTCCTTTATATGCACATTCCTTTCTGCGAAGAACTTTGCCCTTATTGTTCCTTTCACCGGATAGCTTTTACCGAACAACTTGCCAGAAAATATTTTAAAGCTCTGCGCCGGGAAATTAATCTTTACCGAGGGAAAGGCTATAAATTCAGCGGAATTTATGTCGGCGGCGGAACCCCGACAGTGCTTATTGATGAGCTGGCCGAAACGTTACGTTTGGCGCAGGAGAGCTTTCCCATCAGAGAAATATCGGTAGAAACAAATCCCAATCATTTAACTTCGAAAAATATAGAAATTTTAAGGAAAAGCGGCGTGCAAAGGCTCTCCGTGGGTGTGCAAACCTTTAACGATGATTTACTTAAAAAAATTGGTCGTTATGAAAAATACGGTTCAGGCGAGACTATCGCGGAAGGGCTCAAAAACACTCAAGGATCATTTGATACTTTAAATGCCGATATGATTTTTAATATTCCCGCGCAAACGCAGGAAATTCTTGATGCTGACTTGGAAGTTTTACTGAATTTAAACATGGATCAAATTACATTCTATCCTTTGATGGTTTCAACTATAACGCAAGAGCTAATGGAGAAGACTATCGGAGAAGTTGATTTTAAAGGAGAGCAGAAATTATACAAGCTGATAGTCAAGCGCCTGGAAAAAAATTATAATTTTTCTTCAGCCTGGTGCTTTTCCCGGAAAAAGAAAGATAATTCTCTCATCGATGAATATGTTGTAGATTACGATGAGTACGCTGGTCTGGGCAGTGGCGCTATCGGCTATCTTAATGGTGTTTGCTATTCCAACACGTTTGATATTGAAGAGTATATCGCTCGCCTGGATCATGGTAATTTGCCGCTTATGGCTTCCCGCCGGTTTGATTTTCATGATCAAATGAGCTATGATTTTTTAATGAAATTATTTAGCACAAAATTGGATATTACGGTGTTGGAAGAAAAATATAACGGTAAGTTTTTAAAAACCTTATGGAAGGAAATAGCTTTATTCGAAATAGTCAGAGCTTTGCGTTATTTTCCGCCCCATTTGCATTTAACGCCGCGAGGCCGTTACCTCTGGGTAATAATGATGAGGGAGTTTTTTATCGCCGTAAACAATTTTCGTGATTATTGCCGTGGAGTTCCGCAGGTCAGAGCCGGAGGCTCTTTTTCAATACGCGACATCCCGAAGATAAAAGAACGCATTTGATCACCGGCGTTAGCCGGGGGCGTTCTGCTGAGGGGTAAACACGCAGGTATTGTATAGTTTTGCTAACCAAAGAGGTATGTATGGATGAAAAAAGAAAAGAGATATTGAAAAAATTACCGAAAATTGACGAAGTTATTCTACTCTTGGAAAAGCAGGATATTTATGCTCTGGCACCGCGCGATATTGTTAAAGAGACTTGCCGGATGGTTGTGCAAAATTTGAGGGGGAAAATTGTCGATGCCAAGAAAAAGGGACTTGCGGAGTTTTCTTCTGACGCGGCAACTGTTGCCAAAGAGGCGGAAAATGTAATCAAAGGATTTTACCGCTATAACTTGCGCCGCGTAGTCAATGCCACCGGCGTCATCTTGCATACCAATCTTGGCCGCGCGCCGCTTTGCCCGGAAGCGTTGCAAAGAATTTTGGAGGTGGGCAAAGGCTATTCCAATTTGGAATTTGATCTGGCCAAAGGTGAACGCGGCCAACGCTATGATCATGTAAGCCGATTGATTTGCGCGCTTACTGGCGCGCAGGATGCCCTGATTGTAAACAATAACGCTGCGGCTGTTTTGCTTGTCCTGAACACTTTGTCGGAAGGAAAAGAAACTATAGTTTCTCGCGGCGAACTAATTGAAATCGGAGGCGAATTCCGTATTCCGGAAATTATGCGCAAAAGCGCCACTCGGTTGCGAGAAGTGGGCACAACCAACCGCACGCGTCTGAGTGATTATGAAAAAGCCATAAATAAAGAGACCGGCCTGATACTGAAAGTGCATACAAGCAATTTCCGCATTGTCGGCTTTACCGAAGAAGCGGACATTGAATCACTGGTAGCACTGGGAGAAAAGCGCCGTATCCCGGTTATGGATGATTTGGGCAGCGGTTGTATAATCGACCTTGATAATTACGGGTTAGAGCATGAGCCCACAATTCGCGAAGTTTTAGCTACCGGGGTTGATGTAGTTACCTTCAGCGGCGATAAACTTCTCGGTGGCCCGCAGGCAGGAATCATTCTGGGTAAGAAAGAAATTTTAGAAAAGATCAAGAAAAATCCGCTCAACCGCGCGCTTCGTATCGACAAATTCACCTTGGCCGCGCTGGAGGCAACACTGATTCATTACCTTGATCCTGTTAACGCGATAAAAAAAATACGGTCATTAAAGGCATTGACCGAGCCGGTTGAAGCGGTTAAAAAGCGTGCCCGCAAATTACTCAATAAATTGCAAAAAGCAAATTATGATTCTCTAATGCTATCCCTTCACGACGGTTTCGCTGCCGCGGGAGGCGGGTCTTTGCCCACACAGAAGATTCCCACTGTTTTAGTCGGGATTAAAAACAAAAAAATGCACGCCAGCCGCATGGAAGAAAAGTTACGCCAACTTGAAATACCCATCATTGTCCGGGTAGATAAAGACGAAATACTGCTTGATTTGCGCACAGTTGCTGAAGATGAATTTGCCTTCATTGTGGATGGCCTGCAGCAGATATTAGCTAATCAATAGCAATTAAATAGAACCGTCTCCAATATCTCCTATTTGGCAAACATCGAACTATGTATATTCCCGGTCGCGAAAATGTCTTTGCCATGATGGAATTTTTCAGTTCACGATTGATGGACTTTTGTATACGTGTTTGCTATAAAGAAATCATCTTCTTCGATCGCGTTACATTTTATTTGACGTGCTGATTTAAGGTGGAGGAATAATAATATCGTCACTTAAATGCTAGCACACTATTATGGAAACATTAAAATTATTACGTTCCTTATTTATTGAAGTTATTAAAAAACTCTATTTGCTTATTCCCTCCCTATTGACAGATCCATGGGATATTATGGAAAGATGGTTCAAATTTAGTCCATGGATTAAGGTACGCAATGAACAATATCAGATTATTACGTTTTGGATCATCCTTGTTGCAGGATTTATTATTGCTCTCATATGGGCATATGTCGAACTAAAGAACAAATTACATTTTGAATTTAGTGGCAATAGTATAACCACAAAAGATAACAGGTTAATATTGGGTGTAATTTTTAGTTCTTCTGCGAAGATGGTAATTAACAATCTTAGCTTAGAGTATAACGGGAAAAAATTCTGTCCATTGGATTGGAAACCTTTTAAGTTGAATCGACTTCATAATCAAAACTATACTTTTGATCTATCTAAAATACGGGCAGAATCTTCAGTTGGTAATAAAAAGGCAAAGGTTTTAGTATCTACCGACAAAACTAAATATGAGTCTCCTCTGTTTAATATTTTTCCTTTGTTATAAATTGACTCTGGTAAAATCATATAATTTTTATGAATAATAGGGAAGGAACTATTTTTTGCTCAAAGAAGGTTGAGGCGGCAAGATGGTAAAAGATACAACCGTCCCAAATACAGAAATGTGTTTTGTGGTGAATGAAGATCAAGAAGGCCAGAGGCTGGATGTATTTCTCGCCCAAAGTGATGCGCTATTATCCCGTTCACAGGTGAAACGCGTTGTAGAAGAAGGCGATGTCCTGGTCAATGGTATAGTACCAAAAGTAAGCCAGCGTCTGAAAGAAGGAGATGTAATAAGTCTCAATCTAAAACCGGCAAAAGAGGCTGTCGCCTCCGCCCAGGATATTCCTCTAAATATTGTTTATGAAGACGAAGCCATAATTGTGGTAAATAAATCGGCGGGAATGGTTGTGCATCCCGCGCCGGGAAATCCGGAAAACACCCTGGTCAACGCTTTGCTGTTTCATTGCCAAAATTTGTCGGGAATAGGCGGTGTTGTACGCCCGGGCATTGTTCATCGTTTGGATAAAGGAACTTCTGGTTTGATTGTGGCGGCAAAAACGGATGATGCGCACCGTAATCTTTCCGCCCAGTTTGAGAACCATGAAGTGCACAAAACTTACCGGGTGCTTGTCTGGGGGGACATGAAAGGCAATCAGGGAGAAATTCTGCTGCCTGTGGGCAGGCATGCCACCAACCGTAAAAAAATGTCCACAAAAAGCAAGCGGGGGAAAACTGCTCTTACTCTTTGGAAGGTGCGCGAACGTTATGGTACGGCCACTTTGTTGGATGTGGAGATTAAAACAGGCCGCACACATCAGATCCGCGTCCATCTCTCCGATCGGGGTTATCCGGTCATCGGGGATACCGTTTATGGCAGCGCGACAAATAAAATACGCGCCATTAGCGATCCAATGTTAAAGACAAGTTTGAAATCATTAAACAGACAAGCGCTCCATGCCGCACAGCTTTCTTTTATCCATCCTTTAAAGCGTGAGCGAGTTGTGTTTACCGCGGAAATGCCGGAAGATATGGCTACTTTATGCGCGCTTTTTCGCAGACAAACATCTACCTGATGAAAAGTTGATAGGGCATAGAAAATGTTTCCAATTTCTAAAAAAGATTCTATTTCTTATTTACAGGCGGCAATTTTCAGCGAATGCGATTTTTTAATTCACGCTTTTTGCGCGCGGCAAGGCGGAGTCTCGCAAGATGAATATGCGAGTCTCAACGTGAGCTTTAACGAAGGCGATGAAGAATATAGAGTTTTGCAGAATTGGGGGAAGTTGGCCGCAGCTTTCGCCATTCCTTTGGAACAATTTTTAGTCGTCAATCAGGTTCATGGCGATGAAATATTCGTTATTAAGCCACATGGCAGTTATTTTTCTTCGCGTAGCGAACTTAACTATGACGCCATTATAACCAACCGCACTAATCTGGCGATTTGCATCAAAACGGCGGATTGCGTACCGGTTTTCTTTGTTGACCGGGTGAAAAAAATAATCGCCGTAACGCATGCCGGTTGGCGCAGTAGTGCTTTGGGAATCAGCGCCAAAGTCATCGGATTAATGCAAAATCAATACGGTTCTTCTTTGCAAAATATTTTGGTGGCTATTGGCCCTTCGATAGGCAAATGCTGTTATCAGGTGGATTCGGCTGTCGCTGATGCCTTTCTCCGGCAAAAAAATAACGGATCATTTTTGTTTCCTAGTGCTGTAGCAAATAGATGGATGTTGGATTTGACCGAAGCGAACCGCCGCCAAATTTTGGGTTGCGGTATCCCGGAAAAGAATATAGAAACTTCAGGCTTCTGCACCTCTTGCCGGCAGGACATTTTTTTCTCGCATCGCGGCTCTGGCGGAATTACAGGCAGGCAAATTAATTTTATGATGGTCAAGGAAGATGCCCCCTGCCGTGTTCTTACTCTGGACAACAAAACTTACCGGGTTCAATAAAAGCAGTAGTAAATTTCCTTATTGACAGTAATTCTTTTAAGTATTAGTTAAATCTGACAATTTTTAAGGCAGCAAAGGAGCAGCACGCATGATTATTGTCACAGGCGGCGCCGGGTTTATCGGCAGTGCTTTTATCTGGCGGCTCAATCAGGAAGGTATCGATGATATTGTCATCATTGATCGATTGGGTACTGACGACAAATGGAAGAACTTAGTCAACCGGCGTTTTGTTGATTACATCGATAAAGATGAGTTCTTACAGTTGGTCTGCGCCGATCAAGTGCCGTTTGAAATCAGCGCTATAATGCATATGGGTGCATGTTCGTCCACGACGGAACGCGACGCAGACTATCTTTGGGAAAATAATTATCTTTATAGCCGCAAACTTGCCGAATGGGCAATGAAGCGAAACATTCGTTTTATTTACGCTAGTTCCGCTGCGACTTACGGCGATGGAACTCTGGGCTTTTCTGATGACCACAGTAAAATCAGTAAGCTCAAACCGATTAATATGTACGGCTATTCCAAGCAGTTGTTTGATTTATGGGTTTTAAAAAATAAGCTGGAAAATAAAAGTGCGGGCATCAAATTTTTCAATGTTTTCGGTCCTAATGAATACCACAAAGAAGAAATGACAAGCGTAATCTTTAAGGCGTTTCATCAGATTAAAGAGACTGGAAAAGTGCGGCTTTTCAAATCCTATAAGAAGGAATATCCCGACGGCGGCCAGACGCGCGATTTTGTCTATGTCAAAGATTGCCTGGACGTTATGTGGTGGCTTTTTAATAATCAGAATGTCAACGGCATTTTTAACCTGGGGACAGGAAAGGCCCGAACCTGGAATGATTTGATTAAAGCCGTATTTGCGGCAATGGGGCGCAAAACCAATATCCAATACATCGAAATGCCCAAATCTTTGCGCAATCAATACCAGTATTTCACTCAAGCAGAAATGAATAAGCTGAAAGCTGCCGGATGTCCCGTAGGGTTTTCATCTCTGGAAGATTCCGTGCGGGATTATGTGGTCAATTATTTGCAACAGACTGATCCGTATTTAGGAAAATAAATAGCTATAAAACACAAACAAATAGCATGCATTTTATTCAACTATACTGTCAGAAACGACTTCGTAAAATGCTCCAGAGACAAGGCGCACAAAGCCTGAGGAGTGAGGCCTACCTTGGTGTATGCCGCAAGGACGAGGGGGGCAGTGCAACGCCACCTGAAGGTGGGAACCAGTATATGTACTTTTTTCGGAGCCGTTAAAATGAAAAGAGATGTTGTTTGTATTATCCCCTCCCGTTACGAATCCAGCCGCTTTCCGGGTAAACCTCTGGCCGATCTATGCGGTAAATCGATGATTCAGCATGTCTATGAACGTGTATCCAAAGCCAAGGCTGTTCCTTATGTTGCCGTAGCCACCGACGACGACAGAATATTTAGAGCCGTGAAAAAATTCGGCGGCAATGCCATTATGACGTCAGCCGCGCATCACTCCGGCACGGATAGAATTGCCGAGGCCGTAAAAACTCTTAATCTTTCTGCCGACGCTATTGTCGTCAACATTCAAGGCGATCAGCCGATCTTTGAGCCGGTGCAAGTGGATGAAGTTATCCGGCCTCTTGTAGATGATTCCGCAATCGTTATGTCCACATTAATTTATAAAATTATTCTCGAAGAAGAAATTACCCACCCCCATGCCGTAAAGGTTGCTTTCGATAACCAATTTTTTGCCCTATATTTTTCGCGAGCAACCATTCCCTATGTGCGCAGCAGCACGATGAAAGCCGACTATTACAAACATCACGGTATTTACGCCTACCGTTGTGATTTCCTGGACACTTTCACCAAACTTCCCGAAGGAAAACTGGAAAAACTCGAAGCCCTGGAGCAACTCCGGGCACTGGAATACGGTTACAAAATCAAAGTAGTGATAACACCATACGATTCTGTCGAGGTAGATAACCAGCAAGAACTGGAAAAAGTGCGGCAGATTCTTGCTGCAAAAAAGTAAGTTTGCTACAGCAAATCTTGAAGCGTTAACGGAGGAACAATGAACCCGCGCAAAAGGATTTTTTTGCTGATTTTAATCATGGTAGTGATAGTTCTGGGAGTCGAAGCAATAGCGCTTAAAATGCTTTATAAGACGGCATTTAAGGAACAAACAGAAGACCTCCGGGACATTGTTGTGAGTCAGGCCCGCTTGATTGAAGCAGTGGCTAGATTCGATTCCCGATATAGTAAGACTTATCCTGCGGGGGCAAACGAAGCGACATTAAGCCAGGTCATAGATGCGCATAAAAATTATAAGGGTTTTGGCCAAACCGGTGAATTCACTCTGGCCAAAAGACAAGGGGATGATATTGTTTTTATTTTAAATCAGCGTCATAGCAATTTGCAGAAGCCGAAACCGATTCCTTTCAACTCAAAATTGGCGGAGCCGATGCAACTGGCTCTAGCCGGACATTCAGGAACTATTGTTGGATTAGATTATCGTGGAGAAAAAGTTTTAGCTGCCTACGAACCGGTGGCGCTATTAAACTGGGGTATAGTCGCCAAGGTTGATATGGCCGAAGTTCGCGCTCCTTTTATCAAGGCTGGATTAATTTGCGGCTTATTTGGCATTATTGCCATTATGATCGGCACAGTAATATTTATTAAAGTCACGGAGCCTCTGATTGTAAAATTGCATGATACTATTGCCGAACTTCAAAATGCCCTGGCCGATGTCAACCAGTTAAGCGGATTATTGCCGATATGCGCTTACTGCAAAAAAATTCGCGATGATAAAGGCTATTGGAATCAAATCGAAGCTTATCTCCAAAAACATACCGAGGCGGAATTCAGCCACGGCATTTGTCCGGATTGCGAGAAAAAAATATATGCTGATTTGGATAAGAGAAAACTGAAAATGCAAGGGGATACAAGTACATGAAAAATGTAAATACTAAAATGGTGTGTAAAGTGGTTTTGGTATGTTTATTTTTTCTGCTGCTTGTAACGTTTCCCAGCGGCGCCGCCGAAATTGCCGACCGCGTGGCTGAGTGCGCAAAAATTAAAGATGACGCCGCTGCCAGATTGGAGTGCTTCGATAATCTGGCTAAGCAACAAACTGTTGTAAAAGACGCTTCCCCTCCGAGCACTGTCGCCGCGGCAGTACCCAAAGAACCGGCGAAGGAAAAAAAGCAGGCTTCCGTAATGTCGAAACACTGGAATTTAGCCGGGGGAAAAGGGGAAAACACTTTTTACATGCTTAAGCCTTACCGCCCTAACTATTTTTTGCCTGTTGCCTATAATTCCTCGCCGAATGAAGATACCGCTTTGGATTCCGATCCGAGGTCCAAAGCCCAGCACGACGAAGCAAAATTTCAATTAAGCTTTAAAGTAAGGATTTGGGAAGATGTTCTCAAAGATACACTCAAAGATTTATTCAAAAAGGATATCGATATAGATATATGGGTGGCCTATACACAACTTTCGTTCTGGCAGCTTTACAATTCGGCGTTTTCTTCTCCTTTTCGCGAGACCAATTACGAACCGGAGCTGCTGATCAACTTTCGCACCAATTACAAAATCCCCGGTTTTGATAATTTTAAAATACGATATTTTAATCTTGGATTAAACCATCAATCCAATGGCCGTTCCCGGCCAATTTCCCGCGGTTGGAACCGTGTTGTAGCTAATATGGGCATGGAAAATGAAAAAATCAATTTTAATCTGCTTTTGAGAACATGGTATAGGATTCCGGAAGACGAACACAATGACGATAATCCTGATATTACCAGATATATGGGGTATGGCGAATTATGGGGGATTTATTACTGGAGGGGTCAGCGTTTCGCGGCAATGCTGCGCAATAATTTACGGTCGGAAAATTTGGGGGCGGTTCAACTGGATTGGAGTATTCCCTTGTCTTTTATCAGTGATAATTTTAAAAATATCAGCTTCTACATCCAGTATTTTAATGGCTACGGGGAGAGCCTGATTGATTACAACACTAGTATAAATCGGATTAGTGCGGGGTTGATGCTGGTGGATTGGAATTGACTCCACTTCCAAATTAAAGCGCTATCTGCGTTGGCATTGTCATCGGTTCCTCAACGTATGGCACCATACGCCTGCGTCGCCTCTTCCTTGCCGCCTTGATATCATCTTTGATTTGAAAGCGGCGTTATTTGATATTACTGTGAAATGAAGAATACTGGCGAGAAAATATGTTGTTGCAAAATGCAATTAATTATTGTATAATGATAGCATAATGCAATATTAATAGTTGGAGGAATATGTCATGGCAACAGCAGTAAGAGTATCCGAAGAGCTTGTAGGTGAAGCTAAAAAATTCAGCCGGATTGACCACAGATCCGTGGCCGGTCAGATTGAACATTGGGCACGGATGGGTAAATGTGCCGAAGAGAATCCAGACTTGCCTTATTCTCTCATCAAGGAGATTTTGATTGGATTGGACGAACTGGAACAAGGCGAGAAGACCGAATACAAATTTGGATAGGTCGTTATGCGAATTTTTCAGTCAAGGTCATTTGAGAAGAAAGTAAAGAAGATGTCAAAGTCCGAAAAGGACGCGCTCGATCGAGAAATAAAACGAATTGCGGCAGACTCAAGCCTTGGGGAGGAAAAGAAAGGCGACCTAAAAGATGTGTTCGTACACAAGTTCAAACTCAAAACCACTCAGTACCTACTTGCCTATCGAAAGGTCAGCGGTGACTTGGAACTTGTTATGATAGGGCCTCATGAAAACTACTATCGCGACTTGAAGCAGTATTTGAAAAAGCGATAAGTTGTTTGATAAGCTCAGTATCTACATTCAGTATTTTAATGGCTACGGGGAGAGCCTGCTGGATTACAACACCAGCGTCAATTGGATTAGTGTTGGGTTTATGTTAGCGGATTGGAATTGATGTTTCTTACAAAAAAGAAGTTCGTATATTAATTGTTAGAATTTACGAGGGGACGTAAACATGAATGAAGAAGAATATAAAAAGGAATTTGGCATAGATCCTTTTGATAAAGAAAAGCTAGAAAAAGCATTAGAACATGCATTAGATATAAGAAAGTTCGAAATTAATTTGTATTGGAAAAGAACAACGTATTTCTGGACGCTGATTGCTGTTGCATTTGCGGGATACTTTGCCGTGCTTGGCGCTGTAAAAATGGAAAACAAAGAATTTATGGCGTTCATTATTGCTTGCATTGGCTTTCTGTTCACTTTTGCGTGGTTTCAAGTGAATAGAGGAAGTAAATACTGGCAGGAAAATTGGGAAAACCAAGTTGATATGTTAGAAGACAAAATAATAGGCCCACTTTACAAAACAATATTGCATCGTCCATCTGGAGATGAGTTATTTGAACAATTAGTTACAGGGCCATCAACAATATCTGCCTCAAAAACCAATCAGATAGTTAGTCTATTTACATTATTTATATGGGTTTTCCTTGCATACATAACCTTGGGTGATTTATGTACTTCATATCCTCCAAGTTGGAAACACATTATTGTTGGGATAATCACTTTAATTTTTTCATGGTTAATAGTAAGTAATGGAAGAACATATTCTGGCGACTATAGGCACGTTGCTGAAAAGCGAAAGACGGAAATCCAGTAAATTATAACCACTCGCTTAATCTACCACTTTTGATCTCATTATTGACGCCTGACAAATTAGATAAGTTCTGATATTGTAGAGTGAATAGAAATAAAAGCAAGAAGTGCCTAGCGCGCTGATTCACGCGGCACCAACATTTCACTCAAGCTGAGCTCCGCATTAGATTCATAGAATAAGGAAGAAGATGGAAATAGTTCTCTTCGTTCTGGGTGTGGTTCTGGGAGGCGTCATCTCTTGGTGGATATCGAACACCTATTATTTGAAGGCGAATCGTGAGCAAAAGAAGCTCTTTGACAAACTGTCTGGCAACGTGAGGTCTGCAATACTTGAAGACAGCAGAACCACGCTATCAGTCAGGGAGTTGAACGACCTGTTACAAACAAAGGCAATTAAGCAACCATGGGATGGCGATCCGCTCCCATACAAGGCATGTCCTAAGTGTGGCTCTAAAAAACTTGAAAGAGGCGAGATCATCAAAAACGATGACAACTATTATGTGGTGCAATGTTCCGAGTGCCAATGGAACGACTGGACACAATAGTGAATCTGACCAGGGCATGTAGCGAATTGGCTAGAAAGCGGCCTCTCGCTGATGCCCGATTTGTTACCGATTCCAAATCACAGATGACGTTTTGAGTTGGAATTGGACTAGCGGAACGTTAAAAACCCCATAGTTTTGGGGCTGTTCAAAAATGTTCAGATGCAAGGCGCGCAAGGCTTGAGGAATGAGACGTATTTTTACATACGCCGCAATGACGAGAGACGCAGCGCAACACAGCAGATGGGCTTTTTTCAACAGCACCCTAGTCTTTAAAAATCGCTCCGGTGGACGCCGACGTCACAAGCTTCGCATAGCGCGCCAAATAGCCGCTTGTGATTGCCGGTTTTCTTAATTTCAGATGTTTTTTGCGCTTCTCCAGTTCTTTTTCGCTGACTTTCAGCATTAATGTTTTTTCCGGAATATTGATGGCAATGATGTCGCCTTCTTTAACCAGCGCGATCGGGCCGCCTTCGGCGGCTTCGGGTGATATGTGGCCGATGGCCGCGCCCTGTGTGCCGCCGCTGAACCTGCCGTCTGTAAGCAAGGCAACTGTTTTATCCAGACCCATACCGACAATGGCTGATGTGGGTGAAAGCATTTCCCGCATTCCCGGCCCGCCTTTGGGACCTTCGTAGCGGATGACAACGATATTACCGGATTTGATTTTTCCCTTCAAGATTGATTTGATGGCATCGTCTTCGCAATCAAAGACTCTGGCCTTGCCTTCGTTGACCTGCATGCTGGGAGAAACGGCGGATTGCTTCACAACCGCGCCGTCCGGCGCCAGATTGCCGCGCAAAATGGCAATACCGCCCTGCGGCGAATAAGGATTATTCAATGGCCGGATGACTTCCTCATTCAAAACGCGAACATTTTTTAAATTAGATTCCACATTTTTACCGGTAACGGTATGGGCTTTTGTATCAAGGACACCCTGTGTACTGATGGCCTTCATCAACGCTTGAATACCGCCGGCTGTGTCGAAGTCTTCAATATGATGATGGCCGGCGGGGCTTAATTTGCAGAGGTTAGGAGTTTTCTCGCTGATTTTATTAAAGAGGTCCAAATCCAGCTTAATACCCGCTTCATGAGCTATTGCCGGAATATGCAAAACAGTATTGGTGGAACAACCCAGCGCCATATCCACGGCAATGGCGTTTTTAAAAGCGGCCATCGTCGCTATATCCCGCGGCTTCACTTTCTTCTTGAACAATTCCATTATTTTCATTCCCGCATGCTTGGCTAACCTGTGGCGCGCCGCCTGAACCGCCGGAATCGTACCGTTTCCGGGGAGTCCCAGCCCCAAAGCTTCTGTCACGCAATTCATGGAATTGGCAGTGTACATACCGGAACACGACCCGCAACCGGGACAAGCGCAATCTTCCAATTGCTTTAAACTGGCTTCGGTCATCTTTTTAGCTTTAACCGCACCAACGCCTTCAAAAACGCTGATCAGATCAACAGCTTTACCTTCCATTTTCCCCGCCAGCATCGGGCCGCCGCTGATAAAAATGGACGGTATGTTTAAGCGTAGAGCCGCCATGAGCATTCCGGGGATTATTTTATCGCAATTGGGAATGAAAACGAGGGCGTCAAAAGGATGGGCAGTAGCCATTATTTCAATGGAATCGGCAATCAACTCCCGGCTGGCCAGAGAATATTTCATGCCGGTATGCCCCATTGCTATTCCGTCGCAAACTCCGATCACCGGAAATTCTATCGGAGTGCCGCCGGTCATGCGGATTCCCGCTTTGACATCCTGGGTGATTAAATCCAGATGGATGTGTCCAGGAATAATTTCGTTGGCGGAATTGACAACGCCGATGAGTGGCTGTGCTATTTCTTCGTCGGTGTAACCCATAGCTTTAAAGAGCGAACGGTGCGGGGCGCGCTCCAACCCTTTTTTCATGAGATCGCTTCTCATAATTTTCTCTCCCTTATTTTTTCCTTTTTTCCGGCCTCAGGGAACGGACAGCCGCGCCGGCCTGCCACATTTCCGATTCACGCATTTCTTTGAGTTCCGCGTCGAGCTTCACTTTATAATCAGGAGCGCTGTTGGCTTTGAGGACAATGCTTGTTTCCTTGCCTTTAGCTACCGAGTCGTATAGTTCGGCAAAGACCGGCTCCACTGCCTTACGAAACTTGTGCCGCCAGTCCAGCGCCCCACGTTGAGCGGTAGTGCTGCAATTGGCATACATCCAATCCATACCGTTTTCACCCACCAGACGAATAAGGCTCTGCGTCAATTCTTCCACCGTTTCGTTAAAAGCTTCGCTGGGAGTATGACCATGTTTACGCAACTCGTTGTATTGCGCTTCCATCATTCCGGCCAGTGCCCCCATGAGCACGCCGCGCTCACCGGTTAGATCGCTGTATACTTCCATCTGGAAAGTCGTGGGGAACAGGAAACCGGAACCGATAGCGATACCGAGCGCCAAAGTTCTTTCCTTGGCGCGGCCGGTGGCATCCTGATGAACAGCGAAACTGCTGTTAATGCCGCTACCGTCCAGGAAATTTCTACGCACGCTCGTTCCCGATCCTTTAGGGGCGACCATAATCACATCGACAAAATCAGGTGGAATCACGCTGGTCTGGTCTTTGTAGACGATGGAGAAACCATGCGAAAAATAAAGGGCGTCGCCTTTTTTGAGATTTGCTTTTACTTTGGACCAGAGCATCATTTGCGCGGCATCCGATACCAGATATTGGATAATAGTGCCGCGTTGCACTGCTTCTTCAATGGGGAAAAGCGTTTTACCGGGAACCCAGCCATCGGCCACGGCTTTATCCCAATAGGACTTATCTTCCTTGGCCTGTCCAATTATTACATTAATGCCATTGTCTTTCATATTAAAGGCCTGTGCCGGGCCTTGAACGCCGTAACCGAGAACAGCCACAACTTCATTTTTTAAAACTTCCCGGGCTTTTTTTAGAGAAAATTCTTCCGCCGTGATAACATCTTCTTGAGTACCGCCAAAATTAATTTTTGCCATAAGACCTCCCTGCTTATTTAGATAAATAAAAATTAGTTTTTTAAATCCAAAGCCACAATACCTGTTCTTGTAATATCGGTGATGCCCAGAGGCTCCAATCGGGCAAGAGCAAGGTCGATTTGCGGTTTATCGCCTGTAATTTCGAGAATTACAAAAGCATCGCTGGAGATTATTACCTTCCATTTGTAAGTGTCGATCGCTTTTTTTATCTGCTCTTTTTTATCATCGGTCAAATTCAACCGAACGAGAATCATTTCACGATGAATCGATTCGACATTGGTCAAATCGTCGACTTGAATTACATCGACAAGCCTTTGCAATTGGCTTTCGATTCTGGAAATTGTTGCCTGATTGCCGATAGTGGCCATTACTATTTTCGATATTTCGTATTGGGTGGTCGTGTTCACGCAGAGACTTTCAATGTTGTAGCCTTTGCCGCCCAGCGTTCCCGCGATTCTCGCCAATACGTCCGGTTTATTGTAAACAAGTATCGAAATTATGTGCTCTTTTTTTTCCATGCTGATTAACCTTTCTCTATATATTTATTAATTGATCATTTCTCTGGTGCCCAGCTCCATTTCGCTGATGGATTCACCCGGACGCACCATGGGATAAACGCATTCTTCACGGGAAACTTTAAAATCCATCAAAACAGGCTTATCAATAGAAAGCCCTTTTTGTAAAATCGGTTCCACCTCTTCCGGTTTTGTCGCGCGCAAACCGACGATGCCGTAGGCTTCAGCCAATTTCACAAAGTCCGGAGCATAAGTCATGTCTGTGTGCGAATAACGTTTTTCATAAAATAGCTCCTGCCACTGGCGCACCATGCCCAAATAGCCATTATTTAAAAGAACGATTTTTACGTTAATTTTGTATTGCGCGGCGGTGGCCAGTTCCTGGATATTCATTTGGATGCTGCCATCGCCTGCTATATCCACAACTTGTTTATCGGGAAACGCGCACTTAACGCCGATAGCCGCAGGAAGGCCATAGCCCATTGTGCCCAGTCCGCCGGAAGTGATGAAAGTATTGGGCTTATCAAAGTGGAAAAATTGCGCCGTCCACATTTGGTTCTGACCGACTTCAGTGGTGACAATGACATTGCCTTTAGTCAATTTGTGAAGCGTTTCGATGACGTATTGCGGTTTGATAACCTGGCCATTTTGACAATATGTCAGCGGGACTTTTTCCCGCCATTCGGCAATTTGTTTTAGCCATTCCTTTCGTTCTTTTGATGATGGAGAATAGTTGTGTTCGGCCAAAAATTTCAGCATGTCCCTAAAAGTGGCCTTGGTTTCGCCGATAATTGGTAAATCGACAACAACATTTTTGTTGATGGAGGAAGGATCAATATCGATTTGAACAATTTTGGCGTTAGTCGCAAAAGTTTCAATCGTGCCGGTGACGCGGTCGTCGAACCTTACGCCCACGGCAATAAGCAAGTCACAGTGGCTGACCGCCATATTCGCGTAGAAAGTGCCGTGCATTCCCAACATGCCCAGCCAGAGCGGATCTGTTCCCGGAAAGGAGCCCAATCCCATCAAGGTGCCGGTGACGGGGATTTGATAGAGTCTTGCCAGTTCAGTCAGCTCCGCCGCAGCTTTGCCCAGAATGACGCCGCCGCCGGTCATAATTAAAGGCTTTTTGGCCTGAGTCAGCATTTCTAAAACCTGAGCCATTTTCTTGGGGGCCGGCTTGTGAAATATATCGTAGTTTCTAATCTTGATGCTGGCGGGATCGTAGTCGGTTTCCGTCGCCATCACGTTTTTAGGCAAGTCCACCAAAACCGGGCCCGGCCGCCCTGAGCGCGCGATATGAAAAGCTTCCTTAATAGTTGAAGCAAGTTCTTCCACGCTCCTAACCAGAAAATTGTGTTTGGTGCAGGGGCGCGTTATTCCCGTGATGTCAGATTCCTGAAAAGCATCGTTGCCGATTAATGCCGTTGGTACTTGCCCCGTAAAAACGACGATAGGTATGGAATCCATATTGGCCGTGGCGATGCCGGTAACAGTGTTTGTGGCTCCCGGACCGGAAGTTACCAGGCAAACTCCCACTCTTCCGGTAGCGCGGGCATAGCCGTCAGCGGCATGTACTGCTCCCTGTTCATGACGAACCAGAATATGCTTAATGTTACTTTTATAAAGTTGATCGTAAATATCCAGAACTGATCCACCCGGATATCCGAAAATGATATCCACTTTTTCTTCTTCCAACATCTTCAGCAGAATTTGTGAACCTTTTAATTTCATTTAACTACCTCGATATTTATATTTCTCTTATAATATAATTTGCGTCTAATGAGTAAAATTAAAAAAGCCGCTGGTTTCTTTTGAGAAAAGCGGCTTTACTGCTAAAACAAAAAAGCCGCGGGTTTTAGGGGCCCGCGGCTTGTATCTTTTATGTTATTTTTTAAAGATACAGAGAGCGGCAGACCCCCTGAGTACTACTACGAGTACTGTTACGCTGTTAATTATCAGGCCATTGCCGCCAGTTAAATCTTTAAGAAACATAATTTACTTCCTCTCGAATTTGCCTCTCTAATAACGAAAAAAAAAGTTTTTGTCAAGTCCGTTTATAAACTTCTGAATTTTTACCGGAATATATCTTCCTTTTCTTCGAGGAAATCGGTGGATTTTTCACTGGGCTGTGCGCTATCCAGAAAACATTCGTAGATAGTCCCTTTATCCGATTCGCTTGATGGCCTTCCGGTTTTAGGATCGACTTTGATAAAAACGATACCTTCCGGCGTGTGGAAGGTTTCCACAGGAACATTTTGTAGCGCTTTTTCCATAAAATACAACCAAATAGGCGCCGCTGCCCTTCCGCCTACTTCCTGTTTGCCCAAAGATATTTCCTGATCGAAACCTACCCAAACTCCGGTAATAAGGGAAGGGGTAAAACCGAGAAACCAGGCGTCACGAAAATCATTCGTCGTTCCCGTTTTTCCGGCAGCTGGTCTTCCTATGCTTTTAACCCGCCTGCCGGTACCGCTTTCTATAACATCCCGCATAATGTAAGATGTCATGAAAGCAATACGGGGATCGATAACTTGTTCCGTTTGAACTTTAGTTTCTTCAAAAACGTTACCGGTGCGATCAACAATTTTTTTAATAAAATAAGGAGTTACTTTTTTGCCCTGATTCGCCAAAACACCATAAGCTCTTACAAGTTCCTCCAAGGTTACGCCCGATACACCAAGTGCCATCGATAGTGTCCGCGCTACAGGAGAAGAAATGCCCATATTCGTGGCGTAAGATGCCGCGTAATCAACGCCGATTTCCTGTAAAATCTTAACAGTCACAACATTGCGGGACTGAACGAGCGCGGTCCTCATGGTAGTAGGCCCTAAGAATTTTTCATCGAAGTTTCTTGGTTTCCAGAGGCCATCTTCTGCAGTTGGGTCTTCTATGACAATAGGGGAATCAACAAATCGTGTTGACGGATTCAAACCTTTATCGAATGCTGCCGTATAGATAAGTGGTTTAAAAGCAGAGCCGGGCTGTCTGCGGGATTGGGTCGCACGGTTGAATTCGCTCTTATTGAAGTCGCGGCCCCCGACCATCGCGCGAATAGCACCGGTTTTCACATCCATGCAGAATAGCGCGCCTTGCACAAGCCCGCGCTCGTATTTTTGTCTTTCTTCCAATTCCGTCAAGCCTTTTTCCACAGCATCACGCGCGTCTTGTTGCGCGGACAAATTCAGAGTAGTATATATTGATAAACCTTCCTTATATAAAACGTCGGCGCCGTATTTTTCCTGCACGTAGCGGCGGACATTTTCCACAAAGTAAGCGGCGATTTTATCTTTTGGTCTCATTGACCGCAATTGCAAGGGAGCGGCAGAGGCTTTGTCCATTTCTTCCTTGGATATGTAGCCGTCTTCCACCATGCGCGCGAGAACGTAAGCTTGTCTTTGCTTCGCTTTATCAAAATAGAGAAATGGAGAATACGTATTGGGCGCTTTGGGCATGCCGGCTAAAAGCGCCGCCTCGGCCAGCGTCAGTTCCTTGGCGCTTTTGCCGAAATAACCGAGCGCTGCCGATTCTATTCCGTAAGTTCCGTGTCCCAGATAAATCTGATTCAAATATAAATTTAAAATTTCATCTTTGGAAAGATACTTATCAATTTTGTAAGCGAGAATCACTTCCTTAAATTTGCGGATGTACTTTTTTTCCGGTGAAAGGTACATCATCTTCGCTACTTGCTGAGTAATGGTACTGGCGCCCTGGACGATGTGCCCTGCTTCAAAATTTTTGAACATTGCGCGAAAAATACTTTGAATATCCAGACCCTTATGCTGATAGAAACGGGAGTCTTCCGAGGCAACAAAAGCATAGTGGACGACCTTCGGAACTTCTTCTATCTTCACTATTTTTCTATCTTCCAAGAAAAACTCATCAACCAACTCATTGTTATCATCGTAAACTCTGGAAGCTATGCTGGGGCGGTAATCTTTAAGCGTATCAATGCTGGGCAGATCCAAAGTCAAGGCGTAGTAGATAATAGTTCCACAAACTGTTACAAATAGGATAATAGTGATTAAGCCTAGAAAAATGGCAAAAAGCTTGGAAAGCTTCTTAATTTCCCCATCATTTTCCATACTTAATTGTATACGACGGCGTATTGTCATAATTTTACCAACTATTGTTCTTTATTTTCAGAATTTAATTTTTTCTTTTCGGCAAATCTTGCCACGAATATACTAACTTCATACAAAAACATCAAGGGTATTGCCATTAATATTTGACTCAAAGCATCGGGTGAAGGCGTTAAAATTGCGGCAACGATAAAAATGATTAAGATAGCGTATCTTCTCTGTTTGGAAAGCATTTTAGCGTTGACTATGCCCAATTTAGCCAAAAAGAAAATAAATATAGGCAGTTCGAAGGATAAACCAAAGCCCAGCAAAAAGGTTACAAAGAGCGAAAGGTAATCGCGGAATGAAATCATGGCCTGCAGATACTGGTTGTTAAAACTGACAAAAAATTCAAAGGCGGGCGGCAGGGCGATAAAATAGCCGAATAAAACACCGCCCATAAAAAGTAAGGTGGAAGAAAGTACAAAAGGAACCACGTATTTTTTTTCCTTAGGCAGTAATCCCGGTGAGATAAATTTCCATATTTGATAAAGGATGAAAGGGCTGGTAATTATCAGGGAAGCAAAAAAAGCTAATTTCATATAAACAAAAAAAGCTTCCGTCAGTCCGGTATAAATAAGATAACTGTTTTTAGGAAGGACTTTGGTGAGCGGTTTGGTAATTATATCGAAAACCAAATCCTTATAATAATAACAGGCGCCAAAACCAATAAGCAGAACGATTATAATGCGAAAAAGCCTTTTGCGTAACTCTATTAAATGTTCAGTCAGGGACATCTTGTGATCTTCGTTAGGTTCCATAATTTATGCGTTAATTTTTTTATTTTTAATCAGGGAAGATTATTTTGGAATCAATCATTTGTCGGCTTCTTTATTGGAAGGTACCGATTTGGTTTCTTCGGCATCGGTCTTCTTCAATAAAAGTGAATCTTTCAAGCCATCATCTTTTTGTTTTTCATCATTTTGCAATGTTTGCTTTAGGTCATCGGTAATTCCATCGGCGGCCTTGCGCAATTCACCGAAACTTTTACCCAGTGTTTTGGCCAAATCCGGCAATTTCTTTGGCCCAACAATGAGCAGAGCGATTATTGCAATTATAATAAGCTCCTGCATTCCAATACCAAACATTGATTGTCAACTCCTAAAAAATTGAGAGATTACCCTATATATTGATTACTGTTTTTGTCAATGTTTTTTGCGATAGATATTCGGGAGCGGTTAATCCTGAAAACAACGGCAGAAACGCGGCCGGGGAGAGCAAATATTCCTGAAAATGCCAAACATAGGTTATAGAATTAGTTTTCTGCTAAATTTAGGGCAACGGCATAATTTAGGCTGCATGTTGATTTCAGCAACAGGGGAAATATTTTGCTCTTTTCGGCCATTTATGATAAACGACCGATAATTTTTTACGCAGTGGTGACGAAAGAAGGTGCGCGTGTCCAGGAAAACAGGTATTGTCAAAGATAAGCGTTACTTGCGGCATTCGGCAGGCTTTGGCCATCCGGAAAGTCCAGAAAGACTGGCGGCAATTTATGAAATGCTGAACAATCCCTCGATGCACTGGAAATTCATGGAAATTGAACCGCGCGAAGCCACCCACAAAGAAATTGAAACCATCCATACTCCTTCCTATGTTGAATATATTGCAAGTACTGCTGGACAGCACAGTGTATTTCTCGACCCGGATACAGCAACCAGTCCGGAGAGCTATGAGATAGCAAAGCTGGCGGTGGGAGGTGTTTTAAACGCGGTTGACAGCGTTATCGAAAGTAAAGCCGACAATGCTTTTGCTCTGGTAAGACCTCCGGGGCACCACGCGGAAGCGGATAGCGCCGCCGGTTTTTGTATATTCAACAATATTGCCATCGGGGCAATGCATGCCATTTTAAAACATCGCTTGAAAAGGATACTTATTGTGGATTGGGATTTGCACCACGGCAACGGTACCCAGCACAGTTTTTACGACGATCCACGGATTTTGTATTTTTCCACGCATCAGTATCCATATTACCCGGGAACGGGAAGTCTGCAGGAGATTGGCCAGGGTAAGGGAGAAGGTTACACAATCAACGTTCCTTTGAGCGGAGGGGCAGGAGACGCCTCCTTTGTAAAAATATTCCGCAAAATTTTACAGCCCGCAGCTTTAGAATTTAAACCGGAATTAGTTTTGTTATCCGCAGGTTTCGACACTTATTTTCAGGACCCCTTGGGTAGTATGCGCGTAACGTCGGAAGGGTTTGCCGCTCTAACGCGTATTTTGCTGGAGATAGCCGATTCCTGTTGCCACGGGCGCTTAGTGGCCGTGTTGGAGGGCGGATATCACATTGCGGGTTTAACCAAGTCGGTGAAGGCTGTTTTGGAAGAGATGCTGAATGAAACGCACTGCTCGAAAGAAAAATTTTCTTCTTTGGAGCGGGAAGCCGATGAAGATACCAACCAGATCATCAAACAAGTCATATCGATGATTAATCCATACTGGAAAGTGTTTTAGGAGGATTGTAATTGAAACTAAGTTCTCAGGAAGTTGAATATGTGGCGCATTTAGCTCGTTTGGAAATAACGGATAAGGAAAAAGATAAGCTTACCGCGCAGCTCAATGATATTTTGCTCTATATAGATAAGTTAAATGAGCTCGACACTAAAGGCGTAGAACCGATGAGCCACGCTATTGCTGTGACTAATGCTTTTCGCGAAGATAATATAGTGGATTCCATCGGTACGGAAAAGTCGTTGGCCAATGCGCCGGATGCTCGTGGAGAGTTCTTTCGCGTACCCAAGGTTATAGATTAAAGGTATTTATGGAATTACATCAGTTAACCATTCATGAATTACAAGAAAAAATAAAAGAAGGAAAAACATCGGCAGAGCAGATTGCCGAGTCTGTATTTCAAAGAATCGACGCTGTGGAAAAGCGGGTGCACTCATACATCCGGTTGATGAAAGACGAAGCCATGGCCGTGGCTGACAAAGCCGACAAAGATATTAAAAAGGGCGACATTAAAGCCTTAACCGGCATTCCTATAGCCCTAAAAGACATTGTTTGCACAAAAGGAATCTCTACCACTTGCGGTTCTCATATTCTGCATAATTTCGTTCCGCCGTATGATGCCACAGTTGTGGAAAAGCTCCGGGATGCCGGCGCGGTGTTTGTAGGCAAGGCCAATATGGATGAATTTGCCATGGGTTCTTCCACGGAAACCTCATATTTTGGTCCTACTCGCAATCCGTGGGATTTGGAAAGAATCCCCGGCGGTTCCAGCGGCGGATCGGCAACAGCAGTTGCCGCTGATGAATGCATTGCTTCCATAGGTTCCGATACCGGCGGTTCTATCCGTCAGCCCGCGGCGCTTTGCGGTATTGTCGGACTCAAACCGACTTATGGCCGCGTGTCGCGTTTTGGCCTGGTTGCTTTTGCTTCTTCGCTGGATCAAATCGGCCCTTTCACTAAAGATGTGGAAGATTGCGCCATAATGATGAATGTTCTGGCGGGTTACGATCCGAGAGAATCAACATCGGTTCGTGCAGAAATTCCCGATTACCGGCAATTTGTTGGCCATGATATTAAAGGCTGGAAGGTAGGAATTCCCAAAGAATACTTTGTAGAAGGCATTGATCCGGAAGTAAACTCCGCCATACAAAAAACTATTACCGTTTTGGAGAAAAGCGGCGCAAAAATTGTGGAAATTTCATTGCCGCACACTCAATACTGTTTGGCAGTCTATTATATTATTGCTCCGGCGGAAGCCAGCTCTAATCTGGCGCGCTATGACGGCGTAAAATACGGCTTTAGATCACCTGACAGCGGCGATTTATTGGACATGTATAAAAAGACGCGAATGCAGGGATTTGGCGCTGAAGTCAAAAGAAGAATTATGATCGGCACCTATGCTTTATCTGCCGGATATTATGATGCCTACTATAAAAAAGCTTCTCAGGTACGATCATTAATCAAGCGAGACTTTGAAGAGGCCTGGAAAAAATGTGACGTAATTCTCACACCCACAACGCCTACACCCGCATTTAAAATCGGTGAAAAAACCGATAATCCTTTACAAATGTACCTTTCCGATGTTTTCACCATTTCCAGTAATCTGGCGGGAATCCCCGGAATTTCCGTCCCCTGCGGCTTCACGTCCGACGGCTTGCCTATTGGAGTGCAATTTTTGGCCGGCCATTTTGAAGAAGGGAAATTAATTCAAATAGCCTCCGCATACGAGAAAAACGCTAAAATTGAAAAAAGGAGGCCGAAGCTATAATGGATTTTGAAGCGGTCATCGGGTTGGAAGTACACGCCCAACTTTTAACGGATACAAAAATATTTTGCGGCTGTTCCACTAAATTCGGCGCAGCTCCGAATAGTCATACATGCCAGATTTGTCTGGGAATGCCGGGGGTTTTGCCGGTGTTAAATAAAAAAGTTGTCGAATTCGCCATGAAAATGGCTTTGGCGACCAATTGTGAAATTAATAAATCCTGCAGTTTCGCCCGTAAAAATTATTTTTATCCCGATCTCCCCAAGGGCTATCAAATATCGCAATATGCATATCCCCTAGCGGAACATGGTTACGTGATTTTGGATGTGGATGGAAAGCAAAAGAAAATTGGAATTACCAGAATTCACATGGAAGAAGACGCCGGTAAACTGATACACGATGAGCATAATCCTGTCAGTTACATTGATCTTAACCGCACCGGAGTTCCTTTGATTGAGATTGTCAGCGAGCCGGATATGCGCTCGTCCGAAGAAGCGGCCGATTACCTCAAACGCCTGCATGAAATTCTTGTTTATCTGGAAATTTGCGATGGCAATATGGAGGAGGGCTCATTCCGTTGCGACGCTAACGTTTCCATTCGCCCGAAAGGGCAAAAGGAATTTGGTACAAGGGCGGAATTGAAAAACATGAATTCTTTCCGCAATGTGCAGCGTGCTCTGGAATATGAGATCAAGCGGCAGCAATACATTGTGGAAAACGGCGGCACTGTGGTTCAGGAGACTCGTTTGTGGGATGACGCGCAGGGATCAACCACTTCGATGCGCAGTAAAGAAGAAGCACATGATTACCGTTATTTTCCCGATCCTGATTTAGTTCCGATTTTAGTTGATAAGGCCTGGGGGGAAAAAATCAGAAAGCAAATTCCGGAATTGCCGTTGGCCAAAAGGGAGAGATTCGTCAAAGATTATCAGATTCCAGCCTACGACGCGGGCGTGTTGACGGCCGATAAAGCGCTGGCCGATTATTATGAAAAAGTGGTGAGGCTTTGCGCCCAGCCTAAAGCAGCTAGCAACTGGGTGATGGGTGATGTTTTAAGATTCTTAAATGAGGAAAAACGCGAAATCAAAAGCTGCCCCATTACGCCTGTGGCGCTGGCCGAAATGATCAGCCTGATTGACGAAGGAACAATCAGCGGGAAAATGGCCAAAGACATAGTCGAGGAAATGTATAAAACCGGCAAACAGCCGAAAAAAATCATCGAAGAAAAGGGCCTGGTGCAAATTACGGATGAGGGTGAGCTGATCAAAACCATCACCTCTATCATGGAAGCCAATCCCAATCAGCTTACGGACTATCGCGGCGGCAAGGAAAAACTTTTTGGTTTCTTCGTCGGCCAGGTAATGAAAGCAACCCAGGGAAAAGCTAATCCGCAGCTGGTCAATGAACTTCTCAAAAAAATGCTTACCGGATAATGATTAAAACAATCGCCTGGAAAAATAATTCTGTTATTTTGATTGACCAGAAAGTCCTGCCTGTAGCTGAACGTTATGTAACATGCAGGAGTTATCAGGAAATTATTTCCGCTATCAAAGACTTAACCGTGCGCGGCGCTCCGGCTATTGGTGTGGCCGCGGCAATGGGAGCGGCCTTAGGAGCTTTGCGTCTTCCGTCATTACCACCGGAAAAATTTCGGCGAAAATTTATTACTATTTGCGATGAGATCGCGCAGGCGAGGCCGACAGCGCGTAATCTTTTTTGGGCTTTGGAGCGCATGAAAGAGTACCTTGACCAAGCGATTCAGACCGGCAAGAAGGATTTGGTAAAAGAACTTATTGACGAAGCTAAGAATATTTACGCCGAAGATATAGAAGCAAACCGTCAAATGGGCAAACATGGCAGTAAGCTTCTTGCTGATGGCGATAATATTTTGACTCATTGTAATGCCGGGGCTTTGGCGACAGCCGGTTATGGAACAGCGCTGGGCGTCATCCGCGCAGCCCATGAGCAGGGCAAAAAACTACATGTTTACGTGGATGAAACCAGACCGGTTTTGCAAGGAGCGCGGCTTACCGCTTGGGAGTTGAAAAAGGAAAAGATATCCGCCACGCTGATTACCGATAATATGGCGGGTTTTCTGATGAAGCAGGGTAAAATTAATAAGGTTCTTGTGGGCGCCGATAGAATTGCCGCCAATGGCGATACAGCCAATAAAATCGGCACCTATTCTTTGGCCGTTTTGGCTCAAGTGCACCGCATTCCATTTTATGTGGCCGCGCCGCTTTCAACAATTGATGTTTCTTTAAAAACCGGAGCCGCCATACCTATCGAAGAAAGAAAAAGCGAAGAAGTAACACATTTTAAGGGCGTGCGCAGTGCACCAAAAGGAATAAAAGTTTATAATCCCGCGTTTGATGTTACACCCGCTGAGTATATTACGGCGATTATCACGGAAAATGGTATCATTACAAAACCTTATCGTATTCCCATTGCCTGTATGCATAAAGGGGAAAAGCATTCATGAAATTATTTCTTTTTGATTTTGACGGTGTCCTCGTTGATTCATTAGATGTATATGAAAAGACAGTGACCCTTTGTCTTTCAAAAATAAATCAGCCGCTAACGCGCGGCAGAGAAGAATTTTTGGAATTATTTGAAGGTAATTTTTATGAATCCCTGGTGAAGAAAGGCGTGGATTTAAATGAATTTATGAAAGCTTCCGTGGATATCCTCGCGCAAGTTAACCTTAAAGACATAAAACCAATTGCCGCTGTTGTGCCTGTAGTCAGGAAGTTACACAAAAATCATACTCTCATAGTCGTTTCATCTAATGAGTCCTCTTCTATTAAAGAAGCTCTGGAATTGTTTCATTACAATGGTTATTTCCGGGAAATTCTCGGCTCTGATTTCATGCTCAGCAAAAAAGAGAAGATACTTTACGCCATAAAAAAGTATCAGGTAGCTCCGCAAGACATTTATTACATTGGAGATACGACGGGCGATATCAAGGAAGGAAAGCAAGCTGGGGTAAAAACGGTCGGAGTGACGTGGGGCTGGCACAGTAAAGAAAAAATGGCCGCGGCTAAACCCGACTACCTTTTCGATACTTCTCTAGAACTTTTGCAATTAAACGAGAATTAAATTCAGGTTCTTTTTTCCAGAAGAAAAACAAATAGCAATCTGGGGAAGATTTTAATCAGCCGGAGCGCAGAAAGCCTTCAGGTGCGTTTCCAGCAGGCGCTGTTTATCAAAATCTCTGAGCTTAAGGTATTGGGGCTTTGCACCGGCAAAAGCAGCCTTTGGCACAAGGCCGATTAATTCGGACTCCAATATCTCGATGCCGCGCTCGGCTGCCAACGTTTCTACCTCATCATAAATAGCTTTAAGCGGCATTTTTTTACAATTGGTCAGGTTTATCGATACCTGAGCGATACCGCGGCTTTTCAAAATAACACCGATTGCCCGTACATGCTTCAAACCGCCGCTCTTTTCCCTGATTTGCGAGGCTATTTTTTGCGCTAGCCTCAAATCAGCGCACTCCAGATTGATATTATAGGCGACCAACAGTTCCCTTGCCCCCACAGCAGTTGCGCCCGCCCGCGCGTTAAATTCCGGTTTTCCAATGTCGGGAGCGTCTTCCCGGTTGGTCATTTTACTGGCCAGGGCCTCATAACCGCCGCGGCGAACGTCGGCCAGTTCGTTTCGCCAAGGCACAATCGCCGCGTGGCCGTAAAAATACACCGGGACACCGAAACGTTCATATAACTGACGCCCAAAGAGGTGCGCTAAATCAACTGCGTCCTTCATCCGTGCTTTCGCCAGTGGTATAAAGGGCACTACATCGACCGCCCCTAATCGCGGATGCACTCCGGCCTGTTTGCGCATGTCAATCAACTTCAGAGCCTTGCCGCAAGCGGCGAGCGCGGCTTCCAATACATCTTCGGGCTTTCCCAAAAAAGTAAAGACGCTCCGGTTATGATCGGCATCGCCGCTGAAATCGATCAGCCGCACGCAGGGGTGAGATTCAAATACTTTTGCAATCGCCGCAATCTTTTTTTGATCGCATCCTTCGCTGAAATTCGGCACGCATTCAATAATTTTCATGTTTATACCTGATAAATTTTTACTTTTGGCAATTCCAGACAAGTAAGTTTTCCGCCATAAACAGCGCCTGTATCAATGCCTATCTTGTTCTCCATGAATAAAGGGTTAATCATAGGAGTGTGGCCGAAAATGACCCGTCTGCCGAAATCATAATTCGAATCGATAAACTTATACCGTACCCAGAGTAAATCATCTATTGTCTGTTTGTCTATCGAAATTCCGGGTATTAAGCCGGCATGGACAAATATATAATCCTTTGTCTGATGATAGGGCAAAAGCGATTGGAAAAATAGCAGGTGCGCTTCGGGTATTTTTTCTTTTCTTTCACCTGGGAAAGAGGAAAGCTTGATACCATAATCAAACAAAGTGTGTTTGCCGCCGTTGCATAAATACATTTCTTCGTCCTCACCTTCCAGATAATTCAAAAGCATTTGCTCATGGTTGCCTAAAAGACAGATGACATTTTTAAATTCTTTCTTCAATTGGAGCACATAATCAACAGCTTCCCTGCTGGAACTTCCCCGGTCAATATAATCTCCAATGAAGACAATCGTATCTTTTTGCGGGTTTACCGCAATTACCTGTATAAGTGTCCGGAGCTTTCCAGCACAGCCGTGAATATCACCTATGGCAAATATTTTATTCATAAAACTTTGCCGAAATATTATAGCAATTTAATCGAGAAGCGCCGCGACGAAATCGTTACTGTCAAAAGCGCGTAAATCATCCAAACTTTCACCTACTCCGATATAGCAAACAGGCAAGGAAAGCTCACTTACAATTCTTACTACTACACCTCCTTTAGCCGTTCCATCTAGCTTAGTCAAGACAATGCCGGTTATACCGATTTCTTCCTTAAATATTTTTGCCTGGATAACGGCATTTTGACCGGTCGTCGCGTCAAGAACCAGTAATATTTCGTGCGGCGCACCCGCCATCTCCTTGCCGGCGACTCTTTTTACCTTTTTGAGCTCTTCCATCAAATTTACTCTGGTGTGCAGACGTCCGGCCGTATCAACAATGACAACTCCGGAGTATCCACTTTTAACCTTGCCTAGAGCGTCAAAAACAACTGCGGCGGGGTCAGTGTTCATTTTTTGTTTGATAACCGGCGCACCCACGCGATTACCCCAAATCTCCAATTGTTCTATTGCGGCCGCCCGAAAAGTATCGGCCGCGACGAGCATTACTTCATGACCATCTTTGTGCAGCAAATTAGCCAATTTCCCGATAGTGGTGGTTTTACCGCTGCCATTTACTCCGATAACCATAATTACATAAGGCTCTCCTTTGGGGATAGCCAAAGGTTTCTCCATCTCCCACAAAATCGCGACCATTCGTTCCCGCAAAATCGTTTTTATTTGCCGGGCGTCGCCGAGTTCCTGGCGATTAATTTTTTCTTTAACATCATTAATCAAGTCGTGAGCGAATTGCGGCCCCATATCCGCCGTAATCAACAATTCTTCCAGCTCTTCAAAGAGTGCCTTGTCCAGAGATTTTTTGCCGAAAAGGAGATAATCCAGGTTTTTCGCCAGAGCGTCGTGCGTTTTCGTAAGCCCTGTCTTTAATTTTTCCAAAAAACCGTTCTTTTCCATAGACATAACTTTATTAGCCCTGTTAATTAATAACGGTTTTTTGTTCGGAAGTAAAGGAATGATGAGTAAAAAAACACCAGGCAATTTTTTCCAGATGATTCCGTAAAAAGCCCCAGAGGCAAGGCGCGCTAAGCTTGAGGAATGAGGTCCGCCCTGGCGGATCGTGATTAGCCTGCCCCGGTGTAAACCGGGGAAAGATGAAGCGCATCCGGCATATGCCGGATATACTCCGCATATGCGCAGCCCGGCGAATGCTGGGGCTTTTTTACGGAATCATCAAGGATTAGTTTAAATTTACGGATACCATAGAAGAAATACCGTGTTTTTGCATAGTCACGCCGAAAAGCATATCGGCTACTTCCATGGTGGTCTTGTTGTGCGTAATCATGACGATCTGGGATTTTTGCGCGACATCTTTGATTAAGTTATTAAAGAGATTGGTATTAGCGTCGTCCAGAGCGGCATCAACTTCGTCCAGAATCAAAAACGGAGAGGGACGGTGCATTAAAATGGCGAAAATAAGGGCGACAGCCGCCAGCGATTTTTCACCGCCGGAAAGCAAACTAACGCTTTGCGCTTTTTTGCCGGGAATTTGGATATCAATATCCACGCCTGTTTCCAGTAAGTCGTTTTCATCGGTTAGAAGAAGTTCTCCGCGGCCGCCCGGAAATATATGCGCGAATACTTCTTTAAAGCAGGTATTGATGGCGGCAAATGTATCGGCAAATCTTGTGCGGGAAATTTTATTGATTCGGGTAATCGTTCTTTGCAAAGTATTCAGGGAGGAATTCAAATCCGAAATTTGTGTCGATAAAAATTGATAACGCTTATCAAGTTCTTCATATTCATTGAGGGCAAGCAAATTAACTTCGCCGAAACTATCTATTGTTTGCTTATCCTTTTCTAGCACACCGCTCAACTCTTCCACTTTTTCTTCTTCAACCTTTGTAAAGGCGGAAAACATACTTTCCCAATCAACATTGTATTTTTCTCTAATCGCTTTGGTCAAATTATCGGCATTTAAGGCTGCTTCCCGGCACTGGATTTCCATATCATTTATTTTCTGGCGTAAGTCATCAAGCTTCTTTTTGGTTTCTCTGATTTCGTTTTCTTTCGCTTTCTGTTGCTCATCTTCATTGCTCTGTCCCGCCTTCTTGTCGGAAAGGACTGCTTCTTGCGCCTCAAAACCCCTATAAAGTTCCTTGAGATTCGCTTGTTCCGTTTCTATAGTTTTGGCTAATTCATCCAACTGCTTGTCGCAGGAAACTATTTCTTCCTCTTTGACCAGGATTTCATTCTCGATAGATTTAATATCGTTTTGCAGTCTTAAAATTGTGCGCAAATCGGCTTCTTTTTTTTCATCTAAAGAAGCCAATTCGATTTTTTTGCCGGTTAAATAGCGTTCTTGTTC
>Ga0209777_10000166_pt1 | contig 113818 bp, 106 predicted proteins | sample FrelakmetHBP12HB_FD_187147 | JGI IMG/M metagenome (GOLD analysis project Ga0209777, IMG submission 187147) | Freshwater lake sediment microbial communities from the University of Notre Dame, USA, for methane emissions studies -HBP12 HB (SPAdes)... | ecosystem: Environmental > Aquatic >...
ACGGTGGAGAGATTCCGAGAAGAAAAAGCAATTATCGCCTGAATGGTAATTTTTAACGTACAAAGCCGGGAAATGTCTCGAAAATTTCATCCATGCCTTGTTTCGACAGTTGTTGTGCGGTAAGCCACTTACCGCCACCTTTATAAAACGAAGATATTTGGAATAAATCTTCCATAAGCGATTTTTGCGTTTTATCAAAAATCCCCCGCCAAATTGTGCTGCCGTCAATTGGTTTAATCATATAAATCTCAAAAGCTACAGAAGCCGGATGTTCCGAAGAGTAGTCATATCCCACTCTCTCGGTATAACGGTAAATATAACCCAGAGCTAAGGCATCCACTCCTAATTCACTGCCAACTTTTTTTAAAACATCCAGTAAAGGCTTCTTGAGCGATTCCGAAGAAATTCTTTTATAAACACTCTGTACCTTATCAGGAGGAATTATTTGTATTCCTTTTAACTCATGCAATTTTTCAACAAAGACATCCTCGACTATTTTTTCCGCTCCCTTTAATATTCTTCCGCTGGAGTAACCCGTGTTGCAAAGCGGGCAGATGACTGTATTTCCCAATCCTTCCTCCGGGATTAAGGGTTGAAAAGAAATGACGCCTATTCTCACCGGAGCTTTGACGCTTACCGCGTTTTCTTCCGCAGCTTGAGTTGTAAGTGATAAAATCAAACCACCGATTAAGACAAATCCGGTAATACAACTAATTTTTTTCCAAAAGTAATTGAGCAATTTTTTACCTCACTTTTTTAAAGACTCCCCTTGGTAGAGAGGGCTCCTTCTATATTCTTGTTTAAAGTTACGGCTTTTCTCAAGGCTCGGGCAAAAGCCTTGAATGCCGCTTCAATAATATGGTGACTATTACTGCCATAAACCAGGTTGATGTGTAATGTTACGCCGCTGTGATCGGTAAACGCCTTAAAAAATTCTTTAATCAAAGCCGGATCAAAGCCGCCTATTTTTCTGCGCTCATATTTAATATTATAAACCAGATACGGACGGCCGGAAATATCTAAATCCACACGGCATAAGCATTCATCCATTGGTACTGAGGCCGAACCGTAACGATTAATGCCCGTCTTCTTACCCAGCGCTTGTCCTATTGCCTGCCCCAGACAAATGCCTATATCTTCCACCAAATGATGGTCATCAATTTGAGTGTCTCCCTTGCTTTTGATAATAAGCTTAAAAAACCCATGACGCGCAAAAAGTTCCAACATATGATCAAGAAAAGGGATGGTCGTAGCAATCTTGCTTTCGCCACCTTTATCCAGACTGATTTCCAGATGTATATCAGTTTCCGTTGTTTTGCGGATAATTTTTGCGCTTCTAGCCATAGTCGCCTCAATACTTAAACAACTTTGTTTAAAGGATACTCTATTATACCCTGCGCCCCCGCTTCCAGAAGCACAGGTATCAGATCCCTCATGCTTTTTGCGTCCACAATGGATTCTACTGCAAACCATTCCTGCGAAGACAAGCTGGAAATTGTGGGTGATTTGAGTGAAGGAAGCAATGCTATAACCCTTTTTAAATTTTCTTTGGAAACATTCAGCTTCAACCCTACTTTACCCATCGCTTGCAGTGAACCCGTAAGCATTGTCTTGATTTGCTCAATTTTCTTACGCTTCCAGGTATCATTCCAAGAAGTGCGATTGGCAATCAGCTGCGTGTTGGTCTTCATGAGCTCATGAATGATCCGCAGTTTATTGGCCTTGATCGTGGAACCGGTTTCTGTAACTTCCACAACGGCATCTACCATGCCTTCCACTACTTTGGCTTCAGTCGCCCCCCAGGAAAATTCAACATGAACATTGATATTTTTCTGGGCAAAGTATTTTTTTGTAAAATTAACTAACTCTGTCGATATTTTTTTCCCTTCCATGTCGTCAATTTTTTGATAAGGCGAATCCTCGCGGACGACAAGCACCCAGCGCGCCTGCCGCATTGAAACTTTGGAGTAAATCAAGTCCTGCACTGTAACGACATCGGATGAATTTTCCAGAATCCAGTCTATTCCCGTCAGACCCAAATCCAGGGTGCCATCTTCAATATAACGCGATATTTCCTGCGCCCGAACCAGAGTGCAAGAAATTTCCGGATCATCGATATCGGGAAAATAGCTGCGGCTGTCATAGGTAATACGCCAGCCGGCCTTTTTAAATAAATCTATGGTGTTTTCTTCCAGAGACCCCTTGGGAATCCCTAATTTTAAAACTTTCATTTATATACTTCCTTGGGATTAAAAATTTTTTCCCCGACGACAACAAAATCATCGCCCTCCAGCTTCCGGTAAAAACAGGATTTATAACCCGTATGGCAAGCTGCTTCACCTAATTGTTCTACCTGCAACAAAATAGAATCGTTATCACAATCGATAAAAACGGCCTTAATTATCTGGAAATGTCCTGATGTTTCTCCTTTTACCCAGAGTACCTGACGTGAGCGGCTCCAGTAAGTGGCTTTACCCGTCTGCAGAGTAGCCTCCCATGATTGGCGATTCATGTAAGCCAGCATGAGAATTTCTTTAGTTTCAGCATCTTGAACAATCGTGGGGATTAAACCATCCCCTTTGGCAAAATTAGGTTCAATCATTTCATTCCTAATATCTTCATTAAATTTATAATATCTAAATGATGAACTGCTTTAAATCAAGAAGTATTTTTACCCTTAATAATCATCTATTTCCAACTTGCCTAAGCATTCTTTTCGTGGTAGAAAAAAATGACTAAAATGTAATCTATCATTTTTTATTAATTTTTATTTCTGCAGGAGGTTTGCTTATGTCTTTGCTCATTGGAGGAATCATTTCCGCTGTTTTAGGATTGGTCAGCTTAATATTTTGGTGGTCGGATTTCATGACGATAGTAAAAGGAGCATTCCCGATTTTCTTGCTTTTGGGAGGAGCTTTGGCTGTCTATGTGGGAATCGATGAAATACAGGATAAAATCAGCGAAGAACGCCAGAGCCAAGAAGCAAAATTGGAAAAAGCTAAGGAAGAAATCGAGTTGGCGAGGGCTGAGGCTGAGAGATACAAAGAGCAATTGAACAAATTAAAAGATTCAAAGATGTAAAGATAATTTGCTGCTAGCCATCGATTGTGGACACTTCCAAGCTGGAGGTGTTTAACAACAACCGTCCTATCTGATAAATGAATAATTCTTTTTTATAATGTTTTATTCCATCATCCAGGTAAAGAAGTCATCTGTACTTCAACACTAAACAAACACAAACATTAGATTACATTCAATTGGCTATAATCTATCTGTCAACAAAACCCGGTAATATTAATTAACAAAGCCTATATTTATCTCTATATAGTTGAATTACTTAAATATTCGGATAGGTTTGTTCAATAAATAGCCGCATAATTACTAAGTCTCGTAAATTACCTATATATTCAATAAATCATATTTTATTACATTTTATTACTTATTTATCCAAATAAATGTTTACAGAATACTTAAAAAATGTTAGTTCATCGTCGTTTTAATAAGAAACACAGGGAAAATACTTACAAATCACGGGTATGAACCCCAAAGCAAACTTTGGGAACCGATTCCGCAGCAAGCTGCGGGGTATTAATATTGTCCCGCTAAGCTTCGCACGCGGGATTAATTCAACTTACCAATTCCGACGTGTGACCTTTAGGTTATACGCTTCGCTTTCGGAATTGGAGTTTCACGAATAAAAATCGGTTATGAAATTTTTCATATTTTAACCGGTTTGTCATTATTTTGTAATAAACGGCGTGTATGTTGCGCCTAATTGCATTAAAAAAAATGCAATCCCTTAAAAACAAAGGCCTATTTTTAAGGAAAAAATCACAATTTTAGGAGGAAAAAATGAAGAGATTTTGGTTAATTTTGTTGTCGCTGGGGCTGGTTATGGCCTTCAGCGCATCGGCCTTTGCGGTCGATGTAAAGTTTAGCGGCTCATTTTATGCAGCCGGAATGTATCAGGATAGAACAACCTTTAGGAAAGACTCCGCATCTGACGGTCCCTCTACCGCATTCTACTATCAGCGATTAAGGGTCAGGACTGATTTTGTTGTTTCTCCCGGCCTGACACTCACTACCCGTTTTGACGCTCTGGAGAGAACCTGGGGTGTAGCAAGAAGCACTTCTATGACGACTTTAGCCAAAGATTCCTACGGAACGGACGCGGAAAATGAGAACATCGCTTTTGACTGGGCCTATATCACTTATGCATCGCCTATCGGCACTTTTGATGTCGGTATTATGGAGGATGGACCCACAGGAACAATTTTCGGCAACAACTTAACCTCTGCTGGCCGGATAAAATGGAATAACACCTTTGGCCCTTTCACCATTAAAGCCGATATTACAAAAGTGAAAGAGCAAAGTTATACGGCAAAGAACAATACGGTCACTTACACTGATGGCGACAACGATAAATACGGCATTGAAGGAGTTTTTAACTGGACCGGCGGCCTGGCAGGCATGAAAGTCATTTACTACAACTATGACGAGAAAAGCCCAGGAACAAGCCCACTTGGCAACTATAAAAAGAACTATTTCCTTTTCACGCCTTATGCTATTGCCAAAATCGGCCCGGTAGACTTACAGGCAGAACTCAACTACGCCACGGGTGATGTGAAAAAATATGGTGACGGCATCGGTGACATTTCAATGCAAAATATAACCGGCTGGATTGACGCCACCGTCACTTTTAACCCGGTCTATTTCGGCGGCACTCTTGCCTATGTTTCGGGTGATGATCCCACTACTGCTAAAGAGGAAGGCGGCACTTTAGATGGCGGCCGTGATTGGAATCCCTGCTTGATTCTATTCAACTATTACGATCGCGGTTATTGGGTTGGCGCTATTAACGGTTGGGACAACACTGCCATGAACGGCCCCATGACCAATGCCTTGTTCTTCCAGGGCAGAGTGGGTGTGAGACCCATTGCCCCGTTGGATATCATGGCTTCAGTTTCTTGGGCGACAGTCGACAAGAAACCGAACCTTGTCCTCAACGCCAATTACGGCACGGAAGTTGACATCACTGCCACTTACAAAATCACCAATAACCTCTCCTATATGCTGGGTGTAGGTTATCTCTTTGTCGGTGATTATTTCAAAGGGTTCAGCAATGATAACGTGATCAAAGACAACTACCTGGTCATCAATAAGCTGACGCTAACATTCTAAGAGATTGATGTTGTTTAAAATAAAAATCCCCGATGGGCCTTTCGGGGATTTTTATTATTGTATTAATACTTACCTATTATTTTGATCCTATTTGTGTCCGATGCGCCTCGAATAAATCGTAATTCTTTTTGAGTAACTCAGGAATAGGCAATTCGTACGGGCATCTTTCAATGCAAACTCCGCACTCAGTGCATTTTTCTATAGACTGCATAGGAATTTTCAAAAATTCAACTGATATTGCAGGCGACATGCGGCTGGCGACAATTGGATAACTCATTGCCGCAGTAACAATCACGCCATTCGGACAGGGTTGACAATATTCACAACGGCGGCAGAATTTTCGGCCTAATTCCTGCCGGTATTTTTCCATTCTTTCTAAATCTTCACCGGTGACTTCATTCGGACAATCATAAATGGAAACTATTTCATCCACCGATTGCACCGAATCAAAACCGGGAATGGGTATGACACCGGGGAACTGCCGGAGATATTTAAAGGCAACGGCAGCATTGTCAATCACCCCGCCGGCAAATGGTTTCATCGCAATGATTCCTATCCCTTTCTCCCGCGAATATTTATGCAGTTGATCTTTAGCTTCCGGCTCAATAAAATTGAAGGGAAATTGAATCGTGTTGAATAATCCGGTTTTGACCAGTTTAATTGCCATCTGCAAATTGTGTGAAGTGACACCCAAAAATCTAATTTTTCCTTCCTTTTTAGCTTTATGGGCTTCACTTAAAGCTCCGCCGTCTTTCGTAATTTTTTCCCACTCTTCATCATTGGCCACCTGATGAAATTGATATAAATCAACATAATCAGTCTTTAGCATTTTAAGACTGTTTTCGAGATGCTTACGAAATCTTGCCGCGTCACGCAGGATTGTTTTTGTCGCAATGATTATTTCATCGCGGACAGGGGATAGAGCCTGACCGATTTTGGACTCGCTATCCCGGTACATATTGGCCGTATCATAAAACGTGATTCCCTTATCATAGGCATGGAGCAAAACTTTTTCAGCTTCATTGGTTTGCAATCGGATTATCGGTATTCCGCCAAAGCCTACTTCCGAGACCTTTAAATTTGTTTTGCCTAAGTTGATATATTTCATAAATGACTCAGCTTTTTAATTTAAATCAGAGAAATAGAATTAACACGATTTACATATTGCCTTATCACTTAATTTTTCGAATATCTGCTTCTTTGCCAATGACGATAAGAACTTCGCCGTCTTTAATAATAAAATCCGCCTGCGGCACCATATGGATATTGCCGGAAATGACATCGCGCACGGCGATAACTTCAATGCTGTATTTGCCCCGCAATTGCAGTTCGGCAATTGTTTTCCCCAAAAAACTATTGGGCGGCGCCATTTCCAAGATCATATAATCCTCGGAAAGAGGTATATAATCCATAACATTGGGAGAAATGAGGCTCTTGGCAACCTTCTTGGCCACATCCATTTCCGGAATAATGACATCTGTCGCGCCAACTTTCTCCAAAATCATTTTATGTTCTTCATTAGGCGCCTTGACGATTATATTTTTAACTTTCAATTGCTTCAAATGCAAGGTAATCAATGTGCTGGAGGCGAGATCTTCTCCAAAGGAAATAATGGCAATATCGTCTTCATGCATACCGATTTCATCCATCACTTCTTTATCGGTACCGTCGGCTAATATCGCTTTGGTGGAATAGTTCTTTATTTTTTGGATGGCTTCTTTGTTTTTATCAATGGCGATAACATCAAACCCGTTTTCAAACAAATCCCGCGCAATATTGTAACCAAATATTCCCAAACCAATGACGATAACTCTTTTCATTACTTCCTCCCCAAACTATTGTTCAATTCCGGTAATTTAGTTAGTAATATCTATTTTTTTACAAAACATCAACCAACCATTACCGTTTCTTCCGCATAAGTTATACCTTTTTTCCTTGATGAATACAAAGCAAAAGCCAGCGTCAGAGGACCTACGCGTCCGGCAAACATCATAAAGATTATAGCCAATTTCTGGATGTCGTTGAGTTGGGGCGTAACCCCCATAGACAAGCCCACCGTGCCGAAAGCGGAAACGGTTTCAAACAAATATTCCACGAATCTATGACGTGTGGCCAGAGGCGTAGCATCGCCGCCGCTGAAAAGCAAAAGAATGGAAGTGATCAGGCAAATTGAGAAGGCCGAAGCAAAAACAATGGAAACAGTCTTTTCTATTGTCTCTTGCGGTATTGTCCGATTGGCAATATTTACATTTTCATTTCCCCTGATGCGATTAAATATCAATAGTAGGAGCAGAGTAAAACTTGTGGTTTTAATTCCTCCACCGGTCGATCCGGGCGAGGCGCCGATAAACATTAAAATGATAATCACAAGGATTGTAGAATTAGTCAAAGAGCCAATATCAACTGTATTGAAACCGGCAGTTCGCGGTGTTATTGATTGAAAAAACGACGCCAGAATGGATGTTTTAAAATCCAAATCTTTTAGAACATTATTCATTTCCATGAAGAAAAAACAAACCGCGCCGATAAAAATCAAACAAACCGTAGCCACTAAAACAATTTTGGTGTGAACAGAAAGCTTTTTCTCTAAACCGCGCAGTTTCGCCAGCACCTCATATTGAACAATAAACCCTATACCGCCTAAAACAATTAATGCCATTATTGTAACATTAATGATTAGATCACTTTGATAAAGCATTAAATTATCCGCAAAAAGAGAGTATCCGCAATTATTAAAAGCAGATATAGCATGATAAATAGCCCGGTAAAAAGCGGGAATAGGAGAGAAATCCTGCGCAAATCTCCAGAATAAAAAAACTGCGCCTATTCCCTCAATGATAAAGGTGTAGAGCAGAACTTTTTTAACAATTAAAAAGAAGTCGCGTCTAGGCGTGTGCAAAAATGTCATCTGACATATTTCACGTCCTTTAAAAGAAATACCTTTCCCCATCAAAGCGAAAAGGACGATGGAAAAGGTGATGATCCCCAATCCGCCCACCTGGAAGAGAATCATCGTAATAATCTGGCCGATAAGGGATAAATCTGCACCAATGTCCAATACCGCGAGGCCGGTGACACATACAGCCGATGTCGAAGTAAAGAGCGCGTCAACAAAACGCAAACTATTTTTACCGGCGGAAAAAGGAAGCCACAAAGACAGCGCGCCCAACATGATAAATGAGGCAAAGCTAAAAACAAAGATTCTGGTCGGTGTGAGATGACGGGAGAAGAAAATCTTAATAGTCAAATAAAACTTCATGTTTTTCTCTTATATCTTGACAATATAAAAGGGAAATTATGACGAACTTGTTTTTTTGCGGCTCACCAGCATTTCCGAAATCATCAGCACAGCACCAATGGATATAGCCGAATCAGCCACGTTAAACGCCGGCCAATGCCAGGTACCGATATAAAAATCAAGAAAATCTACAACCGCGCCGAATCGTATCCGGTCAATAAGATTACCCACAGCTCCGCCAAAGATTAGAGTAAGAGATATCACCATGAGCACATCTTGCGACTTACTTTTTAAAATATAATAAATGATCAGCAAAATAGCCAAAACAGTAACACTAATAAAGAAGAGATAACGGAATATTTCCGGCGCTCCGGCCAGGAAACCGAAAGCCGCGCCGGGATTCATTACATAAACAAGGCTAAAAAACCCATCAATCACCTTATATGAGCCATACATAAATAACTTTTCAGTAATAGCAGCTTTTGTTATTTGATCCAATACAATGACAGCAATCGCGCCAAAAATGAACAAACCTATATTTTTTCTCACAAAAAAGCTCCCTAAAGTAAACTTACAAGTTAGTTAAGCAACGGTCGCAAACAACCGGATGTTGTTTGTTACTGCCTACCGATTCAGAATAAATCCAGCAGCGCTCGCATTTGTCTCCACGGGCTTTTTCCACGCCAATGGTTAATCCTTTAATTTCTTCGCTCTTGTAGGGATTACTGATTTCTTTTTCATCCACCAGTTGCAATTGAGAAACGATCAACAAGGCACGCAAATCTTCCAAATGTTCTTTAAATAAGCCGCGCATTTCCCCCGGAGGCGCCAGGCTAATGCGTGCATCCAGTGAGTGGCCGATTATTTTTTCTTTTCTGGCCTGTTCCACTGCTTTGGCAATTTCCGCCTTGGCATCAATCATCACCTTCCAGCGTTCCCCCAATTCGGCATTGACATACGTTGTGTTTACCTCCGGAAACTGCGTCATGTGGATGCTGGCTTCTTTGTCTTTCCATGAAGGCAGCGTCGCCCATATTTCTTCCGCGGTAAAAGTAAGAATAGGAGCTAAAAGCTGCATCATCGCTTTTAAAATAGTGAACATGGCGCTCTGGCCGGAACGCCGCGCGCTAGATGCGGCCTTATTTGTATAGAGCCTGTCTTTTAAAACATCAAGATACAGAGCGCTCAAATCCACCGTGCAATAATTGTAAAGGGTATAGAAAACAACGTGGAATTGGTGACGCTCGTAAGCTTCCTTTACGCGCTTAATTACTTCTTGCAGACGGTTAAGCGCCCACCTGTCCATTTCTTCCATCTGTTTGTAGTCAACCATTGCGGAGTTGACATCGAAATCATAAAGATTGCCCAGAATGAACCTGCCGGTATTGCGAATCCGGCGGTAGGCTTCCACCAAACGCTTGAGAATTTCATCGGAAATTCGGATATCGTCCGTATAGTCTTCCGCCGCCACCCAGAGCCGCAGGATTTCCGCGCCGCACTTATCAATAACTTCTCCAGCTTCGATGGTATTGCCCAGCGACTTGGACATTTTCTTGCCTTCACCGTCCACGACAAATCCATGTGTGAGAACGCTTAAATATGGCGCCCGTCCTCTTGTTCCCACAGATTCCAAAAGCGAGGAATGGAACCAGCCGCGGTGCTGGTCGGAACCTTCCAGATACATATCCGCGGGCGAGTGTAAATCTTTTCTTATCTCCAAAACAGCCGCGTGAGTCACTCCCGAATCAAACCACACATCCAGAATATTTGTTTCTTTGGTAAATTCAGAACTTTTACAATGCGGGCAGGTTGTGCCTTTAGGCATCAGGTCTTGGGCTTCTTTTTCAAACCAGATATCGGCGCCGCCGGCTTCGACTAATTTCACCAGGTAATCAAGCATCTTTTTTGTCAATACTTCCGCTTTGCACTTGCCGCAATAGAATACTGTAATGGGAACGCCCCACAATCTCTGGCGTGAGATACACCAATCGGGGCGGTTTTCCACCATGCCGTAAATACGGTCATGCCCCCACGAAGGAATCCACTGAACCTGATCGATGCAGGCCAGAGCTTTTTTGCGCAAATCGTTTTTCTCCATGGAGATAAACCACTGTTCGGTGGAACGGAAGATGATGGGATTCTTGCAACGCCAGCAATGCGGATAGGAATGCTCCATGGGAAAGTGTCCGAGCAATGCGCCAACTTCTTTTAATTTTTTGATGACGTTATCATTAGCATCGAAGACAAATTGGCCGGCAAAGTGTTCGACATCGTCGGTGAATTTTCCATTATCATCCACCGGAGCGTAATTTTCCAAGCCGTATTTAAGACCGATTTCGTAGTCCTCCTGACCGTGGCCGGGGGCGATATGCACACAGCCGGTACCTGCTTCGAGCGTCACAAAAGGCGCCAGAATTAAAACGCTATCTCTTTTCACCAGCGGATGAACGCATTTCTGCCCTTCCAGAATCGAGCCTTTGAATTCACCCAGAATTTCATAATTTTTATTCTTATAGCCGAAAGCATCCAGACAATAATCAAGCAGGTCTTTGGCCAGAATCAGCACTTCATTATTCACTTTCACCGCAACGTAAATAAAATCTTCTTTTAGGGCGATCGCCAGGTTAGCCGGAATCGTCCACGGGGTAGTAGTCCAAATGACAACGCTTACTTTTTGACTTTTAAGCGCAGGCAAAACCTTGCCGACATCGGAAGTGATCAAAAACTTGACATAAATAGACGGCGTGTGATGGTCGGCATATTCCACTTCCGCCTCGGCCAGCGCCGTTTTACAGGAAGCACACCAATAAACGGGCTTTTTACCTTTGTAAACGCTGCCGTTTAAATAAAGTTTACCGAATTCAGCAATGGTTACTGCCTCATAAGGATAGGCCATTGTTAGATAGGGATTATCCCATTCGCCGAAAACGCCCAGTCTTTTAAATTGTTCCCTTTGGATGCCGACATATCTCTCGGCATAAACGCGGCAGGCGCGGCGCTTGTCGGCTTGCGACATAGTGAGTTTTTTATTGCCTAACTCTTTATCTACCTGATGTTCAATGGGTAGACCGTGGCAATCCCAGCCCGGCACATAAACGCCGTCAAAGCCCGTCATATTTTTAGCCTTGATTACAATGTCCTTGAGGATTTTATTGAGCGCAGTTCCTAAATGAATATTGCCATTGGCATAAGGCGGTCCGTCGTGCAGGATGAACAGCTTTTTTCCTTTGGCGGTTTTTCTGATTCTTTTATAAATGCCCGTCTCTTCCCAAATTTTAAGCATCTCCGGTTCTCTTTGGGCCAGATTCGCCTTCATCGGAAAATCAGTTTGGGGAAGATTCAAACTCTTTTTGTAATCCATTTGTTACTCCTGTATCTCAAAAAAAATTAGCGGTAAAACCGCAAGACATAACCTTTGTTATATGTCGCAGTGCAGTATCACATAAACACGGCAGTTTCAAGTATAACCACAAACCGCCAACATTAATAATTTCCTTGACAAATTTACCGGTCATGCTACCTAAAATAAACAAGGCACTTTATATGGAAACAATTTTAAACTCAAAATTTAAAATAGCTGATGGCTTTAAAAAGATGGATTTTGCGAAAATCACCACAATGCTCAAAGAAGCATATTGGAGCAAAGGCATCGGGATTGATGAAGTCAAGGAAGGGGCAAACAATTCCGCTTTAGTTGTCGGAGCATTCACAAGGGAAGGAACGCAAGTTGGTTATGCACGGGTCATATCGGATAAATCCCGTTTTGCTTATATTCTGGATGTTTATGTAGATGAAAATTTCAGAAAAAGAGGAATCGGACAGGCAATGATTAAATTCATTTTGAATCATCCTGAATTGAAAGATGTTTATCAATGGCTGTTAATAACCAAGGATGCCCACGGTGTTTATAGCAAGGCCGGTTTTAAACCATTGGAAAATCCGGAAAGATGGATGGAAATACGCAATCCGAGGCAACAGAGGTAAAGACTGAACTTAATTATTTCTTCCTGTAAGTGTTAGATTCGATTTAATCGTAGAGATACAAGACTTCAATTGGAAATAAATAGAAACAGCTCTCACAACAATAGGAACTCTCAACAATGGCAGAACCCTAACTCTGAGTGTGGTATATGTTCCTGGGGCAGGTCACAGCCAAATCCAAAGCTACCGGTTTTGGCTAATAGTGGTTTACTTAATTGTTTACTGCAAACCGGATCTGCGGCAAATATCTTATTTTAAATCAGGCAATTTAGGCATCGTTGTGGGATTGCGTCCCTGGGAGTATGGGTGCTCATAATCGCGGGTGACGCTAAAACCTTTTAAATATTGGAACTGGGAAGTAGCAACTTTATTGTAATCAGGGTTTTTCTTTGCTTCCACCACAACATATTCCCACATCCATTCTTCTATCTGCTTTAACTCCTTCGGAGAAATTTTGGTAACCTGGGTCCCTTTCTCTTTAAACTTGATAATACCTTCACCGGCAGTACTTTCAGTGCGAGCACTCATAAAAATCATATTGTCGTTGGCGGCAACTTCAATTATCTTCTTCAAATCAGGAGGCAGAGTGTTCCAAGCATCTTTATTAATCATAACACCGGTAGCACTTGATGGCTGATTCCACCCGGGGGCAAAGTTATATTTGGCAATTTCACCCATTCCAACACTCCAGTCAGTAAGCGGACTGCCAAACGTGGCGCCATCAATGGTGCCCGTTGACAGTGCGGAAGAAATTTCGCCCGCCGATATCATAACTTGGACAGCGCCAAGCTTCTGCAAGATGTAGCCTTGCGCTTTACCGCCCATTCTCAGTTTTTTACCTTTAAAATCGGCCAAGCTTCTAATAGGCATACGGGTACGGATGCCCGATCCGACAGAGGCAGGTTGAGTAAGAAAATAGATAAGATTGTATTTGCCATACATATAATTATAGATATCTTGTCCGCCGAAAAAGAAATACCAGTTCGTTATATCATATTGGGAAAGCCCCATAGGAAATGATCCTAAAAGTTCAAATGCAGAATTTTTACTTGCCCAATAAGTAGCCCAATCCCCGCCCATTTCTGCGGCACCTTTAGAAACTGTATCGAAAACCGCCGAGGCCGGGACAAGTTCTCCTGCTGGATATACAGAAATTTGCAAACGTGCGCCGCTGAGTTCATATATATTTCTAGCAAAGCGTTGATCGCTGTAAAAGATAGTTGATTGCGCCGGCCAGCAGGAAACCAGCCGCCATTTGATCGTTTCGGCCATGGACGGAGCAACAAACATTGCCATAGCTGTAAAAACGACTAGTATCATTCTGTAGAAATCTCTCATTGCAGATATCCTCCTTTTTATTAATGAAAATATTTTACCTTCATAATCTTCCCGGCAATCATCTGTAATAAATAATCTCTAAATTTCATTACCTCATGCTGATATTTTATCAGTAATTAGGCTTTTAAGTCAATAAGATGTTCAGCACTTTCTTGGAGGAAATAACCTATAATCTGATAATTTTAACACTATCAGATACTGCAGTTCTATGGGTAATCCTTAAATTTTAGCTGACCGGAAAACATTGATAAGTAGGTGTTATGGACTAATATTTTCTTAAAAATGCTGGTTAATGTAGTTCTTCCTGAAGTCCTGATTTTCTAATTCAATCCCTACATGCAACATTTCAATCGGAAATAATCAAAATACTGCTGAAATCTAACTTAACATGTGGTAAAAGTATCACGGGCAGGTCACCTACTGAAGTTTAGTATCTAATTGGATAAGGGAGGAAAGAATCAATATGCGTAATAGTATCTTTAAAATAATAGGAATTGTATTGTTATTAGTAATGTCAATGTTATGTTGTTCATGCACAGCTATAAAATGCGTAACTGAGAAACAATCATGTAAGTGGGATTGTCCAGAGACAATTGGATTGAAGCAAGCTTGTGAACAAAAGTGTAACATTTTATATGATGTTTGTAGAAGTAAGGAATGATACTCGGGACTGTAAACTAATCTGTGTAAATAGAATTTCTCACATTGCTGCCAAATTGAAACGACCCTCGCTGAGCTGTGTGTTACTCTATTTCAAATCGTAATTCACAACATCAAGCTTTTTCAAAGTCGTTTGTTTGTAGGCGTTATGGACTAATATTTTCTTAAAAATACTGGTTAATATGGTTCTTCCTGTTATCCACAATCGGACAAAAACCGAAAATAGTACTGATAATTAGTGGCAATTATCATCTTGTGACATGTCTTTCCTAAATTTACAAAATCATTGACAACGGGAATATAAGGTGATTTATTTACTCCACCTTTTTTGGCTGCTTAGATAAAATTTATAAAAAGCTCACAGATTTCGTTCCCAACCTTCACACCACTTTGAGGAAGTAGGAATGACAGAATCGAGAGCTTTTTTACCAACCGATTACGAAGATCGGCCGCATCTACCGTCTGTACGTTTTCTCCTTCTCAACGAACACACAATAAACTGAATATTTCTTGCTTTCCTGCGTGAAGGTTTTAGGTGAAGTTAATATTTATTTCTTCCTGTTATAATAAAAAGTATCATCAGAGTGTGATAAAAAATGGCACTTTAGAGAAACAAGAAGAAAATATTATATGCTTAAAGAATTATGAAAGGAAAGTGAGAATATTGGGATCATACCTGATTTTAAACGAGGCAAGAGATAATGATATGGTGTCACTATATAACGCAGTAAAAGGGCACAGGGGCTTTGGAAGTAATTGAACAAGCCTATGTTAGTTCTCATCAAATGTAAAACCACTGTGTTTCAGATCATATAGGACAAAATACGTTAGAAAAGGAGGTATGTTTATGGGACATGGAGCAATTTTCGGTGCAGTGGGTGCATTTCTTATTTTTTTTATTTTTCAACTATTGCTCGTACATATAGCAAATAATCGAGCACGTGAATTAGGGAAAGAGCATAAAGTAAAGCTTATGGATCTGATTGTAACGAGTGAAAATGGAACCTACAGCATTTCCCGTCTCCAGATGTATCTTTGGACCATTGCCGTGCTCGTTGGTTTCGGCGCAGTTTTTATGAATAACTTTAAGTATGAAATCCCTGATATTCCTAAAACTCTTTATATACTGATGGGGGTGAACCTCTCTGCTTCAGTTGCAGCACTGGCTATCACAACGTCGAGAAACGACAAAATAACTAAAGGTGAGCCGGATTTTTGGAAGGACATCTTTTTCGAGAGCGAAGACAGCTTGGATCTACCCAGGACCCAGATGTTCATATGGACTATAGTTTCTCTCTTTGTATTCTTCTTTCAGCTTTATAGTTCATTGGCTACAAATACACCGTTGCTGCCGGATATTCCGGAAGGACTCATTGTGCTAATGGGTATAAGCCAGGGAGCATATCTCGGTTCAAAGGCGGCGGCGCCAAAAAAGTGAACCAACGTTTCAACAGATATTCAGAAATAAAAATTGACGGACAAAGAACAGCAAGCATTAATTGCACAACATTTTGGGAGATATAATCATGAAAGTTATGTGCGGCCTCGAGTGATGCCATTGAACGAACTTATACTCTGCTTGCAAAAAAGTATAATATTCTAAAATGCTACAATGCAAGTATTAGTCACGGCCTTATTTGGCGATTCAGGAAAGGAGGAATTTTATGGAATTCGTTATAGTTAAGTATCCCATGTCACGGACTGTTCTTGTCGATGGTGAAAAGTCTGGATTAACAAACAAAATATTGAGGCTGGCGGAAGGTACGCATACGTTTGAGCTCAGCGGTGCTAAGAATTATAAACCCCTCTCCCAGACCTTGGCAATTAAAGGAACTGATTCTGTTAATCCAAAGGAGGTGACCTTTGAAAAAGCTTAAACTTACTATTCTATTGTTTTTCTCTATCTTTGCTTTCATTGGGTGCGCCCACTATCCGACAAATGCAAAACTTGATAATTTTGACAAAGGTAAGGGATATCGCTTCCAGAATATCCTTCCGCAGGAAAACTCAGATAGTCTTTTTGTAATCCTGGCATTTTCCGGTGGCGGCACACGCGCCGCATCCTTTTCATATGGCGTTCTGGAAAAATTAAGAGATACGGAAATCATATGGGATGGTAAAAAAAAGCGTCTTCTGGATGAAGTGGATGTTATTTCTTCGGTGTCCGGCGGAAGTTTCACTTCAGCTTATTATGCACTCTATCGTGACAAGATTTTTGCTGATTTCGAGTCGCAATTTTTGAAGAAAAATATTCAGGGCGCGCTTGCGAAAAAACTGCTTTCACCATTGAACTGGTTCCGTCTCGCTTCTTCGGAGTTTGACCGGATAGACATGGCAGCAGAATATTATGATGAGCACATCTTCGATCACCATGGCTTTAAGGATTTGCAGAAAAGAAAGCCGTTCATTATTATAAATGCAACAGATATGACTTTGGGTGCCCGGTTTGAGTTTACTCAAGATCAGTTTGATCTTCTTTGCTCGGATCTCTCGGAATTTCCTATTTCAAGAGCAGTGGCCGCCTCTTCGGCTTTTCCAGTTTTGCTGAGTCCTGTTACTGTCAAAAATTACGCGGGAAGCTGCAATTTCAGTGAACCTGACTGGGTAAAAAATGCCATGAATGATAGAGACATAGCTGCTTCCCGTTTTGCCAGGGCAACGCAGGTTCGGTCATATCTCGATAAAGATAAAAGGCCTTTTATTCACCTTATGGACGGCGGGGTTGCCGACAACATCGGACTTCGTGAACCAATGTATTCAATGTTTTCGACCGATAGCCCGTGGAGCGTTCTCAGAATGGTTAACATGGAGCAAGTCAAGAAAATAGTGGTCATTATTGTCAATGCCAAAACAGAACCTAACATTACACTCGACCAAAAGGAAAGCGCCCCTGACTTGAAAGATACACTTATGACAGTCGCTAATGCTCCGATGGATAATTATTCCTTCGAAACCATTGAACTGTTAAAGAAAAGCGTCGAGCAATGGCAAAAAGATGTTGATGCGAGAAAGAGCTGTGAAACAGAAATGAAAAAAAGCTGCCCCAAAGCAAAACTCGCTGGCGGTCATCTGTATGAAATTGATTTTTACCCTATTGTTATAGGATTTGACGCGATACAGGATTCTGATGAACGTTCATTTTTTAAGAATCTTCCGACGTCTTTTTCACTTCCTCCGGATACCGTTGACAAATTACGAAATATTGCGGGGCGACTGCTTGAGGAATCAATAGTATTTCAAGAATTGAAAGGACATTTAAAATAAAGCACTGAAGCGGGGAGGGTCGTAATCGATGTAAGTGTCGCCTTCTTGGCTTGGACCTTTCCGATCTCGATCCCAATCCCAATCAACCCCGGATATATATAGACGCCCGGGCTTTAAAGGAACTTATTGCTGCCGCCCGGCTCATTACCGGTGCAAATTTATGTTAACAAACAGGAGGAAGTTATGGTGAAAAATATTTTGTTTAAAATTTGGCAAGCCATACCACTCATAGTTGCAGTGATTGTTATCGGTATATTCGGTTATTTCCGGTTTGCCGGAGAGCCGGGATTTGTGAATTTTGAACCCACAGTAAAAGGTACGTTAAATGATGTCCAAAAGCAGACAATATCCATCATAATTGAGCTAAATAAATATCTTGTTTCGCTTTGTACATTAATGTTTGGGACAATAGGTTTTTTCCTGGCAAAATATAAAAAGGAAATTAAAATTACGTGGGTGGCCTCTGCATTATCAATATCGTTGTTATTCCTGGGACTGACATATTATTATGCTTTTCGTGTATACTCCCGATTGACAAGTGAGCTTGCACAAAATGTATTTGCAATAAAGCCAGATCAAAGTCGTATCTTATATTATCTAACGATGGAATTCTGGTCTTCTATCGGAGCCAGTATCATATTGCTGTCTATATTCATTCACGTTTTTTCTACAAATAAAGATGTGTAACCCCTTAATTTGTGAAGGAGGTGCGACATGAAGAGATGTTTGATTTTGCTTGTGGCTGTTATAATCGTATTTAATATGTCCGAAGTGTCTGCAGAGGATTGGGCGGCAGCGGCAGGAAGGGTCGACAAAGTTTTTAATAACGCGGCATCGAATCAGGGAATAAACTTATCTCCTGCAGACAGGAACGCGTTGACAAAAGACATATTGAGTACAGCAAAATATAATAACATAGCACCGGATGCGATAACAATTTCACCAATTGAAGCCAAAAAGCTAACCAAGGCCGTAATCGAGGAAGGAAAAAAATCAAACAGTCCATCCGGGGCTGCTGATGTTGTCATAGTACAGAACAAGATTGCTAGGGTGACCCCGAGCCTTTCAGATTATATATCGATAAGCTCTAAAGAAGCAGGCGTTAAGTTTTCCGGCGACGTTGAAAAAATAATCCAAAAAGATTTAGTGACCCGAACAAAAACAATGGCTGAATCGGGCCTCACAGTGAAGGAAATTCAGGATAGGAATAGAGAATATCTGGCCATGGTTTTCTATGATTCCTCCCATTTGCATACAAAAGGGAAAGGGAAAGGGAAAGGGAAAGGGAAAGGATATTCCTCATCTACAATGACCGTGGAAAGATATACAGCAGAACGAAACCGTCTTTTCGTAACATTTCCTACATTAGCCATTACATCTAACCCTGTTGGCAGCGACGTTGCAATTTCCGACACCCACATAGGTACAACTCCTTTCGAAAAGATGTTTGAATCCGGAATAAAGTACACCTTTATATTTTCTTTACAAGGCATAGAAATGTCTCGACGAGACTATTACGTTGATCCTTACAAAAAAATACAAAAACTGGATGAAATTTTACCTAAATAAAGATTCCCGTTATGTTATGAATTCATAATAGCCATTGTGCGGAAGATCTCCATCTTGCCGGTTACCGTCAATGGAAGCCGGGAAAGATCCAGGTCGTGATCGGGGACCCCATTGATACTAGCGGCTATACCTCCGATACCGTTCAAGAGCTTATCGACAAAACGCGTCAGGCGGCCATAGCGAATTTCGATCCCGAGTACGTACCCTAAAGGGCACAAGCGGGGAGGGCTGACGTTACAAATTAATAACTAGGCCCGTTATATTCCCTTTTTCCTTCATGGACACCACACCTCACATTTTGTGGTCAATATTTAATTGACATACAAGACCGACAATTTTATAGTTCACTTTGCTATACCGCAAATTGCTCATATAACATGCGCCTGCATCGGATCGGGATTGGGCATAGCCGTCGTCTGGGAAAACCTGACCATATAGGACAATCAGATATTGAAACATAAGAAACTGTCTTTTCAAGACCTGACCCTAGGCCGTTTCACAATTCACGCCCGACGACAAACACCGGCACAACACCTCATATTTTGTAGCCAATATTTATTGACATACAAGACCATATTTCCTATAGTTTAACAGGGAATTCAAATACAAGGTTGTTTCAGGAGATTGGTCTGAGGTAAAATGGGAGTATGGCAAGCCAATTAGCGTTATCTCTTAATAAAACAAACAATCTTTTTGAAAAACAAAACTTTCGGCTGTCTAGAAGTCCAGTTGAAAATCTTGTAATGTCTTTGTCAGGTGATTTAAATTTTCAAGATAACGCCAAAGATGTGCATTTATCCCATAAAGCACATTCATTTCCTGCAAAATTTCCTCCACAACTTCCGCGAAAATTCATTCTTGAACTAACTGACCCTGGGGATATTGTTCTTGACCCAATGATGGGTTCAGGGACAACAATACTGGAAGCATTTTTATATGGCAGGCAGGCGATAGGGTTTGATATTGACCCGTTGGCTATGCTTTTGACTAAAACAAAGGTTGAATCATTTGATATAAACACCTTGATTATTGTTGGAGAACACATTTCAAAGGAAGCCGGGAAAATGGCGAGGCTTTATCCTGACTTGTTTATTGCTGAAAAAGAAAAACGATTTGATAATAAAACATGTGAATTTCTCGATTATTGGTTTGCCAAAGAAATTCAAATAGAGTTACTAGCGTTACTGACGGAAATTGAGAAAATAGAAGAGAAAAAGGTAAAAGATTTTTTCAAACTTATTTTTTCATCAATAATTATTACCAAAACAGGCGGTGTTTCGCTGGCGTTGGATTTGGCGCATACTCGCCCGCATAAAGCAAAAACCGTTTTTTCAAAATCTGGGGAAGTATTGTTTGGTAATGAAAGCGCGGTAAAGCGACACCTTGTCAAAACCTTACGCTCCCCAATAGATGAATTTGAAAAAAAGTTAAATCAGAATTTGCGTGGGCTAATAGAATCTGCAGTGGACAATTTGCCACCTGTTATAAGTTATGGCAGTGCTCAGTCTCTGGCACTGCCATCCAATAGCGTGGACCTTATCGTTACATCTCCGCCTTATGCGTCGAATGCGATTGACTATATGCGGGCGCATAAGTTTTCACTTGTTTGGTTGGGCTATCCTATTGATGAATTGACTGAAAAGCGAAAAACTTATATAGGTAGTGAAGGGTTTGCGAATTTACCACAAGTAGAATTGCCTGAAAATGTTGAAAATATTGTGTCAGAAATTGAACAAAAAAATAGAGCAAAAGGCTTTTCTCTGCGCCGCTATTACATAGAAATGACCTTGGTTTTGCAAGAAATGTTCAGAGTGTTGAAGCCTGAAAAATCAGCAATTGTGGTTGTCGGGAATTCCATACTTGCTGGTCATAATGCCCAAGTAGATAGTTCTCTTGTTGAGATTGGGAAAAAAGCAGGCTTTGATGTTCCGATTGTAAGTATCAGGCAATTAGACAGAAACCGTCGGATGATGCCAGCGGGGTCTAACGTAGATAAAACTTCTCAAATTCAACAGAGAATGCACGAGGAGTTTGTAATCGGCTTTTATAAGGTGTAATACTTTTTCAAGAACGTCGAAACCAGAGCGGATTCCGACAATCCTTTTTGCCGGGCATCCGCTTTTATTTTTTGTGTCAAAGATTTATCGAGCATAACAACAAAGCGCGTGCCAAATAGCTCAGGATGAGCATAAGGACAGCCATTGCAAGTCGTCAACGTACAGCGTTTGCAGACACCGCGCTTTTCCACGTTACATGTTCGACAGAGCAATTGAAGGTTGTCAACTTCTGTTTTGCCGAGTTTTTCCTGTGGCACCTTATGGTCAAACTGAATATGAGCATCAGCAGTACCGCATATTTGGCAAATGCCTTTATCACGTTTAAGCACTTGTCGTTTTTGTTCCGCAGAAGGATATTCGCGTTCATTCCCTGCCAATTTTTCACGTGATATAAGTCGATACTTTGTGCCCAAAGTCTGAATTTGCCATCCACTTTCACGAAGTTCACGAATACGACGATCATAATACGTTTGTTGAACTGCCTTAAAAATATCCCCACCTTCGACCCAAACCATCGACCAGAGGATATCAAGAATTTTTTGTTTTGCAGCGCTCAGTTTCTTTTCTGGCATATATCCCAATACTCACAAGTTTTTAAATAATTCCGAAATCGACAGTCCTAAAGCCTTTGCAATAACTTCAATATTACGAAGGCTAACATTTCTCACGCCTCTTTCAATGCCACTGATATATGTTCTATCCAAGTTGCACGAATGCGCAAAAGATTCCTGTGATAATCCTTTATTTTGACGCAACTCTCTAATTCGACTTCCAAACTTGGCTTGTATTGGATTTTTATGTTTCATAAAGTTAATTTGACTACATGTTAAACTAAAAGTCTACGGACTATAAGTCACAACTTATCTATTATTTCCCTACCATCATCTCTGGCTTATTCGACTAAAATAGAAAGTGGTGCGTGGAGTCAAAATTTTTGCTTGGCTCATTAGCGATTTCGGATACCACAATTCAAATGCAATCTTCAATTCTATTCCAAATTGAAAACCCTTGACTTTTGAAACAAATAACCAGACTTTTCCTTCTGTATTTGCTTTCCTATTATTGATTTGACATTTACTGTCCTTCTCTCTATCCTAATTTTATATGGCCAAAGATAAAAAACGTTGATCATAAACAGGTTAAGATGACTTCAAATCAATCTATATTAAAAAATTTGGCTAAGACCGATCCAATTATGTCAAAATTGATTAAACATATCGGACATATTGATTTACATCCACGGCGACTACCCCCGTTTCAATCCATCATACACGCAATTATTCATCAACAATTAAGTGGCACGGTTGCACGGGTTATTTTTGACCGATTTGTTGGTCTTTTTGATAACGGGAATTTTCCAACACCTGAGGAGATTAAAAACATTGATTTTGAAACTATGAGAGGGGTAGGCTTATCAAAATCAAAAACAGCATATATAAAAGAAGTTGCTGAAATGGCGTTAATAGGAATAGTGCCTTCGTTAAAGGAATGCGATAAACTTAGTGATACAGAAATAAAAGATCGACTTACAAAAATAAAAGGAGTCGGTCCTTGGACTGTTGAAATGTTGCTTATTTTTAATTTTAGGCGACTAGATGTGTTACCTATTCATGATCTTGGTGTTAGAAAAGGATTTCAAATAGCATATAAAAAACGAAAGTTGCCAACACCGGATCAACTAGAGCGCTTTGGGAGAAAATGGCGACCATATAGAACTGTGGCGACTTTATATCTATGGGGAGCGACAGATTTTATAAATCTTAATGAATGGTAGTTTTTAAAAAGCTTTGCTTAATTACCGAATACATTCTATCATAAGAATATCAATCTAGAAAAATTGATGATCGGAAAATGAAAAGAGCGGTGTTTAGGTTTTTATAAAAGCTACATATAAACATTGTTATATTTTTCGAATAAGCATGGAATCAGCTCAATAGTATGAAAAAAAGAAGACATCATTATGTATGGCGAAATTATCTAAGGCCATGGGCAACAAATGAGCAGATTTGGTGCTTAAGAGAGAGCGCATATTTCATTACAAATTTAATGAACATTGGGCAAGAGATAGATTTTTACAAACTTAAAGAGCTATCAAAAGAAAGCATAGAATTCATAAGGAAACTTGCCATTGATCCATTACCAAAGCCCCTTCAAAAACTAAATAAAGGCTGGATTGACATATTTAATCTAGTTTTCAAAATCCAAGAATACACCGATAAAAAAGGTATCAAAAATCAAGAATTGGATGAAATGCTGGATGAATATATTCACAACCTTGAGGAAGATCTTCATACTTCAATAGAAAATAGCAGTGTCAAGTTTCTCGAGGCGATTCTTGATGAGAATCTTTCGTTTTATGAGAATGATGATGATTGTATGGAATTCATGCATTTCATCTGTGTTCAATATATGAGAACGAATAACATCAAGCAAAAGGTTATAGTTGCAACACAACAATCTAAATTGATAGATATAAAAGATATTTGGAATGTTCTGACTCACATATTTGCTACAAGCATGGGTTGGAGCCTCTTCTCTGATAGAAATAGCTTCAGACTAGTGTTACTTAAAAATAGTACAGAAGTAGATTTTATTACCGGAGATCAACCGATAATAAATACCCACGTTACTCGAACGAAGAAATTTGAACCGATAACCGAATTAGAATTATATTACCCTGTTTCACCTAAACTTGCTATACTGATGACAAAAAATGATAGTTTAGCTAGAGGTGAAAAAGTTGAGCTTTCAGTTAGCGAAGTAGAAAAATATAACGATCAAATATTTAAGCAGTCTCATAGCCAAATATATGCGAAATCAAGAAGTGATTTGGAAAAATATCTTGTATAAGAAATATAACATTGCCGCTATACAAGGACCGTTAGCACCTAACGGCGTGTGAACAGCCCGTTGCAGATCAAACATTTCAAACGCAAATCCTCAGTAGTCCTCACTTAGAATGCCTAAAACTTTGTAGGTGAGACACTTAGCGGTGTCGGATTGACGCCATTAGTTTTTATTGCCCCTGCTTTGCGGGATAATTCGGCTTACAAATTTCAATACACTTCGTTTTTGAAATTTGAGTCTCATTACCCCGTTTCGTTGCACTTCAGGGATAGTTCCGCCATAAGCTTTGCTTATGGGATAATTCGACCAACAAACTTCAGCGGTGACGTGACCTTTAGGCTATGCACTTTGTTTCTGAAGTTTGGGTCTCATTACGACTAACAAATTTCAGTGCACTGTATTTCTGAAATTTGAGTCTCACTGCCCGTTCATTTTGGCGATTCTTGTTTTTGTCTCCTCATTCAGGAAATTCCACAATCCGATTTGCTTCAGGGTATCTACTTTCGGAATGCCGGCGGAGCTCCAGCCGCGCTCCGCATAATACACACTGATTAATTTTCTCAATTCGTCCTTTCTATGCTTCATCAGGATTTCGCGCTTTTCGGCGGTTTTCATTTTTTGAATCTCCACCAGGGGCTTATTCAGAATAATGCTCAGTCGCTCATCGTGGTAATCTTTTTCGGCATCATAGAGGCTATCTTCTGTCGGGCCAATTGCCCTGTCAGGAATCCAATCTTGTTCTCCCGTGTTCTTCCCGAAGGTCATTACATTCATCACGCGCTGTAAATTGATATCCCTGTCTGTCTGCTCGAATATTTTTTCCCAGGTCATATTCGTGCCCAGCATTCCGTTATAGAATTCCGCGTAGATTTCCTGAGAGGCGGGATTGATGTAGATATCCGTATTCTTGCGCTTCTCAGATTCGGGATTAAAGACGTCCACCCAGGGCAGTTTGCACAAGCCCATGTTGTCATTGCCGAGACGCACGCGCGGATAGGTGATTAATGCCTTGGCCCTGTCCTGCAAGGTCGGAAAGGCGCCCAGCAAATCCGCTTTGATGAGCCAGGCGGCGGCATGGTGCGCCCCGATATCGCTGGCGGCGGCGTAGGAGGCCTGCATGGACAACGACCGGTGCGTTCTGTAAAGAGAAAAGGGAAGCCCTTTGGTTTGCATGGCAAATCGTTCGAGTTCTTTTTTGGGATTGGGTTTGCCTGTTCTTTTGGTGTATTTATCGGCAATCCAGTCGATGAGTTCAACCATGCCCGCGCCGGCGACCTTGGTTAAATTAGTTCCCTCGCGGGCAAGCTGATGGATAAATGTCAGTGCCGCTTGTTCGTCTCCCCATGTCAGCGTGAACCCATCGGTATCCTCTTTGGTCAGATACCCCCGCTGGTAGCATTCCATCAAAAAGGCCATGATTACGGCTGTCGTAATGGTATCGATTCCGTAATTATCACAATGCCAATTGGCTTCCATGATAAATTCGGGATGCCACATGCCCAGGTTGGAGCCAAAACCGGCGGCAGTTTCATACTCAGGACCATCCACCCATACCTTGTGGCCCTTGTGTTCACCGGATGTTAATGTTACCCAGCCTCCCTTGGTGCATCGCAGATTACAGCCGGGAAAACATCCATCCATGCCCCGCTGTTCAAAAAGGTGCTCCGCGTAAGCAGTCCCACAAATTTGTTGCGCCTGCGGGTCGGAACCTAACTGGTAATTTTTCACGGGCAGTGATTGATAAGCTTCCTTGTTCATAAAAGAGATAAGGCCGGCCGAGCCTTTGCGGCCCATCTTGAGCGACTGCGGATCAACCTCTTTGACGACTTTGTGGAGTTTCAATCCCGCTTGCTTCACCTTGTCCCAATCCGCCGCGCCATAAGGATTTTCACCATGCGGATAAGAAGCGAGGATAACGATGGCTCGAATATTCTTATGCATCATGACAGAGCCCAGACCGGTGCGGCCGGCCTGTTTTGTCCGAAAAAGACCCTTTGTTCCATCCACAGGTTTAGTGGCATCGTAATAATGACTGTTGATACAGCCATAGGCCGTATTGGCCGCGCCGATACCCGTCGTCAAAAAAACAATATCCTTCTTTTCATAGCCGGCAGCGGCAAATTGCTCGACGATGGCTTTTTCCAGAGCGAAGACCTGATCAATAACCGGGGCTTTTGTTATGGATATTTCGTTTTTGAAACCGTCGATAACAATCATGGTATTCTTTTCGGCAATGCCCGTGATCTCCAAGGCATCGAACCCGGCGTATTTCAGGTATGCGCCGAAATGGCCGCCAAAATTCGAGACACCCGGAATGTGCGTAAGGGGCGATAAAGAAATAGCCATGCACTTACTCGTTCCCGGAAATTGAGGGATGCCGCCGAGTGGGCCCGGCGAAAAGATCAGCGGATTTTCCGCGTCATAGGCGTTTGTGTTGGAATTCACCTTTTTGTGAAGAAGATAAAGCCCCAATCCCCGGCCGCCAATGAAAAAATCCCGAATCTGCGGGTCCAGGGGCTGAACGGTTATATTGCTGGTTTTCAAATCTATCGAAAGAATTTGATTGGCGTATCCATGATGGAGCGGTGTTTTTGTATATTTCATGTCCTATTTCCTTAGATATTTTATCCCTACAGGTTAAAGCAATGGGAATTTAAAATCAATGATAAAAAAGATATTTAAGCCTGACGATTTTTTATTTTAAATATTGGATGAATCCGGCTGGCATTTTCATTTTCCCTCACCCTCTCCCGGCAAGGGATAGGGTGAGGGAAATTAGGTTTATTTCTTTTTGAACAGATCCTGCACGTTCTCCAGAACTTTTTTCTGGCCTCCTCCGAGGAGTTGTTTTCCGGCTTGCGTCGCGACGCTGCCGGCAGCTTTTGTGACTACAGTGCTTAAAGAATCCAACTGGGGTTGCACCAGTTTGGTATTGGTCTTTTTAGTCGTGCCGCCGACCTTTAGTTTCAGGTCGATCATGCCGTCTTTATTGAGGAGGGGCTGCATGGCCGCCTCGGCCAGTTGATTCGAATCGGCGTATTTTTTTACTTCCGGGCTTTTAATGGCCGCTTCTATTTTTTTGGCCAGCGCTGTTTTGACGGAATCATTTATTTCCTTATTCATGATCATGTCCAGATTCATGTCGAGGGCCTTCGAATCCGTATTGACCGAGCCATCAAAGAGAAGCTTCGCTTCCTTGAGACCGAGTTTACCGTTGGAAAGCTCAGCCTTGTTGGCTTTGTAGCGCACGTCGCCACCGGTTTCTTTGGAGTCTTTCCATTGTTGTTTACCTTTCAAAAAGGAGATGTATTGTCCCAGATAATCTCCCAGCAGAGGAATGGCCGCCACGGAATTGAAAATTTGCAATCCGGTAATCTCTCCATCGGGGATAGCGATATGTAAAATCACCTCGGGATCCAAATGACGCGTTTTCAAATCAAAAGGTATAACCTTTCCCGTGGCGTCGAGTGTAATATCGAAACTCTGGACACTCCCTGTTTTCATAGCGCCGACTGTTTTCAAACCCAGCGCCAGTTTCAATTTTATCTCGTCTTTCTTTTCCAGTTCTTTCGGGTCTATGTTGATATCGTAGGCCAGAGTGGTCAGCTTATAAACCTGAAATTTTTGATCGTTTTTACCGTCGTAGTAGTTGATAGTTCCGTTCTTGATGCCGATTTCTCCCACAGTAATGGCGACGGGTATATCATCGGCGGTGATGGGCTTTGACGGTTGTTTGACTTCTGCTTTATCCGTCGGCTGCTTTTTGGACTTGATTAAATCGTCGCAGTTCAAAACGCCCTGCTTGCTTTTGGTCAGGTTGATGATGGGGCTGTATAAAACAAGCTCCTTGAGATCGATTTGCTTTTTTAACAGGGGCAAAAACCTGATTTTGAAACGCAAAGACTCCATGCCGGTAAAGAGATCGCCTGCGGGAACAGGCTTACCCTGAAGAGCCGCGAGCTGCTGCGGGGTTTTAAAATTAGAAATGGCGACTTTTTTTATCTCAATTCCCGAAACGATGGAGAAAATGCTGACATCGATTTTTTCGATATAGACCTGCCTGTGTAGTGCCTGGGAAATCTGTGACGCGATAAATGCTTTGTCCACTTTGATCATGATGATAATGCCGGCAATAACAACGAGAATTAAAATAGCCGCGATCAAAGAACCGATTGTGATAAGTATCTTTTTAAACATATCCTCTCCCGCCTTTCCTTGAATTTCGAGCTAATGCTCATGAAAAAATAAATATCAATTAACGTCAGTTCGCTGCCTAAGCCTCTTTAACCTATATAGGGGAAAAAATACCAGATGTCAATGGGGTGCAGAAACCAGGCTCTTCGTCTGACTGTGAAAAAAACCGGCTTCCTTGCGGAGTTCATCTGCGCAAAGATTAAGGACGGGGATAAAATGCGACCAGGGCAATAATAAAAAAAATGATTTTTTATATCTGACAGTTAGCGCAACTTTTGTTTAGAAATATAATTAGCCATACAATACATCAGTAACAATCTAATCTTGCTGGTGATTCCTCCTAGCGGGCGATCATATTTCTGCTATGGTCGATCATAGGTTAATAAAACATTTGAAATGAAACATAACACGTAGTAAAATTAATAGTTATCGACAATTTTAGATGGGGTAAGTATAAATGGTTAATGACCCAGTGAATACAAAAAAAGACTACAAACCTTTTTGGGAGAGATAATGGCAGATATAGAGTTAAAGCAGAAAGTTCTGGATGCACTTGTCATTATGAACACAGCTATAAAGAATGTGCGTCTCTATCCCCCTACCAGTGCTGCAATTATTAATACTATCGAAAGGCTTCATCTGGCTTTTCTGGACATGTTTGCACTGGAAGCTCCGATAATCTTCGCGGAATCAGAGAAAAATCTTTTGATCTGTGGAAAACCATTAGACCAGAAAGACCAGGAAAGACTCCAGGTTATGACATTGCTGAACATTTTTCTCAATTTCGGTATTAAGAGCATCACTTTTGGTATAGGGCTGGAAAAAGGGGAACTTGGTGTCTTTTTGGAGATACTTTCAAAAAGGCCGGAGAGTGTAAAAAACGAGGGCGGTTTGCTCAATATCATGGACGAAAAGAATGTGCAGCATATTTACCTGGATCAAAAGATTTATGTAGCCATGGACAAGAACCAGAAGATATTGTCCAGTCTTGATATTACCGATGATCAAATCACTCAGTTTTTTATGAATACTCATCCGGAATTGGCAGGCGATCCTAAAAAACTTCAAGAAATGATGAAGGATCCGGAATGGTTATCGCGAACTTTCCAAGCAGAGTTATCTCAGATGATGGCGCAAAAGGGAGTTTTATCCAATGTTGAGCTTTCTGAAAATCTGGAGAAGATGATAGCTTTAATGGATAGAGTTGCCGGTTCGCTTGAGCAGAAAGATCGAGACAAGGTATCCCAGCACATAGGGGAGTCCATTGTTAGCATAGATCATGATATGACTATGCAACTGACATCTCAGAATATTGAACACCTTTTCGGCGGTATGCTACTGCAATATCTTGTCAGCGAACTCAGTGAGGTTAAATCTGTTGCAGCGCGTACATCAAACGCGGGTGTATCAGATGGCAGGCAAAGTGATGGTAGTGGAGGTAGCTTCGCTGGAGGTGAGGGCTCTGGCGGCGCAGGCCGTCCGGGAAAAGATGATTATCAAAGCCAGATAAACGATCTTAAACAAATGCTCAGCTCGCAACTGAAAAGTGATGAAAAAAGTCTTTTGAATACATCTCTGATGTCAGTTCTGCCCAAAATTATCGAACAGCTCATTGTTCAAAAAGAGCATGAGACTATGGAAACGATCATCAGCCGCCTGCTCAGAAATCTGTTGAGTGAAAATGTCGAAATCCGCAGTCAGGCATCTAAAGCTCTGGCCGATATTTTTGAAACTCTTCCTCCTCAGCGGAAAAGCGAACTGATCGAAAGAATATCAGCGGGATTAATGAATTGGATCAAATTGGAAACATTGACATCACCTTCCTATGTGAAAATCTGCGACAGCCTGCAACAACTCGTACAGGATTTTATTCGCCGGGGACGCTTTGCTGAAACAATCCCGATTCTGGATGTTTTCAGCGATATTCATGCCGGTATCTTGGAAAAGAATGTTACAATACGGGAAATATCTTCGGAGGTTATCAGAAATCTGGCAACAGAAGAACATCAAGCTCTACTCTTTAAAGAATATCATACCAATAAGCAAAACAAACAGGCCGAGGCGGGTAAAATATTGGTTAGATTTGGGGATTTTATACTGGAACGCTTGCTCGATAATGTTCAAAAAGTTGCCGACAGTGACGAGCGTGTACGTATTATGCGTCTAATAATCGAAATGGGACAGAAGGCCATACCATTTGTCCGGAAGCAGATCAGTAAAAATGCATCATGGTATTATTTACGCAATCTTGCGTATATACTCGGCCATATTGGTAATGAAGAGAGTGCCAGCGCGCTTAAACCTCTGCTGCTCCATGAAAATGAACGGTTGCGGCTGGAAGCCTTGAAAAGTATTTACCGGACAGGAGGAAAAGATAGAGGACAACTGCTATTGTCCGTTTTGCCCCAGGTGGATGATCAATTCAAGCATAACATTATTGAAACGCTTGGTAACGCGAAATGTGTCGATGCAGTACCCGCGCTTCTGAATATGCTCAAAACCAGGTCAACAATAGCCCCATCATTGCGGGCTGATCTGGAAGAGAAAATCTGCATTGCCCTTGGTGCCATCGGATCCCCTGAAGCGATACCGGCACTTTCAGAAATCGCTGAATCAAAATCTTTTTTACGAATCGGTACTTATCCTAAAAAAGTCAAAATGGCTGGCGGTTTAGCTATGGTATCCATTAGACAAAGGCAGGACGAAGCGGCGCAAGCAACGAAAGCTACAGAAGCAGCACAAGAGGCGAAAGCGGCAGAAACACTAGATGCGGTCAATGTCTCAAGCTGACAGAAAATAAAATGTAGCGGAGGAGGTAAAGACAAAACATTTAACCTTTTTGCATTCCGCGGCCACGCCAGATCATGTAGATGGCGGGATATATTATCAGCTCCAGGATGGTGGAAGATATTACACCGCCCACCATCGGTGCGGCAATACGCTTCATAACATCGGCTCCCGTGCCGGAACTGAACATAATCGGAATAAGACCGGCCAAAATGACGCTAACTGTCATAATTTTGGGGCGGATGCGTTTGACGGCACCAAACATGATGGCATCCTGCAAATCGTTTTTCGTTTTCAGCAGGCCTTCTTTTTTCCATTTCTCATAAGCCAGATCGAGATACAAGAGCATGACCACTCCTGTTTCCGCATCCAGGCCCGCCAGGGCGATAATACCGACCCAAACAGCAATGCTCATATTGTAATTAAGAATGTATAAAAGCCAAAAAGAGCCGACCAGGGAAAAAGGCACGGCCAGCAGGACAATTGCAGTCTTGGTTACCGAACGGGTATTGAGGAAAAGAATCACAAAAATTATGAGTAGTGTAAAAGGGATAATCAGTTTTAAACGCTCGTGGGTCTTGATTATATACTCGTATTCGCCGCTCCAGACCAGACGGTATCCTTCCGGCAGTTTGATTGATGCCGCTTTTTTCCGGGCTTCTTCCACATAACTGCCGATATCACGGCCAGTGATATCAATATACACATAAGACGTCATCAGTCCTTCTTCACTCTTGATGGCCGTCGCTCCCCGGATAACGCGAAACTCTGCAAGCTCTCCTAGTGGCACTTGTAGGCTATTAGTAGCTCCGGTCATAGCAGACGAGGAAGTTGGATTTGAGCGACCCGCCGTCATCACCGGAACGAGGATTCGTTTTAATTTATCCACATCATTTCGTAATTCCCGCGGATACCTGATATTGACGGGATAGCGCGCGCGTCCTTCGACCGTTGTTGTCAGATTCATCCCGCCAATAGCTGTTTGAATTATTTCGTTGACATCATCTATCGCCAGACCATAGCGGGCAATGCTTTCGCGTTTAATGACGATATCCAGAAAATAGCCTGTTGCTACTCGTTCCGCATAAACACTCCTCGTACCCGGAACATCCCGTAAATGGTGCTCCAGGTTCATACCGATTTTTTCAATTTCTTCCAGATTCGGTCCGAGAATTTTTATTCCCACCGGAGTACGGATACCTGTGGCCAGCATATCAATGCGCGCTTTAATCGGCATGGTAAAGGAGTTGGCCACACCCGGAATGTTGAGGGCATCATTCATCTCGTCTTTGATCTTTTCGCTCGTCATGCCTTTGCGCCACTGATCCTCCGGCTTCAGATTAATGACGGTTTCAAACATTTCCAGCGGCGCCGGATCGGTAGCTGTTTCGGCACGTCCAGCTTTGCCAAAGACCTGAGCGACTTCCGGAATCTTCATTAATATTTCGTCCTGCATTTGCAGTAACCGGCCTGCTTCCGAAATCGATGCTCCCGGCATGGTAACGGGCATATAGAATAGCGATCCCTCATAAAGGGGCGGCATAAATTCCGATCCGAGTTTCATAAAGGGATAAACTGTTAGAGCCATAATGATGATGGCAATAACAATGACCGTTTTGCGGAAGCGTATGGACAGACGGGCAACAGGTTCGTAAATTTTGTGCAGGAAGCGGCTGACAGGATTTTTTTCTTCCGGCCGAATTTTTCCCCGGATAAACAACGTCATCAGCACCGGTGTCAGCGTGATCGCGAGAAATGATGAAAAGAGCATGGCAAATGTTTTGGTGTAAGCCAGCGGCTTGAAAAGCCTTCCAGCCTGAGCTTGCAGTGTAAAGACGGGCAGAAAACCTACGGTAATAACAAGGAGCGAAAAGAACAGAGAAGGTCCCACCTCCTTGGCTGCGTCGACAATGACATCCGCGCGGCTCCCCGGTTTCCCTTGATGTTCCCACTCTTCGAGCTTCTTATGGGCATTTTCCACCATGATGATGGCGGCGTCCACCATGGCGCCGATGGCAATGGCGATGCCGCTGAGGCTCATGATATTGGAAGTCACGCCTATGTAATACATACAGATAAAAGATATGATGATAGCGATGGGCAGCGTAACAATCACAACCAGGGCGCTGGGCAAGTGAAATAAAAAGATCAAGCAGACAATGCTCACCGCAATGGCCAGTTTGATAATTTCATCTTTGAGCGTAGCAATGGATCGATTGATCAAATCGGAACGGTCATACGTCGTAACAATTTTCACCCCCTTGGGCAGGCTGGGTGTAATATCATTCTTGATTTTGTCCTTAACGCGTTCAATCACATTGAGAACATTTTCGCCAAAACGAACAACAACAATCCCTCCGGTGACTTCCCCTTTGCCGTCCAATTCCGCCAGTCCCCGGCGAATTTCCGGCCCGAGCTGGACACTAGCGACATCTTTCAAAGAGATCGGCGTACCCGCCGTATTGGCGCCGACAGCAATATCCTCCAGATCCTTTTTATTCTTGATATAGCCACGGCCTCGCACCATGTATTCCGCACCGGAAAATTCCAGCACCCGTCCCTCAACATCCCGGTTGCTCTTGCGAACGGCTTCCATGATTTTGGTGATCGGCAGATTATAAGCCGACAGGCGATTGGGATCGACTGTTATCTGATACTGATTAACAAAGCCGCCGATGCTGGCTACCTGGGACACTCCGGCAACGCTCTCCAGAGCCAGTTTGACGTTATAGTCCTGAAGTGAGCGAAGTTCCGCAAGATCGAGCCCGCCTGATTCATTAACAACGGCATAAGAAAACCCCCAGCCCAGGCTGGTCGCATCCGGCCCCAAAACCGGATTCACATCAGCCGGTATTTTATTTTTAACCGCTTGTAAATATTCTAAGATACGGCTTCTGGCCCAGTAGATATCAGTCCCTTCTTCGAAAATGACGTAGATGAAGGAACTGCCTAAAAATGAAAATCCGCGCACCGCCTGGACTTTCGGCGCGGCAAGCAACGTGGAGGTTATCGGATAGGTGATCTGATCTTCCACCAGATCAGGGCTGCGTCCCGGCCACTCGGTATAAATGATGACCTGTGTATCGCTTAAATCGGGAAGGGCATCGAGCGGGGTATTTTTCAGTGTCCACAGTCCCCAGACCACGACAAAGAATAAGATGAGAAAAACGATAAATTTATTGCGGGCGCTGTATTCAATGATTTTTTCGATCATAGGAATGCTTTCTGTTTGCCGCTATTTTGAAAGAAGCGGCTTCACGCCTTTAAGTTGAGCTTCGGAATCAATAAGGAAGTTGGCGGAGGAGACGACCTTATCCCCGATTTTTAACCCGCGCAACACTTCGATATATCCGTCACTTCTTAGACCGGCCTTGATTTCTCGCGGTTCAAATGCTCCGTTGCCTAAATCAACATAGGCGACCATTCCTTTGCCGGTATCAATGACGGCAGACTCGGGAATCATCAGCCTTTTGCCCATATTAATTTTAAGCTCGATATTTGCAAACATTTGCGGTTTGAGTTGATAATTAGGATTGTTTAACTTCAGGCGAATCTTAACTGTCCGCGTCTCCGCCGATATGCTGGGGTAGATATAATCAATTTGCGAAGATAATTCCTTTCCGGGAAGATAGGCTAAAGTAATCAAGGCACGATTGCCGACTTTAATCAGCGGTAATTCATATTCATAAATATCGGCGATGACCCAGATGCTGGACAGATCGGCCACGTCGAATAGTTTTTCACCGGGCATAACTTTCATTCCGGAAACAGCCATTTTCTGCGTAATAAAGCCATTCACCGGACTATACAGGGTCAATGTCCTTATAGGTTTTCCCGACTCTTCGATTTTCTTTATCTGGTCTGCGGAAATATCCCAGAGTAAAAGGCGCTGTCTTGAAGCCTCCAGTGTAGCCGCGGCGTCCTTAGCAAGCAAAAGGCTTAGATCCGTAGAGGAGCTTTTGTCTTTCTCTTGCGGGGAGTCGGAAGACTGTTTTGCCCACTTCAGGGTGTTGAGAAATTCCTGCTGTGTGGCAACCAGTTCCGGACTGTAAATTTCGGCCAGAGGCTGCCCTTTTTTAATATAACTGCCGGTGACTTCCACATAGAGTTTTTCTACCCATCCCTCAATTTTTGCATTGACCGTGGCAAGTTTGTGTTCATCAGCCTCAAGTCTTCCCACTATCCGAATGGTTTTCTGTAGCGGACGGATATCAACTTTGACCGTCTTCACGCCGATGAGTTTTTGTTGTTCCGGAGAAATTTCCACCTGGGGGATATCTTCCCTTGACTCAGTTGCCGGTTTTTTTACCTCCGGCGTAACGGTTTTGGATTTAGTAGCCGCTTTCGATGGCGATACATGTCCGGCATGATCCTGTGCTGAGACCGGCGCTGTAAAGATAAATAACATATATCCGGCAACACCCAAGTAAAACAAAGTCATGCCTAAGTTTCTTTCTTTCATTTTTTGTCGCCTCCCGCCGTCAGACTTGCAGTAATGGCATTTAAGCGGCTAATAGCTTTTTCTCTTTCCACAAATTGACTCCAATACTGTGCTTCGTAATCCAGCAAGGTTTTTAACCGGGAAATAACATTTATCACTTCTGTCCTTCCCGTGGAGTATCCCGTAAGTGATTGTTCGAAATCCTGGGTGTTTTTGGGGATCAAACCGTTCTTATAAATATCCATGAGTTTTTCCGCAGAACGCAGCATAGAATAATTATCGCGCAAAGCCGCTGCAATCATCAGCTTAACCGCCTCCAGTTCCTGTTTGGCCTGACGAATGTTTGCCTTTGCTTCCAAAACGGCAGGCCGTTGCTTTGAATAAAAATACAGAGGAATGTTGATTGTTGCCGTAGCGCTCCACATATCTTTAAAATCGCCGGAGCGATTGAAGTAGCTGCCGCTTAAAGCGAAATCAGGCAGATATTCTTTCTGTGCCATAAGCAGTTTTGTCTCAGCAGCTTCAATCATCTTGCTGCGTGATTTGATTTCCGGGGAATGCTTGAGCGCGAGATCGACTGCCTCATCAATTTTCAGGGGGAAGAGCTGATAAACAGGTTCAGACGGCCTATCCAGCGGGGGGCCATTTTCTCTGCCGATTGCGGCCTTAAGCATCGCTTCCAGCGACTGAATTTTTTGCTTCAACATCTCTTCTTTTTCCAACAGCATATATTTTTCAGTCTGTGCCATGAGCACATCCTGCTGCATGGCCCTGCCGGCGGCGTAGCGCGCCAGTGTGATATCTTCAATCCGGATAAACAGATCGCGTTTGTCTTTGAGGAGGTCAATATTCTTGTAGGCAAGGAAGAGATCGAAATAGAGCTCTTTTACTCGCGCTATTGTCTTCAGCTTTAAGAGCTCATGCATAGCCTCGATGCTTTCGGCGTCACGTGCAGCCATTTCTCCTTTCAAAGCGCGCTTGCCGGGGAAAAGAAACTGCTGCGACGCGGAAAACATCCACTGTGATCCCGACATCTCTCCGTAAGTATAACGATCGAAACCCTCATTCTGATAGCCAAACATGAACATAGGATCAGGCAGGCTTTTCACCTGAGGGATTCTTAGTCTGGCTGCCTCGATTCGTGCCTGCGAAGCTTGAATCTCCGGACTGTTTTTCAGCGCTTCATCAATTAAACCATCAAGTACCGAATCGCTATGGACCGGAGAAGCAGCCAGCAAAAGAAAGATTGAAAAAAATAGTCCTTTTTTTATAAAGCTATTTGACATCAACATTTAGTTTTACCGATTGGCTTTTTCCGCCACGGGTAATTTTGATGTTAATATACGAGGGGCCGGCCATAGAGAAATTGATAGTCGCCAGATAACTCTCGCCTTTTAAGCCGGCAGTCGTCTTATAATTCATTGCCCCCATTCCCGGCATTGCGGGCATGCCGTAATCAATAGCTACTGTGGCGTCAGTAACAGCTTTTCCCGCTGCATCTTTAATGGTAACAGTCATTTTGTTGATGCCCGTTACCGGAGGATTTTTATCAATCTTTATTTGGACGGTGTAATCCCCGGCCTTTTTGGTCAATTCGTAATCCTTGGCCAAGGCCAAACTACAGGCCAAAAGAAAAGCCACCGCCGCTAAAATTGCAATTATTCTTTTCATTTATTTCCTCCAATATTTATATTTTATTGTAACTCGTTTTTCATGCGATCAAAGTCTTCTTTTGTTATCTCGCCTTTGGCATAACGCTTCTTTAGAATGTCTATAGGCGTCTCCCGTGATTGCCCTTCTACATTCTTTGATCTTGTGCTTTGAACAATAAAGTAAATCACTACACCAAGTAAAATTAAAAACAGTATCCACATAAACATACCTCCATAGCCAAATCCAAATGAACATCCATAATTTTCAGCGCGATCCCAACCGCCCATCATAGGACCAGAGCACATGGTTAAGAGCGGCACCGATGTTAAAACAGTAATTATTCTTTTCATTTATTTCCTCCAATATCTATTGTTTTGTTAACCCTTTGTTGAAACTTTGCTTTGAACTATAATATAATCAAACAATTAGCCTTTGTAAAGAGGCATGTATTGACTATTAGAAATAATCACTATTAATTAAGTAGTAATTATTATGTGCTCATTTGTCAAGTGCAATTCTGTTATTTATTAGTGCATTTAAATTAAAGATGAGAACTTTGCCGGGCAAATCCTTTAAGTCTTATTATGGACAGAATCGATTATGTTTTTAAGGTTACGGGTTGCCGTGGCAGGATCAGCAGCAGCACAAATGGCCGACACAACGGCAACGCAATCTGCGCCGGCCTTTATAACTTCTTTAACATTGAATTCATTAATCCCCCCGATGGCAACCATAGGATGACGGCTATAAGCTTTGATTTTGGCAAGACCTTCCAGACCCCAGGCGCCTTTTGTATCCTTTTTGGTTGGAGTGGAAAAAACCGGACTGACACCGATATAACTTACATCCAGTTTTTGGCTTGCCTCGACATCTTTCCATGTTTCCACCGATAAGCCGATTATTGCTTTGGGCCCCATAAGTTTTCGAACAATTTCATAGGGCATATCTTCCTGGCCGATATGTACGCCTTCGGCCCCGCAGGCGAGAGCCACATCAACGCGGTCATTTATTAGCAGAGGCACTTTATACGGCTCTAAAAGCTTTTTAACTCTTTTGGCTTCTTCCACAAAAAAACTGGTAGAAACATCTTTTTCACGCAGTTGCACATAAGCTACACCGCCTTTAACCGCCTTTATAATGACTTCTTCCAAAGGATTTCCTCCGCATAGACGGCGATCAGTCACCAGATACAATCCGTGCATAACTAATCCTCAATTTTTAAACGCTGACTAATGTCTTCCTCAGACAGGCGGTAGAGGCAATCCAGAAAATGAGTTTGGAGGCTGCCGGGTCCTGCGGCAACTGTAGCCGCCATTTCTCCGGCAATTCCCATAACCGCCATGGCCTTAACGGTGGCGGCAAAGGATGATTTTTCTACAGCGGCAAAGGCGCCGCATAAGGCTGATGCCGTACAGCCTAAACCGGTAACTTTTGTCATCAGCGGATGACCATTTTTGATTTTTATTATTTGTTTACCTTGAATTATGTAATCTGTTTGTCCGCTGACGCAGACGACGCATTTGTATGTTTCACTCAGTTTTTGTGCGGTTGTGATTGCGGAGTCGGATGTAGCAGCACTATCCACGCCCTTTGTTTTGGATTTATCGTCGGACAGCGCCATAATTTCGGAGGCATTACCGCGGATGATAGTGGGCGGTTCGCTATTAATCAGTTCTCTAGCTGTTTGTGTCCGGTAACTGGTTGCTCCCGCGCCAACGGGATCCAGAATGATGGGAATACTTTTTTTTCGGGCCTGAACAAGAGCCTTCAGCATCGAGTAAATCCAGGGCTTACTTAATGTGCCGATGTTAATTACCAAGGCCGAAGATATGTTGACCATTTCTTCCACTTCTTCTTGGGCATGCGCCATTACCGGAGATGCTCCCAGTGCCAAAAGCGCATTGGCTGTATTATTCATCGCCACGTAATTGGTAATGTTATGAACAACCGGCGATTTCTGTCGAATCACTTCAATGGATTTGTATATTTCTGCCGCTGTTATCTTCATGATTCTCCCTTATTAATTTTTTCTTCGCATGATTCTTCATTACTTTTTTCAAATAATAATTCATAACCTTCCTTAAATAAAAACAATACAATTATTAACCCTGTGATAGGGTCTGCTTGCCAAAAACCAAATAAATAATTTGCACCCAATCCAAAGAATAAAGTAAAGGAAAGAAAAGTACATGCCATTGTTTCTTTAGAGTCAGCAACCAATGCACGACTTCCAATTTCTTTTCCCACTTTAAATTTCTTATATGCTAATATTGGCATGATAATAAGCGATACTATGGAAATTATTATACCCGGCAAAGAGGTATCAGGAATCTCTTTTAAATATAGCTTTTTTATTGATTCAATTGATATATATAAACCGAGAATAAAAAATGTAATAGCAACAAATTTTATTGCCTTTTTTTCGATTTTCTCTTCTTCTTCCTTAGAAATTATTTTATATTTTCCAAGGCGCCAAATTAACACAAAACCAGATAAAGATTCTACAATGCTATCAAGTCCAAATCCTACAAGCGCGATACTTCCTGCTAAATAGCCGAACAATATTGATGCAATTGCTTCAAGAATATTATAAATAACTGTAAAATATTCGAGACGAAGGCCTTTCTTAATTAAATTATCCAATAATATTTACCCCAGCAATTAATCATGCCAATATTCCTCTAGGCAAATTAGCATGGTACAGCCCGTAACAAAAGATAGTCTTGGATTCCCGTCTGCACGGAAATGACATTTACGTTCATATTGGGAATTTCCTATTAAACTCCAATTCCCTCGAATAAAACGGTGGAAAGATATCGTTCACCAGCATCGGGGAAAATGACAACGATATTTTTTCCGGCAAATTCATCTAGTTTTGCCAGCCTTACAGCTACTGCTCCCGCCGCGCCGCAGGAGATGCCGACCAGAATTCCTTCTTCCCGCGCCAGCCTGCGGGCAAATTCTATGGCTTCCATACTATCCACCTGCTCGACGCGGTCGACGAGAGATAAATCAAGAGTATCGGGAATAAATCCCGCCCCAATCCCCTGGATTTTGTGCGGCCCCGGTTTCAGCTCTTGACCTGCGAGTTTCTGGCTGATGATCGGACTTTCTTTGGGTTCCACAGCTACAGATACAATTTTTTTCTTCATTTTATTTTTTATGTAGCGGGATATTCCGGTAATTGTACCACCCGTTCCAACTCCCGATACGAGGACATCAACCATTCCATCGGTATCGTTCCAGATTTCCGGTCCGGTCGTCTTTTCGTGGATAGCGGGGTTAGCCGGATTCTTGAACTGCTGGGGTAAAAAATACTTCTTTGGGTCGGAAGCGACAATGGCTTCCGCTTTGGCAATCGCACCCTTCATGCCTTCTGTTCCGGGAGTAAGAATAAGATTAGCTCCGAATGCGGCTAATACCCGCCGGCGTTCAATACTCATTGTTTCCGGCATGGTCAGAGTGAGCTTATATCCGCGCGCCGCCGCCACATAAGCCAGGGCAATACCGGTGTTGCCGCTGGTCGGCTCAATAATTTCCACACCGGGTTTAAGCAATCCTTTTTTCTCAGCATCCCAGATCATGGCGGCACCAATTCGGCATTTCACTGAATAGGCGGGGTTGCGCCCTTCAATTTTGGCCAGAACGATGGCTTTTGCGCCTTTAGTTACATGATTTAGTTTTATAAGCGGCGTATTGCCGATCGACTGAGAATTATCATCATATATTTTTTTCATAGGGTATCTCCTGCTTGCGTGACTTTATTTTACATACAATTCAAACACTGTGCGTCATCCCCTCCCCTAGAGGGAGGGGATCAGGGGGAGGGGGTAAATCATTTTTGTTACACCCTCACACTAACCCTCTCCCTTCAAGGGAGAGGGTTAGTTTTATTATTCCCATTCAGAGCTCATTGCAAAGCAACATATTCAACATCTCTCTTGTCCTTCCCGTCATACCCTGGAGGGCACGCAAGGGAGGGACATAAAAGGAACTAGGCCTTATCTAAGGCCTGTTCAATATCCGCCAGAATATCGTCAATATGTTCGATACCAATGGACAGGCGGATGAAATCCGGTGTCACTCCCGTGGCCAACTGTTCTTCCGGCGACAACTGTTGATGCGTTGTTGTTGCCGGATGGATTGCCAGGCTTTTCGCATCACCAACATTAGCCAAATGAGATATTAGTTGCAGTGAATTAACAAATTTCTTACCTGCCTCGATTCCGCCTTTGATCCCAAAACCAAGAATTGCACCCGCGCCTTTGGTCAAGTATTTGGCTACTCTTTTTTTCTCCGGGCTGGAAGCTAGTCCCGGGTAATTGACCCAGTTTACTTTGGGATGTTTCTCCAGATATTGTGCCGCTGCCAAGGCATTCTCCGAATGACGCACCATCCTTAAATGCAATGTTTCCAAACCCTGCAAAAACATGAACGAATTAAACGGGGATAGGGCTGGTCCCAAATCGCGTAAAAGAACAACGCGGGCTTTTACAATATAAGCAAGGTTTCCTAAAGCCTCAACAAAATTAAGGCCATGATAACTGGGTTCAGCATCAGCAATTAATGGAAATTTTCCGTTGGTCCAGTCGAATTTTCCCGACTCAATAATAATACCGCCTAAGGAAGTACCGTGCCCTCCGATGAACTTTGTTGCCGAGTAAACAACAATATCCACGCCGAAATCAATGGGGCGCAAAAGGTAGGGAGAAACGGTATTATCCAGAACAAAAGGGATGCCATGTTTGTTAGCGACACCGGCGATACCTTCCAGATCGGCGACATCCAGCTTTGGATTGCCTATAGATTCAGCATATACCGCTTTTGTTTTGGGAGTGATGGCTTTCTCCAACGCCTTCAAATCATTGGACTTGACGAAATTGACTTTAAGTCCCAAGCGCGGAAAAGTGTAATGGAATAAATTGTATGTTCCGCCATAGAGATTATCCGCCGAGACAATTTCATCTCCGGCGCGCGCGATATTGAGCAGTGCGAGAGTTATTGCCGACTGCCCGCTGGCTACTGCCAGCGCTCCTATTCCTCCGTCAAGCAGGGCAATCCTCTTTTCCAGAACGTCCGTAGTCGGGTTCATGAGTCGCGTATAGATGTTACCGAATTCCTTCAATCCGAAAAGGCTGGCCGCATGCTCGGTATCCTTAAATTGATAAGATGTTGTCTGATATATAGGCACGGCTCTGGAGCCGGTTGCCGAATCAGGTTCTTGCCCGCCATGCAGAGCTAAAGTTTCTATTTTTAATTTACTATCAATTTTACTCATTTTATTTTCCTTTCGATATGCAAATAATTTTATTAAGGGTCACAGTGGTAGATCAACAAATTCTCTCTCCACCACTATAAACAAACATTTTAGCCCCCCTTACCAAACCGACGATAGTAAGTCCGACTTGTCTGGCCAGCTTAACAGCCTGATTGGTCGGAGCGCCGATTGCGGCTAAAACCGGCATCCGGCATCGGAGAGCTTTTGACAGGATCTCCGATGAAATTCTCCCGCTCGTTAAAAGAATTTTGTCCGTAAAACCGACATTAGTATAAAGGGCTTCTCCAATTACTTTATCAATGGCGTTGTGTCTGCCGATGTCATCGCGGGAAATGAGAATTTTATCGCGTGACGCCAGAGCAGCGCTATGGATGCCATGAGTCAATTGGTGTTCCTGCGATTGTTTCTGAAATATCTTCATAAATTCTCTGATAAACTCATTTTTCACATTAAAGTCGCTTACGATTTTAACCCGGTTTATTAGGTCCAAAGGATTATGAAAAATCACTCCTTTTCCGCAGCCGGATGTATAAATTCTTTTAAAAATCAGATCGTCCGCGAAACCATCTCCCTCAATTTTTACGCCTGCCTTCCAGCGTTCCATATCTATTGTTAACGATTTCTGCTGGGATAAATTTTGGATAAGACCATTAGTAAAAAGAAATCCTGTCACCAGATTTTTCAGATGCTCAGGGCTGCAAAGAAGCGTTGCCAATTCTTTGCCGTTTACTTCTATCGTCAAGGGCACCTCTTCGCTTACCGGCATTTGGGCTGATTTTTTTTCTCCATGATCGATAATAGTTACCTGTAAATTTTCCATAGCGACTCTTATAAACTGCGAATAACTTTCTCAATTACGCCGCCGCCCAATACTTCGTCTCCAGTATAGAGAACAACAGCCTGTCCCGGCGTAATGGATTCCTGAGTTTCTTTGAAAATAACTTTTAAATTTTTACCTTCTCTTGAAATTTTACAGCGCGCCGGTTTTTTCCGGTAGCGAATCTTAGCTTCAACCTCAATGGGCAATTCGTCGGTCAGGAGATTAATATCACCGGCAATCAGGCCTTTTGCCTGCAGGTCTTTTTTTTCGCCGACAATAACCTGATTTTTTCGCGTATCGATCTCCACCACGTAAAGCGGCGTCTTTGAGCTGATTCCTAATCCGCTGCGCTGGCCGATGGTGTAAAAAATAATGCCGCGATGCCTTCCTAAAATATTTCCCGCCATATCTACAATATCGCCTTCGATTGAAGATAAATTTTTCTCCAGAAAAAACTGCCGATAGTCGCCCTGAGTTACAAAGCAAATATCCTGGCTTTCGGTTTTGTGCGCCACGTGCAGTCCCGCTTTTTTGGCTAGGGTGCGGACTTCCTCTTTGTTCAAATAACCTAAGGGAAAAAGAATCGAAGATAAATCAGCTACTTTAATCGGATAAAGAAAATAGGTCTGATCTTTAATCCTGTCTTTCGGACGCATTAAATGCCATGTTTCTTCGCACTTTTCAATGCGGGCGTAATGGCCTGTGGCTAAATAATCAAAACCAATGCCGCGGGCTTTATCTAAAAGAATGCCGAATTTAAGGTAACGGTTACAGTCTACGCAAGGGTTCGGTGTTTTGCCTCTTTGATACTCCGCAGTAAATTTATTTATAACATGTTCTTCCATTTCCTTGGCAAAGTCGAAAACAAAATGGGGAATTTGCAATTGATTGCAGACATGCTTCGCATCGTCTATGGCATCAAGTCCGCAGCAGCGGGTACGATCGCCGTTCTCGCGGATGCCGAGACACATCGTCACACCGGTCACAGCATAACCATTCTCTTTGAGCAGCAGGGCTGCGACAGAAGAATCAACACCGCCGCTCATGGCTACAAAGACTTTTTTCTTCATAAAGTTACCAGAATAATCCGCATTAATATGTTTTCTGCTTAAATATAGCTCATAATATTGTTTCCCGCCTTTTCGCGGCGCGTCTGGACAAGGTCAGCCAGGGTAACGGAGTTTAGTGTTTCCCTGATCTTTTTGCCTAAAACAGACCAGATATCTCTTGTCGGGCAAATTCCCACTCGCGGGCACTCTTTAGGATTCTCTACACAGTCCACTAAACAAATTTTTCCTTCGAGGGCATCAAAAATATCTTGAATCGAAATTTCCTCCGGACGTTTAGCCAAGGTATAACCGCCATGTGCTCCCCGTGTTGATTGAATTAAGCCGGCGCCCCGCAACGGAATTACAATTATACTCAAATACTTTTCCGAAATCTCTTCTCTTTTGGCTATATCTTTTAAAAATACGGGTTTTTTACCAAAATTTTCCGCCAAGTCGGACATCATCCGTACCCCGTACCTTGATCTTGTTGACAGTTTCATTCCAACACCCAATTAATACTACATAAACTATCTTTTTAGTAGTATTTAAAATAATGAATGCTGTTTGTCAAGGATTTTTTTGGGGAACCGTTTTCTCTTGACACACGCGAGTGTCCTTTTTATAATCCTTTATTAAAAAATAACGGTATAAATATTTTTTTTAAATAAAACTGGAAGGAGAAACAAAATGGCTTTTAATTACGAGAGGTTGAACGTGGAACAAGACGGAATGGTAATCATCGCGGCAATTAACCATCCACCGGCAAATTCAATGGGACAGGGCGTTTTAAGAGACTTAAACGATCTGCTGGATAAATGTGAAAATGACGACAATGTGCGGGCTATCGTTATCACCGGCAGTGGAGAGAAACTTTTTTCAGCCGGAGCGGATATTACGGAATTCGCGGATATGCAGAAAGGAAAAGTACCTCAGTACAACGGCAATGAAATTTATTTCAAGATAGAAAATTATCCGAAGGTCATTATTGCCGCGATACAGGGTGGGGTGTATGGCGGTGGTCTTGAGTTGGCGTGTTGCTGCCATCTTAGAATCATGTCGGATGCCGCGACTTTGGGACTTCCCGAAGTGAAGCTCGGACTAAATCCGGGATGGGGTGGAACACAGCGCCTGCCCAGATTTATCGGTAAAACAAAAGCCCTTGAGCTTATGCTGACGGGAGATTTTATGCCGGCAAAAGATGCCTTGGCGCTGGGCCTTCTCAACAAGGTTGTGCCGAAAGAAAAAGTTATGGAAGAGGCCAAAGCTCTGGCCAAAAAACTTGCCGCGGGCGCTCCGGTAGCGCAGAGAGAAATCATGAAAGCGGTCAGACTGGGTTTAGAGTCGAATCTTCGTGACGGTGTCATGAAAATCGAAAGCGCGGCCAGCAAAGCGCTTATGTTTACGGAAGATTTTAAGGAAGGTTCCAGGGCATTTTTGGAAAAAAGAGCGCCCAATTTCAAAGGCAGGTAAGCTAGTGCAGTATTTTTAAAATCGCGAAATACTTTATGTCCTTCCTAGGTAATGGGGGGACATTTTTTAATAGATCAACACATCACGCAGTGTTGCTGTTTAAAAGGAGTAATCTGTCATGGACAAATTCTTTTATCCCCGCAGTATAGTCGTATTTGGAGTTTCGACTACGAAGATGAATTTAGGGCAGATCGTTCTGTTAAATAACAGCCAGAATGGATATGAAGGAAACCTCTACGGTGTGGGGAGCGAGGAAGGAGAGGTTAACGGCGTCCGCATTTATAAGAATATTGAAAGCTTGCCGGAGACACCGGATGTAGCCATTTTTCTGACACCGGCGAAAACTGTACCGTCGCTTATGGATGCCTGCGGCAAGAAAGGCATTCGCCATATCGTTATCGAATCAGGCGGGTTCAGTGAATTTTCTTCCGGCGATCATTCCCTGGAAGAGGAAGTCCTGAAGATTGCCAAAAAATACGGCATGAAAGTCATCGGTCCGAATTGTGTTGGCACCATCAACTTTGATATTAAAATGATGATGCCCTTCGGTCTTTCTAAGAATATACTTCCTCCCGGAGGTAAGGTGGCTCTTATGGTCCAGAGCGGCGGTGTCGGAGGAACCTTTTTGCGCTCTTTTGCCGGATACGGTGTGACTCCGGGTAAATTTGTCTCAATTGGCAACAAACTACAGCTCGACGAAGCGGATTTTTTGGATTATTTTTTAAAAGATGATAAAACGGAAATAATCACGGCCTATCTGGAAGGCTTCAAGAGAGGCAGAAAATTCTATAATCTGGCGCTAAAATCTGAGAAGCCCATAATTATTCAGAAAGCGAACCGCAGCGAAACCAGCGCGAATATTGCCCAGTCCCATACAACGGCGCTATCCGGCAGTGATGAAGTGGTCGAAGCATCGTTTCAACAGGCCGCTGTGATCAGGGTAGAAGATGAATTGGACCTAATTAATGCTGTAAAAATAATTCGTCTTCCTTTGATGAAAGGCAGACGCGTCGCCGTCCTTTCCCGTTCCGGGGGGCACGCAGTTCTCTCTGCCGATGCCTGCGCAAAATATGGTTTTGAAATGGTTCCCTTTCCACCAGCATTTATTAAGAAGCTCAAAACCATTTACCATACCCGGGTCATTGCTCATCAAAACCCCTTGGATCTGGGAGAAGTTTTTGATTATACAATATTCACAAACATTCTTGAGGAGGTTCTGAAACTGGAAACTTTCGATGGCGTTCTCTTTAATCATCTTTATATCGCTGAATATGAAGCTGAAATGTCACGGATATTCCTGGCGGGTGTCGAAAAACTGGTTGCGAAATACCAGAAACCGGTTTCACTGGCCATGATCTCCAATCGGGAGGAAATTCTCGATGTTTCGAAAAATTATGCCTTTCCTGTTTTTACATCGCCGCTGGAAGCGGCCACAACTCTTCATGTTTCCCTAAATTATTACGAGAGCAGGCAGGCGCGAAACAATAGGGGTGCGGAATCAGTTTACCCTGTTGATCGAAACGTTATCAATGCTATCCGGGAGCGCTGCCGCGCGGAAGGGCGTATTCCCCTGACGGATGATGCACTGGCCATTTGCGCGGCCATTGGATTGCAGCCGGTGAAAAACCAAACTATTCGCGATGAAAAGTCAATTGGCGATATCAATTGCCGCTATCCCGTTGCTTTGAAACTATTGTCCAGGGATGCCTCCCATAAATCCGATATCGGCGGCGTGAGGATAAATATCCCCACAAAGAAGGAATTACGTGCGGCCATATCGGAGATAAAAAAGGCTATGAAGAAGCTGGATCCGGCTCCCACAATTGACGGCTTTCTGATACAGGAAATGGCGCCGGAGGGCATAGAGTGCTTTGTCGGTGGACGCCGCGATCCGGCTTTCGGACCCATTGTTATGGTTGGGTTAGGTGGTATCTATATTGAAATATTTAAGGATACAGCAATTCGCTTAGCGCCGGTGACAAAGCTGGAAGCAGCGGGTATGTTGAGAGAACTTAATATCTATCCTCTCCTTCAGGGAGCCAGAGGTAAAGAACGTTTTGACATGGATGCCCTTGTCGATGTTATTTGCCGAGCATCATTTCTGATGGCTACTGAGTCTGATATCAGCGAAATGGATCTAAACCCTGTGATTGTCCATTCCGAGGGGCAGGGCGTCTCGATGGTGGATGCCAGGATCTTTTTTTAAAAAGTTTTATCTGGCAAAAACAACCACAATTCCCAGATAAAAAACTATACAGTCAAAAGTTACGCAGTACTTTGAGTAACCGTGGATATTATGTCTTACGAAGGGAGATAATTTTTAATCCTAATTATGAAAGAAGACTACTGTAAAATTATCATTTTTGCCCTCTGTTCAGTTTTTCTGTTCTCCGCAGTCGTAACTGAGATAGAAGCCGCTCAAGTACAAGAAAATCAAATCCGTCTCTATCTCAAACAAGGAATCGAAAAAGCTTTTAATCTGGATAACCAAAACGCGAACATCTATCTACAAAAAGCTTTGGAGCTGGACATGGAAAACCCAACCGGATATGCCTACATGGCTATGGTTTGTTTTTTCTCGTATGAAATGAGTTTTGAGCCTAAGGATAGGGATAGAAATCAAGAGTTCATGCTGCGCAATATCGGCGAAGCCATCGCCAAGGGAGAAAAACGGATTGAAAATAATTCTAAAGATGGTCAGGCTTACTTTGCCGTTGCCCTGGCGAAAATTGTCAAAGTTCACTGGGCAATTCATCAAAAAAAATATTTTCTTATAGCACAAGAAACATCGAATATATGGGATTATTTGGAAAAAGCTAAGGGGGAAGATCCACAAAATTATGATGTATATTTCCTCAGGGGGTTGCTTCATTACCATATCGATTATCTTCCCGGCTTAACCCGCTTCTTCTCTTCGGTCTTGATCACTTCCGGAAACCGTCAGAAAGGACTTCAGGAACTGGAATTGGCGGCGCAAAAGGGATATCTGCTTAAGGAGCTTGCGCAAGCTGAACTTTCCTCCGGGTATTTGAATTTTGAAAAAAATCCTGCCAAGGCTTTGCCTTTTGCCCGGGAATTAAAGGAAAAGTTTCCCAACAATTATAATTTTTTATTCGCGTTGGCCAATATCCTTTCCGATCTCCATCGATTCGAAGAAGCTTTTGACATAGCCCAGCAGATTGAAAGAAGTATTCAGGGGAGCATTCCGCCCTTTGTTCCGCAGCTCCAGCCTCGGTACAATCAATTAATGGGAAGAATACTTTTTATCAAAGGAGAGCATGAAGAAGCGGCAGAATATTTCCAAAAGGCTTTAAAGGATAAGTCTCCTTATAATGCCCGTGTTCGAGTCTTGGCTTTTTTGCGCATGGGAATGATTCACGACGCGCGCAAAGAAAGAAAACAGGCAGAAAAGTATTATTCCAGAGCGCTCGAAGTGGAGGGCGGGGAAGGTGCAGCTCAGATAGAAGCCAAGAAATATCTGAACACTCCCTATGTGCCGCCGACGAAGCCTTGAATTCGCCAGCGAGCATTCCCCGTAGCTTGCTGTCTGGTATTTCTTAATTTAATTGACAAATCCTTCAACATTATATATCGCCTAACATAGCTTATGCAGAAATATATTATTCTAATAGTCGCTGTATTCATTCAACTCTGTCTGGGCGCTGGTTACTCTTGGAGCACTTTTGTACCCGCTTTAAAACAGAACTTTGGTCTTACGACTGCCCAAACGCAGGCAATCTTCGGCACGGGTTCGCTTGCAGCCACGCTGCTTATTTTTCTTGGGGGCCGTATTCAGGACCGCCTAGGTCCGCGAATCCCCGCTTTCATCGGCGGTATTATCTTTGGAAGCAGTTATATATTGGCCGGCTATTCCAGCGGCTCGTATCCGGCCCTGCTCATATTCATCGGCATCTGTGCCCCCCTAGGTTTGGGGCTCTGTTATCTGTGTCCTATAGCTTGCTCGGTCAAATGGTTCCCGAATCATAAAAGCCTGGTGACCGGCATTGCCGTCGCCGGATTCGGCGGCAGCGCTATTATAATCTCCCAGCTTGGCGAATATCTTCTTGCACAGCAGCTGAACGTTCTATTAATTTTCAGATACATGGGCTTCGGCTTTATAACAATTCTTGCCATCGCCACCATGTTTTTACAAAATCCCCCTCAGGAAATAAACGATTCACCAGACATCGTTGACATACGAACATTTGATCTTTTCAAAGACCGTAAATTTTTGGGTTTAATGTGCGGCATTTTCCCCTGTCTTTGTGTAGGACTGATGATTATCGGCAATATCAAACCTTTTGGCCTTTCTCTAAGTCTGGATATGGCGGTTGCCGGAGCGGCGGTTACCATCCTCGCTCTTTTTAATACATTAGGAAGAATTACATGGGGATTCATCGGCGGAATTTTGAAAGGTAAAAAGACTATTGTTATATCGCTGATCAGCACCGCGGTCGTCTGCCTGGCCGCGCCTTTTGTAGTTAAAAACAACGCGACATTTTATTTGTTCACAATATTAGCCGGTTTTAATTACAGCGCCTGTTTGGTGCTTTATGCCGCCGAGATTGCCAACCAGTACGGAACAGAGAAGATGGGCACGATATATTCCACTCTCTTTCTTTGCAACGGCATTGCTGGATTTATATCACCGCCGCTGGCGGGAAAAATCTTCGACAGCGTGGGTTCCTATACACCCGCTTTTTTAATTTTTGGCTCCCTGTCTTTCATCTCGATATTTCTATTTTACTTTATTTATAAACCGGCTAAACTGGAAAAGTCCAAGGCTGGCTTATATCCGTCTCTATAATATCCAAAGCTTCTAATTATTTTCATTCAGTAGTGGTCAGCCGCGGCTTTACCCTTAAAGACTCTGTAAACAAACACTGTATATCCGATAACTATCGGCATTCCGATAAGAGCGATAACGCTCATTATCTTCAGAGTATACAAGCTGGTGGAGCTGTTAAAAATTGTTATGCTTAAATTAGGATCGTTGATTGCTTTGATCAGGTTGGGAAAGTGAGCCGCTCCTGCCGCAAGCCACAATCCAGCAAAGGATAAAGACGATTTCCAGAAAAGAGCGTTATCGTTTTTAGTTTTCCAAGAAAAAAATATTTCGGCCAGCCCCAGCAAAGTAACAAGAACCGCCGCATAGAATAAAGGATTTTCAAGAAGCGGATGAAAATTAAAAGCCATTACAATAAAATAAATGCCTGCAGTTGCCGCATTGACCCACAGCAAAATGTTCAATGCTTGAAAAGATCTCTGCCGCAGTTCACCCTCGGTTTTCAGCACGGCGTAAGAAGCCCCTTGCAGCAGGATAGCGGCAAGTCCGGTGATACCGAATAAAAGCGGTACGGGACGCAGCAATGTAAAAAAGTTTCCGGCAAACTCCATTTTGTTGTCGAGGGGCACTCCGTAGATTACATTACCTAAAGCAACGCCGAATAGGATCGCGGCAAGGCAACTGCCGGCAATAAAAAATATTTCCCATAGTCCGGTTCTGGCTTTGTCATTAGCGCGGAATTCCAACGACACTGCTCTAAATATCAGCGCAAGCAAAACAAGCAGCATCGCCAGATAAAAACCGGAGAAAGCTGTGGCATAAGCCTGCGGGAAAGCGGCGAAAAGAGCGCCTCCGCCGGTAATCAGCCATACTTCGTTGCCGTCCCAGAAAGGACCTATAGAATTTATCAGAATGTCCTTTTCCTCTTTTTTCTTGCCGAGAAACGGCAGGAGCGTTCCGATCCCCAGGTCAAAACCATCCAAAAGTGAATAGCCCAGAAAAAGTATAACTATAAGAATAAACCATAATATTTGAAAGTTTTGGATATTTTCCATCTCGTTGCTCCTTCCTTATTCTTAACCGATAATTTACATCAATTATGACGGCGGTCCATTTTTCACAAATTTTAAAAACAGCATGATAAACATAATAAACAGCAGCAAATAAACCGATAAAAACATTATCAGGCTCCCAAGAATATCGCTGGCGGATACGACCACGGAAGCGCCGTCAGCGGTTTTCATTAGTCCGTAAATTATCCATGGCTGCCGACCGGCCTCCGCCGATATCCAGCCTGTTTCATGGGCGATATGCGGCAGTGGGATTAGAAAAGGAAGTACAGATAGATACAATTTCGCCTCATAGATTTTTTTTGTTAGAAGAAGGAAAGCACCCAGCAAACCCATGGCAATAGAAAGAATTCCTATTCCCACCATTATATGATAAGCTTGAAAGACAAAATTGACGGGCGGCCAGTTTTCTTTGGGGAATTCCTTTAATCCTTTTATTTCCGAGTTCCAGTCGAAGTTGTATAGAAAACTCAAAAACTTGGGCAGATAAATTCCATAGGTTTTTTCGTTTTGTTCATCGACAAATCCCGCGACATAAAGAGGCACGCCTTTTCCCGTCACGAAATGTCCTTCGAGCGCGGCCGCCTTCTCCGGTTGCATATTGATTACCTCTATCGCGTGCACATGGCCTGTGGCCAGCTGTAAAAGCGGAGTAATGGCAAAAAGTATTATACCAATTTTCAGCATCGTCCTTGCTGCTTGGCCGTGCAGGCCTTTTTTTACGTAGTATCCGGCAATGCCCGCGATCATTATTGCGCAGGTCATCCACGAAGCCATTACCGTGTGGCAAAAACGGATCATTGTTGACGGATTAAAAACTGCTTGCGTAAAATTGGACAAAATAATTTTTCCAACTTCGTTTATCTGATAGCCGGCGGGAGTTTGCATCCAGGAATTGGCCGCCACTATCCAGAAAGCGGAAAGATGTCCGCCTAAAAATACTAACAGCGCGGCCAGCCAGTAAACTTTTGGGGAAACTTTGTTTCTGGCAAAAATTAAAATACCGATGAATACCGACTCCAGAAAAAAAGCGATAACGCCTTCAGCGGCCAGAATTGGTCCGAAAATATCCCCTACAGCTCTGGAATATTCCGACCAGTTCATGCCGAAGGAAAATTCCATGGTAATGCCTGTTGCCGTGCCGATTACGAATATCAGTCCGAGTAGTTTAGCCAGAAAATCGGTGATCTTTTTATAAAATTCATCTTTCTTGATCAGATACAGTGATTCGGAAATAAGAATGACCAGGGCAGTGCCCAATGTCATAGCCGGAAAGAGAAAATGGAAGCCTACGGTAAAGGCGAATTGAATCCGGGCAAGGAGTAATGCGCTCATAGATACCTCCATGTTTTAATTAAGTAACATTATCGGATAAGTTTCCACTTTTCAATAATATAATTTCATAATTGTTATTTGATAATAAAACATATTATTGTATAATCTATCAATAATCAAACCTTATGGAGAATATTATGGCAAGCTTAATCAAATGCAAAGCGTGCGGCTATGTAACCGTAAAAGGTAAGATAAATGACGTATGCCCGGCATGCGGGGTGCCTGCAAAAATGTTTGAACCTTATCAAGACACTGTAGCGGAAATAAGACGCAAAATCCTGGGGCTGCATATTCATCCCATTATTGTGCATTTTCCACAATCTTTTGCCTTTACTCTCTTTGTACTGGCTGTTTTATCTTTTGTCGCGCCGCCTCAAATTAATGGAGTTTTGAATTGCACAACGCAAGTGATTTCATCTGCTCTTCCATTTTTTATTATTCTGGCCTTGCTGACCGGACTTGTTGACGGCAAAGCCAGATTCCGAAAAGTGACAACGCCCTTTTTGAAAAAGAAAATTATATTCGGTTTGAGCTTCCTATTTACATCTATTCTTATTGCCGCAGTTGCTCTTGCACTGCAATTATCGTCTGTACCTGTAATGGTATTATTCACCCTGCTGACAATAATAGCTGTGGGCTTTAGTATTGCGCTGGGCTTGATTGGCGACGAATTGATGGAAGCAAAATTATCCGGCTAAGGCTTTCAGTTTTTAATTGCTGTTTTGCCGCCAAATAAGATAATGCCGCCGCCATTGCTTTCGTCGATCTTTTGCGTTATTGATTAACCTTATACGGTTAAAATAAATTACAGATTGAAAGGAGATTTAAAATGAAAAGAACAAGGGAGATTTCAATGTTTATTTTTGGAGCGGTGTTGGTTTTTTTAATGTTTTATTGTGTTTATCCGCCGCTTACTTATGCCGATCCGCCGCAGGATGTAAAACTTGGATACGATTCGAATTCACAAACTTTAACTATAACAATCACACACAAATCCTCATTCACCGGTTTTCACTATATTAAATACGTGGAAATTAAGAAAAACGGGATTGGAGTCATCACAAATACCTATGATTCACAACCCGATCCAGCAACATTTACGTATACCCATAAGGTATCTGCTGCCAAAGGCGATACGCTGGAGGTGACCGCCCATTGTAGTCTTTCGGGGAGCAAAACAGCAACACTTGATGTTGGGAAATAGAAATCCCTAAGCGGGCATACTTAGGTCTATAATTTTCACATTTTGTATTTTGCGCTATACTTTGTTTAGCGCGTCCGTGGTGGTTTGCTTAAAATTTGACTGAGAAGAAAGAAAATAAACATATGCAGGGTAATGAAGGAGATATATTGATTGCCGGTGGGATGCTCCTGACCATGTCGGCCAAAATGGAAATTATAAAAGATTCGATCATCGGTATTAAAGACGGAATTATTGTTGCCGTGGAGAAAAGAGGCGATCGGAAAAACGCGAGCTACTCGGCGAAAGAGATGATCGACGCTTCCGGCTGTATCGTCATGCCCGGGTTGATCAACACGCACACCCATCTGCCGATGGTTTGTTTTAGGGGCATGGCTGACGATCTTCCTCTGATGGAATGGCTCACCAAACATATTTTCCCGGCGGAAGCCCGTTTTGTCAATAAAAAAATGGTTTACGACGGCGTCATGCTGGCCATGGCCGAAATGATCCTTTCCGGTACAACAACTTTTTGCGACGGATATTTTTTTGAGGATACTATTGCCGAAGCAGTGTTGGCTTCCGGAATGCGTGCCGTTGTTGCACAAGGATTTGCCGATTTTGCGACACCGGATAATCCCAAGTATGAAAGAATGATGGGGGCGGCCGATCGCTTTGTTAGGCGCTGGAAACCCCATGCGCCGATGATTATACCGGCTTTTTTCTGTCATTCACCTTATACCTGCTCTCCGGCAACTCTCGTCAATGTTAAAAAAGCGGCTCGTGAAGCAGATATCCTTTACCTGACACATTTGCTCGAAAATAAAGATGAGATAGATACCATCATCAACCGTTATGGCACAAAACCGGTCCAGCATCTGTATGACCTTGGTGTCCTTGATGACCAGACCGTTGCTGTTCACTGCAACTGGCTGACTGATGAAGAAATGAGAATATTCGCCGATTTGGGTGTTCGCGTTTCGCACAATCCGGAAAGCTCCATGAAATTGGCGGCAGGTGTTGCGCCTATCCCCGAAATGCTTAAGTTGGGCATAACTGTCGGGCTGGGAACAGACGGCTGCGCCAGCAATAATGATATGGACATGTTCCGGGAGATGGATACGGCAGCAAAGATTCATAAAGTTACATCTTTGAACCCTACAGTAATGAATGCCCAAACAGTTTTGGAGATGGCTACCATCGGCGGAGCAAAATTACTCGGGCTTGATGACCGGATCGGTTCGATTGAAGTAGGTAAGCAAGCCGACATTATTTTGGTGGATATGAATCAACCTCACCTTACCCCTCTTTATAATTGTTACTCTCAGCTGGTATACGCCGCTCGCGGCGCAGATACGAAAACCAGCATCATCGGCGGTAAAATCGTAATGAAAGATCGGCAACTGCGCACAATGGATTTGAACGAGGTCATGGAAAATGTTCGCAATATCGCCGCCGATATTATTGCTAAGAGAAAAGCCGAAATTTAAAAAAGCTCAATATAAGACAACTGCTGGTTAAATAATGGGGAAGTAACCCTTGGAGGATAACATGGCAAGATATGACTATGATCTGGGAATAATCGGCGGCGGAGCGGCAGGACTTACCGCGGCGGCAGGCGCAACGCAATTCGGTGCCAAAACAATTATGATCGAAAAATCGGCAAAGCTTAGCGGCGACTGCCTGCACTAGGCGTGAAATTAATTTGGGTATTCTAACAACACATTGAGGGTGATATTGACCATTTTGTATTTTTTTCTTAATTTATTAAGTAATCATGGCTGTTACTTCGATTTCACACAATAAATTATCTCTACATACATCGACGTCGAACTGGAATAGTGCTCGGGTGAGTGGAAATCCAGCGTGATCGAGTATATGCAAACAGGAGTCCATATCTTCATTTCTCTTGAGGTAAACGATTGCCTGAGCCACATTGGAAAAGCTTCCATTTGCTTGATCTAAAATTGCGGATACGATTTCCAGAGTGAATGCCATTTGACTTTCAAAATTTCCAATATACACCGATGATCCCTCTTTATCGATTGCGGCAGTACCGCTAATAAACAATAATTTGCAATTGGGAAACTGGACAGCCACGGCACGGCTGAACAGTTTGCCATAAGCCGTAGGCTCGTTCTGCTGCGGGGAGGATATTTGTTTAATTGTAATATTATCTCCGGAAAAAGCACAAAATTCAACAGCTAATGCTTCATTGCCGGTCATATGACCTTGGATTCCGGTGCTTGCCGGCAGGAAATGATTTGCGGCAGAATGCAATTTTGCAAAAAAATGTTCTCTTGCTGTATTTAATTTTTCATAATCTTTCAATATGTTTTCCATGAAGAGCCAGGTGCGGGCAATCTCCAATTCCTGCATTTGAAAGCTCTGCAGGACGTCGCTGATCTTATTGAATGCAGCAGTAAACGAATGGCCGTTCTCCCCCTGTGTACTGAATATAGGGGCGCTGTATAAAAGATTTATTCCTTCTGCCGTGATTTTTATTGCCGTATCGCTTTTTTCGACTCTTGATTTCCCTTTTTCCGGTCTTGCTATAATTGATGCGTATTGAACAGGGAGGTCGGGGTGACCAATAAATATTAAGGGCCGGTTACATCGCAGCGGAGCGATAGTTCTTGCCGAATAATTATTTGCCTGACCAACCATGTGCGGCGGAACAATTATCCTTTCCTGTAAAACATATCCGTTATCACCAACAATTTCATTAGCCAGCTGCGGGCATTCACCTAAGGGGATTACTTTACTTATGCTACGAAATTCGAGACAAAAATCGTCTTCCTGCAATATTAAATCGGGCTGCATGATTTATCCTTTAAGAAAATATTGAACATACTAAGATGTCCGGTAAAACAAGAATCAGCACTGTAGCCGTCGATTCCTTTGTTTAAAGAAAACCGCCCTTCATCAATAAGGGCAACCTGAACGAAGCCGGTGCCTATGGCAAGAAGGGCTTCTCCATCTTCTGAGGCGGCTATTCCGTAGCTGTCCTGCTGACAGATATGGGGGGACTGTGAGATCTCGACATTTTCTCCGGGATCCATTTCAATAGTCTTATAAAGTTTCATTGTGGCAGCGTCGATCAGGAATACGGTGTTGGGATAGCCGCTAACACCGATTAGAATTTTTCCTCGATGGCGAAAGACGATATGTGTGGTAATTCGATGAAAATGGGGATGCGAAAATTCTCCTGCCAATTCCGGACCGGTTTTTTTCAGCCGGATTTTTTTTATAGTGCCAGAACCGAATATGCCTACCTTGGCTCCAATCAGGCCGATATTGTGACCCGAGAAATAACAGATTTCCTGGTCTTCGGGGTCGAATTCTACGTGGGCTGCTGCCAGCATCGGCAGTCGCCATTCTTCGCCTGTCTTCAAATTCAGAATGAGTATTTCTGAGGGAACCAATCCCCTTTCCCGCACCCGTCTCCAGGCTGAAGGGGCTTGATCAGGCGATTCGGAAGGAATAGCTTCCTCAAGTCGTAGGCCAAGTTCCGTCAGAACCAAGAAACGACGATCAGGACTCACCGACAACTGGTGTAGGGAATCTCCCAAATTACCCCGCCAAACCTGCTGGGCATGATTGTTTTGAACTGAAAATTTCCATATCGTTACACAAACATTTTCCCGCGGATTGATCATTCGCCGAACGGTTGCTTCGGCAGGCCAGGAGGCAAACCATAGTTCGCTTGTCTTTTGATCAAACCAGTTGGTGGTGGACAGCATGGCATTGCCGACTCCGGGGTCAATTAATTGCGCGGATCGCAAATTAAAATCTATGTGTAGGAAGCGGTTGAAAAAATTAAGACCTACTTGAATTTTCCCATTGTTCAGCGGGAGATAACTGTGCGGCGCCAGACAATATTCCCACCACTGTGATTCTGATTGTCCATAAGGAAATTTATCAGAATCTTTCAAATATTTGCTTTTAGCCTCTTCCAAATCAGGCATGCAGTATCCTTGCGCGCCTTTAAGGTCTACTTGCAGTGAAATGGCCGATTGGTTGGATGCCGGGAAAAAATAGTGGGTTTGCGCCATTTTCCCTTTATGTAAAGAGGGGCTGATAATATCCGGGAAACAAAACCCTTCTACAGAAAAGGGTTGTTCGCTGGCCGACACGGGCAGATTAGTATGCTTCATAAAAATACTCTATGCTATTAATTTATGATACATATTATCATCAACTCAAAATTTTGTCAGGCAATATAAAATAATCCCCAAAAAATAAATTATAATTATCCGGAGTAAAAGGTACTAATCCACTATCAGGATAAAATGTTAATTCGCCGAACATTATTTGATCTTTTACCGAATATAAATCAACTCGCACAAAGGGAAACCCCTTACATAATTTTTCGGCAACAGCAATCATAGCGTCAAAAGTATTTGGCTTTTCTATTATAAGATCGCTGCATGGTTTACCTTTGCAAGCATATATCCTGTTCCAATCCATATCATATGCATTATACTTTAATCCTTCGGCGCTAAATCGGCCGGTGCAAACAAATAATACCTCCGGCTTATTATTGTAGCAGTAAAATTTATAATCTATAAGCTCATTAAATTCCTCATTCTCCATGTACTTTTCACAGATCAGGCGCGGTTTAATATTTTTGTATGCCCATTCCCGACCGGAATAAAAATAGTTTGTTTTTAGCCATCTATTCATCAAGCGGTAGCACTCACCCCAATTGAGATTATTTTTGTCTTTGCATATTATGTTCATGTCGCTGCCATGAGTTGCCTTTAATACAAAACTTTTTGGCAGCCTAGAAAAGTCGATTTCTTCCATTTTATCATAAACGCCATATAATTGATTTAATATTGCCGCAAGCCCTTTGCTTTCGATGTATTTCCTAACGGCAAATTTGTCGGTTAAATCGGTCATTAACGAGTCGCGATAATAGAGTTTATACCATTGAATTTTTTCATCAAAGGTCCGGGGAGTTTCTAAATCAGGAAAATGTCCATAAACTTTCAGATATCGCAAACTTATAAATAATTTATCCGGCAATATTCTCAAAAGTTTCCACAGTATTCGTTTCATTTTATAACCAAAATAAATTTAGGCATATACTAACTTTTTTATTTGCACCGCCTTCTTTTGCAGGGTGCTCACTTGTTTACTAACATTGGTGAGCTCTTCAATAAAGAAGCAATCATAGGCGTTCGAAAGAATTAAATCTCCCACGACAATACGGCATTGCCATCTGGTGAAGCGTCTAGTTAAGCACTATTTTTTATTGTATAATACCCTGTCAATTATGTGCTTAAGAGCAGGGGGAAATAACCTCTTAATTGAGTGCTTGAACGAAGAAGGAATTGAAGAAATTAACCTTCTTTTTCCGCTTCTTTTGAGCCAATTCCCCTCTCTTTTCGTGGCTAAATAATTATTACAAGTAGCACAAGGAATATCATCTTTCGTTTCTTGTCGGCCCATAAGCATATCTCTGGCGTAATTAATCTTTTCATTATTGAGACTCTCAAAAAGACCATCGGTAAAAACATTCCCACCAAAATCTCCCCAAAAGTTTTCAGAACACCCCAACACTTTCCCGTCCCAGTTTATTTGGGGTTGTTCCCACAACTCATGGCAGAGTCTCTGCATATAGGAGTCCACCCCATATTTTTCTTTGTATTCTTTCCATGAAATAGTACTATGTTCTTTTCTGATAACTTTTCGATTCTGCACAGGTGAAAATTCAGCATCCCAGGAGAGTTTTGAGTAGAAATACATATTTAGTTCGTTAGCCAATTTTCTTGCCGTTGGCAATTCGTGCTCATTGTATCCAAAGATTACGAACTGCCATGACAACAAAGGATATTTTGACTGATATTGCTGCTTGAAGAGATTTATCTTCTTTATGTTTGCAACTACTACGTCATAGTTTCCGCCGATTCGATACCGTTTATAAGTTTCATTACTTGCACCATCTATAGAGACAGTTATAGTTCGAAACTTGTATTTAACTAATCCCTCCAGTACTTCTCCCTTGACGTTATTAAGATTTACACCGTTAACAGCAGTCAAAGCGACTTTCCGCTCATATGCGTACTTAATAATTTCCAATAGATCCGGATTTAGAAATATCTCGCCAAAGTTAGAAAGTTCGATTTCTGCAATCCATGGATTTTCATCAAGAAGCTTTTGAAAATTGCTCAACCGAAGGAAACCACTTCCTACAATTGGCAAAATTGCTTTACTAGCATTCGGACAAGAAGGACACCTCAGCTGACATACCGATGAGGCTTCGAGTCTAATCTTTTTAGGTCGTATTTGCTTTGAAATAAATTACCCTCCTAAGAAATCGATATGTTTCATCCCACCATCAGAAACAACAACCATTAAATAACGCCTAACAAATTATTTATCATGATCGCTGAGAAAACAACATTATTTATTTCGGATTGAAATCCATCAAATTCATTGATGTTATCGATTTGAGGAAGTTGCCAATAAAAAAAGGCCATTAAAAAATTTCAAGATCGCCATCCACCGGAATCGCTGTCTATATCTACCGATCAATGATTTTCGATTGGGAACTGAGGTGAGGATTACCAAAACAATCGTCATATTGCTCAATCACCGGATCATCCACATCCCCCGAAGCAATGAAAGCCTGATCTTACTCTCAGATGTACTCGGGTTCATGTAAGTTATCCAAGATTCCATCCAAATATTTCTCAAATATCGGGCCGTCAATTACCTGGTGATAGTTAAGTCCAGGGAATAAAAGGTTATACTCGATTAGGACATATCGATTAAGATTATCTAATCCAAAATCCCAAGCCACTAAATTAAAGTGTGGAAGTCGCTTATGACCTTGGACGATGATCTTTTCTAGCTTGCTAAAATTCGGAAGGGCTATGTTCTTAAATGATTTGTGGGTAAAGGGATGTTCAAATATTTTATTGAATTTGCCATCATATCCAAATTCAGTTATGTTGCCATGTTGATCAACTCCGCACACTACTCCTCCATCCACAGTATAAGAAACGTAGTTCTTATTGTTACCAAAATTTAATTGATTAGTAGGAAGTATCATAATCTTGTCTTTATATCTTAAACTTATAGAACGTATGATGTTAACAGAGTATGGATATATATCAGAAAGAATTAAAGACTGATCTATGCCTTCTTGAATAATAAAGTCTCCTTTGTATAAAGATTTTAATTTATTAATATCCTGCAAGACTTCATCTACGAATATTTTGCCATCCCTTATTTTACATTTCTCGATATTTTTCCCCTGACCTGAATCAATAGCCGGTTTGATAAAACATTCTACTTCTTTTGATGGCAATAGATTTGAGTAGTTTTTAATATCTAACAAATTATAATCAGCGTCATAAAGGCTACCATGCATGCATCTCAGCTCTGTCCTCGGCATTGTTATGCCTTGCATAAAAACATCATACATATTTTTGTCAGTATATGCCTGGGCCAGATTAAAATTGTTTAATGAAGGCATTATATAATTAAAAAAGATATTTTCGGGGATGTATTTACTACTGTGGATATTGTTTATTGATGCACAGAAAGCATGCCATTTAGGATTTAATCTTATATTGTATTTCCGCCAATATTTTCTTGCCTCATTTATCGACGGATGGTTAAGATCCAGAACTGCAGAAGTGTTTTTATATATGAGATTTACTTGTTTGTTGCACTCTAATGTCCTGTTCCATCTTCTCAGGGAACGGTCAATTTTTTTAAGTTCCAGTATTATTCTTCTTTTCAATTTATGCCTCTGAATTGTGGTTTAAAGTGAATTCATAATCAAATGATATCACATTTTTTATTTCAGATTAAATTTTATTATTATCATTGCCATAATTATGGTAAGTTTAACAATATTAATTGGAGAATACATAATGAACAATTTAGTTACAATTGTGATTCCAACTTATAAAAGAACCAATCAGCTCAAACGTACTATTGATAGCTGTTTGAGCCAATCATATTCAAATATTGAAATAATTGTTGTTGATGATAATTCTCCTGAAACAGAATATCGAAAAACAACTGAAAAAGTCATGCACCTTTATAATGATGAAAGAATTAAGTACATACAACATGAGAAAAACAGAAATGGATCTGCTGCAAGAAACACTGGCTTAGCTAATGCAAATGGAAAATATATCACATTTGTTGATGATGATGATATTCTTTATCAAGAAAAATTATCGAAGCAAGTAGCTGTTCTTGATAATAGTGATATCCAAATTGGTGGAGTTACCTGCGGGTATGAATATTTAAGAAAATATGTTCGCTGCAAAGTCAACTATTCAACTAAACGTGGGAACATGCAAAAAGAAATCTTTTTAATTGAATGGGCAACTGGATCAAGTTCAGCCCCCCTTTATAAAACGGAAGCAATGCGGAGAATTCATGGCTATGATGAGAATTTTACAAGACTGCAGGATTGGGAAATGCTTATCCGCTTTTTTGAATTATATTCAATGGAGATGATTGATGAAGTATTGATTGCGATGGATAAAGATGACCGCCAAAATGAGTACAATATCCAAAGAATTATCGATATGGATCGCCTGTATTTAGACAAATACAAAGATATAATTCACAGGTATGGATCAGAATATGCAGAAGAAGTTATAAGGACCCATCATTTATTTATTGCAGTCAAATCATACAAAGTGGGAAAGCCGAGTATCGCATTAAATTACACTTCTAAAGCAAGTGCAATCAAATCATTAACGCTCAAAGAGCGATCTGTCTTTCTTTTATACCTGATATACTCTATACTACCATTTAAGGTTTTTCTATCAACCGTTTTTGGGAAAATTATTGAACATATAAAGTTTAAAAAATTATAGGATTGAAGGTGGTTCTGCACCCCATTCAGGAAACCGTTTTCTTATAATATTCAAAATATTTCTTCGCCAGTTCCGGAGTGTCTTTGCCGATTTCCCCAAATTTGGCGAGATCTTTGGGCTGATAATATGTTTCCATGGAAACCTCCGGTGAAAAATAATTATGTTCTCAATTAACATAGTGTCAATGCGATGGTTAGTCAAGGCGCAAATCCGGCGGATCACCCCGGCGTATGCAGGGAATGCCGGGGACAAGATGTCATTGACACCCAACTCGATATTACCTATACTTCCGCAAGTTTGAACCGGAATTATTCAGCAAACTTCTTCCGGAGTCCTGATGATTTCGAAATGATTTGAAAGGCCGGCATGTATGAACATCATTGTTTCGGGGTCAATAGCCTATGACCGGATTATGGATTTCCCCGGATATTTCGCGGATCACATCCTGCCCGATAAAATTCATGTTCTCAACGTCTGTTTTCAGGTGAATAGCATGAGGGAAGAATACGGCGGCACAGCGGGAAATATTGCCTACTCCCTGACCCTGCTGGGGGAGAAGCCCCTGATCTGTGCCACAATCGGCCATGACTATCAAAAGTATTACAAACGGTTGGCAAAAAACTCAATATCTACGAAATATATCAAAATCATTCCCGATGAATTTACGGCGGGCGCCTATATAACTACCGACCGCGCTGACAACCAAATCACCGGATTTAATCCTGGAGCCATGAAATATCGAACGGAATTGGACTTGCGCAAATTCCGTCCCCAAGAAACCATTATGATCGTCTCGCCGGGCAATTTCGAAGATATGGTTAACTATCCGCGCGCCTGCAAGGAAAGAAGCATCGATTATATCTTGGACCCCGGGCAATCTCTGCCCATGTGGAATACAAAAAACCTGATCGAGGCCATCGAGGGATGCCGGATTTTGATCGTCAATGATTATGAGTTGGAACTGATCACAAACAAAACCGGATTGAAGAAGAATGCTTTATTGAAGCTGGCCGGGACGATCATCACCACCCTGGGAGAATTGGGTTCACAAATCTCCACGCGCGATCGTGAAATTAGTGTTCCCGTCTTCAAGGTAAAGAAGGTGGTGGACCCGACAGGCGCCGGAGATGCTTACCGGGGCGGCCTGATCAGCGGTCTGGTTCAGGGCAAAGATATTGAGCAATGTGCACGGATGGGGAGCGCCTGCGCTTCTTTTTCCCTAGAACACTACGGCACTCAGGAATACAGCTTCACCCTTGAAGAATTTAACGAGAGACTCAACGGCTGATAGTTCCTCCAATTTGATTGATAAAAACTATTATGCTGTCCCCAAATTTGCTGTCTGCCTTGTTTTATATTTACCAGTTATATGAGACATAAAAATGAAAACATCCCCTCTCTTTTCCAGCAACTATAATATCCTCTCGGAAAGAGCACTGCAGAACGCCCTGCAAAATGTGCCGGCCTATAAGGGTTGGCAGGCATTTGATCCCGGCTCATCAGCTTCTATCGATGCTCGTTTTCGCGCGATGCCGACAATTTCCAAGCAAGACCTCAGAGTGCATACCTGGCGTAATTTTATTCCCATAGATATGGATATCGATACCGCGCTGAAGACAGGTACAATAGAACTTGTCCAAACGAGCGGCACAACTGCTGAGCAGGTTTTAAATGTTTGGTATCAATCCTGGTGGGATGCGGCCGAGGCAGCGTCTTGGCAATACAACGTACATACAGCAGCGCTTAATCTGGGTAGACACCGCGAAGCCATTCTCACCAGCCCCATGAATACCGGCATTTTGGCTAAAAACGGTTTGCTGACTATAGAGGAACGCTCTTGCGGCCGTTTTCTCTATCTTAATGAAAAAATCAATCCCTCATTATGGGACGACCAACTATTCGAGCGCATCATCCGGGAGTTGGAAATATTTCAGCCGATTGTGTTGGAGGCAAATCCCTCCTATCTGGCCAAAGTCGCCCGTTACGCCTATAGGCATCATCTGCGTGTGTTCCAACCACCCGTAGTTATTTTTAGCTATGAGAATCCGGGAATTTTAGCAAGAAAGCATATCGTCAAAGTTCTTCATACTCCTTTAATCAGTTCCTACGGCGCGACTGAGGCGGGATATGTTTTGATGGAATGTGAACAAGGGAGACTTCATCAGGTTTCTGATTCTTGCCGGATCGATATAGAATTCATGCGGCCTGAATACGGATATCCTCATGTCGGAAGGTTGCTGCTGACAACACTGACCAATCCCTGGCGATCATTAATAAAATTTGATGTGGGCGATCTGGTGCAGGTTGATCCTGTAGATATTTGTGAATGCGGCCGCAATGACGGATATATCTGCCAAGAATTTTCCGGGCGTACTGTCAATCTTACTTATACGACAAGTGGCTTTCCGGTAACCACGGCAATGATCGAATCTATTATCAATAATGTGGAATCGGTGGCCGAATATCAAGTATTGCAACGTGAAGGTATTTACGATGTCAATATAGTTCTTGATGAAGAAGATAATGCTTCCCGAGCATTGAGAGAGGAAATAATCGAAGGCTTATTGCCGCTGTATGGACGCAATGCCGTTATCAATGTGCATTTTGTAAAGGAGATTGAGGCCGAACCATCCGGTAAATATAGATTAACGCGTTCGGACATACCGGTGAATATGGAAAAGCTCTTTGGGAAAGGAAAATTATGATGGGGCCAGCCCCTATAATCCTTATCAGTGGTGGACCAAACTCGAACAATACTACTCTTATTGCCGAAGCGCTGGCGCTCAGCAAAATAGAAAAACCTATCATTGCCTATATCGGTGCGGCAAGTTCTGACGATAAAGAGTTTTTCTCTATGTTGAGGCGAATGCTTATATCTGCAGGGGCGGATAAAGTCGCTCTGGTTCCCATTGTTCAGGGCTTTGATCGGAAAAAGACAGAAAGCATTTTATCGTCTGGCGATTTGGTTTTTATCAGTGGTGGTGATGTAAAAGCTGGGATGGAATATTTGGAGAAGCGAAATCTGGTGCCCTTTCTGAGGAAGCTCTACGAATCGGGGAAACCTTTTTTTGGTATTTCTGCCGGAGCCATTATGCTCTGCCGCAACTGGATACACTGGCGCAATTCGGCTGATGATTCATCGGCAAAATCTTTCCCCTGTCTCGGCTTTGCGCCGGTTTTGTGCGATACACATGCGGAAGATGAAGGCTGGAATGAACTCCGGACATTGCTTGGCCTTTGCCCGGAGGGAACAATTGGCTATGGCATTCCGGCGGACGGCGCACTGCGGGTAACAGAAAATGGGGAAGTAACAGATATTGGCTCCCCGGCAGTACGGTTTATCACAAAGGGTGCTGACATAATAATTGTTTGATTTTTATAAAAAAAGGGCTTAAATCAATGACACTCGCTGAAAACAAGCGTAGTGAAGTTTGAAGCGTTAGTGGAATCAATGAAACTCAGATATTTCAAGCGCAGCACAGAAATATCTGTTAGCTGAATTGATCCCACCAGAGGTGGGGTTGATCCCGAAAGCGAAGCTATTCTGGAACTCTCCGGGATATATTCTTCAAAGCTTGCTTTGGGTTTTATACCCGTGGTTACGTATATTGATGCGTTAGCATTTCAGGGAGGTCACTTTGGGTAACTGTAAATACTGTGGAAAACCTGCCGGATTTCTTCGCGGCAAACATGCTGAATGCGAGGAACAACACCGGCAGCGTGAGCTTGTAATTCAAGGCGGGCGGCAACGAATCACCGCTGAAGTATTGTGCGCCGTTAAAGGCTCGGACAACTTCGACCAACTGGAGAAAGCGATTTCCGTGATTGAACAGTCCTCATTCGTCCCCTCGTCCGAACGCAAAGCCCTTCTCGTAAAAGGATGGGAGAACTCTGTTGAGTATTTCCTTGAGGACGGAATCCTTGATGCCTCAGAAGAAAAACGGCTCGTTGAATTCAAAGAGCGTTTTGCTCTCTCTCAAAGTGACTTGGACAAGAATGGCGCTCTAACAAAAACCGCTAAGGCTGCCGTATTGCGAGATGTGCTCAATGGCGTAATCCCGCAGCGAATGTCTATCGATGGAAATCTTCCAATTAATTTCCAAAAAGAAGAGCAGGTTGTCTGGGTTTTCCCCGGCTCGAAATACCTTGAAGATAAGACACGCCGACAATTTGTGGGTGGCTCGCAGGGCATAAGTGTCAGAGTTATGAAAGGCATTTATTACAGAGTGGGCGCCTTCAAAGGTCATGCTGTCGAAAGCACTGAACGTGTTCACATTGACACCGGCTGGGTAGTTATAACGAGCAAGAACATCTATTTCGCTGGTTCGCAGAAGAGCCTCAGGCTTCCCTACACGAAAATTGTTTCGTTCCAGCCATTCAACGATGGCATAGGCGTAATGCGCGATGCCGCTACCGCCAAGCCTCAGATATTCGTAACGGGCGATGGATGGTTTACTTACAACTTGGTAACCAATCTCTCGCAGCTATAGCGAGTTCCATGCTAACCAATCATTCAACACGGACTGGCGCAATAAAGCCGCGCCAACCGGTTAATTCAAACGTTAGGGCTCCCCATGACTGAGCAAGAAGAGCGCTTCGTCCACTTTGTGTCTTGCATCACCTGGCTGAACAATGCCTGGCGATTGCTCAACACGATTCAAACGCAGCCCGAGAACCCACTCATTGGGCCTGCCTTTCGCTTCGCACTCGTCGAGTACTGCAAGCCGTACAAACTATCGCAGGGTGTCAACAAGAAGTTCAAACTCGATACGTCGCTCATTCCGAAAGAGCATCTGCCACTTCACGAACGGATCATCACCTCTCGCGATCAGATCCACGCTCACTATGACCTCACCATCATGCAGGCCAAGCTCCATGTCCACGAATTCATGAGTCAGAGATATACGCTCATCCCACAGAACATCATCTATGGCACCGAAGAGCTCGCGAATCTGCAGGAAGTTGTCGCGCTCATCAAGGCCACACTCGATAAAATGTACATCCAGGAGAAAGTGCTTGAAACCGCATTGACCGAACGGCTAACAGCCGCCGGTGATCCGCCGTTGGACGATTGAATGTCCATAGGAGAACTGAAAGATGATCAGGAAACTCAAAACAGGTGAGTACCGCTTGTACTCTCGAAAGAAGAATCCCAAAACCGGAAAGCGGAGAAATCTTGGGACATTCACAACGCGTGAGGCTGCGGAAAAACACGAAAGAGAAATTCAATACTTCAAAAGACACTGACGTACACGATCAGGAGAAATGACGGCGTTATAAAACTGCCCAGCCAATCGAATCCGTAGAATTTTTTATAGCTTAGTATTATATAATACCATTTCTCAATCAAAGCGCTATCTCAGACAAGATTCATCACAAAGAAAAACGTGGATCCTTTGAGGGGTGTACTTTCCACTTCTACGAAAATATGATGAATATCAGCAATTTCCCGGACAATGGCAAGCCCGAGCCCAGTGCTCTTGTCGTTAAAGGCAACCGCTTCATTGGTTCTGAAATATTCTTCAAAGATCTTGTGCTGGAATTGTTTTGCAATCCCTATCCCCTTGTCTGAAACGGAAATCCGGATTTGTGTCGGCGTGAATTGGCCGGTATTAATCGAGATGGATGTATGTGGGGGGGAATAGGAAATAGCATTTTCAATGAGATTAGATAACAAAATGAGAATCTGGTTCCGGTTGCAGCGAACGGAAAGAGTGTCTGGCAGAGGTTCATATTGGATTCCAATATCCTGCGAAGCAGCAAACTCTTTTAAGTGGTTGATGGAAGAAATGATCATTTTGTTCAAGGATTCAGGTTCCATCTGAATGTTTTCCCTGACCATTGATTTTAAATTGGCCAGCTCCAGCATTTCCTTGATGGAATTACTTAAAAGCACGCACCGGTCTTTTATTTTCAGTATAATGTCATGGGTTTGTTCAGGAATGTTTCCGGTATATCCATCCAGGATCAGATCTGTGTAGCTTTGGATCGCGGCAAAAGGCGCTTTCAACTGGTGTGTGGCATGCATGAGATATTTGGTTTTTTCATTATTGATCTGCTGAAATTTAAAGTTCAGCTCTTCACGTTCTAGAATTTTTTTCTCTAGTTCGCTGTTAACAGTTTCCAACTCAGAAGTTCTTGCAATCACTCGTTTCTCAAGGGCAGTATTGTATTCCTCAAGCCGAACGGCTGCACCCCGGAGGATGTCCAAAAGATGGTAAATAATTTTGGAATCTTCGGATCCAATAACACGCGTCCCGGGTTGTTTTTTAGCTGCAATGGTTTCATAAACAGAAGGATTGCCGGTGGCTTCAAAAATGAGATCCAGCTCCGGATCCAGACACAAGGAATCCAGTGAAGTTTGACATTCGATTCCATGTAGACGGCCGAGCTTCATCCCAGGGGCTTCAGGATTGGAATCACAGATGTATTTGACGTTGATTTCCGGCATCTTCAAAATGGTTTGAAGAATAGCGGTTCCTCCTTTTCCAGCGCCGACAATGGCAATGGCATCTTTTTTATCATTTTTTTGCATAGGAATTATCCTCAACAAATATAAATCTATTATACATAAAATAATATTTTTGTGTCTATAATAAAATGTGTAGATAACCATTTAGAAAGTGAAAAATAATGATAAATTAACCCACATATTTTTTAATAGAACCAAAAAAAATATTATGATATAAGCCTAAATATAATATATAAAAAAGGAAGAAGGATATGAGTAAAATTTATATAATTGATGATGACCGGAATATTGTTGAATTCATGAGTATTGTTCTTAAAAAGAATGGTTATGAAGTGGCATCGCAATATACCGAGGAGAATGTTGTGGATAACCTGCTGGATAGTAAACCGGACATGGTGATTCTGGATGTAATGTTTCCCCAGAATGTCAGTGCAGGTTTTGACATTGCCAGGGAAATCAAGAAAGACAAAAGGGTTTCTCATATCCCGATCATTATGCTTTCCGCAATCAACGAGAAAGGGGTGTATTCAGGCACTTTCTCCAACACTGACAGGGACGATTCATGGCTTCCCGTTGATGAATTTGTGGAAAAACCGATCAAGCCAGACCAGTTGCTTGAAAAGGTTAAAAGTATTCTTAACCAAGCCCATCGAGATTAATTAGGGACATCTGTCCCTAAAAGGTCCCAAAGGGGTCCCCTGAACCTCCCCTGGATTGACAGACACTTCAAAAAGTAACTATTACGGGGACACCATGCTAGTTGTTATTAGGGTTTCTTTGAATATATTCCGGGAACACTATGGTCTTCCTTCATTTGTCTATTCATCGGACGTTTGAGGTTCAGCAGTTTTCCAGTAACCGAGAATATTTTTTCTGTGGTTAAATAGTATCAGCAGAAAAGTTGTGAGGGCGCCGGATATTGCAATTAATCTCCAGTGCGCGAAATAGGCCTGCCCTAAAGCCAAAACAAAAACCATAAAGAATGAAGCAATAAAAGTAATCCGGCCAATTCCGTAGGAAACGAGCCAGATTGCCGCGGAAATAAGCGCCGCCCACGGCGCGATAAGGGCTGTAAAGCCTAAATAATTAGCCACGCCTTTGCCGCCGCGAAAACCATGAAAGCATGGGAAGCTATTTCCTAGAACTAGAAAAAAGCCCGCCCAGGGGAGCAAATGATTTTTTAAAAAATAGCTCGCTATAACCGCAACCGCCAGCGCCCTGCCGATATCCAATAAAAAAACCACTGTTGCCCATAAAATTCCTGCCTGGCGGTAAACGTTTGTGGTTCCCGCATTGCCGCTGAAGTTCAGGCGAGGGTCTTCTTTACCGGTTAGTTTAAAAAAAATAATGGCGAAATTAATAGAGCCGGCAAGATAAGCAAAAAGATAAATTAATAATGTTTTTCCCATGATTTTCTCAAAAGCTTTACAATGCTAATTTTTAATATCGATTCCTCTTTGGAGCAACACATATTTTGAGACCTTTGCAAAACCCCTCTGTTTATCATTCCGGGCTTGACCCGGAATCTAGGAAATACTTGATAATACTGGATTCCGGCTTTCGCCGGAATGACATAATTGCTGGTTTTATACAGTTTTCCAAAGTTCTCAGTTTTTATAAATCTGCCTTAATCCAATCTGGCGGACGAAGGCGGCCTTGCGTTACATCCCGCATTTTAATGCCGCTGATAATTTCATAAATAGCACCATTTAAATCATAAATCCAGGCATCAAATATTAGCGATTCCTGATTGATATTCACCGGCACAACCCGGCCAAGGTAACTGCCTCCCTTTTTTGTCTTTTGATAGATTACTCTTTTTTCAAAGCCTACGGGAAAAGGGACAATACCGCTAAAACGCTGTCCCCAAACACAGGCTGCGTGCATAGCCGCATCCAGAGGAAACGGCGAGCCGAGCAGATTTTCATCGGCCTCATAATTCCCGCCGGAAAGATAAGCCAAAGCGCCCTCCGGTGAAACTGATAAATCACCGACGATGTTTTGATAAGCCGTTCCGAAAGGCACCAGTTCACGGTAAATTGTCGCCGAAGGCACGCTGATGCATTTTCCTTCCAGCTTTTCCACAACCCGGAAAGGAGATACGGGACAGGGAGTTGGATCGGCAGTGGCAAATTCCACACGGGCATGTTCGAGGGCGCGGCTAATTGCGCTTTTTTTTGATTTTATCGATGTTAAAAGCACGGCGGCAATGTTGTCAGCACCGGCATCTTCTATGTCGACAAGTATTTCTAACCTCTGCTTTTCCGGCGTGATTAATAAAAATCGGTCAAAGCGCGCCTTGAACAAACAGTTGATGCTCATCTGCGGGAAATTAAGTTTAACAACACTAGCCAGAGCGATTAATGTTTCCACTGCCGGCAGAATCACTTTTCCTTCGAAATGATGATCGCGCAGATATGGAGATACCTCAATTGCCGAAGTATAGCGGGTTATTTTATTTATTTGGGGAACGATGTCCATAGCTGAACCGTTTTAGGATCAACGGCCACGGGTGTGCCCGTCAAATTTAAGGCGCAATGTTTGGTAAAGCCGATACAGATCAGATGTCCCTTTTCCGCGTGGGTGATTACGTAGTCGAACTGCAAACGTACCCGCTCCAAATTTACCGGCCGTGAGTGAATATACATCAAATCATCGTAATACAGAGGCTGATAAAAACTGATGCCCAAATCGAAAATTGGATAAACAAAGCCGCTGGCCTCGATTTCCTTGTAAGGATAAGCAAGATCGCGCATCAAAGAGGTCCGGCCGAATTCAAAATAACGCAGGTAATTGGAATGATAAACTACTTCCGAGCGATCGGTATCAGCGTATAAAGTCCGGTTTTGGGAACGGTGCCAGACAAAGCCGGTCGTAAGATCACGCACATACTTTTCATCGTTATTATAAATTTCCGGTTTAAATGGTTTGGGCCTCATTTTATACTCCCCTGAAAATTACACAGCAATTTGTTCCGCCGAATCCGAAGGCGTTGGAAAGGGCAATTTCGTATTTTTGTTTGCGAGCGGTATTAGGCACAACATCAATATCGGCAAGACCGGGATCGGGAAGATGATTAATAGTGGGCAGTATGATGCCCTTTCTCATTCCTTCAATGGTCAGAGCGGCTTCGATAGCAGCCGTTGCTCCCAATGTATGTCCTAATTGAGATTTATTCGAAGATACGGGAATCTTTTCTATTTTTTTGCCGAAAACATCCCGCAGGCACTTTATTTCCGTTTGATCTCCTTTGGGTGTGGAAGTGCCGTGGGCATTGATATATTGAATATCTTCTGGCTTTAAATCCGCGTCTTCAATTGTTTCCCTTAGCGTCCGGATAATTGTCGTGGCATTAGGGCTGGTGTAATGATGGGCATCCGATGTCCATCCGACACCTAAAACTTCAGCTTTGGGTGTGAGGCCGTAAACTTTGAGCAATTCTTCCGCCGCAAGAACGACAACACCAGCGCCCTCCGAAAGGACAAATCCTTTGCGGTCAACGCTGAAAGGACGGGATGCCTGCGCATGATCACTATAAGCGCGATCGTCAGGATGAACTTTGATCGTGGCGTTCATGTTGGCAAAGCCGTGAATTAGTTCCGGTAAAATTGGCGCGTCAGCGCCGCCGGCCAGAACAAAATCGCAGTCTCCATCCCGAATCATTCTTGCTCCGATGCCGATGGCGTGGTTTCCGGAGGCGCAAGCGCCCTGCGGTGAAAAAATAGGGCCGGTAAATTTTAACAGCATTCCGGCTTTACCGGAAGGAAGATTTGCGCATAAATTAGGCAGCAAATATGGGCTGACCCTCAGTGGCCCGCGATGTTCCAGATCGTGCATGGCAATGCGGAAGGCATCGGAACCGTTGAGTGCCGAACCGATAAGGCAAGCCATCCGGGGAGCAGTCTTTTCATCAATGGGAATTCCTGAATTTTCCAGCGCCTCCTTGCAGACAGCCATAGTTAAAATCACAAAAGAGGCATTCCAGTTATAAATTTCTTTAGCATCGGTGAAATCAAGCTCCAGTGGATACCAATCCGGAATTTCTCCGACTATGTCGCAGGCCGATTCTACTTTACAACGCGTTACCTTCCCGAAACCAGCTTCACCCTTGATGGCCCTTTTCCATGTTTTCTCAAACGTGCTTCCCAGCGGGGTGGCAGCGCCGTAACCGACAACGAAAACTTTTCTATTTTTAGGGGCTTTCATAATACAATAATTATCCTTTATACAAGCCTGCGCAAAACCAAGCAGGAATTGCATCCGCCGAAACCAAACGCGTTTTTCAATACAAATTCCTGACTCAACTTTCTGGCGCCTTCGGTGACACAGTCAATAACAATTCCTGGATCGGGAACATAATTTATCGTGGGAAGCAAAGTTTCTTTGATCATTCCTTCCATCGCCAAAATCGCTTCGATGGCGGAAGATGCGCCCATGGCGTGTCCCAACTGCGATTTATTCGCCGATACCGGCGGAACTTTTTTTCCGAAAATATTGGAGAGGGCATCAGCTTCTACTTTATCGCCCACTTTTGTAGAAGTGGCATGCGCGTTAACCGCGTCTATATCATCGGGCCGCAAACCGGCATTGGAGATCGTCTCTTCAATGCATCTTTGCACTGTCTCAAGTTTGGGCGAAACAAAATGGCTCGCATCGGAAGTCATTGCCCAGCCGGCCATTTCTATTTTTGGTTTTAGCCCATGAGCTTGGGCAAATTCTTCAGTTGCCAAAATAATGCAACCGGCGCCTTCGGAAACGACAAAACCTCTTCTATTGATGGAAAAAGGCCTGCTCGTTTTTTCCGGTGGCTCTTCCGGCTGTCCCTCTTTTGGGCGGTAAGCGCCGTTCATCGTGGCAAATCCGGCGACAATCGGTTCAACCAGAGGAAAGTCAACGGCGCCGCCGATAACCACATCCGCCATGTCCCTTTGTAACAGCATCTCGCCAATTATGAGCGAGGTAATTCCGGTTGCACACGCCGTAATGGTCGAACAGATTGGACCTGTTGCGTGGGTCAGGATAGAAACCTTACCTCCTACCATATTAATACAGGAATTGGGATTGGTAAAGGGGTGAGGCATCTTACCTTCCGCAACCATCAGGCGATCAGCTTGCAGTACGGCATCCAGACCGCCGACTGCCGTGCTGAAAGTAACCGCCACCCGCGGCGCGATATCCGCTGAAATTACAATTCCGCTTTTTTCCAGAGCGCGATGCACAACAAGAAGAGCGTATTTAAAGATCGGCGATGTCCAGTGTGCCATTTCCCGCGGCTGTAAAAAAGGATATGGCCGCAAGTCCACTTCCGCTACTTCACCGGCAACACGCACGGGAAAATCGGCGGTAAGCGGAAATCTGGTCAACTTTCCTATTCCACAATCCCCAGCGACGGCACGCTGCCATTGAGTATTCAAATCCGTCCCTAAAGGAGAAACGGCATCATAACCCAATATTAGAGCTTTCTTTGAACTCATAACTACATTCCTAAAAGATATAATTCCAATTCTAAATCAAAGCGCTATTTTTATTGGCGTCGTTGTCGGTTTCCTCAACGTATGTACAATACGCCTCGTCGCCTCCGCCTAACCGCCTCAATATTATCTTTGATTTAGAAATCGTATAAAAAATCCTCTCCTGCGGGAAAGGGAAAGTCGAGGATGTTGATAACAAATGTGCCTATATCAAAGATTGTTGGGTATTACCAAGGAATAAAACTGTACAGCTTGGCGAACATTTCATAAACTTCGATCCAGTTTTGTAAATCTTTGGTCGAGCGCATGTGTTCCCGCTTGTTGACCATTATCCAACTCATATGCGCTGCTCCATCCTTGCAGGTGGAGCAATCGCGCGTTGCCGATGTGCAGCAGCGGTGAACTGTTTGTAAATCGGAAGCCCAGCGGAAAAAATGGATCAGACGGCGGGTTTGTGGTTTTCTGTTATCCAGAGATTCGGTAACGGACGGGCATTCTTTCCAGCCAAAACGGCGTCCCATCATTTTTCCGGTGGTAATAACTTCATGATAGTATTTGCTGGAAATTACAGTTTTGGGGTATTTGTCCAGCATTTCATCCATTTCACGGCGTAAATCTTTGAGTTCGCCTTCGTGCCAGGAAAATCCGTCAACATCTTCATCATTTGAGAGAAGCTGGAGATGCACTTTTAAGCCGACATCCGCAATTCGTTTGATTACCGGTTCGATCTTTCCCACCTGCCGTGGCGTGATGGTGTACAGATAATAGGCATAAGGGTCGCCGGCATAATTTTTACTGGAGATGGCAAAAGTGTCGCGTCCGCGAAGAACCTTTTCATCTGCACTTCCGCCCCACAGGGAAATCCCCACCATCATGTCGGGAAATTTATCACGGGAAACTTTAATCAGGCCGTTGGTGGCGCAAAAGGTAGGCAGGCGCTTGTAAAAAGCTTCGATGCGATCCATGCACAAAGTTGGCTCACCTCCGATCAGAATCGCCAGATTAACGCCGCGTTTTTTTTCTTTATCAATAAAATTTTCCCATTTCTGTATATCCATTTCCTCCGTCACTTGATGTTCACCGGAAGAAAAGAAAAAGCACCCCTTGCAGCGCAAATTGCAGCGGTTGGTTACATCATATATGGAACTGCGGATGTTAAGAGTGGCAATCCGTTTGTAACGGGCTTGCCAATCCTTATCCAGTAGGGAACTAACTGTTTTCATTAACTGGGCCCTTCTTCAGAAAGATAATATATAATACCCGGCTTTTTTCTTAATTTACAGTTACCTGTGGTGGCTTTATCGGCTCGGCGCAAAGATTTTCCCCTTTTTCATAGTCCATGACCCATACTGCCAGATAAGTATCGACATAATCAAGCCAGGATTTAAATGAGGCCAGGTTATTTACATGGCGGTAAAGGCGCGCTGTGACGACCGCGGAGCCGGCGGCGTAATGACGGCAATCGGCGCAATCCGTATCCGGCACACAACAGGCAACCGACCTGTCCCAATTAAGGTCCGTCCTGTATTGCCGGAAAGATCTGCCCAGACCAATATCCTGCGAAGGATTCTGGCGGGGATATGAACAGCTGTAAAGATCGTGCAGACCTTTTTCATGGGTATGCGCCACGGCATTGTAAACGGAAAAAAGAATATTTTGCGGATATTTATTCAAAAGCGCTATCATCATTTGCTTTGTTCGTTTAAGAGATTCATCATCATGTCGCAGATGTCCTGTATAACCGACCGGAGAAGAAAAAACATTAAAGGTTAGTTTACAACCGTGGGCAACGAGCTCTTCGGCGACATCATTTACTTCATCGATATTTTCCCGCGTAAAGGTGTAAACGAATACCGCGCGCGGATCATTTTTATAATTTTCAATCTGTTTTTTTAAAAGATTTTTCGCTTTTCTGATGCGCAGGCTAGTTTCGTCATTACCCCAGACGGAAATATGTATTTTGTAGCCTACAGATTCCGGGATTTTTTTAAAACCATTGGTAGCAATACTGCCCAGCGGCATTTCCTGATAGCACACATCCAGCAACTCCGGCACTAAAGACGGCTCCGCTCCCGCCAGAACTACATAGGTAATGCCACGAGCTTTTTCGGCTTGCATAAGCCTGCGCCATGCTTCCACGTCGCCAATTTCCCGGGCAAACTGCTTATCCCCTTCAAAATAATAACAGCCGTCACAACGGATATTACAGCGGTTACTCATGTCATAGGTTGATTCCCGCAGAAAAAAATATTTCCTGACTTTTTCCCAACGTGCCTTTACCTCCGGCTGGGCTAAAAGCTCGGAAAATTTCGGTTTGGCAGGTTCAAAAGAATCTTTATTGTTGAAAATAGTCATAGACAATTAATTTCTATCGATTAACTTTTCGCGGTAAGTTTTTCTTTGATATAATCGGCTATCAGGCGAATAGTTTTCAATTTTGGATAATCGTCTTCATCAATCACAATTTTATATTCATCCTGCAGTACTAAGGCAATGGTAGCTAAATCCATGCTATCAATGCCCAGTTCGTCTACCAAATCCATATCAGGGTTGAATGTTTCCGCCGTAACATCTTCTAGCTTAAGTTCTCCAATAATGACTTCGGCCACATGACGTACAATGCCTTTTATATCGAGATTTTCAGGCATTCTTATCCTCCTTCTACACTTTTTTATCTTTTTTTATCTTCTGCGCAATTATTAAACCACTGCATACGATATTTTCGCTATTTGATACTTTAAAGGAAAACAATGTTTCCTCGCCCAATTCTTCACCGGAGATGTTCAGCGATAAATTTTCTCCTGGTTTTACCGGTTGGGTAAATCTCACTCTTCTCAGCGCTGAAAACTTAACTTGCTCGCTTCTTTTTTCGGTATGATGGATAATTGCCTGTTCGGCCATATGAATCAGAGCTATTCCCGGAAGAATCGGCTCACCGGGGAAATGTCCTACAAACCAGGGCGAATCAGTCGGCACATACACTAATGCTTCAATCTCATTTGGTTTATCGGATTTAACTTCCCCTAGCAAATTCCATTGACCTTTCAAGAGATTATACCTCGTTTACTACCGTGCAAAATTTAATTTATTTTGAGCAATGTTTCTTTATATCACTAATTATTTTTTAATCAAAATTTTTTTATAAAATCAATGATTAATTTATTCGTGAAACTCCAATTCCGAAAGCAAAGCCTGGCGGATGCAGGGCGAAGCGTATAACCTAAAGGTCGCTGCCGCTGAAGCTTGCAGGTCGAATTATCCCGCAAAGCGGAGGGTTCATACCCGTGGTTTTTTGGAAAAGATTTTTATAAATTTTTATTTTCTATTATCATCACTTCTTTGTTTATTAAAACGGGAAGCGGCACAACTCTAAAATCCCTGGAAATAATTCCGGCCAACAGAATTTCTATCTCCGATAAAAAAATGGCATTATCCTCTTTGCTTCGCGCCGGCACGTCGTGGAGTAAGATAATGTCATCGGCTTTTACTTTTTTCAGTATTTTTTGGCCGATGTTTTTTATAAAAAAATTGCCGGCATCAAAGGCGCGGCAGCTGAATGTTATGCAATACATCCCCAGTTTGTTGAGAATTGAGGAAAGCTTGGGATTAACTATACCGACCGGCGGCCGGAAAGCGCGCGTTTTTATCCCCATATTTCGCAAAACTTCTTGAGCCGTGAATATTTCCTGATAAAGAGTATCATAATCTCTAAGCATCAAAAACGGATTATGGTTATACGAGTGGTTGCCAATAGAATGACCACGGGCAATTATATCATTAATAATATCAGGGTAGTGAACAGCATTGACGCCGGAGACAAAAAAAGTTGCCTTCATTGAATACTTATCAAGCAGATCAATAATTTGTGTCGTCATCGGTTTTGTAGGGCCATCATCAAAAGTGAGCGCAACCATATTTTTCCGCGTGCTGCCGCGGCTGATCACGGGCAGGAAAAAGTTAGTTTGCGGGAAAAAAGAAGCAAAAACGCACAGAAGAATATAAAAAAAAGCGACGGCGGCCGCCATCAAGGGGCTAACAAAATAAACTAACGCGGCGACAGCCAAAAGAATTATTCCTGAAGCTTCGGCCGGATTCAAGAACGGCAATCTCTTTTTCATTGAATCAGGTGCTCCCACAGCGGTCCTGTTAACCCCCGTTCATAGAGTTTGGGCAAAACCCGGGTCGCCTTGGTTTCACCGGCGCCGACAAGCCAATTGAAACGCCCGCCGGCATGGTTTTCCACCGTTTGCATAATTTCCCGGCCGGATATGTGTGGTGATTTATAAAATACGGGTTGCAGGAGACTTTGAGAGGCAGTGATTTGACCTTCCTTTAGGGCGATATCATACAACGCGGTATGAGGGTAAATGCGGATGCCGCAAAAAAAGAAAAAGACCGATTTTTCCAGCTTATCCACTCCATTTAATGTTTTTTGCAGGGTCTGATGGTTTTCACCCGGACCGCCCAGAAGGAAATAATGGGCGATGTGCAGGTCAGCCTTCAGGGCTTGACTATGAGCGGTAAATATATCAGCGGCGACAAATGGTTTATTCAAATTGATGAGCATTAAATCGGACAAAGATTCTGTCCCAAATTCCACATGAGTCAAGCCGGCATCCGCCAGACGCTTATAATAATCGGCTGGAGGAACGGTGGGAGCAAAAAAACCTCCCCAGGGTATGGATACGCGGGCATCAATAAAAGCCTGTGCTATTTGTTTGCTGTGATCGTGACTGGCATTAAAAGCCGAATCAGTAATAAAAATGTACTTGGCACCGGCATCCTGCAATTCGCGTGCTTTTTGGGCTATTTCATGCGGCGGGAAAAATCGCATCCGGCTGCCTTCGATGTGAGGATAAGTGCAGTAGCTGCAGCGAAAAGGACACCCCCTTTTTGTTTGCAGGTTGAGCATTCCACCGCAGGATAAATAAAATTTTGTATGCGAACTTGCCGGATTAAAACTTCTATTGATTGGACTATCCCACGGCTCGTAAGCAATTATAGAGGTTTCTTTAGTCACAATGCCGGGAATTGATTTTACGTCAGCATTTTTTTGAAGTGCTTCCAAGAGCAAGGGCAATCTTTCGCCCTCGCCGGCAATGCCGTAATCTGCATCCAGTGCGTGCAGAAATTCAACCGGGAAAATGGTGAAACCACTGCCGCCTAAAACCAACTTGGCTTCAGAATTTTTTCTGATCTGATGCACTAAATTTTGGTATTCTGCAAGAAAGCCGCGGCTATTTAATGTATCCGTGTTATCTATATTTCTGATGGATACTCCGACAAAATCGGGTGAAAACTCTTTAATTACCATCCCCAATTCTTCCAGATCATTAAATTCATTTAAATCAACAATTCTGGTCTGATAACTTGAATCCAGTGAACCGGCGACATAATCAAGCCCCAGCGGATAAACAGGATACGGAACTCTCAGAGTGTTTGCCGAGATTAGCAATACTTTCATAATAGAGGCAAAATGTAAAAAACGCTATAAGGTTGTTATCTTTGCGTAAGCGAAAGCTTAAGCCTTTTGACGTTGATTCGCTAAAATGTGCGCGGCCAATGCCCGCACTGATACAAAAACCTTGGCGCCCAGTTCTTTACTCTCGATTTTGACGCCATAGTCTTTTTCAATCATCATCACTAACTCCAGCACATCAATGGAATCAATTCCCGTATCGCCGCCCACAAGCGGAGCATCATCTTTGATATCTTCCGGTTTAACATCCATCAAACCCAGAGTTTGAATAATTTTGACTTTAAGTTCACTGACTAGTTCTTCAATTTGGTTCATTTAACACCTCGATATTTTTTTATTCGTGAAACTCCAATTCCGAGAGCGAAGCGCATAACCTGATAACCTGAAGGTCACACGAGGTCACACATCGGAATTGGTCCCGCAAGAGGAGGGTACATACCCGTGAATTTAGCGCTAGCAAGCGCACTTCAACTTTCCGTGTGGCTGATTTCCGAACCTTCTTCTGGCAAGGATCTGATGCTCTTAGCTTCCTCACCAAGAATTTTTTCTAATGTAATTCGTATCATCCATAAAAATAACGCTTTAACATGTTTTAGGCCCGTCAATTTAATACCGATGATGAAAAGCAACGTGGAAATGCCATATATCAAAGGACCGCCGATAATGCCAATTAAAGGTTTCTTCAGCCATATAGCAAGCGTAGCCAAAAGTAGCACCGCGGGCAGACCAATCACATAGCTAAAAGCAATCATTATGATGCCCATCGCCATCGAAAGCGTCGGTTTTCCCTGAAAAACCCGCAGATCCGCACGGTTGTCTATGGCTGCTCGGCAATATTTTTTTTGGGCAAAATAATGGGCGGTTTTCTTTATAGTGTTCAATATTTTTCCCTTAAATAAAAATGTATTTTAAAAAACGTAAAATAATAGCTTTAAGTAGAATATAATTTCAAGGAAAATTTCTTCATAGAAATTCAGGAAAAACTCTTTTCATCTTGAGAGAAAAATATAGCGGTTGAAGATTAAAATCTACAACCGCTGGTAAAGACAATATCAAAATATGTATCACCTTGTCATCATTCCGCCAATAGAATTTTTGGATCTATTAGGATAATCTTTGTATCCTATGTTCTTGAATATCCCCGTTCTTGCCTGTTGGACACTGGCAATTAATTCATCATCTACAAAGACTTTGCCATCGCCAGCGGCTATTGCCGCACCGGAACCTTTCAATTTGGTATAACGCCGGACATCGATTTCATAACGAACACATTTGTTGAAAGGGCGGATTTGACCGCTGAATGATACATCTCCGCAGCCCAGAGCCCGGCCATAACCTAAAGCACCGCGCCAGAGACAATAGAAGCCTAACAACTGCCAGACGGCATCAACACAGAGGCAACCTGGCTGCACGGGATCTCCAATGAAATGACACTGAAAATACCAAGCATCCATACGGATATCTTGTTCCGCAATAATTCTCCCATGTTTGCCGTCGCTTTCCGCTTTCAATATCCTGTCGATCATCAGGAAAGGTGGTGCCGGGAGCCGTGCATCAAAGTGTGGCGGCGGATCTGACACCAAAGTCCCGTAAGCCATTGCCAGAATTTCCTCGAAATTAAAATGATCTCGCGATAAAAATTCTTGATAATTCATCATCGTTTTTTCACTTTCTTATAAATTTTAATCCCGGTGGAGTGTTTAATGATATAGTTTAAATGATACCCGGGCTGAAGTTTATTCCAGTGCCGGCATGAATTTCCCGGGCCCCAGCACTGGCCGCAGTTGCAAATTAGATGGTCGGAATTTACTTCTTGGTAAAGCAAGTATATTAGAAAAGCTCTTTTGTCAAAAAGAAAATATCTGCGGGAAGCATATGGGGGCTATATCCAGATAAAATAAGCATATTTGGGTAAATGAAAAAGCAATAGTTTATGACCACCAAATTATCAGACAAAATTCAATAGCGTTGAGGGAAAATTTGCGTTATAAGATAGTCCGATGGAATAATTTATCGAAAAAGAGGAAAAAATGAACAGAGCAGCTTTCCACAAAATAAGCTACGGCATTTATATAGTGACTTCCGGACAGGATGGAAAATTCAACGGCCAGATTGCCAACTCCATGTTTCAGGTCACATCGAATCCGGCGACAATCGCCATCAGCATCAATAAAGAAAATTACACGCACGAATTAATCAGACTCAGCCGCAAATTTGCTGTTTCGATTTTATCCCAGGCGGCCCCCATGACTTTCATCGGCCTTTTCGGTTTTAAAAGTGGGCGAGATGTAAATAAACTGCAAAACATAAAAACAAAAATTAGCGTAACAGGCGTGCCCATAGTTCTGGATAACGCCATCAGCTATATTGAAGCGGAGCTGGAAAGCGAACTGGATTGCGGCACGCATACTATATTTGTCGGACGTGTTGTTGAAGCAGATGTTATCAGCAATGAAGAACCCCTAACTTATGCCTATTATCAGCAAGTCAAAGGCGGGAAATCTTCCAAAAACGCCCCTACCTATGTAAAAGAGGAAAAAGCAGTTCCGTCGACCTCAGCGGGAGTGCGTTACATATGCAGTATATGCGGCTACGTTTATGATCCGGCTAAAGGTGACCCGGATGGTGGCATAGTTCCCGGAACAAAGTTTGAAGATATCCCGGATTTCTGGGTTTGCCCGGTTTGCGGTGCGGATAAGTCTAAGTTTGAAAAAGAGAAATAGACTAAACGCTATAATCAGCGGCGCAGCTTCATGCGTCCGCTGAATTTATTCGTTATGTGCTGTTTCAATCTCGATGATATGAAACTATTTTTGGTATTTTGATTTTGTCTGCTAATAATGCCGCTGCAATGATGGAAATAAGTACTTCATAAGTTGACTTCCAACCAAGATTCTTAACTACATTATCTACTCCATGTTTTGAGTCATTATCCATTATTATATCATCTCAATTATCTTTAAGAATCTGCGAAAGAGTCTCAAATAACTCCTTGTTTAAATTAAACAGCTCACGGATTCTACTATGAACTGATGGCGACTCGAAATTAATTTGAAGTGATACGTGGGCGAAATCATTTCTAAGCTTTCGAATAAGATGAAGACTCGCCCGAACTTTTGGAGATATTAATCCTGTCCGATAAGCAAGATCAATTTTAGCTGACAAACTACCTGATGGAGCATACGGACCATTAAATAATTCATCATCTTTTTGGGCGGATGCAATCATTAGAGCCTTTAGCATTTCTTCTAGGGAATCATCTATCAATGCTGCCCCAACTATTACAGATCCACGTTCACTTTCCAGACGCAATTGTTCGTGAAATTGACGAAAGTGTTTCACAAAAACATCATCTTTATTTTTATTGCTTAGAATATTATCCATTTATAAAAAAGTATGATTAATCCTACACATAACAATGTTTATATGTATCTTCTTTAATAACCCAAACACCGCAAATTTTGCAGTATAATATCCTGAAAAATAGCATACTTTTTAAGTGCAATACTTCAATATTAAAGCATTATCAATAAAATTTTGGCTATTTCGATTGTAATGTTATGCTGATCCATATAACATCCCTATGCATTCACTAGAGATTATCCACCGGCCTCCTCGCCTCATCCGGCATTTGCCGGACTCCGCGATTCACGTTTTTTCCAAACCCTCTTCAGACGCAAGGAATTACTCACGACAGAAACGGAACTCAAGGCCATCGCGGCGGCGGCATATTCCGGATTCAGCAAAATGCCGAAGAAGGGATACAAAATACCTGCGGCAATCGGAATCCCTATAACATTATAAAAGAAAGCCCAGAAAAGATTCTGCTTGATCACCCGCATGGTAGCGGCAGATAGATTGATCGCTTCCGGCACGCCCATCAGATCATCACGGATCAAAGTGATATCGCCCGCCTCAATGGCCACATCCGTACCCGCGCCAATGGCAATGCCCACATCGGCGGCGGCAAGAGCCGGAGCGTCGTTGATGCCGTCGCCAACCATGGCGACAACTTCGCCCTCCTTTTGCAGCTTTTTAATTTCATCCGCTTTACTGCCCGGTAGAACTTCCGCCAGGACACGGTCAATTCCTAATTGAGAGGCGACAGCCTGAGCCGTACCGGCATTGTCACCTGTAATCATTGCGACCTTCAAGCCCTTGTGCTGTAAACTTTCGATTGCTTGTTTAGCCGTATCCTCCGGTACATCGGCCAAAGCGATCAGGCCGATAGCCTGCCGCTCTTTGGCGATGTAAATGACCGTTTTCCCCTCCTGTACAAGCTTTCCTGCTGATTCATCCAGCGCTTTAGTTTCAACGCCCTCAGACTGCATTAACATGCGATTACCGATAAGATATAATTTATCTTCGATTTGCGCTTTGGCGCCCATACCTGATAAGGCGAGAAATTTATCCGCTTGAGCCAAGGGTATTTGATCGGCTTGCGCTCGCTGTAAAATCGCCTGAGCCAGCGGATGCTCGGACATTTTCTCCAGCGCAGCGGCCACAGCCAAAACCTCTTTATCACTGAAACCGCGGGCGGTATGAACATCGGTTACCACGGGTTCACCGCGTGTCAGCGTTCCTGTTTTATCGAAAACGACAACAGAAATTTGATGGGCTTTTTCCAGAGCTTCGCCGCCTTTGATGAGAATGCCGCTTTGCGCGCCGAGGCCTGTACCCACCATAATTGCTGTCGGCGTGGCCAAACCCAAAGCGCAGGGGCAGGCAATCACCAGTACCGAAACAAAGTTCAGTAAAGCGCGGCTGAAATTGGCGTCGGCGGGAAGAAAATACCAGATGCCGAAGGTGATAAAAGCAATGACAAATACTATCGGCACAAAAACGGAGGCGATCTTATCCGCCAGACGTTGGATGGGCGCTTTGGAGCCCTGCGCCTCTTCCACCATGCGGATGATGTGCGCTAGCATCGTTTCGGAGCCAACACCAGTAGCGCGCATGGTAAAACTGCCCATCTTATTGAGCGTGGCGGCAAATATTTTTTGGCCTATTTCTTTATTCACCGGCATACTCTCGCCGGTCAACATTGATTCATCCACGGCGGACTGACCCGTTAAAACAAGGCCGTCCACGGGAATTTTTCCCCCGGGTTTGACCAGTACCACATCACCTATTTGCAGCTCTTCCACGGCAATTTCAATTTCGGTGCCGTCTTTGAGCAGGTGCGCGGTCTTTGGTTTGAGTCCGATTAATTTTTTTATCGCGCTGGAAGTTTTTCCTTTAGCTCGTGCTTCCAGATAACGCCCCAGAAGGATCAGAGTAACAATCATCGCCGCGCCGTCATAATAGACATGAGGCATTAAACCCGCCCTTACAAACCATTGGGGAAAGAAAGTTGCCGTAGCGGAATAGACATATGCCGAAAATGCGCCTACGGCCACCAGAGTGTTCATATCGGATGTTTTCTGCCGTGCAGCTTTAATGGCGCCCATAAAAAAACGACTGCCCACCCAGAAAACAGCAGGAGCAGTCAGAACAAACATTGCCCAGAGCATGATCTGGCGGGGGATGAACTGCAAGAAGCCAAACCAATGCTGCATTGAACCAAAAAATATGATGATGCTCAGGATAGAACCGCAGAATACTTTTAACTTCAGTTCCCGTAGTTCCCGGGCGCGGGCAGCTTCCGCCGGATCGGTAAGTGTATCTTTTAGTTCGCCCAAAAATTCATAACCGTGTTCGGTTACGGCTTTTGCCAGCGCCGGAAGGCCTCCCCACTTGGCGGCATGAATGACAGTGGCGCGGGATGTAGCCAGGTTGACGCTGGCATCCAGTACACCTTCAATACCTTTAAGCGCATTTTCCACCCGCCGCACACAGGCCGCGCAGGTCATTCCACCGACGGTAATAGTGACTTTTTCCTGATCCGTTCCGGATGCATCCACAAAAGCCTCATAGCCCAGATCATGGACTTTATTTTGCAGTGCTTTTATATCGGCAATATTTTTGTCATATTCCACCTGAGCTTTTTCTGTCGCAAAGTTTACAGTCGCTCTGAGCACGCCGGGCGTTTGGCTCAAGCCTTCCTCGATGCGCCGGACACAGGCCGCGCAGGTCATACCGCGAATATTAAGGGTTACCTTATCCGACAACTTCGTACCCTGCCTTTTTTATCGCCGTGGCTATTTTTTGAGGATCAACTGGTTTTACTTCCTCGTAAGTGGCTAAACCGCTTTTTAAATCCACCTGAACATTTTTTATGTCTTCCAGAGCGCTGAGCGCTTTGATTACCGCCATAACACAATGCTGACAGCTCATTCCCTTTATTTTAATACTTTTCATCTTATTTCTCTCCTTAATAATAAAATCTAATATTTTTAATTTAAGGACATTTTGCCTATAAGCAAGATTAATAATCAATATTTTTGATGTTTTTTTGCTGACACCTAATGCCGCTTGATAAAAAAAATTTATTCTGTATTATTGCATCATACGAGGGTATGAACCCCGCTAAGCTTCGCCCGCGGGATAACCCCAGTAGCCTTTGGCTATGGGATTAATTCAGCTAACAAATATTACTGCACTGCGCTTGTAATATCTGAGTTTCATTAATTCGACGTGCAAGCTTCAGCAGTGACGTGACCTTTAGGTTATGCACTCTGTTTCTGAAGATTGGGTCTCTTTAGGGGGAAAAATGATTATTCGCTGCTGGGGTGCCAGAGGTTCCATACCCGTTTCGGGAAGGCAATACTTGCACTATGGCGGGAACACCACTTGTCTGGAAATAAGGACAAAAGACGATGAAATTCTTATCGTTGATGCCGGTTCAGGTATTCGTGAACTAGGTAATTTTCTTCTGTCGAAAGATAGGCACACTTTTACGCTTTTATTAACTCACGCCCATTGGGATCACATCATGGGATTCCCTTTTTTTAAGCCTATATATTCACATAAAACAAATTTGACCGTTTGGGGTTGCCCCTTTGCCCAAACCACCTTAAAGGAAATGTTGTCTCGCACCATGGCGCCGCCAAATTTTCCGGTCAATTTCGACGCTATTCGAGCGAACATATCCTATGAAGACATGTGCATTGATTCCTACAAATTAGGATCGATGACTATAACTCCGATTGCGCTGAGTCACCCCAATCAGGGTATGGGTTATGAGTTCGCCGAAGACGGTAAACGTTTCGTTTTTCTAACCGACAATGAGTTGGGTCATCAGCATGAGGGGGGGCTTGATTATCAAGCCTATCTGGATTTTTCGCGCGGGGCCGACTTGCTCATCCATGATGCCGAATTTGATGAAGAAGAATATAAGCAAACCCGCGGCTGGGGACATTCTTTGTATAAAGATGCTCTGCATCTGGCTCTCGATGCCGGCGTAAAAAAGTTCGGCTTATTTCACCATAATCAGGAAAGATTCGATGAGGAAATTGATACGATAGTTGTTGATTGCCGCAAAATAATTAGCCAAAGTAAAAAAGATCTCGAATGCTTTGCTGTTTGGCAGTCAATGGAATTGGTGCTTTAATTTTCCGGTTAGTGCGCTTATGAATTGAGCAGCACTATAAATATGCCGCTAAGGAGAGTACAAAAAAATGGTATTTTTCTTTCATATGTTATTAATGGCTTTGGCGACTCTTTGTTTTCTTACGGGTGTTGGAGCGGCCGTTTTTTTTCGGAAAAAAAGAAATTGGCTGAAAGTTCATAAATATTTCAATTCATCCGGTTTCATGGCGCTATGTGCGGGCGCAATTATGGCTTTTGCCTATATTTCGGAAAATGGCGGCAAACACCTTGACGGAATTCACCAAATTATCGGCTTTATTGTGATTATTCTAACTCTTGTTACTTTGATCTTGGGATTCTATCAGTTTAGGGCCGAAAATAAAATAGCAGTAAGAACAATACATCACTGGTTGGGCAGGTTATCTTTGCTTTTGGTTATAATTAATCTGGTGTTGGGATTAATGCTCGCTAAAATCATTTAAAATATTAACTATGGCGGTTGGAATGCTAAAAAAAATTGTGTACACTTGCTTAGTCTCTATTTTGATCTTTCTTGTTATGACCAATCCGGCAACTGGAGCGCAGAAGGATATGAAGACAAAAGTTACAAAAAATATTAATGAGGAAATCACGCTGGGCGGGGGCTGCTTTTGGTGTTTGGATGCTATCTATAGAGAAATCATAGGGGTAGAAAAGGTTCTTTCCGGCTATTCCGGAGGTTCAGTCGCTAATCCAACTTATGAAGAAGTGTGCACAGGATCGACAGAGCACGCAGAAGTTGTGCAAATAACCTTCAATCCTCGAATCATAACTGCTGAAAAACTGCTCCAAATATTTTTCGTCATTCATGACCAAACGACATTAAACCGTCAGGGAGCCGATGTCGGCACTCAATATCGTTCGATTATTTTCTACCGTAATCAAAAACAAAAAGATGTAATCGATAAAGTCATCGGAGAGCTTAAAAAAGACAAGGTTTACAAAAATCCAATTGTAACCGAAGTAGTTCCCTTTCAATTTTTTTATACCGCTGAAGACTATCATCAGGATTATTACAGTCAAAATAGAGAGCAGGGTTATTGCCGGGTTATCATCAATCCTAAATAGGGAAAATTTAAAAAAACCTTCCACGATAATTTAAAGAAATGATTATTCCTAATAAAGCCAGATTCCTTTTACGGTCAAGAATATGTTCCTGCCGACTACTGCTTCAGAGTTAAGAAAATTAAAGTGGGATAAACTCGACATAATTCTTGTCACCGGCGATGCCTATATTGACAGTCCCTATATCGGAGTTGCTGTTATCGGCCGGATTCTCGCCAAAGCCGGGTATCGCGTAGGAATTATCGCCCAGCCTGATGTTAAAAGCGATGTCGATATTCGCCGTTTGGGAGAGCCGGCATTATTATGGGGAATCACCGGTGGCTGCATGGATTCAATGGTCGCCAACTACACTGCCACCAAGAAAAAAAGACTTGCCGATGATTTGACCGCCGGAGGGAAAAATAATCGCCGTCCGGACCGCGCCGTTGTCGTATATGCCAATCTGATTAGACAATATTTTAAAAATACCAAACCGCTGGTTTTGGGCGGCATGGAGGCGAGTCTGCGCCGTGTTGCCCATTACGATTACTGGTCGGATGCCATCCGCCGCTCGATTTTATTTGATGCCCGCGCCGATATTCTTGTTTATGGCATGGCCGAAAAGGCCATACTGGAACTGGCACAAAAACTGACGAGCGGAGAAGACACGAAAAATATCCGCGGCACTTGTTATATTGATTCCACTCCTGTGCCCGGATACACTGAATTACCATCTTATGAAAAGGTTGTAGCCGACAAAAAAGCTTTCATTCAAATGTTCGATACATTTTACCGCAATAATGATCCATTGACCGCTCGCGGTTTGTTTCAGCAGCACAGTTCTCGCTATCTGATCCACAATCCGCCCCAACCTCACCTGAGGGTTGAGGAATTGGATCAAATCTACGCTCTTGATTTCACGCGGGACGTCTACCCCTATTACAGTGCACAGGGGAAAGTCAGGGCTATGGATACAATTAGATTCTCGCTGACAGCACATCGCGGCTGCTATGGCGAATGCAATTTTTGTTCAATCGGCCTGCATGAAGGAAGAACAATAATCAGCCGCAGCGAGCAATCGATAATTAATGAAGCGCGCCAAATTGCCGCCCTGCCTGATTTTAGAGGCTATATTCTGGACGTGGGCGGGTCAACGGCGAATATGTATGGGATCGACTGCCCGCGCAAAATAAACCGGGGAGCCTGTGCAGATAAACGATGCCTTTACCCGCAGGTGTGCGCGTCCCTGAAGCCGGATCACAGCCGTCAGATCAACTTGCTTGCGAGCTTGCGCAAAATCAAGGGCGTAAAAAAAGTATTTGTTGCTTCCGGCATTCGCTACGATTTACTTGAAGCCGATAAAAAACACTGTGCAGGTTACATGCAAGAGCTCGTTTGTCACCACGTCTCCGGTCAGTTGAAGCTGGCGCCGGAACATACGGCTTCCAGTGTCTTAAAAATGATGGGTAAGCCGCAGGCCAAGTTTCTGATAAACTTCAAAGCGCTTTTCGAAAAGATGAATTCGGGAGCGAGACAGAAACAATTTCTCACCTATTATTTTATTGCCGCTCATCCCGGTTGCTCCGAGGATGATATGCGGTCGCTGAAATCGTTCGCCACCAGAGAGCTGAAGATTAACCCGCAGCAGATACAGATTTTCACGCCATTGCCTTCCACTTATTCCAGCCTGATGTATTTTACCGGAATTGATCCTTTTACCGGCAGGAAGATTTTCGTGGAAAAGAACATTGCGAAAAAACAGAGACAGAAAGATATTGTTATGGGGAAAAAGATCAAGTGATAGAGGGATTGTTTCTCAATTGTTCTTTATCATTGCACAATGAAAAATGACTTTAATTAAGTGTTATGTCCCTCGAATTCCCCTGACCGTTGATACAACATTTCAAATTGACTTCTCAATATTTTTCATCACTTGAGTCACTTCATCTCTTAATGGTTGTATTTTTTCATATCCTTGTTTATAAACCTTATAGTATTTTTCATCACCCGTGATTAAATATTTTTTTAACATATCCAGAGAATCAATAGTTGTTTTAAAACCATCTCTATTTATTATTTCGAGTTTATTAATTTGTTCATCGACTGATTTATCTTTCTTATATTTTGAATTTGTTTCTCTATAAAAATTAATAAGACTCATAAAATTTTCATTCTTCTTCATTAGAAATATTTTATATTCATCGACTTTTAATATCATATCTTTTAACTCTGACTCAGTTTTTGGTTCAGACATCAGCACCTTTGAATATTCTAATTCTTGTTTTTTTAGATTCTCTGTTCGTTCTCGGAAACTTTTCGCAAATTCATTTATTTCCTTTATTTTTATTCTCCCTTGAGATGATTGATCAATACCGGTTGAAAATCCTATTATTGCCATAACGAACATCAATGATAGAATTCCTGAAATAAAAGACGACAACTCTACTTGATTGACAAAAAATTTCCTTGAACGTAAAATTTTTCTCGACTGAAAATATAAAATAATTACTAACGGTAAACTTAAAATAATAACTATTGTTGTTACACTTGAAAAGTCGGTAGTGTTGTGACTTTTCATCCAATTTGATATCGAAGCTCCATAAAACAACAATAGTATCAACAATCCGTAACCACGTTTATTTTTCTTCTCTTCTCCTTGATTAGAATTATTCTGATTACTTATTGTTTGTTCTTTCTTATTTTCCACCTTATCTGTTATTGACGATACTCCAACCTTATTTATTTGGTCATTTATTTCTAGTGTAGTGTTTTGTAATTCTGGAGGTGTTTCAATATTGACTATTGAAGGGGGTGTATCAGTTACTTTATCTTGTTTTTCCTTAATTTCTACTTTCAAACCACAGGAATAACAAAATATTGAGTCATCACTTATTTCTTTTCCACACTTTAAACAATACATTATGATACCTCAGAAACAAGTTTGAATTGTTCATTGCATTTATATCACATCACTATACCTTTTACAATCCAAACGCTAACCCCACAAATCAATCAAAGTATTAAACGTAATAATTATTTCAACCAATAATCGTTAACCCATTTAGCTCCTCTCTTTCTTTGTTAGTAGGTGAACTAAATAGGCTGAAACATTCGGTGGGATATTACTTAACTATAATTGCTAATTCCCGCAGGGAGCAGCCTGCCCAACATTCGCCGGACAGATTCGGTTAAAAAGTGAAGCCATAAATGCCTTGCGTTTTCAAAGGATAACGAGGCGGTAAGGAGGAGGTTCCGCAGGCGTATTTGACATACGTCGAGGAAACCGACGACGCGACCAACAAAGGTAGCCGTATAAAAGCGGCTTGATCACACACGGCCGTATTTATCTTCCAACCGTTCAATATCATCTTCGCCGAAATACTCCCCTGTCTGCACTTCAATAATTACCAGATTTTCGTGAGATGAATTTTCTACACGGTGGTTAGCTTTTTTAGGAATATCCAACACACTGCCGGCGCTTAAATCGTAATTTTTATCTTCAACGATCGCCTTCCCTTTGCCGGAGACAATAAACCAGTGTTCGGAGCGCAGCTTATGACGCTGTAAGCTCAAAATACCTCCAGGTGAAACAACGATTCTTTTCACTTTATGATCCGGGGCATCCGACAATACTTCAAAATATCCCCAAGGCCGTTTATTAGTTGCTTCCATTCGGTCAACTCTTTTTTTATTTTTTCGTAACATAAAATTAATTGAATATAAAGATATCTTTAATACTTTTATGGACTCGCTTTAACCGCCAATCTATGGTAATCAATCCCGCGACTTGCGATTTGGAATTCCCTGGCTCTGGCCGGTACAACGTCTGGATTCACCCGGCATGCGCCGGGCTGCGCAGCCGGAGTGAGAATGGCATATGCCGGGCGAGAATGACACCATGTGCATTTTTACCGGAATAGTAATTCCGTTGCTGGAATCTTGCAGGAAGTATTTTCATGAATATCAACTATACTTTGAAAAGAAGCAGAAAAAGAAGAAAAACAATTTCTCTGCAAATCAGCAATAACTCGGAAGTTACTATTTGCGCGCCACACTTTACACCAGCTGGTGAAATCAACCGTTTTGTCCGGGAAAATCAAAACTGGATTCAGAGAACGATACAAAAGCAAATCTCGCTTCACACTAAAGAAAAAGAATATACCGCCGGTGAATTATTTTATTATCTGGGTGAATCCTTTCCCCTGGAAGTATTCTTTGAAGAAAATGCCCGCAAAGGTCTTGTTTTTTGGAGTAATCGGTTTTATCTTAATTCTCCGGATGCGGCGGTTGACGGGATGTCTTTCTTTATTTCCTGGTATAAGAAAAAAGCCGGAGAATATTTAAGTAAACGTGTTGAGTTCTTCAGCCGGAAGCTATCGTTTCAGCCGCGGCAGGTAAAAATAACTTCAGCGGGTAAACGCTGGGGGTCATGCTCGGAAGATAACAATTTATCATTCAGCTTTCGGTTGATAATGGCGCCGCCGGCGGTGATTGATTATGTCGTTGTGCATGAACTGATGCATATCAGAGAAAAAAGTCATTCGTCAAAATTTTGGAAATTAATAGAGGCGGTTATGCCGGAATATAAAATACACAGGCATTGGCTGAAGGAAGAGAGCACTAAATTTATTCTTTGATCCGCAGTTATCCCGCGAATTGAAATCCCCGATTCCGGCCGGAGGAAGAAAGCTGTGATTCGCGGGAGGTCGCGTTATTTTAGGAAGCCTCCGGCTTCAGCCGGAGGGGGCTCCACAAGAAAGGATTAAATAGCATTTTTTATGGAAAAATTAGAAACAATCGATTTTCAGCATCGCGAACTTCTCATAAACAGCTTTAAGCAATTGAATTTGCCGATTTCCGACTACACATTCGCTAATATTTATCTGTTCCGCAAAGTCAGTCATTATGAATTTCTGACAACGGATTGCGGCTTATTTATTTGCGGTAATAATAAACAGGGGCAGCGCTACGTAATGCCTTTAAACGATCTGCGCAGTTGCGATATGCAGATATTCAGGGACGTTTTGATTAAGCAGGGTTTTTTCTTTCCCATACCCCAGGAATGGCTTTCTTTTTTCCCCAATGATAAATTCGTTATAACCAGCGACGATAGCGAATCCGACTATATTTATCTTGCCGAAAACATGGCTTCCTTCAAGGGAAAACAATATACGCGTCATCGCAATCACTTAAATCAGTTTTTTTCTTCATATCGACCGCAGGCGGAATCCATCGGCGTGAATAATTTGACCGGCACGATAAATATTTTACAGCAATGGCAAAATGATTCCGGACTAGCGCTGGATAAAACGGACTTTGAACAGTGCAGCGAAGCCCTGCATAAATTTTCCGAGCTTGCGCTATGGGGAACGATTTATTACATTGATAAAGAACCCGCCGGATTTATAATCGGTGAGGCGCTAAACACTGATACATTTTGTTTACACTTTGCCAAAGCGTCCAAGAAATACCACGGTATTTATGAATTTATGTTTAACGATTCAGCCAAAAAATTGCAGTCTCAATATAAATATCTTAATCTCGAAGAAGATATGGGTAATAAAAATTTGCGCCGGACAAAAAGCTCTTACGGTCCGGAGATGCTTTTAAAAAAATATTGTATCTGCCTCAAATGATATGGGGAATATTAATTGATGAACAATCTAATTGTATTAACAGATTTGCGTGAAGGCGATCAGGGAATTATTCACTCCATTGACGGAGGCTCAGCCCTGACCAGCCGCCTGGCCGGTATGGGCATAGTCGTGAATGCCAGATTCCGCATCGCCCAGGTCAGCGGCGGCCTTATCGTAATTCAAGTAGCGGATACACGGATTGCTTTGGGCCGCGGCGAAGCGTCAAAAATAATGGTTGATAAAATTGATTCCGCCGCCGAAATCTGCCTTCCGCCCATCGAAAAGGAAATATTTGTCGCCCTTGTCGGCCAGCCCAACGTGGGAAAATCGACGGTGTTTAATATTCTTACCGGTTTGTCCCAGCATGTCGGCAACTGGCCGGGAAAAACAGTGGAGAAGAAAGAGGGAATACATCGCGCCGATAATGTTTTAATTAGGATTGTGGATTTACCTGGAACTTACAGCCTGACGGCGTTTTCCGAGGAGGAAAGAGTCGCCCGTGATTTCATCATCAAAGAAAAGCCCGACCTTGTTGTGCTGGTGCTCAATGCTGCGGCCATGGAAAGGAACCTTTATCTTTTATCCGAGGTTCTTTTGCTCAATCGCCCGGTAATTGTGGCTTTAAATATGCTGGACGTCGCTTCTAATCAAGGTATCCAGATTGATATAAAGGCATTGCAGGATTCGCTAGGAATACCGGTAATTCCCATGGTGGCTAAACGAAACAGCGGCATTAAAGAGCTTGTGGAGCAAATATCAACGCTCGCCTTAGGTGACAATAAATTTCATCCGCAGTTACCGGAGGTCTCTTTCGACCATCAACAAATCTACCAGAAAATATTGGAAGCAGTCCGGCCTTATATTCAGGAACCTTACACGCCCGAATGGATTGCGATAAAATTGATGGAAGGCGATTCCGAAGTATCGAAAATGGTGGAAGGAAAGGCGCAGAAATCTGCATGGAATGAGATACAGAATCTTCTCATCAAGCATGAAGACGCACTGCACGCCGTTGTTAACGGCCGCTATGACTGGATTGAGAAAATGACCAGGGCGGCCATTTCCCGCTTCAAAATGGGACAGGTAGTGTTAACCGATAGAATCGATCATATTCTGACTCGTCCAATCTTCGGCATTCCGGTTTTGCTGGCAGTAATGGCCGCGGTTTTTTCCCTTACTTATTCGGTGGGAGTACCTTTGCAGAATTGGATGAGCAATTTAATCCGGCAATTCATTCAATTTTGTGAACCATATACAATTGGCCTGCCTGCCTGGCTTCAGGGACTATTACTCAACGGCGTCATCGGGGGAGCAGGATCAGTGCTCACTTTTCTGCCGATTCTGCTGATCTTTTTTGCGATCATGGCGCTTTTGGAAGACGTCGGCTACATGGCGCGCGCCGCCTTTGTTATGGATAGAATCATGCATCTGGTCGGCCTGCATGGAAAAAGCTTTATTCCGATGTGCCTGGGATTCGGGTGCAATGTGCCTGCCGTTCTGGGTGCACGGATTATTGAGACGCGCAAAGCCAGAATGATTACTTTGCTTTTAATCCCCTTTGTTCCCTGTACGGCGCGGTTGGCGGTATTGACGCTTGTTTCCGCCGCTATCTTTGGAACCAACGCTGTTTATGTATCCTGGAGTATTCTGTCTCTGAACATTGTAGTGTTGGGGTTGGCGGGAGCTTTGGTGAATAAGACACTCTGGCAACAGGACGCTCCTTTTATTATGGAGTTGCCAATTTACCATAGTCCCGATCCAAGAACTATTATGATGGTGGTCTGGTCCAGAACAATTTCCTTCATCCGTAAAGCGGGAACAATTATTCTTGCCGTTGCCTTGCTAATCTGGCTTTTATCTTATTTCCCTTCAGGCGTTGTGGAAGAAAGTTTTCTGGCTTCATTAGGAAAATTTCTACAGCCGCTGGGATTGCCGCTGGGGCTGGATTGGAAGATGATTACCGCTCTTTTAACCGGTCTTGTAGCCAAAGAAAATGTTGTGGCTACACTGGGCGTTCTTTATTCCGTAGGCGCAGAAGGTTTGGTTAATGTTCTGCCGACGGTGATGAGTCACGCCTCTGCCGCGGCCTTCCTCGTTGTGATGATGCTTTTTATTCCCTGCGCCGGAACAGTAGCAGTCTTGCGAAAAGAAATGGACAGCAATAAATGGTTTTACTCCACTATCGTGATGACACTGATTGTTTCCTATTTAGGCGGGATTGCGGCTTTCAACTTTGTTAAATGGCTGGGGATATAGAAGTAACGCCCTGCTTAATTACCCCGCGAAGTATTTCTTGTTTCATGTGTTATCTTTATCCAAAGATCGTTGTTTTCTTCTTTTTTTAAATTCACCGATAAATTCTTTTGAGGAAAGATATTTATCGGCAAATGAAACAATGAAGGATTCTTTATATCTGGGCACAACAAAAGTGAGCGGCCACATGTGCTTTTTGATAATGTCTTCTTCAATTTCATTTAGAGAAAAGTGTTTTTTGGCATTGACAAGGGCAATCGCAGGATGTTCGAGGCCATGAAATTTTTTGCGAGGAAGGTCCGGCACATCATGATTACGCCAGTCGTAGAGGAAGAAATCATGAAGGATCGCTCCGCGCGCCGCCGACCGGTAGTCCAGTTTTAGAAATTTACATATCCGGTAAGATAAATAAGCAACATCCTGCACGTGCGCATAGATCGAAGAATTGTGATGAAAGTAATCTTTGAGTTTTATGAATTCTTCATGCTCGTCTATATCTTGAATTATTTCGTAATATTCATGTTCAAATGGTTTGCGGCCATTCATCTCCAGGATGATCTTATCCTGGATGGATTTTAAAAAAGTATTGATTCTGTTTTTAATTTTATTGTTGATGTTGTTATTGATATACCTGTTTAAATCCGGGAATGCGTTGCGCAGGCGCTGAAAAGAATTGAGAATCCTTTCGATTTCAAGGTTGCTCAGGTTGAAGTATTCAGTATATAAATAGGCAATTTTCTTTTGGAATTCCGTAATGAATATTACTGAAAACGCAAAATCAATTAAATAGTAGATTAGGAAAGTGACCGCCGCGACTTTAATATATAAGGCATCCAGTGTGATTACAATGTTTGAAACCACGGGATGAATAAATGTCACGAAGGCAAGGGCGAGGGCTGTCCAGAGTATTGAAAAATAAAGGCACACCCTTCCATGAAGGTTAAATTTGTATTCCGAATAATCCCATAACGTCAATTTAAATATCTTTTCGGAAAGAACCCCAATGATATATTCAATCGCGGTAAGCGTGAGGCCGAAAATAATAAACCGGGGTACAAGATGCCAGGTGTGGAAAAAATATTGAAGGATGATGGTAAAAGCCGCGCCTATGCCGTAGATGGGAATGAAAGGCCCATACAAAAATCCCGCATTGACAAACTTCCGCTGGGTTATTGAACGGTAAATGACCTCGATGACCCATCCCAGGAAGGAGTAGATCGCGAAAAGCGCCACATAATAAAATACGCTTATGCCGTCATCTAGCATTATATGGTTCATCATCATCCTGAGATAAGAATCATTTTACATCCGGTAATTAAATATTTAAGAACATTGTCGTGGTAATGATTTTTTATCACAACCGAGCATTTTTGCAAAGAGTAATATGCATTTCAGTAGCTTATATTTTTTGTGAAATTCCAATTCCGAAAGCGAAGCCCGGCGGATGCAGGGCGAAGTGTATAACCTAAAGGTCACACGTCGGAATTGGTAAGTTGAATCAATGAAACTCAGATATTACAAGCGCAGCGCAGTAATGTCTGTTAGTTGAATTGATCCCGTATAAGCAGGGGTATAATGCCCCGCAGCTTGCTGCGGAATCAGTTTCCAAAGATTACGGTCGGATTATAGCCGTGATGACAACGGGGCGGTAGAGAAAGAGGTGACGGCGGATGAAATTATTTTGTTGTTGAAAATTTTCGGATGAATTACAAACATAAGTTACAACAAGATTCCTCCCGCGCGCAAATTCAATGTGTTCTTTACCGGCATAACAAAAATTTTGTTCGTCATACCGGGGACTTTTAGGGTCAACTTCGGGAATTTTTTCGATTAATGCTTTGGGCTTTGTCCAGGGGCCTTCCAGCTTATCCGCGGTTTGATACAAGAGCTGATCGCCGGTGTTTTTGGTGGACATGTAAACGGCGATCCATTTTTTATCATCAGCATGATATCTGACGCTCAGCTCGGAAACACCGGCGGCAAGAACGATCATAGCTCTGGCGGGCACAAGCCCCTTTTTCCATATCCCGCCTTTGTTTAAGAATTCCATGAAACTGGCCGGATCATCCAGTTTGTCGATAGGAATGCGGATCAGGATATTGCCGGTAATTTTCGCTGTTTTATTTACAGAGGTATAGAGAGGATAAAAATAGACATGATTCTGAAAAACAACGGAAGTCGCGGCAAAAGCTTCAATGCCCGGTAGAATTGCTTCTTTTAAGTCAATGTAATCAACAATCCATTGACGGGGATCCGCCAGTGTATAATTTTTTATTCTGGCAATTTTGTGTCTGACTATTTTGAAGTTAAAAGGTGCTTTTAAATCCAGCATAGCTTTTACAACTAACAGAGGAATATACAATACATTATTGACAATAAATGGGTCCTGCGGCCAGAGCCATTCGTTTTCACCGAAAGATGACACAAATTTCCCACTTTTCTTTTTTACATAATATTGAATATTGAATTGACTATTCTCCGAACAGGTGGATATGGCCAGTGTTGTTCCCATGACAACGTCCATACCAATGCGGTCTTTTCTGCCTTTTTCATTGGCAACAAACGTATCGCCGAAGAGCCACAGCGTGCGCTCTTGATCCAGTTTGATGGAGTAAGCGCCATCAGCGCCATACCAGCCGTTTTTATCGGGGAAACTGGGCAGGCATTGGGCTGGTGAAAACGGAGCACTATATTTTTCTGTCCAAACTGGTGAGCACGCAGAAAGCCCGATGCTCAAGATTAAAAGAATAAGCCATGTTAATTTTTTCGTCATATTCAATGCCTTATCATGTAACGGCGTTAGCCTATTCCAATCTCTTTCTTGCAGGCCGCACTTCGTAAAGGGCATGGTCCTCCTTGACAAGGCAGGCCGGTTCAGTGGTGACCTTCTCGAATCGGAGTTTGGCCGTGGCAAAGAGATCCGCGTTCTCGGCTTTCAGATAGCGTGCCGCCATTCGGCAGTATTCGGGGTCAATCTCGATCCCGATACTGTTGCGGCCCGTTCGGAGGGCCGCAACCATCGTTGTGCCAGACCCGCAAAATGGATCGAGGACTGTGTCACCCGTGAATGAGAACATCCGCACAAGACGCGTCGCCAATTCCAGCGGGAACGGCGCCGGATGGTTCTTGGTGGATGCTCCCGTAATGTTCCATATCTGCTGAAACCAAAGGCCAAACTCCTTTTTGGAAATTCTGCTGGCATCGCGTTGCTCGCCAGTTGGCTGTCGGTAACCTCCCGGTTTTCGCTGCATCAGAATGAACTCCATGTCATTCTTGATGATGGCATTCGGTTCATATGGCTTGCCAAGAAACTTCGAGCCGTTTGAGACTTCGTATGAGGCGTTGGCAATCTTGTGCCAAACAATGGGGTTCAGATTGTCAAAGCCGAGTCGGCGGCATGTAACGCATATATCCGCATGCAAGGGAAACACTAGGTGTCGCCCGAAATTGCGTCGTGCCACGCAAACATCACCGACAACGCATACAAGGCGGCCGCCGGGAACTAGAATGCGGAACACATGCCGCCAGACCTTTTCCAGTTCACCTATAAATGCTTCGTAGTCCTGAATGTGTCCGAGTTGATCAGGATTCTCGTTGTAGCGTTTGAGGTTCCAATACGGAGGCGATGTAACAACGAGATGGACGGACTCATTATCCACGAACGACAAGTCCCGTGCGTCTCCGTTGATCAATCTGTGAACTGTTGGCGTCATATCGTCACACAAAACTTCCCAGATGGGCAACGAGAACCTTGGCAAAACGGTCAACCGACAGATCGTCCGACGGCGTCTTGAACTTGCCCTTGATGCCGTCTGCAACGGATGAAGTGATAAAGGCCGAGGCGATATAATGGCGCTCAAGAACGAGTTTTCGACAGAACAGTTCATAACGGCGCATGTACGATGCGCCGACAAACTCGGGAAAAACCTTGAAGTGTGGTTCTTGGACGCTGACGGCGCGGTTCGATGCCTCGCAGTCCTCCAGCATGAAGAAGTATCCGAGGAACGGTTGGGGGCTTTCGAGGTATGCGCGCTGCCGGAAAGCAGTCCAAAGGTCGAGAGCGCTTCCCATCGCCTCTTCTGTCCGGTTGTTGAAGTTGTTGCCGAAAGAGGGGCCGACCTGTGATTTGGCCTCAATCACGGCAATTAGGGTTCGATTGCGGATGACGAGAAGATCCCATTCCTTGGTGGGGCGGAAGAAGCCGGGCAACTCCACGGCCTTCTTACGGAAAATGCACTGCTCGGGAATACCGGCATTGGTGACCAGTTCGGTGAAGAGGTCGATGAACCCATCCATCTGCGCGCCTCCAGTGACGGCGCTTCGCAATCCCTGATCTGCCTTTCCGCTATCTTCCTGTTTCCGTCGCTGCATGGCACGCGTCTGCCAGTAGTGGGCCACAGCCTTGGCGGTGTGCATGGTAATGTTTTTCATGATGTCATCTGTATTCATATCGGTATCCTATCAGGCTCCTCCCTCATTATCCAGTGACCAACGTCACAAATGAGCGGAAGTGAACCCGCTACGGATTCACTGGACGCTCGATTTGCTTGTTGGGCCTAATCCGAATTGACTGCAATGATCCTGGAAAGAGTGATAGTTGCCTATTCGAGAGCTTCGGTTTCTCTTCCCTTGTATTGTCGCGTCGATATGATCTTTGAGGTATTGTACAAGGTCGTCGAACTTACCCTCCGGCAGGAAGAACGTCTTTCCGCCCAGATCACGTTGAATGTTCTTGTGGATTACGGAATGCGAAAACCGCGTTCTCCGGCCGTAGCTTGAGTCGGCTTTGCGATAGGTGAAATACCCTTTGATCAAGTAGTCCACATATGCCTTCATGGCAAGATTCGCACCTATCGACCCCGGAGGGTGGATGACGCGTGGGCTTCGGTTTGTGCTGATCTTCGTGATGTTCTGGGCGATGTCGCCCTTGAATGATGAGCCCTGGATGGTGACGTTGACGGCGGCCCTGTTTTTCTGTTCAGGACGAGAACGCCAGGCAAGCTCCCTCTTCCGAGTCACAACATCCGCCGGCGATATGATGCCGCGAGTGATTTTGGTATGGCAAGAACCGCAGACAATGATCAGATTCTCGAACGCATCGTTCGTTGGGTTATCATCTATGTGATGAGTCTCGAAAGTAGCGACATCTCTTTGGTCGCAAAATGCACAGCAGGAGTCAGACTCTTGCATCAGTCGCTTCATCGTAAGCGCTGAAACCGCTCTTCTATGCTTTGTCATGATCCCTTCCTTGGCCCAACAATTAATATACGAACTTCTTTTTTTCCGAATATTTTAATAACAATATAGCGTAGTAAATTTTCTTATTCAAGCCAAAACTCACGTCAAATCAATTAATTCCTGGTAAGGTAAATTTTGTTGATAAATACATTCAACACCGATTATCCCATCGTGCCAAGCTGCATTCAAAAGGATATCGAGGCGGCAAGGAAGAGGCGACGCAGTCGTATGTTACGATACGTCGAGGAGCCGATGAGGCAGCCAACAAAGATAGCCGAATGAAGGCAACTTGGCATTGTTTTTCATTTTCCCTTAAAGTTGGGCGGCCTTTTCTCGATGAAGGCGGTAACGGCCTCTTTGAGATCATCCGAAGTCATAAGCACCATGTTTTTTTGTATCGCCGAAGACATGCCGTCTTTGACATTCACATACCTGCTGTAGTTAAGGACTTCCTTTGTACAGCGGATTGCCAGCGGTGCGTTTTGGGCAATCTGGGCCGCTAATTTTTTCGCGGCGTCCATCAGCACGTCTTTATCCTTGTAAACAGAATTGACCAAACCCATTTTTTCCACTTCCCGCGCGGGATATTCGGCGGCGGTATAGGCCATTTGCCGGGCGAAGCCCTGCCCGACGATTAACGGCAATCTCTGGAGAACGCCCATGTCGGCGACAAGACCGATCGCCGCCTCTTTCAGACAAAAGCTCGCGTCTTCAGAGCAAAGGCGAATATCGCAGGCGGAAATTATGTCCAGCCCGCCGCCTATACAGCGGCTGTGTATGGCCGCGATTACCGGCTTGGGACATTCTTCGATAGCGTTGCAACAATCGAATAAAGGCTGAGATCTTTCTATGGATTCAATGGCGCCTTTAGCCGTTCCTTTAAAATGGCCGCCAGCTTCTTTCAGATCGAGACCGGCGCAAAAAATTCTGGCCTTGCTGGTGAGGATAATCGCACGGACTTCGTCCATTGTTCCTAGTTTTCTAAAAGTATCGGCAATTTCAGAGGCAAATTCCAGGGACAAAGCATTTAAGCTATCCACTCTGGCGAGCCCGACTTCGGCCACATGATTTTTAATTTCCAGCTCAATAAACTTATATTTCATACATCCTCCTTCAGGATTTTAAAATTTTCGTATTAATGAAAAATTAATATTCTAAATTTGACATTTTGTCCATTGAATATCGTCTATAAAGACGAGGGTGGTTATTATAAAAAACACTTTATATTCAAGCACATAAGCCGAGTAAGGGCACGATTTGCCTCTAAACAATAAAAAAAGCTAACCGCCGGTCAAAATAGTTTGAATTCAAAAATTATTTTTGGTAGGGTGAAAACTGTTTGGGACGAATGATTTGTACTTGAAAAATCAAACTGTGTCTTTTGGAGTATTTGGCTTCATGATGATGTTGCGCCTTGTGTTGATTCAGGAAAAAATCGTTTGACTCGCGCCTCGAGAATATTTTTTTTAATTTAGGAAAAACTGCTCCTGAATATTCCCGATGATGTCCGACCGGTAGATTAATCTACGGATAGCGGATGTCCTTTTCCGGGTTTATTTTGGGCGGAAATGACAATAAAAAATTAAATCAAAGAAAGGATGAAAAAAATGAAAGTCGAAGATGTAAAAAATGTATGTGTGGTTGGTGCCGGTAACATGGGTCACCAGATTTCTCTTCTTTGCGCAATTCACGGTTACAAAACAAAGTGTTCGGATGTTGTACCGGAAATGCTCAAGAAAGCCGATAATTTTGTCAATAACTATCTTCCCGGAAGAGTGGAGAAGGGGAAATTGACAAAAGAGCAGGCTGAGGCAGCGCGCAAAAATATTTCTTTTACTTCCGATATGAAAGAAGCCGCTAAAGACGCTGATTTTGTAATCGAAGCAGCCACGGAAGTCCTTGCGCTGAAAAGAAAGATATTTGCCGATCTGGATAAAATCGCTCCTCCTCACGCCATTTTGGCAACGAACAGCTCGTTTATTGTAAGCTCCCGCATTGCTGATACTACCAAGCGGCCGGACAAAGTCTTGAATATGCACTTTTTTAATCCGGCACTGGTGATGAAGCTGGTGGAAGTCGTCAGAGGTCCGCATGTGTCTGAGGAATCCGCCAATCTTACGATGGATTTTTGCAAGAAATTGGAAAAGGTTCCGGTCCTCATTAAAAAGGAAGTAGACGGCTTTTTACTCAACAGGATTTTCCGCGTGATTTCCAGAGAAGCCCTATGGATGCTGGATATGGGTGTTGCATCCGCGGAAGATATCGATAAAGCCTGTGTTTACGGGGCAGGCCATCCAATGGGTCCCTTCCGGCTGAATGATTTAACCGGTATCGATCTTACCTACATCATGGGTATGGAAGGCTTCAGAAAATCAGGCAATCCCACTGATCTTCCCTCACCGAGTGTTGTAGAACATTATGTTAAAGGTGAATACGGTGAGAAAACCGGCAAGGGCTGGTACGAATACAAGAAACCGGAAAAGAAGTAGGCCGATAGATATTTCCTGTAAAAAAATTGTATCGGTGTTATTTTAAATAAGTGAGAATGAGGAGGGCAAAAACGCCCTCCTCATTCTCATCCCTAAGATTATTTTCGGTTGGTTATTAGGACAATTACCGGAAAGCAAAAATATTTTTGTGAAAAAATAAAAATAAAGAGGTGACATATGAGTAACAGAGAAGTTGTAATTGTTGACGGAGTCCGGACGGCATTCGGCACTATGGGACGAACGCTAAGAAACTTTACAATGGAAGAATTGGGTGGTTTAGCACTTAAAGGATTGGTGGATAAAACTAAAATAACCCAGAAGGGCACTGTGGACGCTGTTTTTGCGGGATCGGCAATCGGCGGAACATCAGCCATGAACCCGGCGCGTTGGGTATCATTGGCCGGCGGCCTTCCTGAGGCTACTTCGGCTTCATATGTGGAAATGCAGTGCGGATCGGCAATCGACAGCATTAACCACGCGGCATGGAGAATACTTGCCAACCATGCGGACATCATGATCGCCGGTGGCATGGAATCCTACAGCCAGGCATGCGTCAAATTTTCCATGGCTACAGAGCCTTATCGGATGATTCCGCCCTTTCCAATTGGACCGTCCCTTTCTCCCACTAAAGATCCGGCAACCATGAATATGGGGATGACGGCGGAGGCCCTGCAGAAGATGTATAACGTGTCACGGCAGGCCCAGGATGAATTTGGTCTGCGCAGCCAGATTTTGGCAAAAAAGGCCATTGATGCGGGATATTTTGTTGATGAGATTGTTCCTGTCATGGTTCCCCAGGGGAAAAAGAACCCCCCAATAGAGTTTAAGGTTGACGAACATCCACGGATGACGTCTATGGAGGCGCTATCAGCCCTGCCGCCAGCCTTTTCAAAAGACGGAACTGTCACTGCCGGGAACGCTTCCGGGCGCAATGACGGCGCTGCCTTTGTCCTCATGATGACCATGGAAAAAGCCAAGGCACTGGGATATAAACCGATGGCGAAGTGGCTTGCCGGCGGTGATTACGGTGTTGATCCTAAAATTATGGGAATCGCTCCTGCTTATGCCGTTCCTCTGGCCTTGAAGCGGGCGGGCTTAAAACTTTCCGCTATGGATGTTATGGAATGCAACGAAGCCTTTGCCGTGCAGAACCTGGCGGTTATCAAGGAACTCGAAAAACAGACCGGCGAGAAAGTGAACATGGATAAATGGAATCCCAACGGCGGGGCCATTGCCTTTGGGCATCCCAACGGCGCCTCGGGATCCCGTCTTTGTATATTCACCATGAAGGAGCTGATCCGCAAGGGTGGGAAATACGGCGTTTTCAGCTCCTGCTGCGGTGGTGGCTTGGGTGTAGCGACAGTTATTGAAAATTTACAGAAATAAAAAATTGCAGAAGAATAATAAAGGGCAAAATATCTGGTCCTCAGGGCGGGGTCAAAACCCCGCCCTTTTTATTTAAGGAATGACTTAGTGGCAGATGGAGATTATTCGTCTGGCGCGTCAATCTATTTCCTCAAGATTTTTTATAGAGAGAGTTTTTAGCGATGTATTGACGGACTTTATCCGGCGTAAGATATCTTGCGGATTTATCCGCTTTAATCATCTCTCTCATCCGGGATGAAGAAATATCCAAAAAGCTTACATGACGAAAATATATGGTGTGACCGGTCGGACCTTTAAATCCATCAATTTTTTTATCGTAATCAAAGCGCTGGGCAAAATCTTTCGGCAGGATACCATCCAATTTCATATTTTCATAGCCGGGACGTGTCATTACGGCAAAATTGCACAACAGTAGAAGTTTCTCCCAATCTTTCCATGTCGTAACCGCTTGAAAAGCATCCTGGCCGACGATGAAGTATAGTTCCAAATCCTCCATGTACTTGTTGAGAATATATTCCACTGTTTCCACGGAATAAGATTTGCCGGCGCGTAAATTTTCCACTTCGGAAAAAGAGAAATTAACATTGCCTTCAATTGCCAGACGAATCATTTGCTCGCGATGGTAAAAAGATGTGATTTCGGCTTCCAACTTATGCGGAGGCCGCGATGACGGGATAAAAATGATGCGGTTTAAATTAAAGATTTCCAGCATTTCTTCCGCGCCCCTTAAATGTCCGAAATGAATCGGATCAAATGTTCCTCCCAAAAGTCCCCATTTCATGTTCGCACCTGTCCGTTGCCGTAAATTATAAATTTTGTTGTTGTTAATTCTTCCAGCCCCATTGGCCCGAAGGCATGAAGCTTTGTCGTGGAGATGCCAATTTCCGCGCCTAATCCCAATTCAAAGCCGTCGCTGAAACGCGTGGAGGCATTGACCAGCACGGTTGAAGAATTGACCTCGTTTAAAAAACGTTGAGAATTGTTATAGTCGTTCGTTATTATTGACTCCGTGTGTAAAGAACCGTATTTTTCAATGTGAGCTATGGCTTCGTCAATACTATCCACGACCCTCACAGCCAAAATTAAATCGAGATATTCGGCAGACCAGTCATCTTCAGTTGCGGCTTCTATGTTTTTTAAGATTGATCTGGTTCTTTCGCATCCCCTCAGTACAACGCCGGCTTTTTGCAATTTACCGGCTACCTGTGGCAAAAACTCACGGGCAATGTCTTTGTGCACCAGTAAAGTTTCCATGGCATTGCAAACACCCGGACGTTGAACTTTGGCGTTGAAACAAATATTAACGGCCATATCCTTGTCGGCCTGCGCGTCAACAAAGATATGACAGACCCCTTTGTAGTGCTTGATTACGGGTATTTTGGATTGAGCAACCACGGTGCGAATCAATTCTTCTCCGCCGCGAGGAATTATCAAATCAATGTATTCGTCTAATTGCAGCATTGCCGAGACAGCTTCACGGTCGGTCATCGGAATAACTTGAATTGCATTTTCAGGCAGGGAACTTCGTCGCAAAACTTGTTGCAGGATGGAGGCGATGGCCAGGTTGGAATTAATTGCTTCGGAACCGCCCCGTAAAATTACCGCGTTTCCCGATTTGAGGCATAAGGCGGAAGCATCAACCGTAACATTGGGGCGCGATTCATAAATGATGCCGATAACTCCTAAAGGAATACGCATCCTGCCTATCAAAAGGCCGTTGGGGCGACGCCACATAGAAGTTATTTTGCCCACGGGATCGGGTAGATAAGCCACTTCCCTTAATCCTTGCGCCATTGATTCAATTGTAGCTTTATCCAGAGTGAGACGGTCAATCATGGCAAGGGAAAGTCCTGATTGCTTAGCTTTGGAAATATCCTTGGCATTTTCCGCCAAAAGGAAATCACAATTGCGGTCAAGTTCAACTGCCATTTGCAAGAGGGCATTATTTTTGGCCGCCGATGTTACACGGGAAATATTTCGCGCCGCTAGTAGAGCGTTTTGGGCGATTTGTTTTATTGAATTTTTTATATCCATGAAGTATCCTGAAAGAAGTATCCTGAAACGTAAAAAATCACGGGAACCCCCAATTCAAACTGCGGGGTCCCCTCCGCTTCGCGGGATTGTTCAACTTGCCAATTTCCCTACACTTCGTTATGGAAATTGGAGTTTCACGAATAAATATCTTGCATTTTTCCCGATTATTGATAAAAGCCGCCTCATTTAATGGGGGTTGGATAGCTTTTTAAACGTGATATAATAAATTTACCAATAATCAATAATAGTCTTAATTTACAGGACAATAATTTTTGTGTCAAGACCTTTGCCGGGATAGAAAATAAATATGAATAGGATAAGAATTAAAGCTGGTAGGCGCGTTTACAAAATTATCAAGGATGGCGGTTTTGATTTAAATTCCGTTTCGACATATTATGGAGCGGCAGTAGGGCCAAGATGGTTAATTGCCAGCGGCTTTGATTTAACTCTCTTGAAAGGCGGGTTTTTAGGCCGTTCAAGAGCTGTTAATTTAGTTGGTTCCTCCGCCGGAGCGTGGCGTTTCGCCGCTTGGTTACAACCGCAAGCTTCCCAATGTTACCAAAAACTATTAGATGCCTATATAAATACAAGATACTCCCGAAAAGATAATCCTTCCAGCGTGTTGGAGAAACTTACCGGCCTCATTAATGAATATTTAGAAGCCGATGCGCTGCCGTTTGCTTTAGCGAATAAAAGATATCGTTTAGCCATAATTACTGCCCGTGCACGCAATCTTGTTGCTTCAGAAGTTCACTGGTTACAGAAAATGGGTTTGGTGGCCTGTTATTTATTTAATTGCTTCAGTCGTAACAATATCTATCTTTTTGCGGAAAGAGTTGTATTTCATAACGGCTCAATGCCGCCGTCCTTTTGTTTACAACCGCAGTTTCGCGGCCGCTACGTAAGAATCAATGAAATCAATTTCAAGTATGCGGTTATGGCCTCGGGAGCCATACCTCTTGTTGTTGCCGGCGTGCGTAACATTTATGGCGCTCCGCGCGGCATTTACCGTGATGGCGGGCTCATCGATTATCATCTTACACACCAGTTTGCCGCTAAAGAAAACGAAACAGTGCTTTTCTTTCATCATCAGGAACGGATCATTCCGGGCTGGCTCGATAAAAATCTGATGCGCCGTGTGCCTGATGAGGAAACATTAAGTAATGTTTTGATGGTATTCCCCACACAAAGTTTTGTGGAAAAGCTTCCAGGTGAAAAAGTTCCCGAGCGTGCCGATTTTCTCACCTACCTTGATGATCAGGAAACAAGAATTAAAAATTGGTATAAAGCCGTGGAATTGTCTGCCCCGCTGGGCGATGATTTTATAGAATTGGTGGAAAGCGGCAAACTCAGGGATGTAGTAGAGAAACTGTAATACCACTTCGCTTTCTTTGGCTAACTTTGTTGGCAGCGTCGTCGGCTTCCTCAACGTATGCACAATACGCCTCGTTGGCCTCCTCCTTGCCGCCGCGTTATCCTTTGAAAGCAAAATGGTATAAGATTGCTGCCCTATTTTATTAAAACTTTGATCTGACGAGTTAAAGTGGAACTAGAAGATAAAGTTTTCAGACTGAAAGAAATATTCAAAGATTGCGTGCTTTGTCCCCGCAAGTGTCATGTCAACCGTACTAAAGGAGAATTAGGTTATTGCCGTTTGCCGGCAAAGATCGTTATGGATTGTGCGTTGGCGCACCATGGCGAAGAACTGCCACTATCCGGCAAAAAAGGTGCGGGCACAATATTTTTTTCTTCCTGCAATTTAGGTTGTATCTACTGCCAAAATTATCAAATATCTCACAATGCCTGCGGCAGAGAGCTTACTGTAAGGCAAATGACCAATATAATGTTGGACTTGCAAAAACGCCAATGCCACAATATCGAACCGGTGACACCGACACCGCAAACGCCGCTGATTATGGAAGCCCTGCTTTTAGCCCGCACGCAAGGATTACAAATTCCCTTTGTTTATAACTGCGGTGGATATGAAGATCCGTTAATAATCAAGATGCTCAGAAATATGGTGGATGTTTATCTGCCGGATTTTAAATACGGTCTGGAAGAAGATGGTATTGTATTTTCTTCTGCTCCGCAGTATACCCGTTTTGCTTTGGATTCTTTAAAGGAAATGGTAAGCCAGGTTGGAGATGGCCTGGAGTTGGAAAACGATGTGGCTCGAAGAGGAGTAATTGTTCGCCATTTGGTTTTGCCCGGCAGAATGGAAAACTCGAAAGAAGCTCTTAGGCTCATCAAAAAGGAAATATCCACTTCGGTTCCCATAAGCCTTATGTCTCAGTACACGCCTATTGACAAGGTGCGTCATCATCCCCTTTTGGGACGCAGAATCAACAAAGATGAATATAAGCAAATTCTGGATTATGCCTTGAAATTGGGCTTTAAAACTCTTTTTGTTCAGGAGGTTAACGACTTCAAGCTTATCCCGGATTTTGATAAAGAAAAACCATTTGATTAATTAAATCTTAAGGCATGTTAAAAATAGAAACTCCAGCTGGCGGTTGAAATTGAAACATTTTATCTGTAAGTCCGTTGTTGATGAATATATTGGAAAATTTTATAGAGGTGGAATTACCCAATACATCATCGAAGTTAACCTGCAATATATAAAACTTGTCCTTATCTACATTGATTTGAATAGGATTGAGAATACTATTTTTTTCCAGAGGGATTAACAACAATAAATAATTTCCATTTTTATCCAAAGCGTTAGGTTCGGCATAGGTAATGGCAAAATCGTCTTTTAATTTTCCTAAACCGGATAAAAGCTTAATTAACGCTTTAGATTGAAAAATATTGTCTGATTTTTGCCTATAGGCTACCTTTTCTTGCGGAAGGTAAAGCCATGCCGTGCGGCGATTAATTACCAGTTTCTTTGCTCTTGGTTTTGTATAGCTCCAGAGCATGTTCTTCGGGTTTTTGAAAAAAACGCTGCCTTCTTCTATTTCTGTATTCTTTATTGATTTTATGGTTGTTTCTTGAAGAAAATTAGCTTTAAAATCTTCCGTCTTCTCATAAGCATGCTGTAGTTTTTGGACAATATCGTCAATAGGTGGAAGTTCTTCGGCAAGCACAATAATACTGGGCAAAAATATTAGAAACAGCGCAGCAATTAACCAAAAACGAGCCTCAATTGCCGTAACTAGTTTATTTGCTTTAAATTTTTTTTTAGTCATTTTTTCATTAAAAAATCAAAAAAAGAGGTCATAAATGGCACATTTTTTTCTAGAGAGTTTATATCTGCCTCTTTTACTGTTTTATAAGTGGTGATGATAACAGGGTATATTTATAAACAATTGATTTTATTTAATATTTATCTTGCTCAAACCTTAGGCAATTTGGTGTAGAATCGCGCCAATTACGGACTGGCGGCGATTATCAACAGTGATATCAACAGCCTTTTCCACAGATTTGTGGAATACAAATCCAAGTGCCTGTATCCAAGGGGGAAAATCTATGGTCATCATTTTTTGGTACACCACTAACCATGAATTTTGACACGCCAGCCAAATTTATCTTCTTTCAATCCATATTGGATTTGCAGAATTTCATTGTATAATTTTTCTGCCAAAGGACCGGTTTTCCCACCGTTGATAATATATTCTTTCCCACGGAAATAAATTTGACCGACCGGTGAAACAATTGCCGCTGTTCCCGAGGCAAAAGCTTCTTTAAGTGTGCCCTTTTTGGAAGCGGTAATGATTTCATCTATCGAGAGCGGGCGTTCCACAACGTTCACTCCAAAATGACCGGCCAGTTGAATGACGGAGTTACGAGTAACACCCGGCAGGATTGTTCCGGTAAGTGCCGGAGTAATTAGTTCATCACCAATCAGGAAAAAAATGTTGCTGGTTCCGACTTCTTCCACGTATTTCTTTTCCCTGGCATCAAGCCATAAAACTTGGGTATAGCCCATATTTGTGGCGATGCGACTGGCGTAAAGACTGGCGGCATAATTGCCTGCCGCCTTGGTGTAACCTGTTCCACCCGGCGCCGCCCGTACATATTCTTCCGAAACATAAATTTTTGTTGGAGAAAACCCTTGCGGATAATAAGCTCCCACCGGACCGACCACAATAAAAAATAGATATTCGTTTGCCGGATGCACGCCCAGCGCAGGTTCTGTGGCAATCATGGTCGGACGAATATATAAAGATGTACCGGCTCCGTGAGGAATCCAGTCTTTTTCCAAAATTACCAGTTTTTTCAAAGCATCGAGGAAAATACCTTCGTCAATTGACGGCATACACAGCCTTTCCGCGGATGCGTTCATTCTTTTGATGTTTTCTGTGGGGCGGAAAAGGAAAATTGCTCCATCCTTGCCGCGATATGCTTTCAATCCTTCAAATATTTCCTGCGCATAATGAAGACACATTGCGGTAGGGTCCAGCTGCAGCGGCCGATAAGGTTCAATAATCGCATCATGCCATCCCTGGCCGTCTTTATATTTCATGTTAAAAAAGTGATCGGTAAAAATTTGGCCAAAACCAAGTTTTGATTCATCCTTTGGTTTATCTTTCATTTTTTCCGGTTGAGCTTTAATGATTTTGATTTCCATAAATACCTCTTAAACTGAGTTGCCTTTATTAAAGATTACTCTTGTGGGCTGTATCCGGGCTACTCTTTGTTTAATATATTAATATAATTTTTATACATATCATCAAATTAAGCTGCGATCAAGAGATCGATACTGAATTGCTTCGGCTACATGAGCTGATTCGATGCTTTCCTTGTTTTCCAGATCGGCGATAGTACGGGAAACTTTCAATATCCGGTTTATCGCCCGAGCGCTTAATCCCAGTTTTTCAATGGCCATCTCAATGAGCTTATGCGAATCTTCATCTATGGGGCAAAAATTCCTTATTTGCTTTTCCGTCATGCGGGCATTACAGAGAATGTTTTTAGTGCCGAAACGCTTTTTTTGCAATTCCCGCGCATAGTTTACGCGACTTTTAATTGTTGAGGAGGATTCCCCCAATTCTTTGTCGGAAAGGGCCCGATATTTGACCGAAGGCACTTCGATATGCAAATCTATTCGATCCAATAACGGCCCTGATATTTTGGCTTGATACTGTCGAATTTGCTGCGCGCTGCAGCGGCAGGTGCGAATACGATCGCCAAAATAACCGCAGGGACACGAATTCATAGCGGCAACCAGCATGAATTTTGCAGGGAAAGATGCTGTTATCGAAGAACGAGTAATTGTTATGGCGCCTTCCTCCAGTGGTTGACGGAGAGCTTCCAGTGCGTTTTTTTTGAACTCGGGTAGTTCATCCAAAAAAAGAACTCCTAGATGAGCAAGGCTTATTTCACCCGGCCGGGGCATTTGACCGCCTCCAACCAGACCGACGTCAGATATTGTGTGATGCGGTGAACGAAAGGGACGCACGGCAATTAAAGTTCCGTTTTTATTCAATGACCCGGCGACGGAAAATACTTTTGTTACTTCAATCGCCTCCTCGAAAGAAATGTCGGGCAAAATCGTGGGCAGTCTTTTTGCCAGCATACTTTTGCCGGAGCCCGGGGGTCCGATCATCAGCACATTGTGGCCTCCGGCCGCCGCAATTTCCAACGCTCTCAATGCTTGCTTCTGTCCTTTAATTTCATTAAAATCGACTTCATATTGACGTGTTTTCTGAAAAATTTTACTTACGTCCAAAGAAAGCGGCTCAATATTGTTTCGTCCGTTAAAAAATTCCACAATATCCGGCAATGTTTTGACCGGGAAAACATTAATTCCTT